>ERZ780195.13-NODE-13-length-163021-cov-5.689543_pt1 | contig 163021 bp, 172 predicted proteins | sample MGYA00511017_ERZ780195 | MGnify/ENA primary metagenome ERZ780195 (study PRJEB29588, sample SAMEA2159974) | human gut metagenome | biome: human gut; feature: human-associated habitat; material: faeces | place: Denmark | collected 2008/2010 ...
CCAAATTCAAAAATTCAAATTCAAGGAGATTACGACAATGACAAAACTTACATTAACCGAACAGGAAGAATTATTTGCAAAGGACTGCAAGCTCATAAATCTGCGTTATGAGTACACAAATTATATAGGCAAAGAGAAGTGGGCAGTTGTTACCGAACTTACCGAAAAAGAACTTCGGAAAAAGTATCCAGACATCATCAAAAGATACACGCCTTTTGTTTTGCTTTCTATGGCTCAGGGGGAAGTGATTAACGAAGCAGATAGAAACGATGATAAATACGAAAAGCGAGCAAAAAGGACGCTTGATGTTTACGGATATGAAGATGATATTTCAGAGCAGTTCCACCGGGAACTGATTACGCCTTTTGCTGACCCTTTTGAACAGGCGGAAGAAGAACGGTTTGAAATAGAAAAAGAGCAGCTCCGCCGAATGGAAATAGAAAAAGTCAGAAAAGTCTTGGCGATGATGAAACCTATTCAAAAGGAAAGGCTCTGCAAGGTTGTTTTGTTGGGGCTGAGTTCAAGAAAAATCGCACAAGAAGAAGGCATAAATTACAATGCCGTAGATAAGTCTATCAAAGCTGCAAAGAAAAATTTCAAAAAATATTATGAAAACCTCTGATTTTGGGTGTGCATTTTGACCCCCTTTGTCCAAATGAGTGAAGGGGTTATTTAATTCCGGACACGAATGACACTTCAAAACTAAGAAATGTGAGGTTTTACATATGAAAGAAAGAACAATTTGCCGTGGAGATTTATATTACTACGATTTTGGAATAAGAACCGGTTCGGTTCAAAGCGGAGAAAGACCGGTGCTTGTAATACAGGCAGACGATTACAACAAGAACGCACCTACTATTATCGTAGCAGCCGTTACAAGCGTTATCAAGAAAAGATACTTGCCATCACATATTCAACTCGGTGAAGATTTCGGCTTAAAGAAGCCGTCAATGGTACTGTTGGAGCAGGTGCAGACGGTCAACAAAGAGGATTTGACAGACTACATCGGAACGGTTGATGATGAGCAGCTTCTTAGGCGGATAAACACAACGCTCAAAAAAACTTTCGGGCTTTGGATTTATAAAAAGGAAAAGGAAGAAAATATCCGTTGCCTCTGCTCTAAGTGCCTGAGCGATTATATTAACAATCCCAATTATATCGTGCGTCGCCTTGACCCGTTTGCAAAGGTAAAAGACAGTTGTGATAAATGCAATCAGTCAGGTTGGGATTATGTGATTACTGAAAGAAAATCCGGCAGGAAAGAAAAGAGGGACAGTTATGAGAGATAAGGTAAATATTCCGATATGGAAAAAGACAAATCTAACATTGGAGGAAGCATCTGCCTACTACGGTATTGGAGTGAAAAAACTAAAGAAGATGACTGAATCTGAGGAGTGTCCCTTTGTTCTCTGGAACGGAACAAAGCGTTTAATTAAAAGGGAACAGCTCAATGAACATCTTGAAAACCTGAATTATATTTAATCGATTTTTCAAGTGTGCGATAGGACTGTTCGCACAATAGGTTTATTGAGCAATTTGGAATATCATTAGGACAGCAACGAACAAGGAGGTGTCGGTTATGACAGATACAAGATGTACAGTTCCAATATGGAAAAAGACCAATTTAACGATAGATGAAGCCGCTGCTTATAGTGGTGTCGGAGTGAAAAAGTTAAGAAGGATGACTGAATCCGAGGATTGCCCGTTTGTACTATGGAATGGAACAAAGCGTTTAATCAAAATAAAACAGCTTGATGAATATCTTGAAAATATGAGTTTGATTTAATTGAACTTGCAGGCGGTGGGGCTGTTGAATATACGCTTATTGCCTGCATTGAATTATCAAAAGAATTATAGGAGGTGCGTCGGTAATGGCAGTTACAAGATACGATGTGCCGGTATGGCACAAAACAAATTTAACAATAAATGAAGCCGCTGCTTATTCAGGTGTAGGTGTAAACAAATTGAGAGAAATGACTGATTCTGAATATTGCCCGTTCGTTCTTAGAAACGGAAGAAAGCGACTGATTAAGAGGAAGAAGTTAGACGAATATCTCAGCGAAATGTATTCGGTATAGAAGCAAATGAACAAGGAGGTGGTTTTGCAATGGCTGAAACAGTTAAGGAAGTCGGTAAAAAATATTATGTGCCGATATGTCATAAAGAAAACCTGACGATTGATGAAGCGGTCGAATATTCCGGAATAAGCAGAGAATGGCTTTGGAAAATGACAAGTCATTATGATTGTCCGTTTGTTCTTCGCTTGGGACATCGCAGATTAGTAAAAAGGAGGGCTTTTGATGAATACTTTAAGAAATTTGATTTTAACGAAGGAGAATGAGGAGATGCTTCCTGAATTAAGGGCGTATCAGGAAAAGCTCACATCGGTAAAAGAGGAAATCCCGATATGGGAAAGAAAGTGGCTGACGATTGAGGAAGCCTCAGAATATTCAGGGATTGCTCAAAGAAAACTTCGTGAGTTCGCAAACACAGCAGGTTGTCCATTTGCGATATGGATGGGTAACAAAATCCACATTATAAGAGAGAAACTTGATAGATATACAGACACACACAGCAGGATTTAGGAGGAATGAATTTATGGCAGAAAAAAGAAAAGATAAAGCCAGAACCGTATTGAAAACCGGAGAGGTGCAGAGAAAAAACGGAACATATCAATACAGTTGGATGGACGGGCAGTTAAAAAGACGTTTTGTTTATGCAAAAACTCTTGCCGACCTGAGAGAAAAAGAAAAGCGTATTATGAAAGACAAGTGCGACGGTATAAAGACCGAAGCACGCTATACTACAGTCAATGATTTATATAATCTTTGGCTCAATCTGAAACGAGGATTGAAAAACAATACGCTTGAGAATTACAAGTACACTTACAACACTTTTGTGAAACCGGTTATCGGAAATAAGAGAGTATCGACATTAAGGAAGTCGGATATTAAGAAGTATTACAACTACCTTGTTGATGAAAGAAATTTGAAAGTTTCTACGGTGGATAGTGTGCATACAGTTCTACATCAGATATTACAGGTCGCAGTAGATGATGATTATATTAGAAACAATCCGGCAGATAATGTTTTAAGAGAATTGAAGAAAGCACACGCTTTTGAGTCGGAGAAACGCAGAGCGTTGACAAGACCGGAGCAGGAGTTGTTCCTTGATTATCTGAAAACACATCCGGTCTATGAACACTGGTATCCCGTATTTGCTGTTATGATTGGAACAGGACTTCGTGTGGGAGAAGTAACCGGATTAAGATGGTGTGATATAGATATGGACAGCGGATTGATTGATGTTAATCATACGCTTGTTTATTACGACCACAGAACCGAGGGAAGTAAAAAAGGTTGCTATTTCAATGTGAATACCACAAAAACACCGGCGAGTATGAGACAAGTGCCTATGCTTGATTTCGTGAAAGAAGCATTTGAGCTTGAAAAGCAGAAACAGAAAGACTTGGACATTCATTGCGAAGTTACGATAGACGGATACTCAGACTTTATTTTTATCAATCGTTTTGGACAGGCTCAGCACCAAGCAACCTTGAATAAAGCAATCCGCCGTATTATTCGTGACTGCAACGATGAGCAGTTTGAAAAGTCAGAAGAACCCGAAGTACTTTTGCCCCATTTTAGTTGCCATTCACTCAGACATACATTCACAACGAGAATGTGCGAAGCCGGAGTAAATATAAAGGTCATTCAGGACGCACTCGGACATACGGATATTTCAACTACGCTGAATATCTACACCGATGTTACCAAAGAATTGAAAACATCAGAGTTCAAAGGACTTGATAATTATTTCAAGGCACAGTAACAATCGAATAGACAGAGAGCATACAATCTGTTTCGGAAAGTATGCTCTCTTTATTTATATACATTTATAATGGGATTTGGCTTGCCGGTTGACTTTCAGGCAGCAGATGAATATAATAAATGTTAGTGGTGATTTGCCGGGTTTCATAGTTGAGCTTACATCATTTACATCAAAACATACATCATTTGAGTGCCAAATTGCTGTAAATGAGTCCGAAAAAGTTGTTTTTAAGCCTTTCCAAACGGCTTTAATGCCCGTTAGAACAACTTATTTCCGCAAATGAGAGAACCGAAACAAAAATCCCGACAATGAAACCTTTGGATAAGTAAATAATATAACAGCAATGGGCAATTCCAATCGGAGTTGCCCATTTTTAAAACAAACAGAAATACAAATCGGAGTTTGAAGCGGAGGTATGTATTATGAATATAGGGTTTTGGTCGTGTATAATTTTGGTAATACCATTTCTGATTATAGGTGTGTTATTTGCGATTTTTAAGGAAAAAGCAGCAAAATTTGTTTCAGGATTTAATTCATTTTCTAAAGAAGAACAGGCATTGTATGATAAAGCTCATATCTCTCGTGATATAAGAAATCAGTGCTTTATGTGGGCTATTATAATGTTGGCAGGAGCATTATTATCCTGCTTTTTAACCCCATATATAGCTATACCAACCTATATTATTTGGTTAGTTCTGTTTTTTAGAGAAGTCCACTTTGATAATCATAAAGCGTTTGAAAAATATTTATTAAAGTAAATTCCGGTTTGGAGAATTGAGAAAATCAGAGTTTGTGATGGTAGATAATATGGAATGGTTTAATGTTTTTGGGCTGATTTTTATTGCAGTCATTATGATACCCAATGTTGTATTTGCGATTAAGTGCAAAGATGGATTTGATAATAAGTGGAACAATAAATATGTTGAGGTCACAGAACAAGTAGGGAGATTGGGTTGTTTCGGATTCATGATAATCAATATTCCGGGAACTTGGTTCGGGTGGTGGTCTGACGAAGCATTTGCACTATATCTGATTGTAGATATCATATTGGTAATGCTTTATTGTGCTATTTGGATTATATGTTTTAAGAAAAACAGCGTTTTCAGAGCATTAGCACTTTCTATTATTCCTTCAATGTTGTTCTTATTTAGTGGGATTATGAGTAGGTCAGTGCTATTGATTATTGCATCAGTATTATTTGCACCAAGTCATATTGTGATTTCATATAAAAATGTAAAATGATATTTACAACTTCAAGTTTGCCAACTTGCCCTTTGAGAAAAGGAAATTCATTTTTTTATGAACGAAAATGCAAATCGGGGGGAGAAGAACATTATTATGATTAGAAAATTACAAAAAGCAGATATAAATAAAGTTGCCGATATATGGCTGAATACAAATATAAAGGCACATTCTTTTATTCCTGCTCAATATTGGAATAACAATTTTGAATTGGTAAAAGAACTGTTGCTACAGGCTGAGGTCTATATCTATGAGGACAATCAGCAAATACAAGGTTTTATAGGATTGAATGACGAATATATTGAGGGCATTTTTGTTTCTGATGAATATCAATCGCAAGGTATAGGCGGACGACTATTGAATTATATAAAAAACAAGAAACCTAAATTGTCTTTAAGAGTGTATTGGAAGAATATTCGTGCAATATCTTTTTATCAAAGAGAAGGATTTGAAATTCTGCGCGAAGATTTAGATGAAGTTACCGGGGAAAAAGAATATGTAATGGTATGGCAATCAAAATAATAACTTGCCCTTTGAGAGAAGAAAAATCTGCTCTCAAAGGGCTTTTTTGTTTGTACGGATAATTTACAAACCGTAAAACAAACCAAACTTTATACGGTCTGCAAGTAAGAGTCGATGACGGTTGAACTTTTTACTTGTTTTTACGGATTTTTAAGCATATGTTTTATAAAATTGCCTATGCCATGATTGATTATCACAGAATAGAAGATAATCAAGCTTTGCAAATCAACAGTGTAACAAGCGATGCAGCGCTTGTTGGTGAGGAATATAAAATTGTGTCTTATAACATAGGCTTTGCAGCTTATACTCCAGATTTCGGTTTCTTTATGGACGGCGGCAAGGAAAGCCGTGCTAAATCCGAAGAATCGGTAAAAAACGTAACAAGCGGAATTGCCGAATTTTTAAATTCCGAAAGCCCGGATTTTATGATGATTGAGGAGGTTGATAAAAATTCAACACGAAGCTATCATTATGATGAAGAAGAAGCGCTCAGAAACAGCCTCTGCGGATATAATTCTATGTATGCGGTAAATTTTGACAGCCCGTATCTTTATTATCCGCTTAATAAGCCTCACGGTAAATCATATTCGGGCTTGTTAACGCTTTCAAAGTATGATATGCAAGCCGAATATGATGCCGGCGCATATCTGCGGGGTTTAACTGATTGTTGTGCAAAAGCCGTTGTTTTGCAGCAAACTTTCCTTATTAACGCTCAGCCTTTTCGGCGCATTTTTTGCTGTTTGCTGTTGTCGGCGTTTGAGTTTTAGCTTTATTGTGCTTCATTGCAGTGCTGATTACCGGCGTGAAAAACAAGCTTTGTGTATCTGTAAAAAGCGAATTACATAAGGTAACAAATTATTAACGAGTTTAAAAAGTAATTGAATTTTAATATATATGATGTTATAATGTATCGAGTGTAATGCCGCTGTTTTGCGGTTGCATTCTTCAATTTGAATAATTATTATCTGATACATGGCGCCTCGGCGGCGCAAAATAGGAGATGTTTTTATGAGATCGGATTTAATTAAAGAAGGCCCAACAAGGGCAGCTCACCGTTCACTTTTGCGTGCTTTGGGCATAGATGAGCTTGAAATGAAAAGGCCGTTTGTTGCCGTTGTTAATTCAAAAAGCGATTATATTCCCGGCCATATGCACCTTGATAAAATTGCAGATCAGGTTAAAGCCGGAATAAGAAATGCCGGCGGCGTTCCGTTTGAATTTAACACTATCGGTGTTTGCGACGGTATCGCAATGAACCATAAGGGCATGAAATACAGCCTTTGCTCTCGTGAGCTTATAGCAGATTCAATCGAGGTTATGCTTACGGCGCATCCGCTTGATGCAATCGTGTTTATCCCAAATTGTGATAAAATCGTTCCCGGAATGCTGCTTGCAGCTTGCCGCCTTAATCTGCCGTGCATTTTTGTTTCCGGCGGCCCAATGTTGCCGGGTAAAAGCACAGAAACCTCAAATCGTATCGGGTTGTCTGAAATGTTTGAATATTCCGGAAAGTATTTTGCCGGTAATATGAGCCTTGAAAATCTTGAAAGCTGTGCTTCAACGGCTTGCCCAACCTGCGGTTCCTGCAGCGGTATGTATACTGCCAATTCAATGAATTGCTTAACGGAAACAATCGGTATGTCGCTTCCCGGTTCCGGCACAATTCCCGCAGTTATGAGCGAGAGACTTCGCCTTGCAAAAAGAACCGGCGAAAGAGTTATGGAGCTTCTTAAAGAGGATATTAAGCCCAGCGATATAATTACCGAAAAATCAATTGAAAATGCAATTCGCACCGATATGGCTATCGGCTGCTCAACAAACACTATTTTGCATTTAACGGCTATTGCTCATGCGGCAGGCCATGATATAGATCTCAGAATGCTTGATGATTACGGCAAGAAAACACCGCAAATCTGCAAGCTTAATCCCGCTTCTTCCGTGTTTATCACAGATCTTAATGATGTTGGCGGTATTCAGGCGGTAGTTAAGGAGCTTGCAACAGGCGGCATGATAAATACAGATGCTCTCACCGTAAACGGCACCGTGGCAGACAGAATTGCCTGTGCTCCGGATGCAGACGGCGAAATTATCCGCAAACTCGACAATCCGTTTTCAAAGGATGGCGGTATTGCCGTGCTTTGGGGAAATCTTGCAGAGGAAGGCTCTGTTGTTAAAAAAGGTGCCGTTGCACCCGAAATGATGCAGCATAAAGGCCCTGCAAAATGCTTCAACAGTGAAGAAGATGCAATTGCGGCAATCAACGGCGGCAAAATTGTTTCCGGTGATGTTGTTGTTATCAGATATGAAGGCCCTAAAGGCGGCCCTGGCATGAGGGAAATGCTTTCTCCAACCTCTGCCATTATCGGCATGGGCCTCGGCAATTCCGTTGCTCTGCTTACGGACGGCCGTTTCAGCGGCGCTACAAGAGGTGCGTCAATCGGCCATGTAAGCCCGGAAGCTGCTCAGGGCGGCACAATTGCTCTTGTTGAGGATGGGGATGAAATCGAAATCGATATTCCCGCAAGAGTGCTTAAGGTTAATGTTTCCGATGAGGTGCTCGCTCAAAGAAGGGCTGCTTGGCATCCTCCCGTTCAAAATCTTACGGGCTATATTAAAAGATATGCGCAGCATGTAACAAGCGGTGCAAAGGGCGCTGTTTTTGAAGACTGATTATTTTTTCGCTGCCTCGGCTCTGCTGTTTGCAGGGCAGGCTGCGTGTGTTGCATAGTTTAAAATAAGGCAGGTATATTTATGCGTGATGATGTTGCAATTTCCGTTCAGAATGTAACAATGTCTTTCCAATTAAATAAAGAGAAAGTTGATAATCTGAAGGAATTTGTTATCAAGCTTATAACCCATAAGCTGGAATATAAAAAGTTTCATGCTTTGAGTGATATTAGCTTTGATGTAAAAAAAGGCGAGCATCTTGCCATTCTCGGTTTTAACGGTGCGGGTAAAAGTACCCTTCTTAAAACCATTGTAGGCGTTTATAAGCCCACAACGGGCAAGATTGAAAAGTGCGGTGTTATAGCTCCTCTTTTGGAGCTCGGTGCAGGCTTTGATCCTAATTATTCAGGCAAAGAAAACATTTTTCTTTATGGCGCCATCCTTGGCTATTCAAGGGAATATATAGAATCAAAATATGATGAAATCGTTGAGTTTTCAGAGCTTGGTAATTTTATAAATGTTCCTCTCAAAAACTATTCTTCGGGCATGAAGGCAAGGCTTGGCTTCTCAATTGCAACTGCAGTTGAGCCCGATGTGCTTATTCTTGATGAGGTTCTTTCCGTAGGCGATGCAAAGTTCCGCACAAAAAGCCTTAAAAAAGTGCAATCAATGTTTGAAAAGGGCGTAACGGTGCTTTTTGTTTCGCACAGCATTGATCAGGTTAAGGCAATTTGTGACACTGCTATTTTGCTTGATCACGGAAAAATTATTGCACAGGGTGATGTTGACACCGTTGCAGATATTTATGATGAAATGACTCGCGGAGTCAGAGACAGTAAAGCAAAGGCAATGAAAGAGGAAAAGGAAATCCTCAAAAAGGTTGTTGCCGCAAAGCCGCAAGCGGAAAGTAATGCTTCCGAAAAACCGGCGGAGGCACCCGCAGCCGAATAATTTGGAGCAGCAGCGATTATGAAACAACTTGAAACCTTGTTCGGCTCTGCCGATATAAATTCGTTTGAATTGCAGGCGGATTTCTCGCAGGCGCTTGAATCCTGCAAAAACAATATATTCAACAGAAAAACGGATGCAGAGCTTGTTAGCGCAAATTCGGTTTTGTTTAATTTCGGCGGCAAGGAATTGCCGCCGTCACGCTTTTATTCGGTTTTGGGCTCTGCCCGCATTGAATGCTTTTTCAGTAAGGGCAGCGCAAATCGGCTTATTGTGTTTTTCAGCGGCGCCCGCACAAGAAACGGTGGCAGAGATCTGGCTCCGTTTCCCACATTTTCTTCTTGGTCTTGGGGCAGCGAAACAAACGCAAGCGTGCTTTGTATAGATGATCCAATGTATTATAATTACCCCACACTTCCGCTTGGCTGGTTTTACGGCACGGAGAAAGAAGATTTCAGGGAATATGTTGCAAAGCTTGTTTGCGAAATTGCACGCCTTCTCGGCGTTGAAAACAAAAATATAACGCTTTACGGGCGATCGGGCGGCGGCTCGGCGGCTATAGCCGTGTGCGGCTTTATTTGCGAAAGCTCTGCCGTTGCAATAAATCCACAGCTTGATATTGAAAAATATCCTTATAATGAAAGTTTTACACAAATAACAGGCATAAAAAAGACCGATGCTTTGTTTTTAAAGCGTAATAATTTTGAGAATATAATTAAGCAAAACAAGAAAAACACATTTTTGATTGTTTCAAATGCCGCGTCAAAAATCGATTATGATATTGATGTGAATTTTCTTTCCGTTAAATTCGGTGCGGATTTAAAATATGGATTGTCTTGCATGGATAATCTTTGCCTTTGGCAATATTATGCCTGCGGAGAGCCTGATCCGCACAGCGCTTTTGATAATCCGCCGCTTTTCAGAATGATTATGGCAGTGCTTGAATTTATTAAAGCTAAAAATACAGACGGCGCTGCGTTGCTTGCTTCATTTGCAAATGAATATTGGGCAGACAGGTATGAGCTGCTTATGCGCAAGCGTGAAATAAATCAAAAAGCGGTATCACGCGGCGGGGAAATAAAGGCTCTTAAAAATCAGATTGCCGAAAAAGAAATAATTATTTCTAAAAAGAATAAAGAAATTTCCGATTTAAAAAAGCAATCGCAAACCTCGTTTTTTGCAAGGCTTAAGCGTGCCTTGAAAAGATTGTTTAAAAAATGATATGAAAAAAGGAGTATCTTTGATACTCCTTTTTTGTTGTCCTTTATTGGTTTTAGCCTTCGTAATCATCCGGGTTTTCCCAGTTGTGCCAAATTGCCTGCACATCCTCGTTTTCTTCAAACATATCAATCATTCGGTTCATTTTCATCATATCGTCTTGATTTTCAAGGCGTGTGTAGGTGGCAGGAATGTATGCCGGCTCGCTTGAAATAACCTTGTAGCCTTTTGCTTCAAGGTCGTCTCTGATTGCGCCCACATCATTTGCCTCGGTGCGAATTTCAAACACATCTTCGTCATCCGTGATGAAATCGGTTGCGCCGGCATCAAGCGCATCCATCATAAGAGCATCTTCATCCACATCTTCTTTTTCAATCAGAATAACACCCTCACGGCTGAACATAAAGGTAACGCTGCCGCTTGTGCCCATGTTTCCGCCGGCCTTATCGAAATAATGCCTAACCTCGCCGGCGGTGCGGTTTCTGTTGTCTGTAAGTGCTTCAACAACAACTGCAACGCCGCTTGGGCCATAGCCTTCGTATACAATTTCTTCATAGTCTGCTCCGCCGCTTTCGCCGGATGCCTTTTTAAGCATTCTTTCAATATTATCATTAGGCACATTGTTTTGCTTTGCTTTTGCGATAACATCTTTAAGCTTTGAATTAACATTCGGATCCGGGCCGCCGTTCTTAACAGCTACTGCAAGCTCACGGCCTATTTTTGTGAAAACTTTTGCTCTTGCGGCGTCGTTAGCACCTTTTTTTCTTTTAATGGTGCTCCATTTTGAATGTCCGCTCATATATAACAACTCCCTTTGAGATATTAAAAACTGCAATAATTTTATCACATATGCTCTTTTCTTTCAAGAGCATTTTTTCATCCAAAATAAATTTGAATAATTTTGAATTTTATATTGATTTTCTTTAAATGTTATGTTATAGTATTAAAGCAATTGATTGCGGGGTGTAGCGCAGGTGGTAGCGCACCAGACTGGGGGTCTGGGGGTCGCAAGTTCAAGTCTTGTCACTCCGACCATTTTTAAGAGCATCTGTATTAAACAGATGCTCTTTTTTATGTTCCATGTGGTTTTAAAAGAGGGCTTCGGCTATGAAAACGCCTTATAAACGCACTGTCTGCAAAAAACTTAAAACTTTGTTAAATGGCAAAGATATAAGAGTAAGCTGCGGGGATGTGTATTCGCAGGTCAGAAAAAATGATTTTTCTTCATATTATCCTGAGCAGGATTATATTTCCTCCGCTGCTTTGCCGGCCGAAAATGTTTTTGATATTCGTGATTTCGGAGCGGTGCCGAATAATGAAAATGCCGATAATGCCAATGCCGTCAATGCGGCAATGGAAGCGGCAGCTTCCGTTGGCGGTTATGTATACGTCGGCGGAGGAATTTATACGGTAACAACCGTTTTTCTTAAAAGCAATGTAACGCTTTTTATTGATTGCGGCAGTGCGCTTTGCGCAAATAAAAGCGGCAAAGGATACAGCCGTAATGCCATGATATATGGCGAAAATCTTGAAAATATTGCTGTTACCGGCGGCGGAAAAATAATCGGAATGGGCAATTTCTTCGGCAGAAAGCCCGTGAAGGGCGAAAATATGATTCAGCCTCCCGAATATGTTGATATTATTGAAACACGCCGAGATTACAGGGCTCAGTTGCGCTTTGCTCATGAGTCAAAATACGGCAGCGTGATTGTGCTTAAAAATTGTAAAAATATAAAGGCTCATAATTTTATAATTGAAAACAGCGCATATTGGACTTTTCGCCTTGATAAATGTGAAAATGTTGAAATATTCGATTTTGTGATAAATAATAATCGCAATGTTGCAAATGCAGACGGTATTGATATGGTGGGTTCAAGCAATGTTAGCATCAGGCATTGCTTTATCTCAACTGCAGACGACGGAATTGTGCTGAAAAATGCATTGTGGGAGGGTTGTGACAGCACAATGCAAAATATCATGATTTCCGATTGCGAAATAATATCACGCACAAATTCAATTAAGATTGGAACCGAAACAACTCATAACATTGAAAATGTTTGTATTGATAATTGCAAATTGTTTATGACGGATTTATTTCCCGGAACAGTCAGCGCAATTGCAATTGAAGCAGTGGACGGAAGTGTTGTTAAAAACATTAAAATAAAAAACATTGTTGCGGATCGCTGCCAATGCCCGCTTTTTATTCGCCTCGGCAACAGAAACAGAGCTGCAGAGGTGAGCGCTCAAAGCGCCCGTGCGATTGAATTCGGCAAGTCTGTTAAAAGCAAGCCCTGTGCATCTAAAAAAAGATTCAATCACAAAAGCGGAATTGAAAATATAGTTGTTAAAAATTTTAAGGCAACAGAGGCAGAAATTCCGATTATGATTTGCGGCTATAAGCAGCACGGCATAACAAAGCGTGTTAAAAATATTCTGCTTGAAAATATTGATGTTACAAACACGGAAAGGCCGTATGTTTTTGATAAGAGGCTGTTTATTCCCGAATACGCTGCCGAATATCCGGAGGCAAACAGATTCAGAAATTTGCCGTCTTACGGCTTTTTTATCCGCCATGCAGAAAATATAAAATTAAATAACTGTATTTGCCGCCAAAATAAAACATGGAAAAAAGAAAAGTACATAAAGGATTTAAAATAACAGAAAACAAAATATGAAAAATATTGAATTTACAGAGGAAAAAAGATTTAATCAAAAGCAGGTTGAGAAGTTGTTTTTATCGGTTGGCTGGGTTTCGGGCAAATATCCCGAAAAGCTGTTTTCGGCACTTATGAACTCTCAAACCGTTATTTCGGCGTGGTGCGGCGATGAGCTTGTTGGGCTTATTCGTGCACTTGATGACGGCGCAATGGTTGCCTTTTTGCATTATGCATTGATTAATCCGGAATTTCAAGGAAGGGGAATAGCCGGTGAGCTTTTAAGGCGAATTAAGGAAAAATATGCCGAATATCTCTATATAGAACTTATGCCTGATCAAAAGAAGAATGTTCCGTTTTATGAAAAGCACGGTTTCTGCATTATGCCGGAGGGCACCGCAATGTATATAAATAACACACCGGATGAATTTAAATAATCAAGAAATATATAACAAGAAACGCAGCGGCTATTAAACCGCTGCGTTTTTGCTTGTGATTTTTACTCTTATTTTGCGCCTAAGTTTTTAAGATATTGTGCCTTGATAAGGCCAAAACTTACCTCGCTTATATCATGCTCTATTTTGCATGAATCTTGGTATGCTATATCCTCCGGTGTGCCAAGTTGCATAAGAAATCCGGCAATAACATTATGCCTGTCATAAATCTTTTCGGCAATTTCTTTGCCTTTTTCGGTTAAAGTAATATCTCCGTTTTCGTCAATTAAAATATAGCCGTCTGTTTTAAGATTTTTCATATATACGGAAACGGAAGGCTTTGAAAATCCCATCTTATTACATATGTCAATGCATCTGCAATATCCCTTTTGCATGTGGATCACAAGTATTGTTTCAAGATAGTTCTCGGCGCTTTCCTTGATTTGCATAGCACAATCACCTCACAACTTGTATTTTAGCATAATTGTGCCTGAAATTCAATGCTTTAATGGTTTAAAAAAGAACCTTAAACTTGAATTTGGTGCCGCAATGAGGGCAGGTTACCTCGTGGGTGCCTTTTGCTTTTTTCATTCTCAGCACCGCTTTGCAGCCGGGGCAGGTTCTGAATACATGCGTTTTCCTGAATTTAAATTTATTGCCGAGCAGTGTGAATTTTTTGCGTATTCCCGCCGTCATTTTAAGCCACTTTGCATTTTCTGCACGGCGCTTTTCTGTGTTTTTTGAAAAAACACGGTAAAATGCATAAATCATAATCAACCATCCGATTGCGGACAGCACTGTATAGCAAGTTTGATTAACGGCTTTGCCGAGTATTGCCGCAAGCAAAGTGATTCCAACGAAAATCCAAAGCAAAGCCTTGTATAATGAATCCGTTCCGTATCTGCCATACATAAATTTTTGAAGTTTAACAGCTATGTTGTTGAAAAAATTTTTCATTGATTAAAGCCTTTCTGCTTTCACGGCTGTTTCCGCCGTGCCGATTGATTGCCGTTAAAGCAATTAACTATCCCTTTTTTGCATTTCCGTTTGATGATCCGAAATAATTCTCTTGATTATCGGCTTGATAACCGTATGAGTAATCATTGCTTCCTTTGCTGCCTGAATAGCCGCCGGATGAGCTGTTGTTGCCGTAATAGCTCTCATTGCCGGTTGTTGTTTCACCGTAGCTTTGGCTGTAACCCGCCGAGGGCTGCTTCCCGGGATTGTAGTTTTTGGTGCTGTTTATTGCCGAAATCGCCGATGATGCAATCCAAAAAATAAGCCTTATCGCAATTATTATCCAAACTATTTTAAATATTCTTGAAAGGCATCCGCCGTTTGAGGTGTAAACAGTCTGCCTCTTCGGCGCATCGTCATATTCGTCAAAATCTCCGAAATCGGCAAAGCCGCCAAAGGGGTTTGCATATCCTGCCGAACTTCGCCTGATTCTTTCGTATGCAGTTGAGTATGTGTAATTTCCCGGCTCCATAGCACATGCTTGCTGAATTTGCGAAAGTGCAATTTCTCTGCTGCCTGCGCCGTAATTTGCCATGGCGGAAAGGTAATACCAATGCGCCGTTCTGTCTTCGATTCTGTTTAGCAAATTGATTGCCTGCGCAAACTGGCGATTGTTTATAAATCTTGCCGCTGCTGTGTAATAATCGGATGCGGAATCGGAGCCTTGGCGCCTTGTGCCTGCGGAATAACCCGCTGCGGTTGTGCCGTTTTTTATTTGGTCAAATGCTGCATTTATTTCCGCCATCTTCTTTGCGGCATTTTCATCGCCGGGATTTAAATCGGGATGATATTTTTTTGCAAGCCTCCTGTAAGCCTTGGCACATTCCTCCTCGGAAGCGCCGTGCGGCACGCCGAGCACTTTGTATGGGTCTGTTATCATAAGTCTCCTTATATCGGTAAATACTTAATAAGAATAGCGTGTTTGTTGCTGTGATATAGTTAGGCTGATTCAAATCTATATCAAATTTTAACATAAGGTATCATACAAATGTTGAATTTGTGTTAATAACTTGTAACAAATCCGCAAAACCACGCTTGAAAAGCGCTCGACTTTTTGTTATTATGTATATAATATATTATTCTTAAAGGAGCAATTCTATGGATTTGGTAATGCTGACCGTTGGCGAAAGCCTTGATAAGGTCTTTTACGGCTTCGATATTGCCGTGTTCAAATTCTTTGCAGCAATGCAATGCACTTTCTTAACATTTGTGGCTAAGTTTTTTACCGCATTCGGTGATGAAAATTTTATCATTCCCGTAATGATCATCGGCCTTGTGCTTTTAATGTTTAAGAAAACAAGAAAATACGGTGTTGCTTTGGTGGGCGCAATAATTATAGGTACTTTGATAACCAATGTTATTGCAAAGCCTGCAGTGCTTAGAATCAGGCCGTATAACACTCTTCAGGATCTTGATTTTTATTGGAAGGCTTATATAGGCGCAGGTGCGTTAAGCGAAAGCGATTATTCGTTCCCCAGCGGCCACACAACAGGGATTTTTGAAATTGCAATATCTCTTGCCCTCATATTCAGAAAAGACGGTAAAAAGAAGCTTTCTTGGGTTTTCCCGGTGATCGCTTTGTGCACAATGGGCAGCCGTGTTTATCTTATGGTTCATTATCCCACGGATGTGCTCGGCGGTATGATAATCGGCACATTTGCAGGTGTTTGCGGTTATTTACTTTCAAAGCTTTATGTTTATTTGAGCGAAAATGTTAAGCTGTTTGAAAAAATGGATAAGCTTGATTTGGGAAAGGTTAAATTTTTGCAATGGACTCAGGGAAAGGCAGGCGCTGCTGTTATAGCTGTTGCTGTTGTTGCCGTTTTCCTCGGTGCGTTTATTCCGGGCCTTTCGGAGGGCGGCGATGTTAAGCGCTGCGCTTATTCGGGCGAATACGTTTGCTATAATGAAGCCAAAACAGATGATTCCAAATATCCTCCGATAGACGGTAAGGAATATTGCAAGATTCACTGGAAGCAGCTTTCCGGCGAGCGAAAATAATTTAATATTATTCAGCGGCGGTGTGCTTTTTCGGCACGCCGCTTTTTTAACGCTTATTTTTCTTTTGCATATTGTATCGGGGGTGCTTAATTTGGTTAGTATTAGTTTGTGTATGATTGTAAAAAACGAGCAAAGCGTTCTTGCACGCTGCTTAAACAGTGTTTTGAAAGCGGTTGATGAAATTATTATTGTTGACACCGGTAGCAATGATGCAACAAAAGAAATCGCATTCAGGTACACCGATAAGGTGTTTGATTTTGTGTGGTGTGATAACTTTTCAGCCGCAAGGAATTTTTCATTTTCAAAAGCCGCCTGTGATTATATTTTATGGCTTGATGCAGATGATGTGTTTTTACCGCAGGATTTGGAGGCTCTCATTTCATTTAAAGCTTCGGCTGAAAAAAGCTTAAACGCAGTTTATATGCGCTATAATGTGGCTTTTGATGAATCGGGAAAGCCTGTGTTTTGGTTTTATCGTGAAAGGCTTATCAAAAATCATTTGGGATTCAAATGGCAGGGAAGAGTGCATGAGGCGATTTCTTGCCCGCAGCCGACGGAATACAGCGATATTGCCGTAACGCATAAGTCAGCAAAAAAAGAATACGGAAAAAGAAATCTTTTAATTTATGAAAAGCAGCTTGCGCTCGGCGAGCCGTTTTCGCCAAGAGATGAGTTTTATTACGGCAGAGAGCTTTATTATAACGGATATTATGATAAAGCCGTTTTGGTGCTTGAGGCGTTTTTGAAATCAGGTTTGGGCTGGGAAGAAAACAATGTTGAGGCTTGCAGAATTTGCGCCGCTTGCAAAATCGAGCAGGGTTGTAATTCAGATGCGCTGATTTCGCTGCTTAATGCATTTGCTTATGCACCTGTAAAGGCAGAGGTGTGTTGCGATATAGGAAATTTATTTTTAAGGCAAAAGCAATATGAAAAGGCATTGTTTTGGTTTCATTCTGCCTTAACTTTAAGGGAAAACGGATTAAACGGAGGCTTTGTCAGCGCAGATGCAAGCGGTTTTATACCTGCCATCGGTCTTTGCATTTGTTACGATGCGCTTGGTGATTATACCAAGGCGAATGAATATAATGAAATTGCAGGCTCTTGCAGGCCGCTTTCTTCTTCTTATTTGTATAACAGGGAATATTTCAAGCAAAAAAAGATTAACCCATACTGATTGTTTGAATATAATGAATTAGATACATTATGTATCACATATGATGATTGGGTGGGTGAAATATATGACTTATTACAAGGGAAGCGATATAAATTCTCTTTGCAATTGCGAAACCAAAGTGAATTCTTGCAAACCTGCGCCGGTTTGTTGTTGCCAAGGAATACCGGGTCCTACCGGACCAATGGGGCCGACGGGTCCTGCCGGCGGTCCTGCCGGAGCAACAGGTGCAACAGGAGCAACAGGCGCAACAGGTCCGCAAGGACCTGTGGGAGCACAAGGACCTGCGGGAATTCAGGGCGCAACCGGCGCAACGGGTCCTCAGGGTATACAAGGCGTTGCAGGCGCCACAGGCGCAACGGGCCCTCAGGGTATACAAGGCGTTGCAGGTGCCACAGGCGCAACGGGTCCTCAGGGTATACAAGGCGTTGCAGGTGCTACAGGCGCAACGGGTCCTCAGGGTATACAAGGTGTTGCAGGTGCCACAGGCGCAACAGGCCCTACCGGACCTGCAGGCACGATAACTCCGGCAGCCGCCGTTGCAAATGCAACCGGAGCAGACGACATTGTTGAGGAGTTTAATGCTTTGCTTGCCAATATGCGTGATGCAGGCTTGCTTGCAAGGTGATTTTCATTTCAGCGAACTCTTGCTTTACTGAGGCGTTCACCGCTGACCTCAGTTTAGTTTAAGCTTTTATTATGATTAAAAAAAGAATATGTTAAATCCGAAAACACATTTTTTGGCAGCAAAAAGTGTGTTTTTTTATTTTTTTACACTAAATTCACTGTGCAAGTATACAAAATTACATATATAAACTTTGTGAAAAATCACGAAAAAAACTTTGAAATTTTTTGTAAATTTGTATTGACAAAGCAGCACATTTAATATATAATAAGCGAGCGTGTGAAAAGGCGTATATTATAATTATATATAATTGTGTATGCGGTTTTCTCACCACAAGATATGCGATGATGCCGGAGGTGGCGCTTGATTCAAAGCGGGAATTTCGGCGGAGTATGTCCGATTTTAAACCGGGCGAAATTATACCTTTGATTTTCCTTATGCGAATAGCTTGCGTATGTTCGCAACCTGCATAAGGTCTGCCCGAATGATGCTGCGTCATTCGGTTTTTTAAAGAGCAGGCTTGAAACACACGGGTGGGTGGAAAAATAAAGGTTAAGACTCGCACCAATATTTTTCAGGAGGAAAAGTAAATGGCAGCAAGCAAAGTTAAGATCCGCATCAGACTTAAGGGCTATGATCACAATCTTGTTGATCAGGCTTCCGAAAAGATCGTTGAAACAGCTAAGGCTACCGGTGCTCAGGTAAGCGGCCCGATTCCGCTTCCCACCGAGAAGGAAGTTGTTACGATTCTTCGTGCTGTTCACAAGTATAAGGACAGCCGTGAGCAGTTTGAGCAGAGAACACACAAAAGACTCATTGACATTCTCAGACCTTCAAATAAAACTGTTGAAGCGCTGACAAGTCTTGAGCTCCCGGCAGGCGTTGAAATCGAAATCAAATTATAATCACGCTTGACGAGGTCAAGTTGGGAAACCAACCAATAACCAAGGAGGAAAAATATGAAAAAAGGTCTTATCGGTAAAAAGATCGGCATGACCCAGATCTTCGATGAAAACGGAAATGTAATCCCCGTTACAGTAGTTGAAGCAGGTCCATGCGTAATTACCCAGAAAAAAACAATCGAAAACGATGGCTATGAGGCTGTTCAGGTGGGCTTCGGCGATGTTAAAGTCAACAAGCTCAACAAGCCTATGAAGGGTCACTTCGCAAAGAACGATGTAGCTCCCAAGAAAACTCTTAAAGAGTTCCGTCTTGAAGATTGCTCAGCTCTTAATGTTGGCGACATCATTAAGGCAGATGCTTTTGAGGCAGGCGAAATCGTTGATGTAAAGGGCACATCTAAGGGCCACGGAACTGCCGGCGCAATCAAGCGTTGGAATTTCTCAAGACTCCGTGAATCTCACGGTACAGGCCCAAATGCTCGCCACCAGGGTTCACTCGGTGCGTGCTCAAGCCCGTCAAGAGTATTCAAAGGCAGAAAGATGGCCGGTCATTACGGTCACGAAACAGTAACAGTTCAAAACCTCACGGTTGCTAAGGTTGATGCAGAAAACAATCTTATCGCAATCAAGGGTGCGGTTCCCGGTCCTAAGGGCGGAATCGTTGTAATTGCAGACGCTGTTAAAGCTTAACGAAAGGAGAGATACAAATGGCACAGGTTCAGGTTTATAACCAAGAAGGTCGCAAGACTTCAAAATTAGAACTTGCAGATGCGGTTTTCGGCATTGAGCCAAACGCAAATGCAATGCATCTTGCAGTTGTCAGCTATCTTGCTGCACAGCGCCAGGGCACGCAGTCAACTCTCACTCGTTCTGAGGTTTCAGGCGGCGGCGCAAAACCCTGGAGGCAAAAGGGCACAGGCCGTGCTCGTCAGGGCTCAACAAGAAGCCCTCAGTGGACACACGGCGGTATTGCTCTCGGCCCCAAGCCAAGAAAATACACTGTAAATATCAACAAGAAAGTTAAAAGACTCGCTATGAAATCAGCCCTTTCAACAAAGGTTGCAGAGTCTGAAATGCTTGTTGTAAACAAGATTGAGCTTGAAGCAATCAAAACAAAGGCAATTGCCGAAATGCTTGCTAAGCTCAAAACCGGCAAAAAGGTTCTTCTCGTTCTTCCTGAGAACAACGAAGTTGTTTACAAGAGCGCACGCAATATTGAGGGCGTTAAGGTTGTTACCGTAAACACTCTTTGCGTATATGACATCCTTAATTGCAACGAAATCGTTGTTCTTAAAGATGCAGCTAAGAAAATCGAGGAGGTATATGCATAATGAAAACTGCTCATGACATTATCGTTAAGCCGATTATCACTGAGGAATCAATGACCGGCCTTATGATGAAGAAATATACCTTTAAGGTTGCTAAAGATGCAAACAAAATTGAAATCGCCAAAGCCGTTGAAGAGGTTTTCCCCGGCACTAAAGTTGCTAAGGTAAACACAATAAATGTTCGTGGCCGTGAGCGCCGTCAGGGTGTAAACAAGGGCTACACTCCTTCATGGAAAAAGGCAATCGTTACTCTTACCGAAGATTCTAAAGAAATCGAATTCTTCAACGATATGATGTAACGGCTACTATTATATATAGTATAGCAAAAAGAGATATTTCGGATGATGAAGTATGAAGGGTGCCATCCCTTCGCAAAGTTATTCAGAAAGGAAAAATAATAATGGCTATTAAGAATTTTAAGCCGACTTCTCCTTCAAGAAGAAACATGTCGGTTACCGATTATTCTTCCCTCTCTAAAGTTGCCCCTGAAAGATCCTTGCTTGTTCCCATCAGCAAAAATTCAGGCCGTAACTCTTACGGAAGAATCACCGTTCGTCATCGCGGCGGCGGAAACAGAAGAAAATACCGTGTTATTGACTTCAAAAGACAGAAATTTGATATGCCTGCAACAGTGCAGACAATCGAATATGATCCCAACCGTTCTGCACACATCGCTCTCATTCAGTATGAGGATGGCGTAAAGAACTACATCATTGCTCCGGAAGGCCTTAAAGTAGGCGCAACCGTTGAAGCAGGCCCGAACGCAGATATCGTTGCAGGTAATGCACTTCCTCTTAAGAATATCCCGGTCGGCACAGTTATCCACAATGTTGAGCTTTATCCCGGTAGAGGTGCTCAGCTTGCTCGTTCGGCAGGCAACAGCGCTCAGCTTATGGCTCTTGAAGGTGCTTATGCACTTCTCAGACTTCCTTCGGGCGAGCTTCGCAATGTTCCTGCAGAATGCATGGCAACAATCGGCGTTGTAGGCAACACAGATCATGCCAATGTTAAAATCGGTAAGGCAGGCCGCAAGCGCAACATGGGTTGGAGACCCACAGTTCGTGGTTCTGTTATGAACCCGAATGACCACCCCCACGGCGGTGGTGAAGGTAAATCACCTATCGGTCGTCCCGGTCCTGTTACTCCTTGGGGTAAACCTGCTCTCGGTTATAAGACTCGCAACAAGAAGAAAGCATCCAATAAGATGATCGTAAGACGTCGTAACGGTAAATAATAAGAAAGGAGAAGATTAAATGAGTAGAAGTACTAAAAAAGGCCCTTATGTTGAAGAAAGCCTTTATAAAAAAGTTGTTGCTCTCAATGAAAAGGGCGACAAGCAGGTTGTAAAAACCTGGTCAAGAAGTTCAACAATCTTCCCTGAGTTCGTAGGACACACATTTGCTGTTCATGACGGAAGAAAGCATGTTCCGGTTTATGTTACCGAGGATATGGTTGGACACAAACTCGGCGAATTCGCCCCCACAAGAACGTTCCGCGGTCACGCAGGCGCAAAGACCACGAAGTAATGAAAGGAGAATTAACTATGGAAGCAACAGCAAAAGCAACATATGTTCGTATTTCTCCCAGAAAGGTGCAAATCGTTCTTGACCTTATAAGAAATCAGCCTTGCGATAAGGCAATGGCTATTCTCAAGCACACACCTAAGGCAGCTTGCGAACCGCTTGCAAAGGTTCTTAAATCTGCAATGGCTAATGCGGAGAACAACAACAATATGGATACTTCAAGATTATATGTAAGCTACTGCAATGTTACTGCGGGCCCCACTCTTAAGAGAATTCGCCCCAGAGCTCAGGGCAGAGCATACAGAATCAATAAGAGAACATCTCATATCACAATCACCGTTAAGGAAACGGAAGAATAAGCGAGGAGGAAAGTTGAATGGGACAGAAATGTAATCCTACCGGTTTAAGAATCGGCGTTATTAAAAACTGGGACTCCCGCTGGTATGCTAAGAAGGCAGACTTCGGCAACACGCTTGTTGAAGATTATAATCTTCGTAAGTACCTTCTTGAATCTCTCAAGAGTGCAGGTGTTCCCAAAGTAGAAATCGAGCGTGATGCTAAGCGCGTAAGAATTAACATTCACTGTGCAAAGCCCGGTATGGTTATCGGCAAGCAGGGCGCTGAAATTGATAAGCTCAAAGCTATCTGCGCTAAGAAGCTCGGTAAAAAGAACGATGAAGTTTTCATCAACATCATCGAAATCAAGCAGCCCGATCTCAATGCAACTCTCGTTGCTCAGAGCATCGCAACTCAGCTTGAAAAGCGTGTATCATTCCGCCGTGCAGTTAAGATGGCTATCAGAAACACAATGAAGCTTGGCGCACGCGGTATTAAGGTTCAGGTATCCGGCCGTATCGGCGGTGCGGAAATTGCTCGTTCCGAAACATATAAGGAAGGCACAATTCCGCTTCAAACAATTCGTGCGGATATTGATTACGGCACTGCAGAGGCTGCAACAACTTACGGCCGCATCGGTGTTAAAATTTGGATCTATCAGGGCGAAGTTCTTCACGAAAGCAGAAACAAGCCCCAGAGAAGATCAGGCAATTCTCGTCGCAACGGCGGCAGAGATAACAGAAGCAGACGTAAGGAAGGAGGAAATCAATAATGCTCTTACCAAAGCGTGTTAAACATCGTAAGCAGCACAGAGGTCGTATGACCGGTGAGGCTACAAGAGGTAACAAAGTAACTTATGGCCAGTTTGGTCTTCAGGCAACAGAGCCTGCATGGATTACGGCAGCTCAGATTGAAGCAGCTCGTATCGCTATGACACGTTACACAAAGCGTGGCGGTCAGGTTTGGATTAAGATTTTCCCCGATAAGCCGATCACCGCAAGACCTGCCGATACTCGTATGGGTAAAGGTAAAGGTAATGTTGACTACTGGGTAGCAGTAGTTAAGCCGGGCAGAGTTATGTTTGAACTCGGCGGCGTTGAAGAGAGTGTGGCTCGTGAGGCAATGCGTCTTGCAGCTAACAAACTTCCTATCAAATGCAAATTCGTAGTTAAAGAAGAGGGAGGCGAGCAGTAATGAAAGCAGCAGAAATTAAGGCTTTAAGCGCAGATCAGCGTGCAGCAAAGCTTGCAGAGCTTAAGGAAGAGCTTTTCAATCTTCATTTCCAGCAGGCTATCAATCAGCTCGACAACCCGATGAGAATTAAAGCTGTAAGAAAAGATATCGCACGCATCAAAACAGTTGAGCGCGAAATCGAGCTTGCAAGCTCAAATTCTTAAGATAGGGAGGTAGTTGATTATGAGTGAAAGAAACCTCAGAAAAACAAGAGTTGGCGTAGTATCAAGCAATAAGATGGATAAAACCGTTGTTGTTTCTATTAAAGACAAGGTTCGTCATCCGCTTTACGGCAAAATCATTAACCGCACGGTTAAATATAAAGCACACGACGAGGAAAATACTTGCGGCGTTGGCGATAAGGTTCTCATTATGGAAACCCGCCCGATCAGCAAGGATAAGAGATGGCGTGTGGTTGAAATCATTGAAAAGGCAAAGTAATCATTTCGAATTACAAGCTTTTAAAATTAGTTTAATAAAATAATAACTGCAAGATGCAAAGTGTTATTTTGCAGTACGAAGGAGGAAAAAGCTGTGATACAACAGGAAAGTCGCCTCAAGGTTGCAGACAACACAGGCGCCAAGGAAATTCTTTGTATCCGTGTTCTCGGCGGCTCGGGCAGAAGATATGCTAACATCGGCGATGTTATCGTTGCTTCCGTTAAGAAGGCTGCGCCGAACGGCGTTGTGAAAAAAGGCGAAGTTGTTAAAGCAGTCATCGTTCGTACAACTAAAGGTGTACGTCGTGACGACGGTCAGTACATTCGTTTTGATGAAAATGCTGCCGTAATTATCAAAGAGGATAAAACTCCTCGTGGCACCCGTATTTTTGGACCGGTAGCTAGAGAGCTCCGTGATAAGGATTTCATGAAGATCCTTTCTCTCGCTCCGGAAGTACTTTAATGGAGGTGCGTGATAATGAGTAAAATGTTTGTTAAAACCGGTGATACCGTAATGGTGCTCAGCGGTAAATCAAAGGGCGTTAAGGGCGAAGTTATCGCTGTTAGTCCCAAAGAGGGTAAAGTAATCGTTAAAAATGTAAACGTAGTTACCAAGCATGTAAAGCCCCGCAAGATGGGCGATCAGGGCGGCCTTGTTAAGGTTGAGTCTGCTCTTTATGCTTCAAAGGTTCAGCTCGTTTGCCCCAAATGCGGTCAGGCTACCCGTGTAGGTCATAAAGACGGAAAGCGCATTTGCAAAAATAAAGAATGCGCAAATGAATTTTAAGTAAGGGAGGATCATAACAATGGCTGCAAGATTAAAAGAAGCCTATAAGAGCGAAGTTGCTCCTGCATTGATGAAGAAATTCCAATACAAGTCTGTTATGCAAATCCCAAAGCTTGACAAGATTGTTCTCAATGTTGGTTGCGGCGAAGCCCGTGAAAATTCAAAGGTTGTTGATGCTATCGTTAACGATATCGGCATCATCACAGGTCAAAAACCGATCATTTGCCGTGCAAAGAAGTCTGTTGCTAACTTCAAACTTCGTGAGGGCATGCCGATTGGTGTTAAAGTTACTCTTCGCGGAGACAAGATGTATGAATTCCTTGACAGATTCTTCAATCTTGCTCTTCCCAGAGTTCGTGACTTCAGAGGTATCAACCCCAACTCATTTGACGGCCGCGGCAACTATGCCATGGGTATCAAAGAGCAGTTGATATTCCCTGAAATCGAATATGATAAAATTGATGCGGTTCGCGGCATGGATATCATTATGGTAACCACAGCTCAAACCGATGAAGAAGGCAGAGAGCTCCTTAAGCTTATGGGCGCTCCCTTTGCAGAATAAGGAGGGATTATCGTGGCAAAAACATCTATGAAAGTTAAGGCTGCAAAGCCTGCTAAGTATTCAACAAGAGCTTACAACAGATGTAAAATCTGCGGTAGACCTCATGCATACCTTCGTAAGTATGGCGTTTGTCGTATTTGTTTCAGAGAGCTCGCACACAAGGGTGAAATTCCCGGCGTAACAAAATCTTCTTGGTAAGAACCGAGAATTGCTAAATAAATAAGGAGGAAATATCAATGCATATTACAGACCCTATCGCTGATATGCTTACGAGAATTCGTAATGCTAATTCGGCTAAGCACGATACAGTAGATATTCCTGCGTCAAAGATGAAAAAAGCAATTGCTCAGATTCTTGTTGATGAAGGTTATATCAAAGCTTATAAAATTATTGATGATGATAAACAGGGCGTTATCCGTGTTTCCCTTAAATATGGTGAGGGCAAATCACAGGTAATCACAGGCCTTCGCAGAGTATCGAAGCCCGGTCTTCGTATTTACTCAAATGTTGAGGATATGCCCAAGGTAATGAAAGGTCTTGGAGTTGCAATCATTTCAACTTCAAAAGGCATTATGACAGACAGAGAAGCTCGCAAGCAGAATGTTGGCGGCGAGGTTCTGGCATTTATTTGGTAAGGAGGTGCAGTTAGGATGTCACGTATAGGCTTAAAGCCGATCGTAATCCCTGCCGGCGTTGATGTAACGCTTGACGGAAACACTGTAACCGTAAAAGGCCAAAATGGTACTCTTACCATGGAAAAATGCCCCGTTATCGGTGTTAAAGTTGAAGGCAACGAGATTAACGTATCAAGACCCAATGATGAAAAAGAGAACAGAGCACTCCACGGTCTTACCCGTGCGCTCATCCACAACATGGTTGAAGGCGTAACAAACGGCTTCAAAAAGGTTCTCGAAGTAAACGGTGTTGGTTACCGTGTTCAAATGCAGGGTGAAAACCTTGTTATGAACCTTGGTTTCTCTCACCAGGTAATTATGACAGCCCCCGCAGGCGTTAAAGTTGAATGCCCCTCTGCTAATCAGATTGTTATTTCAGGTGCTGATAAGCAGGCAGTAGGTCAGTTCGCAGCTCAGGTTCGCGAAAAGAGACCTCCGGAGCCCTATAAAGGCAAGGGTATTAAGTATGCCGAAGAGCATATTCGCCGCAAGGAAGGCAAAGCAGGTAAGAAATAAGGGAAGGAGTGAATTACAATGGTTTCAAGACAGGATGCTAACAAAGCAAGGCAGAAGCGCCACACAAGAGTTCGTGGCAAGATTTCAGGTACTGTTGATTGTCCCAGACTTAACGTATATCGCTCCCTCAGCAATATTTACGTTCAGCTTATAGACGATGTAGCAGGTGTAACTCTTGCACAGGCTTCAACAGTTGAAAAAGATTTTGCCGGTTACGGCGGAAACGTAGAGGCGGCTAAAGCCGTTGGTAAAACATTAGCGGAAAGAGCCAAGGCAAAGGGCATTGAAGAATGCGTATTTGACCGTGGCGGTTACATCTATCACGGCCGTGTTGCTGCTGTTGCAGACGGTGCTCGTGAAGGCGGACTTAAGTTCTAACGAAGGAGGAAAATACTTTATGGCAAAGATTGACGTATCTTCAATGGAACTTGAAGAAAGAGTTGTAACCATCAACCGTGTTTCCAAAACCGTAAAAGGCGGTCGTATTTTCAAGTTCTCGGCACTTGTTGTTGTAGGAGACGGAAACGGTCTTGTTGGCTTTGGCGTTGGTAAATCCGGTGAAGTTCCGGATGCTATTCGCAAAGGCATAGAAGACGCAAAGAAAAATGTTATTAAGGTAGCTTTAAGAGGAACAACCATTCCTCATGAAATCACCGGTAAGTTCGGCGCAGGCGAAGTTTTGCTTATGCCCGCTCCCAAGGGTACCGGCGTTATCGCAGGCGGCCCCGTTCGTGCGGTTGTTGAAACTGTAGGTATCGGTGATATCCGTACAAAGGCTATCAGATCAAACAATCCTTATAATGTTGTTCGTGCAACAATTAACGGCCTTTCTCAGCTTCGCACAGCTGAAGAAGTTGCTGCAATTCGCGGCAAGTCCGTTAAAAAGATATTAGACTAAGGAGGGTGTAATAATGGCAAATGTAAAAATCACACTTACAAAAAGCTTAATCGGCTGCAAGAAAGATCAGATTGCCACTGCCCACTCTCTCGGTCTTCGCAAAATAGGCAATGTTACGGTTCAGCCTGATAACGATCCAACAAAGGGCAAGATCAAAAAGATCTGCCACCTTGTTGAGGTCGAAGAAGCATAAGAGGAGGTGCAGACAATGAAATTACATGAACTTTCTCCTGCTGATGGCTCAAAGAAAGCCGTAAAGAGAATCGGACGCGGTGCCGGTTCAGGCCAGGGCAAAACTGCCGGCAAAGGTCATAAGGGTGCTAAGGCACGCTCAGGCTACAGCCGCCGTCCCGGTTTTGAAGGCGGTCAGATGCCCCTTCAAAGACGTGTTCCTAAAAGAGGCTTCAACAATATCTTCCGCACAGAATATGCAGTAGTTAATGTTGCAGCTCTTGAGGAAAGATTTGAGGCAAACGCTGTTGTTGATGTTGAAAGCCTTAAGGCTTGCGGCCTTGTTCGCAAGGAACTCGACGGTGTTAAAGTTCTCGCTAACGGAGAAATCACAAAAGCTCTTACCGTTAAGGTAAATGCCATCAGTGAATCCGCAAAAGCAAAAATTGAAGCTGCAGGTGGCACGGTGGAGGTGCTTTAAATGATAAAGACCATCGTTAATGCATGGAAGATTCCGGAAATCAGGAAAAAAATGCTTTTCACGGCATTAGTTATCCTTATCTTCAGAATCGGATCAATGATTCCGGTGCCGTTTCTTAACATTGTTAATGAAATTGATATTGGCAAAGGAAATACGATTCTTACCTATCTCAGTCTTATGACAGGTAGTGCGTTTACTTACGGCACGATATTCGCAATGTCTATCACACCGTACATTAACTCGTCCATTATCATGCAGCTCTTGGCAGTTGCCATTCCGGCACTCGAAAGGCTTCAAAAAGAAGGGGAAGAGGGCAGAAAGAAAATTGCTTCAATCACTCGTATAGTTACGATTGTGCTTGGCATTCTTCAGTCTCTTGCTTATTTCTTCTTCCTTCGTGCAAACGATTACCTTATGAAGGATGCGGCAGGCAATGCTTTCACAGGCTTTGCGGCTGTTTTCCAGGCACTCGTTATAATTTTAGTGCTTACTGCAGGCACAGCTGTTATTATGTGGCTCGGTGAGCAAATTACCATAGACGGTATCGGCAACGGTATTTCAATCATACTTTTCGCAGGTATCGTTTCAAGATTCCCAACAATTATTAAGCAGTATATCCAATATTTAGGCACAGGCCGCATGGTTTATAATTTCCTTGTTCCGGCCATTTTCATTGTATTCCTTCTTATGATTGCATACATTGTGTTTATGGATAATGCCGAAAGAAGACTTCCGATTCAGTATGCAAAGCGTGTTGTTGGCCGTAAAATGTACGGCGGTCAGTCCACTCATATGCCGATTAAAATCAATATGAGCGGCGTTCTTCCCATCATCTTTGCATCATCCATCCTTTCGCTGCCTGCAACTGTTCAGATGTTTATTTCATCAGATAAGTATGAAGGCACATTCTGGGAGAAATTCTTCAATGCCTTCCAGAGCGATTCTTGGTGGTATGCGGTAATGTACTTCATTCTTATAATTTTCTTTGCTTATTTCTACAGTACAATTCAGTACAACCCAATTGAAATGGCAAATAATCTTCGTAAAAACAACGGCGCAATTCCGGGTATCCGTCCCGGCAAACCAACTTCGGAATATATCACAAGAGTTCTTATGAGGCTCACGCTTATCGGCGTTTTGATGCTTTCTGTTGTTGCTCTTCTTCCGATTGTTTGGTCTCTCATCTGCGATGCTGCTATTCCTCCTCTCACAGAGAGCGGTTCAGACGGCGGCTTCTCCGTAACTCTTGGTGGTACTTCAATCATCATTATGTGCGGTGTTGCTCTTGAAACAGTTCGTCAGCTTGAATCTCAGATGATGATGCGTCATTATAAAGGCTTCCTTGATTAAGAAAGGTTTTAGTGGATATGAAATTGATACTTCTCGGCGCTCCGGGTGCCGGCAAAGGTACTCAGGCTGAAAAAATAGTTGAAAAGTACGGTATTCCCGCTGTATCAACCGGCAATATCATTCGTGCAGCTCTTAAAGCAGGCACGGAAATGGGCCTCAAGGCTAAATCCTATATGGATGCAGGCCAGCTTGTTCCAGATGATGTTGTTATCGGCATAATTAAGGACAGACTTAAAGAAAAAGATTGCGAAAACGGATTTATTCTTGATGGATTTCCTCGCACCATTCCTCAGGCTCAGGCACTTGAGGATATGGGCGTGGATATTGATAAGGTGCTTGATATTGAAGTGCCGGATGAAAAAATCACAGCAAGAATGTCCGGTCGCCGTGTATGTGCAAAGTGTGCAAATTCCTATCATCTGCTTTATAAAAAGCCAAAGCAGGAAGGAGTTTGCGATGCTTGCGGCGGCGAACTTGTTCAGCGTAAAGACGATGCACCGGAAACGGTTCAGGCAAGGCTTAAAGAATATCATGAAATGACCGAGCCGCTCAAGAATTTCTATGAAAAGCTTGGCAAACTTGTGATTGTTGAGGGCCAGGAAGAGGTTGCGGATACAACCGCACTCGTCTTTAAAGCATTGGAGGATTAACATGATAGTGCTTAAAAGCAGCAGAGAGCTTGAGCTTATGAAAGAAGCTTGCCAAATTTCCGCTGAAGCATTAATGGTGGCGGGCAAAGCAGTTAAGCCCGGAGTTTCAACAAAAGAAATCGACACGATCGCTTTTAACCTTATTAAAAAAAGGGGAGCGACTCCCAATTTTTTAGGCCTTTACGGATTTCCCGCCACTGCATGTATATCTATAAACAATGAAGTTATTCACGGCATTCCGAGCAAGCACCGTATCATCCAAGAAGGCGATATAGTCAGCATTGATCTCGGAGCCGCGAAAAATGGCTATAACGGCGATAATGCTGCCACATTTGTTGCAGGGACTTGCTCTCCCGAGGCAAAGCGGCTGATCGATACAACCCGCGAGAGTCTCTATAAAGGCATCGAACAGGCTGTACCCGGCAACAAAATCGGCGATATAGGCCACGCAGTGCAAGCCTATTGCGAGGAGCGCGGATTCAGCGTTGTTCGTGATTTTGTGGGGCACGGCGTAGGAACAAAGCTTCATGAAGATCCAAGTGTACCCAACTTCGGACACGAAGGGCGTGGTATCAGACTGTTACCCGGAATGACATTGGCAATTGAACCGATGATCAATCAGGGAACCTATAAGGTAAAGCAGCTTGAGGACGGATGGACCGTTGTTACTGCAGACGGCAAGCTTGCCGCTCACTTTGAGCACACAATTGCCATCACAAATAACGGCCCGGTTATTATGACCAAAGTCTGAAGCTAAAATCAATTGCAGGCGATTACGCCGCGATGTGATTCCAGTTAAATTAAACATCTTATTCCTATGAATACAGAGAGGTAAAATGATGTCTAAGTCAGATATGATAGAAGTTGAAGGTACTGTGGTTGAGGTATTGCCTAACACAACTTTCAAGGTTGCACTTCAAAACGACCACATTATTTTAGCCCATATCAGCGGGAAACTCAGAATGAATAATATAAGAATTCTTCCCGGTGATAAGGTAACTATCGAGATGTCACCATACGACCTTACAAAAGGCCGCATAATTTGGCGCTCAAAGTAATAATTAAGGAGGATATTCAAATGAAAGTAAGACCTTCTGTTAAGAAAATTTGCGATAAATGCAAAATTATAAAGCGCAATGGAAAAGTAATGGTTATCTGTGAAAATCCAAAGCATAAACAGCGTCAGGGCTGATCCTGAACTAATAATCGGAGGTAAACTGTAAAATGGCACGCATTTCAGGTGTTGACTTACCAAACGATAAGCGAGTAGAAATCGGCCTTACCTATATTTTCGGTATCGGCAGAACAACCGCTACTCAAATTATCGAAGCTACGGGAATCAATCCGGACACTCGCTGCAGAGATCTGTCTGAGGATGAGGTTTCCAAAATTCGTGATTATATTGAAAAGAATGTAACTGTTGAAGGTGATCTTCGCAGAGACGTTGCATTCGATATCAAAAGACTTATAGAAATTGGTTGCTATCGCGGCATTCGCCACAGAAAGGGACTTCCTGTAAGAGGTCAAACTTCTAAGAACAATGCACGCACAAGAAAAGGTCCGAAAAAGACCATAGCAAACAAGAAGAAATAATTGTAGGAGGAAACAGCACATATGGCTACTAAAAAGACCACAGCTACACGCAAACGCCGTGATAAGAAAAATATCGAGCGTGGTACAGTTCATATTCAGTCAACCTTCAACAACACTATCGTAACCGTTGCTGATATGCAGGGAAATGCAATTTCTTGGGCTTCTGCCGGCGAAATGGGCTTTAAGGGCTCAAAGAAATCCACTCCCTTTGCTGCTCAAACCGCTGCTGAAACTGCAGCTAAGGCAGCTATGGAGCATGGTTTAAAAACTGTTGAAGTTTATGTTAAGGGACCGGGTTCGGGCCGTGAATCTGCTATCAGAGCATTGGAAACGGTTGGCCTGCAGGTTACTCTTATTAAAGATGTTACTCCTATCCCGCACAACGGTTGCCGTCCGCCTAAGAGACGCCGCGTATAGTTTTATTGGAGGTGTAATATATGGCAAAGAATATGGAGCCCATCGCAAAGCGCTGCAAAGCACTCGGCATTTCGCCGGCTGTTATGGGCTATACAAATAAGGAAACATTCAGAAATTCCTACACCAAAGCTCGCCGCAAAAAGAGCGAGTATGCTTTGCAACTTAACGAAAAGCAAAAAGTTAAGTTCATTTACGGTATTCTTGAAAAGCAATTCCACACCTATTATGAAAAGGCTGCCAAGGCTGAAGGCCAAACCGGCATTAACCTTCTTGTAATGTGTGAATGTCGTCTTGACAATGTTGTTTTCAGAACAGGTTTTTGTAAAACCCGCCGTGAAGCAAGGCAGGCTGTTACTCACGGCCATTTCACCATAAACGGCAAAAGAGTTGATATTCCGTCTTATCTCGTTAAGGTTGGCGATGTTATCGCAGTAGCTGAAAACAGCAAGGATAACGGCAGATTTAAGCTCGTTAAGGAAGAGGGCGCTTATGCAAATGCTCCTAAGTGGCTTGAATCAAATGCAGCAGAACTTTCTGCAAAGGTTGTTGCTTTGCCGGATCGCGACGATATCGATTACCCTGTTGAAGAGCGTTTGATCGTTGAGTTCTACTCTAAATAATAGTTAATCATTTCTGTTATTTAGTATCTAAAATATTTTTAGGAGGCTTTTAAATGATTGAAATTGATAAGCCGAATATCGAGATAGTAGATTTATCTACTCAGGGAAGCAGAAGCGTGGGCAGATTTGTTGTTGAGCCGCTTGAAAGAGGCTTCGGCACAACTCTCGGAAACGGAATGAGAAGAGTCCTTCTCTCCTCACTTCCGGGCTATGCTATCACTTCCGTTAAGATTGATGGTGTTTTGCACGAATTTTCAACTATCCCTCATGTTAAAGAAGATGTAACAGAGATTGTTCTTAATCTTAAAAACGTTATTCTTAAAATACATGACGAAAGCCAAAAAACCCTTTATATCAAAGCAAACGGCGAAGGCGAAATCACAGCCGGTGATATTGAGCACGGCGCCGATGTTGAGATCCTTAATCCTGATCTTCACATTGCATATCTTGATGAGGGTGCAGAAGTTGTTATGGAAATTACTGCAGACAGCGGCAGAGGCTATGTTCCCTGCGATCGCAATAAGCAGCTTATGGATTTGCCCATTGGCACTATTGCTGTGGATTCCATTTATACTCCTGTTCTTAAAGTTAATTACACGGTTGAAAATACTCGTGTCGGCCAGCAAACTGATCTTGATAAGCTTGTTCTTGATGTTGAAACAGACGGAACAATCCCTGCAGACGAAGCTGCTTCGCTTGCTGCAAAGATCCTTAACGACCATCTTAAGCTTTTTGTTGATCTCTCCGAAGAGGTTGGCAATCAGGAAATTATGGTAGAAAAGGATGAGGATGGTAAAGAAAAAGTTCTTGAAATGACTATTGAAGAGCTTGATCTTTCTGTTCGTTCTTTCAACTGCTTGAAGAGAGCAGGCATAAACACCGTAGAAGATTTAATCGGAAAATCCGAAGAAGATATGATGAAGGTTAGAAACCTTGGCCGCAAGAGCCTTGATGAAGTTGTTAACAAGCTTGCATCACTTGGTTTCTCACTCAGTCATGAAGACGACTAAAGGAGGGAATTTCTATGCCAGGTACCAGAAAATTGGGCAGACCTACTGACCACAGAAAGGCTATGCTCAGAGGAATGGTTACTCACCTTTTGGAAAACGGTAAGATTGAAACAACCGTTACCAGAGCTAAAGAAGTTCGCGCTATGGCCGAGAAAATGATTACTCTCGGTAAGGAAGATACTCTTGCTTCAAGAAGACAGGTTCTTGCTTATGTAACTAAGGAAGATGTTGTTAAAAAGCTTTTTGTTGAGATCGCTCCTAAATATAGCGACAGAAACGGCGGTTATTGCCGCATTATTAAAACAGGCCCTCGCCGCGGCGACGCAGCTGAGATGTGCATCATCGAGCTTGTTTAAGATATAGCTGAAACACAGAGCGTTTCCTATTGGAAACGCTCTTTTTTTATGCTGTTTTATATGATTATGATGCTTTTTACTTTCGTTTGCAAAACAACTATTATAAACTATGCGTAAATAATCACTTCTAGAATCATTAAGAAAACAACGAAATGTATAATATAAAACGGCAAAAATTTAATTAAATATAAAAAAATGACCGCTGAAATCAGCGGTCACTGCTAAAAAAGAGTTTTGCATATATTTGTTTTTTGCATTAGTGTGAATCTTCAAAGCTGTTTTGCAAAGCGATGAATCAACCTTCTTTTTTCTTTTTGTTTTCCTCTGCCTGTGCAATCTCTTTGTAAAATGCGTTTGCTTTTAAATAAACCATAATAATATCATTTATTTGTTCAAACATTTCACCTTGTTTGTATGGGTTTGCAAGCGTGCGTTCGTCATCATCAATGCAAAGAGGTCCTTTTTCATAATCGTTAAAGGTTGGCATAATTGAATATGTGCCTTTTGTTTTAACAAGCGAAATCAATGTAAGGTCGCTTGTTGCCTCAACAAATCCTTTTTTCTTTGTATATCTTTCTATTGTTGAAACGGGGCTTGCGTCGTTATGTTTTTTTGTGTAGCAAGCATCAAAAACCTGCTCAATAAATTGCTCTGCCTGATCTGCCGTGTACGGTGCTTTAAGTAACAGCACCGTGTCAATATCGGCAATCCCGTATTGCTCACTTTCGCCGCACGGAATACCTATTAAGTTTTCGTCTTTATCCACATAAACAGAAATTGTGTAAAATTCTCTTTCCGTAAAAATCACATCCGTTTCTTATTTGGCTGATGCCTGATGTTTATAGTATCATATTTTATTGAAAAAAACAATAATGTGTGCTAATATATTTGTGCTGCAAGAGGTAATGCGGTTTGGGTGGAGTTGCTTTCGGCACAATTAAATTGCCGTTATGCGCAACAACGGCTTGTAATGTGCCGCATTCTTATAAGTTTAATTATTTATCGGAGAGAAAATATGAAAAATGTGCTGATAACCGGCGGAGCCACCGGAATAGGAAAGGCTTGCGCAAAGCTTTTTGCCGATATGGGATATGATGTTTATATTACCTGCAATAATTCTCCGGCAGATATTATTTCAGGAGTAACGCCGATTAAATGCGATTTGGCAAGCGTTCAGAATATTAAATCAATTTTTAAACGCTTTGATAAGCTTGATGTGCTTGTTAATAATGCCGGAATCAGCCTTATTAAAATGATAAACGATACCGAAGTTTGTGATTATGAAAATCTTATGGCCGTTAATTCCCGTGCCGTTTATTTCTGTGCCAAAGAGGCTTCACTGAGAATGATTAAGCAACACAGAGGCTCAATTGTTAATATTTCTTCCATGTGGGGTGAGGTCGGCGCTTCGTGTGAAACTCTTTATTCAATGAGCAAGGCAGGAGTAATCGGTTTTACAAAGGCGCTTGCAAAGGAACTTGCGCCAAGCGGAATAACGGTAAACAGTGTTTCGCCCGGGATTATAGACACTCGTATGAATTCCTGCTTTGATAAAACTCAGCTTGCTGAGGAGGTGCCTCTTGAAAGGCTCGGAACGCCGCAAGAGGTTGCAAAAACAGTCCTTTTCCTTGCAGAAAATAAGTATATAACCGGTCAGGATATTTCTGTCTCCGGCGGAATTGTAATTTGATTTGCGATTTGTAACACTTCCTTTTGCTTTTCATAGTATGGTTTAGAAAAGCGAAGGGAGGTTCGTTTATGGGTTGCGGTTGTAACAACGGCTGCGGTGGTTCTTCTTGGATTGTTATTCTTATTATAATCCTTCTCCTCTGCGGTGGTTTTAATAACGGTTGCGGCAATGATTGCGGTTGCGGTTGCTGATTGGCTGTTAAAGCTTCATAAAAAAGGCGCCTGTGCGTTTTCGCACGGGCGCTGTTTTTTATTGTTTCTGTTATTCTATTCTTGCGTGCTTGCAGTTTACGGTGTTATTTTCAATATCAATAATTCCGTAGCTGCAGTCTGCCAAAGCACCGGGATTAAAGAAATAAATGCCGTTTAATTCCTTGCAGGTTGGGCAATGAGTGTGACCGAAAAGCGCAATGTCGGCTCTGCAAGCGGTTGCCGCAGCAAGATAATCCTTAAGTCCGGTTTTTACTCTGAATGTGTGGCCGTGGCACATAAACACATTTTTGCCTGAAAATTTAATAAATGCGGTAAGCGGCAAATCACTGCTCCAATCGCAGTTGCCGGCAACGCAGGCAAGCTTTAATCTTGAGCCGAAATAGAGTTTGGCATCTTCCAAATCCCTTTGTGAATTGCTGTCTCCCAAATTAACAAAAAGCTCTGCTTCTTCTATATGTTTTTCAACAACATCGAAAAATCCGCTTTTGTTTCCGTGGCTGTCCGATGTAATGATCATCCTCATTCATAAAACCTCCCGCAAATTCATAATTATAATTATACTTTATTTAAGGCGGTAATACAATGAATGATTTTAATATTGATAAAAATGAATTGCAAAAAATGATGAATCGGGCTTCAAAAAAATCGGGAATAGATATGCAAAAATTAAAACAGGCGGCAGACGGCGGTAAGCTTGATGATTTTTTAAGCCAAAATCTTTCCTCGGATGCAAGCAAAAAGGTTAAGGCTGCACTTTCAGATAAAAAAACAGCGCAAAAAATCATGCAAAGCAAGGAGGCACAGGAGCTTTTGAAAAAGCTTCTGAATAAATAATGGATAATATAAACGATATCATATCATCGCTTTCACAGGATGATATAAATATGCTTAAAGGTGTTGCGCAGTCAATTCTCGGAGGCGAAGGCGAGGATAATGTTGCACAAAGCGAAAAGCCACAGCCAAAATCCGGCGGCAGTGTGCCGGCAGCACAGTCTTTGCAGGCTCAACTCGGAATAAATGCATCTGATTTTAATATGATGATGAAGGCAAAAAAAATATTCGATAAAATGAATTCCTCATCAGATAAAAACACGGATTTAATTATGGCGCTTAAGCCGCATCTGTCGCCGCAAAATCAAAACAAAGCAGATACGGCCGTAAAAATTCTTCGCCTTTTTGATGCCTTGCCATATTTGAAGGAGTTGTTTTAAACGGCAGAGTTTTCACGCAGCGATGTTGAAGAGGCAAAACGCCGGGTTCGCGAAATGCATTCAAGAGCATCTTCATATGTGCAGCCAAACGGCACCGCAGGCAAGAATAAAAGCGCAGGGCAGGTTAATTCGGAAAAATTTAATAAAGAGTATTCTGAAGCAAAGCCGCAGGATAATTTGCTCGGTAACGAGGCTGTTGATAAAAGCGAAAATGATTCGTCTCTTATCTTAATAATTTTGATGATTTTGATTTCTCAGGGCAATGCAGATGATAAGCTCCTTTTGGCGCTGCTTTATCTGCTGTTTTAATTATAATTAAATTGTTTAATAATTGTTAAACAAATAATATGTGGAAATAATTGTAATATTGTGCTATTATAGTTAATTGAACAGGCAATGAGCATTGGTGCGATTTAAGGCAAGTTTTGCCGCTTTCCTTAGCTTAAAGTAAAATCATGCTTGTGCCGTTGTTTTGATGCGGGCTTTTGCCATGCATCTTTCGGGAGGTAAAAAAGTGCCAGATTATAAGATTGAAACAGTCGGAAACGGTGCCGAAATAATTGCGGTGCCTGCCGATAGATTTAAAACAAACGAACTTTCAATTTCATTTTTTATGCCGCTTTCAAATGAAACGGCTGCCGTTAATGCGGTTGTGCCGATGCTGCTTTCAAGAAATTCAAGGCAGTATCCCACCATTTTGAGCTTAAACAGAAAGCTTGCGTCGCTTTACGGAGCCGTGATAGAGGCTTCAATTTCAAAGGTGGGAGAAATTCAGCAGTTAAAGCTTGGCATGACCTGCCTTGATGATCGCTTTTCGTTAGACGGTGAAAAAATAACTTCTCAATGCATTAAGCTTTTGCTTTCAATGGTTTTTGATCCGCTTCTTGATGATAACGGTTTTTTCCCGGCAGAGCGCACGGAAAGAGAAAAACAAGTGCTTATTGAAAAAATCGAAAGCGAGGAAAATGAAAAGCGTCTTTATGCTTTGAAAAAGGCTGAAGAGCTGATGTTTGAAGGTGAGCCGTATGCAATTTGCAAATACGGCACAAAGAAGCAAATTTCGGAAATTACACCGGCTGCCGCAACAGAGGCGTGGAAAAGAATTCTCAAATCTGCAAAAATTGTGTTAACGGTTATCGGTAATGCAGATGTTGAATGCGCAAAAGCGGATTTCCTTGAATGCTTAAATAAAACAGAAAGATCATATTCTGCGCTTGATTACGCTAAAATCAGCTTTGATGTGCCTAAGGTTAAGCAAAAGAAAGAAGCTCTTGATGTTAAGCAGGGCAAGCTTGTTATTGGTTTTCGTGCCGATTGCAGCCCCAAGGATGCTGCTCAGGCTGCTCAAATGCGTGCATTTTGCGATGTTTTCGGCGGCGGCCCGTATTCAAAACTTTTTGCCAATGTAAGGGAAAAAATGAGTCTCTGCTATTACTGCTCTGCAAGATTTGTTAAGCAAAAGAGCTTTATTATGGTTCAAAGCGGTTGCGAAGAGTCTAATATGGATAAAGCGGAAAAAGAGATTATTGCTCAGATAGAAGAAATCAAAAACGGCAATTTCGATTATGAGTTTAATTCGTCCAAGGCGGGGCTTTCCGATGCTCTCAGAGCTGTTTGTGATGCACCGGAGTCACTTGAAGCTTGGTACACCGCTCAGGCACCGTTTGGCATTTATGTTTCACCCGTTGAAAGCGCAGCGCTCAATGATGCGGTAACAAAGCAGCAAATAATAGATTGCGCAAGCAAAATCAAACTGGATACTGTTTATAAGCTTGTGAGCGCAGGTAATGAAAAGGAGGACGCAGAATGATGAAAACAGTTGATTCGGCAGTTCTTCATGAAAAATATTACGAGATAGATCATAAATCTGGGCTTAAAATTTTTGTTATGCCCAAAGAACATTACAGCTCTGCTTATGCCGTTATCGGCACACGCTATGGCTCAATAGACACCAAATTCAAGCGCAGCGATCGCAGCGATTTTGTAACGGTTCCGGAGGGAATTGCCCATTTCCTTGAGCACAAGCTTTTTGAAAGCGAGGAACTTGATGCTTTTACCAGATATGCAGAAACCGGTGCATCTGCAAATGCTTATACCTCGTTTGATAAAACCTGTTATCTTTTTCAATGTACGGACAGATTTGAGGACAGCTTGCGAATTTTGCTTGATTTTGTTACTCATCCGTACTTCACAAAGGAAACAGTTGAAAAAGAGCAGGGCATCATCGGGCAGGAAATCACAATGTATTATGATGTTCCCGGTTGGATGAGCACTTTCAATCTGCTTAAGTGCCTTTATAAAAATCATCCCGTGCGAATTGATATTGCAGGCACGGTTGATTCAATTTCGCATATTACGGACAAGCTTCTTTATGATTGCTACGACACCTTTTATAATCTTAATAATATGGCTCTTGCGGTTGTCGGCAATGTTGATGTTGATTCTGTGCTTGCCGTTTGCGATGAGGTGCTCAAAAAATCTGCGGATGTTAAAATAGAGCGCGCATTTGAACAGGAGCCTCGTGAAATCGTAAAATCATACGAAGAATATCATCTTTCCGTTGGTATGCCGGTGTTTTCATTCGGTTATAAGGAAGAATGCAAAACGCCTATGCGAACTGTTAAAGAGCTTATTGAAATGAATGTTTTGCTTGAAGTTTTGGCCGGTGAAACATCTCCGCTTTACACAAGTCTTTTTGAAAAAGGACTTATAAATTCATCCTTTTCAAAGGAATATTTCGTTGGAAACGGATATGAAGCCGTTATATTTGACGGCGAAAGCAACAATGCTGCCGAGGTTGCACAGGAAATCAAGGCAGAGGTTGAAAATCTGCGCACAAACGGCTTTTCGGATGAACGCTTTGAGGCTGCACGCAGAAGCCTTTACGGTAAGGAAATAATGTCTTATAACGATATAGACGATGTTGCAAATTCAATGATTGCAAGCTGCTTCGGCGGATTCGGGGTTTTTGATGCTCTTGAAATTTATAAAAGCGTGCAAAAAAGTGATATTGAAAAGCTGCTTGCCGAAAAGCTAAACGAGCAATACAGCGCATTGTCTATTGTTAAATCAAAAGAAAACTAACGGAGCAAACTATGGGAAATTCAACAACTGTTTTTTTTGACGGATTGGGGCTTAGCTTTAATGTTCCGTCAATTGCCTTCACAATAGGCAGCTATGAGGTGCATTGGTACGGCATTATAATTGCATTTGGTTTTTTGCTTGCTGTTCTTTACGGCGGCAGAACGGCTTATAAATGGAAAATGAGCCTTGATGGCATGATGGATGTGCTTTTGTGGGGCACTGTTTTGGGAATTATTTGTGCAAGAGCATATTATGTTATTTTTGAGTGGGATTATTTTTCTGCCCATCCAAGTGAAATTATACAAATTTGGAACGGCGGAATAGCTATTTACGGCGGAATAATCGGTGCTCTTATCGGTGCGGCAATAGGCTGCAAGGTTGGAAAAATTGATTTTTACAATCTTCTTGATATGGGAGCTCTCGGCCTTCTAATCGGCCAAGGAATAGGCCGTTGGGGCAATTTTTTCAATCAGGAAGCTTTCGGCATGAATACGGATACGGCACTTTTCCGTATGTGGTCTGAAAAAATCAGAGATAATATCATTGCAAATCAGGGAACATTGGCAGAAAAAGGTTTATCGGTTGATCCGAATACTGCCGTGCAGCCAACATTTCTTTATGAAAGCGTGTGGTGCATTGCGCTGTTTTTGATTTTGCACTTCTTTGTTATAAAGCGCCGCAAATTTAAAGGAGAGGCATTTTTGCTTTATGGTATAGGCTACGGCCTTGAAAGGGCAGTTGTTGAGGGCATGCGAACAGACAGCCTGTATTTTTCGGGCACAACAGTTCGTGTGAGCCAGGTTCTGTCTGCAATTGTGGTTGCTGCTTTCACCGTTTGGCTGATTGCAATGTTTGTGCGGCTTAAAAAGGGCACTCTTCCTCGCAGATACCAAATCAATCCTGCTCCGCTTGTGCCTGTTTACACGGCAACGGAATCAGACTATAAATATTCAAGCGGTGCTTTGAATTCAGCTGATGATTTCTTTTTCAGGGTTGTTAAATAAAAAGGTGCAAATTGCATTGCCAAAGCAGAGCACAGGTTTTAAGGCTCTGTTTTGCCGTTCGTTTTATAAGGCTGCAGTAATGCGAATGGTTTTAATTTATATGCGGCTGGAAAGGCTGTTAGTATTTTATTATGGTTGTTATAGACGGAAAAGCCGTTTCTCGCTCTGTGCGTGAGCGTGTTAAGCAAGAAACCGCAGAACTCAAGGCAAAGGGAATAACACCCGGACTTGCCGTTATAGTTGTGGGTGATGATCCTGCATCGGCTGTTTATGTAAGAAACAAAGAAAAGGCATGTGAAGAGGTCGGCTTTTACAGCGAAAAATATGCATTGCCTGCAAGCACAACTCAGCAGGAATTAAATGAACTTGTTGATAAGCTCAACGAACGCCCGGAAATCAGCGGAATTCTTTGCCAGCTTCCTCTTCCGAAGCATTTGGATGATAAAGAGGTTATTGCCCGCATAAATCCGATAAAAGATGTGGATGCTTTTCATCCCGTTAATGTCGGCGCAATTATGATAGGCGATTATCATTTTTTGCCCTGTACTCCTGCCGGAATAATGGAACTTATCCATTCTGCAGGTGTAGATCCCGTCGGCAAAAAAGCGGTTGTTATCGGCAGAAGCAATATTGTTGGAAAACCAATGGCTATGCTGCTGCTTCATGAAAATGCAACGGTTGAAATTGCCCATTCCAAAACTCAAAATTTGGCAGATGTTGCAAAAACCGCAGATATTCTCGTTGCCGCTGTAGGCAAAGCAAAGTTCGTAACCGCTGATATGGTTAAGCCCGGCGCCGTTGTTATTGATGTTGGCATGAACAGGGATGAAAACGGAAAGCTTTGCGGCGATGTTGATTTTGAAAGCGTTGCCACCAAGTGCTCGTTCATTACTCCGGTTCCCGGCGGAGTAGGCCCAATGACAATTTCCATGCTTATGCAAAACACTCTCACCGCTGCCAAAATTCAAAACGGCGTTGAGTGATAATGTTAAATAACGGCAGCACATTTTTATTTGTCGCTGCTTACCGATACAGAAAAAATCTGCCAATACTTTATGTATTGGCAGATTTTTTTGATAGTGAAACGGGTAAAACTCAAAAAGTTTAAACCGTATTTTAATTTACGCAGTATGCAAGTTGTTCTTGCTTTTGTATCTTCGGCATATTATCTGCATGATTAAATCGGTGTATATGATTTTGCCTTTATTTCTCCGCCGAATCGGCTGTTTTATCACTGTTATAGATAAAATCAATCAGCTTTTCTTTATTGGCATCAACATCAAGCGTGATAACGCTTGCGCCGCCTTTGTTGGAATATTTCCAAGTGCCCTCAAACGGGCAAGAGGCTTGCTCAAAGCCGCCCGAAACGCAGCCTAGTGCGCTTGCGGCAATGCTTTTTATTTCACTTTTAGAAAGATTTGTTTCAATATACGGTGCAACTGCTTTTGCAGTTTTGATTGCGCTTACGGGGCCCGAACTGATAACTCCCTTTATTATTGCCTGCATAATTGTTCGTTGGCGCTCTGTGCGTTTCCAGTCGGTGTCTATTTTTCTGATTCGGCAATAGGCAAGTGCCTGCTCGCCGGTCAATTTATATTTGCCGGCATCAAGCTTAACATTGCCGTATCTCCCCGGATGGTTTGTAACTTCATTTGCCTCTTTTTCAGAAATCTCGGCTTCAACTCCGCCGATGCTGTCTACCATAACCTTAAACATTTCAAAGTCCGTAACAACATATCCGTCTATTTTAACACCGAAATTGTATTCGATTGTGTCTGCAACTCCGCTGTATCCGCCGTATGTGCAAGCCGCATTTAACCTTTGCTTTTTATCAGCTTTCGGAATGTAAACCCACGAGTCACGCTGAAATGATGTCATCTTTATGCATCCGTGTGCTTTGTCTATAGAAATAAGCATCATTGTGTCCGCTCGGCTTGCTTCTGCTTTGTCGTCGGAACGTGCATCAACCCCTAAAAGCAGAATGTTTTTAACTTCGCTTGATGAAGTCAGCTTGTCCTCTGAAATGTGTTCGTTTTGAACCTTTTCATCATAATTTATTTTGCCTAAAACGGATTCAACCGAGCCGATCAAGCAAAGCACTGCCGCAAGGATAACGGCTAAAACCGCAATGGCAATTTGCTTGCCCCTTTTTTTTCTTTTGCCGTTTTTGTCCGGTTTAACGCCGTTGCTTTGTTTGTTATTTCGTGTGGATTTTTCATTTGAGTTATAAAAATCGCTATACAACGGTGAGTGATAAGGGTAATCACGCGTGGGGTTTATGCCGCCGCCGTTTTGAAGCTCCTTGCTGTTAAAATTCAAATCCGGATTGGCGTGGCCGTAATAATCCTCCTCCGGAGGAACTGTTCTGTCTCTTTCACTGTTATTGTTATCGGGCATAAAAATCACCTCGTATCTTGTTTTCATATAATGATATTACAATATTTAAAAATCATTTGCAACAACCTTTATAAAAATATTGACACATGTTAATTTATATTTTACAATATACAAGCGAGTTGATTGGGCAGTTGCGCACCTTTTTGGTGTGAGGAAAGTCCGAGCAGCGCAGAGCAGGATAACGGCTAACGGCCGCCGAGGGTGACCTTAGGGAAAGTGCAACAGAAATAAACCGCCGCTTTTGCGGTAAGGATGGAAAGGCGAGGTAAGAGCTCACCGAGCGGGTGGAGACATCCGTTGCCATGTAAACCCTATCCGCTGCAACACAGAATGGGAGGCTGCTTGCTCGGCACATAATCCCGAAATGTGGCTTGAGCGTATCAGCAATGATGCGTCGAGATAGATAATTGCCTTCAACAGAACTCGGCTTACAGATCAACTCGCATTTTTTTGTGCACTCATTTATTCGCAAAACCAAATATAAAAATGAACAGCCGCAGATCTTTGATCTGCGGCTGCTTTCGTTTTATTAAAGCTATTTAAAAAATGTTCTGTTTTCCGTGCGCCCCAAAAGGTAATCAATTGAAACATTGAAATAATCCGCAATTTTAATAAGCGTTTCATAATCTGCTTGGCGTTCCTCTGTTTCATATCTGCTGATTGTGTTTTGGTTCATGGATAAATCCATTGCAAGCTTCAGCTGAGAAATGCCTTTTTCATTTCGCAACTCTTTCAATTTCATAAAATCACCTTGACATAACTATACCAAAATGGTATTATTAAAATATCCCGAAATGGTATATTTACAAAGGAAGGTAAAATTTATGGAAAATCAAAACCAAAATCAATATCAATATCCGCAGGATAATAACGCAGCTGTTCAGCAGGCGGTTAATCAGGCACTTGATGAGCAAAAGAAAAAGAAGAAGAAAAAGCGGCTGATTATTCTTGCGGTTATCGTCGGAATAATCGTAATCATCGCCATCGCAGGCTCGGCGGGAGGCGGCTCCGATTCGTCTTCGGGTGCTCAAACTACAGCCGGCGCGGCTTCGGAAGCAACAAACTCGGTTGCAGCGCAGGAAAAAGATAAAACGGAGGGCGAAATTGGCGATTATATCTGCACGGTTAAATCCGCGGAAAAGTGCAAAAACTGGGAAGGAAAAAATTCCATTAAAATCACCTATAATTTCACGAATAATTCATCAGATGCGGAAAGCTTTGATGTGGCTCTTAAAGATGAAGCTTATCAGGATGGTATCGGACTTGAAAGCTCTTTCCTTGACGGCGGTTCAGATGAACTCGGCTGGGATGTTAAGGTTAAGCCCGGCACAACAAAGGAAGTTTCAAAGGTTTATATTTTAAGGGATGATTCAACGCAGATAGAACTTGAAATCAGCGAGCTTATTTCTTTCAGCGATGAAAAGCTTACTTATACGGTTGATTTGGATAAATGATTAAGAAAAAGCACCTTTTGCTTCTGCCTGAAGTAAGAGGTGCTTTTCTGCTGCTTTTTTGATAAAAAAGCTCCCAAGCATTTTTTGCTTGGGAGCTTTGTGTGTATAATCAGCCGTTAAGAATTTCAAAATTCTTTTTATTGTCTTTGTAAAGATTTTTGAAAACTTCAAAGTTTCTGTCATAAACAGCTTTGTTTGCCTTGTTCGGATGATAAGTTGTTTGAATGGGTATAAGCTTTTTAACATCTTTCATGGTTGGAATAAGTTTCATTCCAACCGCAATGCAGGCAGCAGCGCCGACAGCACCGATGTTTTGCGGCGATTCAACAACAACAACATCTCTTTGAAGAATGTCTGAAAGAATTTGGCAGGTTGTTGCGCCAAGAGCACCGCCGCCGCAAAAACGAACGGTGTCTTCTTTTTTATATTTGCTAACCTTTTGCTCCTGTCTCTCAAGCATCCATCTCATATGGAAGCAAATGCCCTCAACAACTGCTCTTATAAGCTCTGTTTTGCCTGTTTCAAGGCGAATGTTAAAGAACATTCCGGCTGCATTCGGATCTTCAAACGGGCATCTGTTGCCGTGAAGCCACGGAGTGAAAACAACTCCGTTGGCACCTGCCGGGATAGTGTCAATAACTTCTTCCAGATAGTCGTAAAGGTTAAATTCAACCTGCTCAAAGCTGTCTGAAGCATTGCCGTATTTTTTAAGGAAAATTCCGATTTCATCAAGTGCAAGGTGATCTTTAACCCAGCTTACGCATTTGTTTGATGTTTCAAGCTCGCCGAAATAATTGTATGCTTCGGGATCAACGCCCACTATTGCCGCCATCATTGCGCCTGCATCAACGATTTGCTCGGGCACAACGGTGCCTACCCAACCTGATGTGCCGGAATAAATATGAGTATCTCCAACTTCAACGGCACCTGCACCTACGCCGATAAGAGAAGCATCTCCGCCGCCGCCGTAAACAGCTGTGCCCGCTGCAAGCCCAAGCTCTTTTGCGGCTTTTTCGGTAACTTTGCCAACCTGCTCGGTGCTCTTTTTGATTGTTGGCATATGCTCAACATTAACTCCAACCATTTTGCAAACCGGCTTGCACCATCCTTCATGGCCTTTTCTTGTGTCATAAAGCAGTGTGCCGAATGCCGAATCCTGAGTCATAACAAATTCGCCGCTTGCACGCAAAATAAGATATTCTTTAATGTCAAGCCATTTATAAATCTTTTTAAAGTTTTCCGGCTCATGTGCCTCAACCCATTTGTATTTCCAAATCGGGTCCTTAACAGATGAGCTTACAGCACCGGTGTATCTGAGGTATTTAAGCAGTTTTGTAACTTCTGCGCCTGCTATCTGCACACCGTGAGCAATGCCTTTTTTGAGCTCTTCTCTTGCTCTTTGATCCATATATGTCATTGGGCGCCTTATGCAATTGCCGTCTTTGTCAACAAGCACAAGCCCTTGCATTGCAGAGCAAAAGCTGATGCCTTCAATCGTTTCTTTGGTGATATTTGGCACTTTGTTTAAAACCGTTTTTGTGGTTATGCACATGGCTTCCCACCACTCGTCAACATCTTGCTCGGCGCCGCCTTTAACTCCGGTTTCATCATCAACATAAAGATTGTATCCTGCGGTCGATGAGGCAAGAATTTTCATTGTTTTGTCAATTTCGATAAGGCATGTTTTTATTCCCGTTGTGCCTATATCGTAAGTAATAACATATTTTGCCATAGTATTTGCCTTTCCGGCTACATTTTTAATATATCTGTGCATTTTTGCCGTAGCCTGCAAAAATGCATTTGTGATGCCGCTTGAATTTTAAAGCAAATCAAGGCAGCGAATATGGCGGACTTTAACAAATCCTTTTATATAACGCCTTTTCACGGCGAAATTAAACGGTTTATGGCTTTTGATTTTTATTTTGAAAAGGTGAATGCAGATTCCAAAAACTTCAGCAGCTGAGAAACAATTTCATCGTCGTTTGCTTCGTCAATATTTACGCCCGTGTAAATGCAAAGCCTTTCTTTGTAATAGGCGCAGGTGTAAGAAAACTGCAGCATAGTAAGTAAATTATCAAGGAAAAACGCAAAAAGTCTTGGATCAAGATCTTGGCGCACATCGCCGCAGGCAAGAGCTTGTGCAATTGCTGTTATATAAATTCTGCTTGTGTGCCCCTCAATTTCTCTTGCAAATGCAACGGCTCTGTCGCCGTCCTTTTCTGCGGTGATTTCATTGTAAAGCTTGATATAGTTTTTGTATTCTCTTGAAAGCTCGCAGCTTGCTCTGATAACCTTTTCGGCTTTCTTAAGCAATTTGTCATGGCTTTTCATGATTTCTTCAAGCGTTTCTCGCAGCAGTACCATGCCTTTTGAAATGCAGGTGAAAAATAAATCCTCTTTAGTTGCAAAATATTTATACATTAAACCGATGCTTATGCCTGCATTTTTGGAAATAATGTTGATATTTGCGTTTTTATATCCTTTAGAGGAAAACTCTTCAATGGCGGTTTCAAGAATTTCATTTTGCCTTTCAGCGGAAATTCTGTCGAACGCTTCTTTGTGATGTTTTTCTGTCATTTTTATCAATTTTGTAAGCTTGCACAAAGCATATTACTTGCTTTTGTGCAATTCAAACAAAGGAAACCGCCTTTCAAGAAATATTTGGAATAAATACTAAACAGTATATTAGCATAGATTTAACATTCCTGCAACAATTCACAGAAATTTTAACAAAAAAAATAGAATGCGGGTTTGACAAATCGTTGAAAAGTGATATACTAAATGTGTATTTGTTGTGAGTAATCGCTCACCCCTTGTTATTCAACCTCCGGGGCGGCTTTGGCTCACTTAGATTACTGTATTAAAATAATTCAAGGAGGATCTATTTTATGGATACAAGATTCGCAATCACCGAGTATCCCGATGCAACATTGCTTAATGCGGAACTCGATGCGCTTATCAAAAAGCCGATTTACTCAATCAGCAGATCTGCGCTTAAAGAATATGAGGAAGAATACTTCGCAAAGAAGTGCAAAAAGTCTAAAGAGCAGATCGAAGAGGCCAGAACCGTTATTCCGGGCGGCGTTCAGCACAATCTTGCTTTCAACTATCCTTTCCCGATTGTTATGGTAAAGGCAAAAGGCAATAAGCTTTATGATGTTGATGGCAATGAATATTACGATTTTCTTCAGGCAGGCGGCCCCACAATTATCGGCTCAAATGATGATGTTGTAAGAAAAAAGGTTATTGAATTGCTTGAGGATTGCGGTCCGTCCACAGGTCTTTTCCATCCTTATGAATATAAGCTTGCAAAGAAAATTTCAGAATGCGTTCCTTCTGTTGAAATGTTCCGTATGCTTGGCTCGGGCACAGAGGCTTGTATGTGTGCGGTTCGTGTTGCTCGTCTTGCAACCGGCCACAAAAATGTTATTAAAATGGGCGGTGCTTACCATGGCTGGTCAGATCAGCTTGCTTGGGGCATGCGTGTTCCCGGCACATTGAATCTTCAGTCACACGGTGTTCCGCTTTTCGTATTCAAGCACACTCAGGAATTCTTCCCGAATGATCTTAAAAGCCTTGAAAAGAAGCTTATTCTTAATAAATTCCGCGGCGGCACGGCAGCTGTGTTCATTGAGCCTTGCGGCCCTGAATCGGCAACACGCCCTGTTGATAAGGATTTCCCGAAGGGCGTTCAGGCACTTTGCCGCAAGTATGGTGCTCTTCTTGTTTGTGACGAGGTTGTAACAGGCTTCCGTATCGGTCTTTCCGGTGCTCAGGGCTATTACGGCATTGATCCCGATATCACCATTTTCGGTAAAATCATCGCCGGCGGCTATCCCGGTGCAGGCGGCATCGGCGGCCACAGAGAAGTTATGAAATATCTCGGCGCAGGCCTTGATAAGTCTGAAGGCAAGAAGATACATAAGGCAATGTGCGGCGGCACAATGGCTGCAACTCCTATTTCCTGCTGCGCAGGCTACACCGTTATTTGCGAGATTGAAAAGAGAAATGCTTGCCAGGTTGCGGGTCAAATGGCAGATCGTCTTACAAAGGGCATTAATGAATCCATCAAAAAGTATGATCTTCCTTTCATCTGCTACAATGTTGGCTCTATCTGCCAGCTTCACACAGTTGCAACAATGCAGTTCAGCATCAACTGGAAGAAGCCGTGGACAATTCCGAATGTTCTTAAGCAAACAGGTATTCGCCAAACCGAAATGCAGTATATGGGCGCTGCTTACATGGCAGAAGGCCTTGTTACTCTTGCAGGCTCTCGTCTTTACACTTCAAGTGCTTACACCGAAGAGGATATTGATGAATGTATCCGCCGCTTTGATAAAGTGCTTTCTAAGTGCGAAAAGATTGATTACTAATTAGATTTTGGGCGGTAATTGGCAAATTTTAAATTTACCGATTCCGCCCTTTTTGCATTTTTTTAATTCTGTTGATGCATTTGAAAGGGAAAATTATGGCATATGAAATTGAAGAAGCAAAAAAGCTTGTTGTTGAAGCCGGTAAAAAGCTTATAGAAACAGGCCTTATTGCGCGCACATGGGGAAATGTTTCCGCTCGTATTTCGGAAACCCAGTTTGTTATTACTCCGTCCGGCAGAGCATATGAAACTCTCACTCCGGATGATATTGTTGTTGTTAATATCGAAGATTGTTCTTATGATGGTGATATTAAGCCGTCATCCGAAAAAGGTGTTCATGCTGCTGCATACAGGCACCATCCAACGGTTGATTTTGTTATCCACACTCATCAAAAATATGCAACAATCGTAAGTATCACAGGCATGGAAATCAGAAATGTTTACAGTGATTTGCAGCCGGTTTTGGGCGATAAGGTTCCGGTTGCGGATTATGCTATGTCAACCACCGAATCGCTTCGTAAAAAGGTTGAAATGTGCATAATGATGAATCCTTCCGCAAGGGCGGTTATGCTTATGCACCACGGCACTCTTTGCATGGGCAACACATATGAACACGCTTTCAAAATTGCCGGTGCTCTTGAGGATTGCTGTGAAAGAGTTATCAAGGATAATTATCTTCGCCATTCTTGGGCAAAGTGCTATTCCGATGAGGATAAGAGAAACTATTTTCTTAAAAAAGAGGATTGCGGCACAATGCCGGAATCAATTTGTGATCTTGGATCTTCCGTAAGAAACGGTGATATGTTCACACTTACCGTAGGCGATCAAACATATGATGTTGATATGGAAACCTGCCTTGCGGTAAACGGAGTTGCTCCAAAGTGTGCAAAAATTCACAGGGCAATTTATGAAAATCAAAATGTTTCAATCATAAAGCATCTTACAGAGCCTGATATTGTTGCGGTTTCCTGCACAGGTGAGGATATGAAGCCCATGATTGACGATTTTGCGCAAATTGTTGGTGTTGATGTTAAAAACTGCGCTTGGATAGACGGTGATACAGATGAATGCGCTGCAAAAATCGGCAAGGCTGCTTCAGGCAGAAATGCTGTTATTATAGCAGGAAACGGAGCTCTTGTTTTCGGTAATAATGACGGTGATATGCAGGCTCTTGAAATTATTATGGATAAAGGCTGCGAGGCTGTTGTTAATGTAAATATCTTTAATCGCCCTCACTATGTTCCCAAGGCAGAGTGCTTCCTTATGAGAACGGTTTATCTTGCTAAATATTCAAAAGAAATCAATAAGAAATAATTAAATTTTGTTCTTGGCAGGGATTGTTTACCATTTGTTAAAACTTATTTTTACAATTTGTTGGTTTTGATAATTGCAAAATTTGATAAAATGTGATATAATACAGGCATATGAGGGAGTAATTCCGTGCCGATTTTCGGTGCTGATTAAATCAACATCGTGCTCAAATAGAGCTGGTTTAATTTTAAAGAATGAGACTCGTATATGGTAGCTATACTATATACGGGTCTTTTTTAATTCCGAATATTCGGAGGCCCTTTTATTAAATTCTTTTGCGAAAGGAATTAAAAATGAAAGAATATCTTAAAAATTCTGAAGATGTGCTGAAAGATCTTCACACTTCGGCGGATGGTTTGCAGCAGAGCGAGGCAGACAATCGTATTGCCGAATACGGCGAAAATAAGCTTGCACAAGGTAAAAAGGAATCATTGCTTCATAAATTTCTTGTGCAGTTTTCTGATCCCATGATAATTATTCTTCTTGTTGCTGCGGCGGTTTCTGCCGTAACTTCTGCTTATAATCACGAATTTCCTGCCGATGTGATTATAATTATGGTTGTTGTTTTAATAAATGCCGTGCTTGGCGTTTATCAGGAAACAAAAGCAGAAAAAGCAATAGATGCGCTTAAAGAAATGGCAGCTGCAAAAAGCAAGGTTAAGCGCAACGGCGAAATAATTTCCGTTAATTCAGCAATGCTTGTTCCCGGTGATGTTATAGTGCTTGAAGCGGGCGACAGTGTGCCGGCGGATTGCCGAATTTTGAGTTGCGCTTCAATTAAAGCAGAGGAAGCGGCGCTAACGGGCGAATCTGTGCCGGTTGAAAAAACAGTTGATGCAATCGTCTGCGAGGAAGACGGCGATGTGCCGCTCGGAGACAGAAAAAATATGTGCTATATGGGCTCAAACATTGTTTACGGCCATGGTGAGGCAGTTGTTACCGCAACGGGCATGAAAACCGAAATGGGAAAAATCGCAACTGCAATAAATGATGCAAAAGACGGCGAAACACCGCTTCAAAAAAAGCTGAATCAACTTTCAAAGGTGCTTTCTTATCTTGTGCTCGGAATATGCGTCGTTATATTTTGCGTTGATGTTTTAAGAACGGTTATTTCAGGAAATGCCGTAACATTTGAAGGCATATTGAGCACATTTATGGTTGCTGTTTCGCTTGCCGTTGCCGCTATTCCTGAAGGTCTTGCAACTGTTGTTACAATTGTTTTGTCAATCGGCGTAACAAAAATGAGCAAGCGCAATGCAGTTGTTCGTAAACTTACTGCTGTTGAAACTCTCGGTTGCACACAGGTTATTTGCTCGGATAAAACAGGCACGCTCACACAGAATAAAATGACTGTAACGGATTGTAAAGGCGATTCGGAAAATCTTACGGCGCAGGCAATGGCTCTTTGTTGTGATGCATTTAATCAAAACGGAAAAATTAACGGTGAGCCAACAGAGGCGGCACTTGTTGAATGGGCGCAAAAGCTTGGCATGAAAAAAGATCAGCTTGAGCAGGAATTTCCCCGTGTTGCAGAGGTGCCTTTTGATTCGTCAAGAAAGATGATGACAACCGTGCATTCGGCAGAGGGCAATGGTTTTGTGCAATATACAAAGGGCGCACCCGATGTTGTTTTAAAATGCTGCACCTATGCTCTCAGAAACGGTAAAAAAGTTGCGCTTACTGATGAAATACGAACTGAAATTGCAGCCGAAAACAAGGAAATGGCAGATCGCGCGCTTCGTGTGCTTTGTGTTGCTATGAGCACTTATTCCGTGATGCCAAAGGAAATTTCATCAGAAGCTCTTGAAAAAAATCTTTGCTACATCGGCCTTGCAGGCATGATTGATCCTGTTCGCCCTGAGGTGTGCGATGCAATTGTTGAAGCCAAGGAGGCCGGAATTAAGCCTGTTATGATAACGGGCGATCATAAAGATACTGCTTTTGCAATTGCAAAAACTCTCGGCATAGCAGATGATCCGTCTCAAGCAGTAACGGGTTCTGAGCTTGATTTACTCAGCGATGCAGAGCTTGAAAAGAATATTGAAAATTACAGCGTTTTTGCCCGTGTTCAGCCTGAGCACAAAGCAAGAATAGTTAATGCTTGGCGTGCAAAAGGCATGGTTACTGCCATGACGGGTGACGGAGTAAACGATGCTCCTTCCATAAAAAATGCCGATATAGGTATCGGTATGGGAATAACAGGCACGGATGTAACAAAAAATGTTGCCGATATGGTGCTTGCAGATGATAATTTTGCCACCATTATTTCTGCAGTTGAGGAAGGCAGACGCATTTATGATAATATTCGCAAATCAATTCAGTTTTTGCTTTCTTCAAATCTTGCAGAGGTGCTAACGATTTTTGCTGCCACTCTTTTGGGATTTACGGTGCTTGAGCCTGTTCATCTTTTGTGGATAAATCTTATAACGGATGCCTTTCCTGCAATGGCACTCGGCGTTGAAAAAGGCGAGTCGGATATTATGAAGCGTGCGCCGCGCAGTGAAAAAGACGGTATTTTTGCAAACGGAATGGGCTTTGATGTTGCTTGGCAGGGCGCCATGGTAACTGTGCTTACATTGATTTCCTATTATGTGGGAACTCATCTTGCACACGGTAGCGGTGAGCTTATTCATCAAAACGGAATGACGATGGCATTTTTAACGCTTTCACTTGCCGAAATTTTCCATTCGTTTAATATGCGTTCAATGCGTCAGTCTGTGTTTAAACTCAAATCACATAATAAGTTTTTGTTTGGCGCAATGGCTCTCAGCCTTGTTCTTTGCACTGCAGTTATCTATGTTCCGTTCCTTGCCGCTGCTTTCGATTTTGCGGCAGTTTCGGCAGTTGAATATGTAATTGCGCTTGCTCTTGCATTTGCGGTTATTCCGATTGTAGAAATTGTTAAACTTATTCAGCGCAAATTAAATAAATGATATTCTTTAAATCCGCTCGGCTTAGGTCGAGCGGTTTTTTATTGCCGATTTTCATTTGCGATTTCTCTTTTAATTCCGTGTGTTTTATGCTATCATATTTGTTGGTGATTTATGTTGAATCTTAAAAAAAATGATGAAATAAAGCTTAATATCGAGTCCGTAACCTCAGAAGGCAGTGCAATCGGCAGATACGGCGGTGTTGCCGTTTTTGTTTTCGGCGCAGTGCCCGGTGATGTTATAACGGCTCATATTATTAAAGTTTCAAAAAACTATGCGGTAGGCATAATAAAAGAAATAATTGAAAAATCAAAATTCAGAATTGAAAGTGATTGCCCTGTTTCCGACAAATGCGGCGGCTGCACTTTCAGATCCTTAACTTATGAAAAAGAGCTTGAAAGTAAGCTCGATTTTGTAAACGGAAATATGGAACGTATAGCAAAGCTGCCCATAAGATGTGAGGAAATTATAGGAGCAGAGAATGTTCTTCGCTATCGCAATAAGGCTCAATATCCCGTTTGTGTTAACGGCGGTAATTGCAGTGTCGGCTTTTATGCTTATAAAAGCCACAGAATTATTTCCATATCTGATTGCCTTCTTCAGCCAAAGGAATTTGAAGCCGGCGCAAATGCGTTTAAAAAATGGGCGCTTACAAATAAGCTTTCATCGTTTGATGAAAAAAGCGGAAGGGGAGTTTTGCGCCATCTTTATTTTCGCAAGGCTTTTTCAACTGGCGAAATTATGGCGTGCGTTGTTGCAAATGCAGATTCATTGCCGGATTCACAAATGCTTATATCGCTTTTGCAGTCGGCAATGCCGGGCTTAAAAAGCGTTGTGCTTAATGTGAATAAAAAGAAAACCAATGTTATTCTCGGCGAAAAAACGAAGTTGCTTTGGGGCAGCGAAAAAATAACCGATGAGCTTTTAGGAAAAAAATTTGTTATTTCACCTCAAAGTTTTTATCAGGTAAATCATGCGCAGTGTGAAAAGCTTTATTCGGCTGCCGCAGAGCTTGCACAATTAACAGGCGATGAAATATTGCTTGATATGTATTGCGGTGCAGGAACGGTCGGAATAACTCTTTCGGATAAATGCAAGGCGCTTTACGGAATTGAAATTGTGCCTCAGGCAATAGAAAATGCAATAGAAAATGCAAAGCTCAATAATGTGTCAAATGCAGAATTTATTTGCGCAGATGCTTATGAAGGCGCAAAGATTTTAACCGAAAAGAGTGTTCGCCCCGATGTTGTGATTTTAGATCCGCCTCGTAAAGGTTGTCAAAAAGAGCTTTTTGATATTATATCAGGTCTTGGTGTTGAAAAAATCGTTTATATTTCTTGCAACAGTGCAACTCTTGCAAGGGATTTGCAAATTCTTGCTCAGATTGGCTATGAGGCAAAGCGGCTTAAAGCAGTTGACCTTTTTCCCCGCACCCCGCATGTAGAGGCGGTTTGCCTTTTGGGTAGGAAAATAGTCAACGATAAGAACGTTGAGTATGCTCATGTTGATTATGAGCAAAAGATGCAGAGTGTCTGAAAAGTGCTAAGGATTCAGCGTCATAAAGAGAAATCAAAGAGTGGGTTAAGGAACAACATGATGTTTCTGTATAAAATCTATACATTGCTCAAGTAAAAGACAAGGAATTGTTGAAAAACTATAAGTGAGTTTCTTGTTGAAAACAGCTTGATGAATTGAATTTTTAAGCGAGGCAAAAGCTTTTGCCTCGCTTTTTCCGTGCCGTTTTCCGTGCCGAAAGCATCAATTGCTTTATTTGCAGAAAATTTGCAAAACAAGGTGCATCGGGATTGAATTTATCAACCAAATGGTTTATAATGTGATAAGCCGATGTGCGTTTAAAACATGGAGGATAATGATGAACACATCCGATATGATTAAAGAACTGTGTAATAAACAGAATATAAGTGTTTCCGAGCTTGCCAGAAGAATCGGCCAAACGCCTCAAAACTTCGGCAAAAAGCTTAAGCGGGATACTATGACTCTTGAAGAACTGAAGCAAATAGCGGATGTTGTTGGGGTAACCTTTGAGCAGTCTTTTATTTTGCCGAACGGAGAGCAAATAAAAACAAGTAACGAATAGAATAGCTTTGCTTTTATTTGGAATTAAGCTACAAAGGCTTATCGGGCGGCAATAAGAAAAAACTATAAATTTTTATTGCGATTGCATTCACGACAATTGAAACGATTTTAATACGAAAGGCGTTGAGCATAATGAAACTGAATAATGATATAATGCTTGGTAATATAGACGGCAAGGATTTTGCCATTGCAACGGGCAATCTTTCAAAATCATTCAACGGAATTATCAATAATAATCCAACCGCAAATTATATTTTTACCCTACTTAAAACAGAACAAACGGAAGACAGCTTGGTTGCCGCAATGCTTGAAAAATATGATGCGCCGGAGGAAGTTATTCGTGCCGATGTGCGCGAAGTTATAGAAATCATCCGCAAAGCGGGAATCCTTGAGGAATAATAAGATTTGTCTTCTTGTGATTTCTTTAAAATAATAATTTAGTTTTACCGGAGATTAAAAGGCGGTTGCATTTTTGATTTTGCCGGAAGGTTATGTGAAATAATATGATAAAAACAGGAATTGCGGAGATTGATTATCTCCTTTGCCTTTTAAAATGTGCGCTTCTCGGTGAAAAGGCACCTAAGCCTGCCGAGGGAGTAGACCATAAAAAGCTGTTTGAAACGGCAAATAAACAGCAGGTTTATAACATAATTTTGCCTGCACTGCAAGAAGCCGGTGTTTTAACTGCAGATGAAGAAGCTGCGTGGAATAATTATCGCTATTCGGAGCTTAAACGCACAATTGTTGTGAATAATGAGCGCTCTGCAATTTGCGCCGATCTTGACGATGCCGGCATTAACTATATGTTTTTAAAAGGTCTGGTGATAAGAGATTATTATCCCGGCAGTTTTATGCGCCAAATGAGCGATAATGATATTTTGTATGATAAATCAAAGCGTGAAAAGCTGCTGAAAATAATGAAAAGCCACGGCTTTTATCTGGGCACGGCTTCCGAAAACTCGGATGATTTTTATAAAAAACCGTATTGCTCTTTTGAAATGCATAGGGATTTGTTCTTTGAAGGCTCTGAATTTTGCCCCGGTCTTGATCCTTGGGAAAATGCAAAAAAAGCAGAGGGCTGCCGCTATGCAATAAGCCGTGAGGATAATTATATTTATGCCCTTGCGCATATGTATAAGCATTACAGCTGCGGCCACGGCTGCGGAGTGCGATTCCTTTGCGATATGTATTTGCTTTCGCACAGCAATGATGAATTGGATTGGGATTATATAAACGGCAAATTTGCAGAGTTTGGGCTTTCGGAATTTCATTCCGTTGTGCTTTCTCTTGCGGATTGCGTTTTCGAAGAAAAAGAGCCGCAGGATGCCGAAAAACAATTGCTTTCCAAAATGTTTGACGGCGGAGTTTTTGGAAAATTTGAGCGTAATATTACCGAAGAGGTAAACAATTACGGCGGAAAGCTCGGCTGGCTGAAGCACAGGCTCTTTCCGGAAAAAAGCGAAATGAAGGCGCAATATAAGGTTCTTGAAAAAAAACCTTTTTTATTGCCGTTTTATTATGTATATCGCTTGTTTGATAAATATAAGCATAATAAAAAGGTTATGATGAATGATCTGAAAGAACTTAAAGATAACTATTCGGAGGATAAATAATTTTGTCTGTAAACAAAGAACATATAAGAAATTTTTCAATAATTGCTCATATAGATCACGGTAAGTCCACTCTTGCGGATAGATTGTTGGAACTTACCGAATCTGTTCAAAAGCGTGATATGCAGGATCAGATTTTGGATGATATGGATTTGGAGCGTGAACGCGGAATAACAATCAAGGCTCATGCGGTTAAACTTGATTACAAAGCAAAAAACGGCGAGCTTTATGAATTTAATTTGATTGACACTCCGGGCCATGTGGATTTTAATTATGAGGTTTCAAGATCCCTTGCTGCCTGTGAGGGCGCATTGCTTATAGTTGATGCATCTCAGGGCGTTGAAGCGCAAACACTTGCAAACACTTATCTTGCTCTTGATCATGATTTGGATATTTTGCCTGTTATAAACAAAATTGATTTGCCTGCCGCAGATCCTCAGGCGGTTGCCGAGGAGGTCGAAGAGGTTATAGGCATTCCTTGCCTTGATGCTCCCCGTGTTTCTGCAAAAACAGGGGAAAATGTTGACGAAATTTTGGAATATATCGTTAACGAGGTAAGACCTCCGCAGGGCGATGATTCAAAACCGCTTCGTGCGCTTATCTTTGATTCCGTTTATGATTCTTATAGAGGCGTTATTGTTTATGTGCGCGTTATGGATGGCAAAATTAAGGCCGGCGATACTATGCGCATGATGGCAACCGGAGCAGAGTTCACCGTTGTTGAGGTGGGGTATATGCGTGCCACATATATGGAAAAGGCACCGGAGCTTACGGCGGGCGAGGTTGGTTATATAACGGCTTCAATCAAAACGGTGCATGATGCCCGCGTCGGCGATACTGTAACAACCGCCTCTTACCCTGCAGAAGAACCGCTTCCGGGTTATAAAAAAATAAATCCTATGGTGTTCTGCGGTGTTTATCCGGCAGACGGCGCTGATTATGAGGCTTTGCGTGATGCTCTTGAAAAGCTGCAACTCAACGATGCCTCTCTTTCATTTGAACCGGAAACCTCCGGTGCGCTCGGCTTTGGCTTCAGATGCGGTTTTCTTGGGCTTTTGCATCTTGAAATAATTCAGGAAAGGCTTGAAAGAGAATATAATCTTGATCTTGTTACAACCGTTCCGAGTGTTGTTTACAAAATTCATATGACCGACGGAAGCTTGAAGGAAATCGATAATCCTACAAATTATCCCGATCCGGCTTTGATTGATTATTGCGAAGAACCGTTTTGCAATGCCAACATATATGCGCCAAGCGAATTTGTTGGCACAATTATGGATATGTGCCAGGACAGACGCGGCGTGTTTAAAACAATGACTTATATCACGCCGGACAGAGTTGATATAAGCTATGAACTTCCGCTTAACGAAATCATCTATGATTTTTTTGATGCGCTTAAATCACGCACCAGGGGCTATGCATCGTTTGATTATGAGGTTTCGGAATACAGGCGCAGCAATCTTGTTAAGGTTGATGTTATGCTAAACGGCGATATAATAGATGCTCTTTCGTTTATTATTCATGCCGATAAGGCTTATCCGCGTGCAAGAAAAATTGCGGAAAAGCTTAAAGACAATATACCTCGCCACCTTTTTGAGGTGCCTATTCAGGTTGCAATCGGCGGCAAGGTTATTGCAAGGGAAACCGTTAAGGCGCTTCGTAAGGATGTGCTTGCAAAGTGCTATGGCGGCGATGTAACAAGAAAGAAAAAATTGCTTGAAAAGCAAAAAGAGGGTAAAAAGCGTATGCGCCACTTCGGCACGGTTGAAGTTCCGCAGGAGGCATTTATGGCTGTGCTTAAGCTTTCTTCAGATGATGATAAATAAATTTGTGAAAGGTTAATCTTTTCAAATTATGGCAAAATACGAAAGACTTTCCGATGATGTTTATATAGAGGTAACACCTCAACACACCTTTGGCACCGATGCTCTGCTTTTGGCGGATTTTGCAGCGCCTAAGGATAAAGATGCGGCAATGGATATGGGCACGGGATGCGGAATTATTCCGTTTCTTTGGTTAAGAAATCCAAAACCGGAAAGGGTGCAGTGCCTTGATATTCAGCAAAATGCCGTTGATCAGGTAAATCGCAGCATAGAGCATAATTCGTTGCAAAACAGGCTCACCGTGCATCATTGCGATTTAAGGCAGATAAGGCAGCATTTTCCGGCAGAGGGCTTCTCGCTCGTAACAATGAATCCTCCTTATAAACCCGTAGGCACTGGCATTGAATCTCTCGGCGAAAGTGCAAAAATTGCACGCCATGAGATTTGTTGCAATATTGAGGATGCGGTTCTTGCCGCAAATTATCTGCTTAAATACGGCGGTAGGTTTTGCATGTGCCATCGTCCAGAAAGGCTTGTGGATGCGCTTGAAATTATGCGCCGCCACAGCTTGGAGCCTAAAAGGCTGCGCTTTGTGGTTGATAAAAGCGGTGAAGAGCCGTTTTTATTTCTTGTGGAGGGCAAAAAAAATGCAAAACCCTTTATACGCATAGAGCCGCTGCTGCAAATAAAAAAAGAAAACGGCAAATTCACCGGTGAAATGCTTAAAATTTACGGTTCTTATGCCGATGGGTACGATAAATGAGCGGAAAATTATATGTTGTGGGCACGCCGATAGGCAATCTTTCTGATTTGTCTCCACGTGCGGTGCAAACTCTTGCGGATGTTGATTTTATTGCCGCTGAGGACACAAGAGTTACTCTTAAAATACTTAATCACTTTGGTATAAAAAAAGAAGCTGTCAGTTATTATGAACACAATAAGCGTGAAAAAGGAGAGCTTATTTGCGCAAGAATTGCCGCCGGCGAGGATTGCGCCATAGTAACCGATGCCGGTATGCCTGCAATTTCAGATCCCGGCAGGGAGCTTGTGCAGCAATGCCATGAAAAAGGAATTCAGGTGGTTTCCGTTCCCGGGCCTACCGCTTTTGCCACGGCGCTTGCAATTTCCGGAATGGATACGGGGCGCTTTACTTTTGAAGGCTTTTTAAGCGTTTCAAAAAAATCTCGCTTCGAGCATCTTGATGAAATTAAAGATGAAAAACGAACAATGGTCTTTTACGAGGCTCCGCATAAGCTTGCAAGCACGCTTGCGGATTTGTATTCCGCTCTCGGAAACAGAGAAATTGCCATAGTGCGTGAAATAACTAAAATTCATGAAGAAGTAATTAAAACAACCTTGAAAGATGCAAATGAGCTTTACGGCGATGGTCATTTGAAAGGCGAAATGGTTTTGATTATAGAGGGTAAAAATCAAGAAACAGAGCAGGAAATCACCTTGGATGATGCCGTAAAAAAAGCTGCGGCGCTTGTTCAATCCGGCATGACTATGAGCCGTGCCGCAAAAGAGGCGGCTGCAAGCTCTCCGTTTAAAAAATCGGATATTTACAAGGAACTTTTGGAAAGCGAAATATGATTTGCAATCAATGCCCCAGAATGTGCGGGGCAAACAGAAAAAACAATCTCGGATTTTGTGCGTCTCCGCAGGAGTTCAGGCTTGCAAGGGCGGCTCTTCATTATTGGGAAGAGCCTTGCATAAGCGGTAAAAACGGCAGCGGCACCGTGTTTTTCAGCGGCTGCAATTTAAAATGCGTTTTTTGCCAAAATCATGAAATCAGCCTTGAAAATAAGGGCGTTGTGGTTTCTGATGAAAAGCTTATTGAAATATTTGAACGCTTGATAGAAAGCGGCGCAAATAATATAAATCTGGTTAATCCCACTCATTATGCGCTTCGCCTTGCAAATGTGCTTTCAAAATGGAAATGCCCTGTGCCCGTTGTTTATAATTCGGGCGGGTATGAAAATATTGAAACACTGAAATTCCTTGACGGTCTTATTGATATATATTTGCCGGATTTTAAATATATCAGAAACGATAAAGCTCAAAGATACGGCAAAGCAGCAAATTATCCGGAAGTTGCAAAGGCGGCAATTGCAGAAATGGTGCGCCAGCAACCAAAATGCGAATTTTGCGGTGATGTTATGCAAAAAGGTGTTATAATCCGCCACTTGATTTTGCCGCAAAACACAAATTCGGCTGTTGAAATAATTGATTATGCGGCAAATAATTTTCCACAGGTGTATTTGAGCCTGATGTCGCAATACACTCCGTGCGGCGATTTGTCTGCTTGCCCGGAAATAAACAGAAAAATAACACGGCGTGAATATGAAAAGGTGGTTTCCCATGCAATTGATGTGGGATTTCAAAATGTTTTCGTGCAGGAACTTGATTCTGCCGGCAAGGATTTTATTCCGCCTTTCGATTTAACCGGGGTTTTATAGTTAAGTGCTTTTTATTAAGGTGCTTATTATAATAAAATTGCAGGTGGCATGGATTAAGGGCTTTGCTGCCGGCTTTATAAAATTTATGTTGGGGGTTAAATTATGAAAACGAAGGAATTTTCTTTCAAATCCGCCACGGGTGTTTGCCGGATACACGGCTGCGAATTTTTACCCGAGGGCGAGGTAAGGGCTGTGGTTATAATTCACCACGGAATGGCAGAGCATATCAACAGATATGCCGATTATGTTAAGCACTTAACGGATATGTGCTATGCCGTGTTTATGCATGATATGGCAAATCACGGCAAATCAAATCAAAAAACCGAGCTGCTTGGCTACTTTGGCGAAAACGACGGATATAAAAATCTTGTTAAGGATTTAAAAACCGTTTATGATCTTGCCAAAAAGGAATTTCCTGATAAAAAGATAATTATGTTTGGCCACTCCATGGGCTCGTTTATCGTTCGCTGCTTTGACTGTGCTTATCCCGGTGCAAGCGATGCTTCGGTTTATATGGGCACAGGCGGCAGTAATCCGGCTGCCGGTATGGGAAAGGCAATTTCAAATCTTATTGCAAGCATTAAAGGAAGCACCTATAAATCAAAAATGCTCGATAAAATAACATTTGGCAGCTTCAATAAAAAAACAGACAAAAAAACGTCGTTTGATTGGCTGACAAGAGATTCTGCCATTGTTCAAAAATATATTGATGATGACTATTGCGGCTTCCTGTTTACCGTTAAAGGCATGAATGATTTGGTTAATCTTAATGTTTGGGCAAACAGCGCTGAATGTTATAACACCGTTAAAAAGGATTTGCCGATTTTGCTTGTTGCGGGTGCGGATGACCCCGTAGGTGCATATTCAAAGGGTATTAACGAGGTTGCAGACAAGATGAAGGCTTCCGGCCACACAAATGTTACGGTTAAGCTTTTCCCGGGTTGCCGCCACGAAGTTTTGAACGAAACAAACAGGCAAGAGGTTTATGAAGGCATAGATGAATTTTTAGATGCTAATTGCTGATTTACAGTGTTTTTAAGGATATAAATTAAAAAGCCCCGCAATTTGGGCATATGCCTGCTTGCGGGCTTTTTCACTTGCTTTTCAAATTTTGTTTTGCAAAGCCTTTTTATAATAATACAATGATTTGGAGTGAATGTATTGTCTACACAGGAAAAAGGATATATTTTAAAAGATTTAAATGAATTTACGCAGCTTGCAGATTGTAAAAAGCCGTTTTTGTGCTGTGGAAAATCCTTTATGAAAACGGATGCTTTTGATTTTCTTTCAAATGAATATGATTTAACGGTGTGGAGCACTGTTCGCCCAAATCCAAGGTATGAGGATATGCTCGCCGCAGCAGAACTTTATAAAAAGAATTCTTGTGATTATATAATCGGCGCCGGCGGAGGCTCTGTGCTTGATTCGGCAAAAATGATTAAATTGCTTGTAACCAATGATGCCGAAACCGCACTTTTAAAGCCGATGGATGATAATGATATAGGTTTCTTTGCAATTCCGACAACTTCGGGCACGGGTTCTGAAGCAACACGCTATTCTATATTTTATGTAAATGATGTTGAAAAGCACTCAATCACTCACAGCGGCTTTTTGCCTGATTTGGTGTTGCTTGATGAAACGTTTTTAAAAACCGTGCCGCCTTACCAAAGAAGATGCACGGCAATGGATGCGCTTTGCCATGCAATAGAAAGCTATTGGAATGTTAAAAGCACATCGCAAAGCAAAGAATATGCAGAAAAAGCAATAAGGCTTTTTGTGCAAAATAAAAACGGATACATTGCAAATGAATCTGTTGCAAACAGAAATATGCTGTTGTCTTCCTACTTTGCAGGAAAAGCAATCAATATCACTTCAACCACATCGGCTCATGCAATGTGCTATAACATCACAATAAATTGCCACACGGCGCACGGCCATTCCGTTGCCGTTAATTTAGCGGAAATTTGGAATTATATGAATCAAAATAATTCTTTTGTAAACGACAAGCGCGGCAGGGAATATGTGCTTAAAACCCTTGATGAACTTGGTGTTATGCTTGGCGCAAAAAATTCGGCAGGCGGTGCCGCCGCATTCAGAGCGCTTGTTGATGATTTCGGCCTTGAATCGCCGAGGGCGGATGAAAAGCTTGTTCAAGGCTTTGCGGCCGGTGTTAATGTAGACAGATTACTTAATAATCCAACAACATTAACATCCGCCGATGTAGAAGAAATATATAAAAGAGTGTTTAAATTAAATGGGCAAATCTAAAAAAATCAATCTTTCAAAATTCGGCATTATGTTGCCGCTTGCGGTGCTTTGCTGCCTGCTTTGGGGCTCTGCTTTCCCTATTGTAAAAATCGGTTATAAGCTTTTCGGAGTTTCGCAATCAAATACTGCGGCGCAAATTCTTTTTGCCGGCATCAGATTTGCTGCGGCAGGTGTGCTCGTTATCGTCTTCGGATCATTGCTTGCCAAAAAGCCTTTGTTGTTGCATGGTAAATCTCAATTAAAGCATTGCTTCATTTTGTGTGCGTTTCAAACTGTTATGCAATACACAATGTTTTATATCGGCCTTGCACATACAAGCGGTGTTAAGGCAAGTGTGCTTGATTCGCTGAGCGTTTTTCTTTCTTTGCTCATTTCGTCACTCGTTTTTAAAATGGAAAAACTTACGGCTCCAAAAATAATCGGTGCTGCCATCGGTTTCGCCGGCGTTGTACTTATAAATTTTCAATCTGGAGGATTCGGCGGATTCAGCTTAAACGGAGACGGTGCAATTGTTCTTTCGGCTTTTGCTTATTCTGTTTCCGGAGTCCTTGTTAAAAGATTTTCGCAAACGGATGATCCTGTTGCGCTTTCCGGTTGGCAGTTTCTTGCGGGCGGAATAATAATGAGCGTTTGCGCTTATGCCGCAGGCGGCAGAATTTATGTTAAATCCGGCGTGAAAAGCATTTTGATTTTGCTTTATCTTGCGCTTATTTCCGCCGTTGCTTACACGGTTTGGAGCTTGCTGTTAAAGCATAATCCCGTTTCACGGGTTGCCGTAACGGGTTTCATGAATCCTGTTTTCGGTGTGTTGCTTTCCGCACTTATGCTGGGAGAAACTGCGGAAGCGTTTAATGTTAAAAGCTTGGCATCGCTGATTCTTGTTTGCGTTGGTATATATGCCGTTAATGCAAATTTCAGTGGCAAAAAGGCAAAGCATTCAAATTCTTTCAATAATGCTTAAAATGGGTGTTTCTGTGCTAAGTGTGCTGATGCGCCTTTTTCGGAAGAATATATAAACGATAACAAAAGGGCTGTGCAGCTTAAAAGTCTGCGCAGCCCTTTGCAATTGTGTGCGTTATTTTATTTCGTGAATTTCGTTGAACACGGCGGTCATCTTTTTGCTGATCTGCATATCGGTGTGAAGTGAACCAAAATACCAATGATAGTAGTCCACATTTTTAGCAAGCTCCTGCAAATACGTGTTCAGCGGAGTAATCTTTGCCGCTTCTTTTAAATGCAACTTCAGAAAATCCTTTGCTATTGCCGGCGCTTCATAAGATAATATGTAGTTCACATTATAATTTGAATCTCTTAAATTATCTTCTGCGTTTTTAATTTCTTCTGCGTTTGGCATTTCCTCGTCCCACCAAGAAACACCGGGCTCACGCATATCACGGTCATCGCTTTCTCCGCCGCCCATAACGAAAAAGGTTTTATCGTCAAATGTAAAAATCTCTCCTCGCATCAGGTGGAAAATGTTGTTTGCTATTTTGTGTGCGTTTCCGCCCTTCCAGCGATACGGTGTGTAAGCGTTCAGCATATCAAAGTTTTCGTGTGAACCGTCCAAAAAGCAAATTGTGTATTTTTTGCTTTTCAGTATTTCTAAGTTTTTCTTTTCGGTTTCGCTGTTTGGATTCCACAAAAAGCCAAAATCGCCGCAAATTATTAAAATGTCTTTTTCGCCAAGCTTTTTAAGCTTTGGGTTTTTAAACCACGATATATCGCCGTGAGTGTCTCCTGTAATATAAACCATAAAATTCACTGTGCCTTTCGTAAATTTGAATTTTACTCAATCTTAATATTTTTTTATTCAATAAGTCTTTTAAACGGCGTTTAAAAATGTTAAAATATCATCAGTGCCGTAAAGTGCATTTCCTATATAATATATTTTATTCTAAAAGGTGTCAAGAGTATGAAAAAGTTTACCGCTTTTTTTTCTGCGTTGGTTTTTATTGTAATATCCGTTTTTGCAGATGTTTCGGCTTTTGCCGCAACCTACACTCCGGATGTTTCACTTTATTCCAAGGCCTATATGCTTATAAATTTGGATGATAATTCATATCCGGTGGTTGCAGAGAAAAATCAAAATGAAAAAATGTATCCCGCTTCGCTTACTAAAATAGTTACCGCCATGGTAACAATAGAAAATGTTGATGATCTGCAGCAGGAGGTCACCGTTTCAAAAGAAGCTTTTGATATTCTGCTCGGCACAGGCGCTCAGGTTGCAGGTCTGAAGGTTGGCGACACACTAACTGTTGAACAGCTTTTGTATTTAACAATGGTTCATTCTGCATGCGATGCAACCGAGGTGCTCGCTGAATTTGTGGGCGGCACAAGGGCTGCTTTTGTGCAAAAAATGAATGAGTATGTTAAATCTCTCGGCTGCGAAAACACAAATTTTGTTAATCCGGATGGCTTGCACGACGAAAATCATTACACAACAGCTGCAGATATGGCGAAAATTGCATTGGCGGCAATTCATAATCCCACTTTCACAAAAATTGCAGACACGGTTGAATATGAGTATAACGGCCAAAAGTTTTATCACACAAATTTAATGCTTCGCAAAGGCTTTGTCTCTTATTATTATAAATATGCAAAGGGCATTAAAACAGGCTCAACGGAAGAGGCCGGGTATTGCGTAGTTACAACCGCAAGTAAGGATGGGTATAATTATCTTGCCGTTGTTTTGGGTGCTCCGGTGATAGATTATAATAAGGACGGATATGTTGAAAAATGTTCTTTTATAGATGCCGCCACTCTTTTTGATTGGGCATTCTCTCAGTTGAAGTATTCCACTGTGCTTGAAAAAAGCGAGGTTGTTGATGAGGTTCCTGTTAAAAATGGCAAGGATGCGGATACGGTTCGCCTTGTTGCAAAAGATGATGTAACGGCGATAGTGCCGGTTGGGCTTGATAAATCAACCGTAATAATAAAAGTTAAAGATAAGCCGCAGGAGATAAAAGCACCGGTAAGTAAGGGCGATGAAATTTGCACGGCAGATATCATTTACGGCGATCAGGTTGTTGCAACGGCACAATTGGTGTCTGCGGATGATGTTGAACTCTCCACTTTATTGAAGGTTCTTAATTCAATTAAATCGTTTTTCTCGAATACCGCCGTTAAAATTATTATAGTTGTTGTTGCAATAGGCGTTGCCGCATATGTGGCTCTTGTTGTTAACAAAAACAAAAAAAGAAAAGCACGCCGCCGCAAAGCTCTTGAGGAAAAAGAAAGCGGCGAATAAAACAGAATAACTAAAAAGAAAAACCGCCGATACAACAGTATCGGCGGTTTTTTCGTCATTGCGCCGCAAATGAATTTGTTTTGCCGAATTGTTTTCACAATTTTGCATCATTCTTTTGCGAACAGCCCCGATAGGGGGCTTTATTTATTCGATGCTTATTGAGCCTGAAGAAGGCAACTTCTTTGCTTCTGCCTTCGGCAAGGATATCTTGAGGATACCGTTTTCATATTTTGCGTTAACTTCGGAAGCCTTAACATCATCGCCAACATAAAAGCTTCTGCTGTTAGAGCCAACATAACGCTCCTTGCGAATGTAGTGGCCTTTCTTGTTTTCGGTTTCCTTATCAATGCCTTTTTCGGCGCTGATGGTAAGATAACCGTTCTTAAGATCAACCTTGATTTCGTCCTTCTTGAAGCCGGGAAGATCAACATCAAGCTCATATGAGCCTTCGGTTTCTCTAACATCGGTTTTCATCATGTTTTTAGCATGCTTGCCGTACAAGGGGTTGCGGCGTTCAAAACCGGACATTGAATCAAATACATCGTCCCACATATCATCGAATAAGTTTTCACCGAAAATGCTTGGTAACATAAATCATTCCTCCATTCAACTTAGCTTGTGCTCGTAGCTGCGGATGAAATCCTCGGTGGCGAGTTTTGCTACCTGCCGTTCAGCGGTGAACTTGTTTTACTCAAGAGCTGTGTTTGCATCACATATTTGTGGTGCCTTCGCACCTCTCTTTCAAGTTCATCTTCATTATATGCACAAAAATTAGCACTGTCAAGTTGAGAGTGCTAATTTTATTTTTATTTTAGCTTTTGTTCATATTATATGCAATAATTAGGAAATTTATTTACATATTGCAACTCTTGTGAAAATATTGCTGATATTGTTGCATATAAAATCGCCTTGATATTAGTGCATTCCTACGAAAAAAACAAAAATGCACTCTTTTAATTGAAAAAATAGGCGGTTTGTTTTAAAATTGCATTATAAATATCTTTTGTGGGAGCACTTGTTATGATAACTCTTGAAAACATAAATTTGCAGCATGTAACTCCGGAAAGCGTCGGTGTTAAAAGCTCTGCAATTAAGGCTTTTGTCGATGAGATAAACAGTAAAAAACTTGGCTTGCAAAGTTTCACAATGGTGCGCCATGACAAAGTTTTTGCACAGGGATTTTGGAAACCTTATGCTGCCGATATTCCTCATGTGCTTTATTCAATGAGCAAATCTGTAACTTCAACCGCTGTTGGCTTTGCAATTGATGAGGGGCTTTTAAATCTTGATGATAAAGTATCTGATTTTTTTCCTGAATATTTCTCTTCAAAGCTTCCCGTTAACAAGATGCTTACGGTGCGTATGTTGCTCACCATGCGCTCCGATAAATTTATAACTGTGTTTGACGAAAAAGGCGATAAGGATTGGATAAAGCAATTCTTTGATGCCACATTTATGCTGCCACCAAACACAAAATTTAATTATATTTCCGAAAATACATTTATGCTATCTGCCATCATTTCCAAAGTTACGGGAATGAGCATGGTTGATTATCTTAATTTAAAGATGTTTGCCCCGCTCGGTATTGAAAAACCGTTTTGGGAAACAGACGGCAAGGGTAACAATGCCGGCGGCTGGGGACTTTATATGAAGTCTGAGGATTTGGCAAAGTTTTTCCTGCCTTATATACACGGAGGCAAGTGGATAGACGGCACTCAGCTTGTGCCCGCAAATTGGGTTAAGGAAGCCACAGCAAAGCAAACTGATTCGGTGAGTGACGGCTTTATTGATAATATGTGCGGCTATTGCTATCAATTTTGGAGAAATCCTATTTCCAACAGCTACAGGGCAGACGGCTTATTCGGTCAGCGTTGTTTTATGTTTCCCGAGTATGATGCACTTATTGTTCTTAATTGCGGCGAATCCGAGGATTATAAGATCATGAAAGTGTTTTGGAAGTATTTTCCCGAATGCTTTGAATACGGTGCTTTGCCGGAAAACGAGGCGGAGCACTCGGAACTGTTAAAAACTCTTGATGCCTGCGAGGTAGAGGATTTGCCGGCGCAACCCAGAAATACGCAAGCCGAAAATGAATTAAACGGAAAAATTATTGAGTGCAAAACAAATAAATTTACTTCTGTTATTTCTGTTTCCGTTCTTAATATGCTGTTTAATAAACCGGGATTTATAAATCAGATGAAATTTGATTTTAATGAAAACGGCGTAAATTTCACTTGGCGTGAAAAAGAGCAGGTAAACACGGTTTATGCGGCTATGAACGGCGAATACGGTGTAAGCCAAATGCATTTGGGCGATTTGCATTATCATGCCTATTCAAAGGCTGCTTGGCAGAGTGACGGCACATTGAAGCTTTGGATAAGGCCGGTTGAAACTGCTCATGTTCGCCAATTTACATTTAAATTTGATGGCAATTCCGTTAAGATAAAAAATGATATGCAGCCAAGATTCGAAGAACTTGCTATTTATAATATGACTTTTTTGGGTATGCCCGTTCCTCATAATTTTGAGGGCACGGTTGAAAAGCTTGTGCATGATTTGGGTTTGCCTTTTATCGAGCCTGATTTCAAGGGCGTTATTGTGTGATTAAAAGCGTATTGTAAAGCGCAAAAACAGTATATAAAGGGGTTTATATAAAAAGGGAACGCCGCCTGCGGTTAAGCGGGCGGCGTTCTCTTTTTGCTTTGTTTGCAATCAGCCTTTTAAATTATAGTCTTTTTTTAATTTGTTGATGAATTCAAAAAGCTCCTTCGGGCAGTTTTCCTTTTGCAGTGCAAGGGTTCCGTGAGTTCCGAACATAAAGTAAAAATCGCTTTTTGTTTCACAAATTGCCTTCAGCGTTTTATATTCAACTTCGGATGTTCCCGCAGCGCTCACTTCCTGAAGCTTATCTTCAAAGAAAAGATATTCGCTGTGCGCTCTTCCGTTTGATTGCATAAATGCATATGTTTTTTTTATTGCCGATTTAATGCTGAAATAAAGCGTGCCGCCGAAAACAGCCGCTAAAATCAGCCCCAAAATGATGCTTGCAGCACCGATTTTGTGAACCCAGGCGGCAGTGAAAAGTACAATCAGCACCGCCATAATTGTAATTGCGGTAATAAACGGCTTTGATTTCATAAACACTTTTCTGTTCATTCTTTCAAGCACTTCGGGTGTGTAATCTGTTGTTGTTTTAAACAGAGGTTCCATTTTTTATCCTCACTTTTATTCGGGATATTTTAAATCCTCTTTTTTCCAATCTTTGATAATTTCAAGAAATGCCTTAGCCTCTTCTTTTGCAAGGGCAAGGTTGTGATCTGTGCAATTGCCGCATTCTTTCATTGTGGCTCCGGGAATAACTCCCCAATAATCTGCTATAAATTGAAATGCATCCTTGATGAGGTTTATTGAATAACCGTCTGAAAGCGAGCGTGTAAGAAAATAGAATCCCGTGCGGCATCCCATCGGGCCGAAATAAATAATGTTGTCGCCGAATTCCGTGTTGCGCACATATGTTGCAAAAAGATGCTCAATGGTGTGCATGGCGGCGTTGCTCATAACAGGCTCTCTGTTTGGCTCTCTCATTCTTATATCATAGGTTGTTATGTCGTCATCAATTCTGCTGATATAAATGCCTTTTTTCAGTATGTTGTGGTCAATTTGAAAACTGGGAATTGTTTTCATGGTTAAGTGCCTTTCTGCCCCTTATTTATTGATGCATCGCTGTGGGCACGGCGTGCATGGGCGAAAACGGTTAGCTTTATTTAACTTCCGTTCCCGTTAAAAACGATAAATTGCCGGTTATTTCTTTTCCGCAAAGTCCAAGGTTAAAATCGCTTATCATTTTAAGTGCATCTTTCTTTGAATAATCATATAAATCAAAAAAACTTTGCCTGCTGATTTTGCCGGAAAAAGGTGATTTCCAAGCTTTGTTATTTATATTAACACATTTGATGTCGTTTTCCAAGTCGTCATTTCTGATAAATGACGAAATTTTAAAATTATTTGTAAACGGTGCGGCAAGCATTTCTGCTTTTTGCAGAAATGCAGCTTTTTTGCCGTCAGCGTCTGTTAAAAGGTGTTGGGCGTGTTTTGTGTCCTCAATGGCAAGCTCTGCATCCGATATTGAAATCGGTGTTTCAGAAAAAACAGATGAAACAAAAGACAGCATTGTTGCTATTTCATGCTTTTCTTCTGCCGTATAGTTAAATGTTTGTGAAGTGTCAAAACCGCGTGGTGAAGCAATGCTTTTGATTTTGCTCAGCAGCACCGAATCAATTGCAAATTCAATCATATTGTGTGTTGAATTAGGGTTTGCCCGAGGCTGTTTTTTTGTTATTTTTTCTTGAAGGCTGTATATGTATGGGTGGCAATTCCTGTCTGCTGCATAATGCAGTATAAAACCGTATGCGTAGCTTTTTGCAATATCCGGCCTGCTGCTTGCTTTTATATAATCGGCAAAGCCGTCAAGAACATCACCGAATTTTGTACGGTGCATGGCAGAACCGGTTTTTCGCAGTGTTTTTCCCTTTTGCCAAGGCAACGCTCTGTGAAAAAAGAAAATATCAGGCCCTTGTGAGCCTATATAAACGGCATTTTCGCAAAGGGAAAATCCGTTTTCTTTTGCAATTCGGCGCAAATCCGCCATAACTTCCTCAGCAAAAATATAATGTGTTGAAAATGCAGGCATCAGCTCATCTCCTCAATCAGCTTTTTCATATCACTCGGAAAATCACAGAAAAGCGAAATTTCTTTGCCTGTTACGGGGTGCGTGAAGCGAATTGCTCTGCAGTGCAATGCTTGGCGTGATATATCACAGGTGTTTCCGCCGTATAATTCATCTCCTGCCAATGGGTGGCCCAGATTTGAAAAATGCACTCTTATTTGATGAGTGCGCCCCGTTTCAAGATTTATTTTAAGCAAAGAGTATTTGCCGTTTGTTTTTATGCTTTCATAATGAGTTACAGCCGTTTCGCCGTCTTCAAAAACCCCTCTTTTAATAATGCTGCTCTCTATTCTGCGAATGGGTGCATCTATTGTGCCGCATCCTCTTATTTCACCGCAAACAACTGCATAATAGTCCTTCTTTATTTTTCCCGCAAGCTTTGCGGCGGCAAGCTCGTTTTTTGCCGTAAGCACTATTCCGCTTGTGTCCCTGTCGAGTCTGAAAACAGCACGAAAGGCGGTTTTGTTTTTGCCTTGCATATAATTTGCAACCGCATTTGAAAGAGTGTCGCCCCTGTGATTGCGGCTTTCGTGAACGGGCATGGCGGGCGGTTTATTCAGTGCCAAAACATCTTCATCCTCATATATAATTTCAAGCGGAAGATTTGCGGGCGCCGGCATGCTGCCCTTGCTTTCGATTTTTATTGAAAGCTCATCGCCGGATTCTATTGTTTCTATGGCTTTTGCAAAAACACCGTTTTTTGTTATTCCGTTTTCGGTTTGCTTTAACTTTGTAAGCAATGCCGCAGAAACGCCGAAGTTGCGCAGATAATCACGGATTTGCAAACCGGCGTCGTTTTCGTTAATCTTAAAATTTATAATTCGCATATTAAAATTATACATCATTTTAAATTTAAAGCAATACCCGTTGAAAAACACCTTGCTTTGTGTTATATTATTTTTTAACAGATATGTTTATTTCAGTTGCAGCTGACGGAAAGCACATGAATCGTCCTAACCGAAAGAGCAGCTTATTATTGCATTATCGGGCCGTTTTTTTGGCAAAATGCGCCGATTGCGCATTCTTCACGGCCTTAATATGCTTGGTATGCCGCACTCTTTCGGGTGCGGCTTTTTTGTGTGTTTTTTAGGCTTATGGTTTACTCTGTAATTTTTAAGGAGAATGTAGATGGAAACTCGAGTTGCCGTTGTCGGAATTATTGTGGAAGATAAAAGCAGTGTTGCCGCCCTTAATGAAATTCTTTCTCAATTCGGAGAGTATATAATCGGCAGAATGGGCGTGCCTTATCATAAAAAGAATATCAGCGTTATCTCTGTTGCCGTTGATGCACCCCAAAATGTTATAAATGATTTAGGCGGAAAAATCGGCAGGCTTTCAGGTGTTTATGCAAAAACCGCGTATGGAAATGTGTGAGGCGCTGATTAAAAAGCTCAAAAGCGGTGCAAAGCTTGATTCGGCCGAATACCTTTGTTTGATTAAAAATCGTGCCGAATGTGCGGAATCCGCATTTGCGGCGGCTGCTGAGCTGAGAAATAAAATTTACGGTAAGCAGGTTTATATCAGAGGCTTGATTGAATTTACCAATTATTGCAAAAACGATTGCTTTTACTGTGGAATCAGGCGCAGCAATTCAAACGCTCAAAGATACAGGCTTTCTGCCGATGAAATTCTTGAATGTGCAAAAAACGGCTATGAGCTGGGATTTCGCACCTTTGTGCTGCAAGGCGGAGAGGATGCATATTATTCCGATGAGGTGCTTTGCGGTATAGTGTCTAAAATCAAATCGGCCTATCCGGATTGCGCCGTAACACTCTCCGTAGGAGAGCGCAGCCTTGAAAGCTATAAGAAGCTTCGGCTTGCAGGGGCGGACAGATATTTGCTTCGCCATGAAACCGCAAATAAGCTGCATTATGAAAGACTGCATCCTCCTCAAATGAGCTTTGATAACCGCATTAAGTGCCTTTATGATTTAAAGTCACTTGGCTATCAGGTTGGCGCGGGATTTATGGTTGGTTCTCCTTTTCAAACGGAGAAAATGCTTGCGGATGAAATGATTTTTTTGCGTGAGTTGAATCCGGATATGGTCGGAATAGGGCCTTTTGTGCCGCACGGCAGCACTCCTTTTGCAAATATGCTTGGGGGAAGTGCGGATTTAACATTATTTATGCTTGCGCTTATAAGGCTTACTTTGCCGTTTGTGCTTTTGCCTGCCACAACGGCACTTGGCACAATTGATCCGCTTGGCAGGGAAAAGGGTATAAATGCAGGCGCAAATGTGCTTATGCCTAATCTTTCGCCGGTTGGCGTAAGAAAAAAATATATGCTTTATGATAATAAAATTTGCACCGGTGATGAGGCGGCGCAGTGTATTAAATGTTTAAAACGCAGAATTGAATCAACAGGTTGCAAAATAGTCACCTCAAGGGGAGATGTAAAAAAAGCCTGCATAGATGATTGACTGCAGAAAGAGGGAGAAAAATGAATGAATATAACCCAAAATCACTAAAGGCGGAGGAGTTTATAAGCGATGCCGAAATTAAAGCCACTCTTGCTTATGCCGATGAACATAAGGATGATTTGCGCCTTGTTGACGAGATTATAGAGAAAGCTAAGCTCAGAAAAGGGCTGAATCACAGAGAGGCAAGCGTGCTTCTTGCTTGCGATAATAAAGAAAAAATTGCCGAAATATATGACCTTGCAGAGCAGATAAAAAAAGATTTTTACGGCAACAGAATTGTTATGTTTGCGCCGCTTTATCTTTCAAATTATTGTGTAAACGGCTGCCTTTATTGCCCTTATCATCAAAAAAACAAGCATATAGGCAGAAAAAAACTTACTCAGCAAGAGGTTGAAAAAGAGGTTGTTGCACTTCAGGATATGGGGCACAAGCGCCTTGCGATAGAAGCGGGTGAGGATCCTGTTAATAATCCTATCGAGTATATTCTTGATTGCATCAAAACCATTTATTCGGTTAAGCATAAAAACGGTGCAATTCGCCGTGTTAATGTAAATATTGCCGCAACAACTGTTGAAAACTACAAAAAGCTTAAGGAGGCCGGTATCGGCACATATATACTTTTTCAGGAAACATATCATAAGGAAAGCTATGAATATCTGCATCCAACCGGGCCAAAGCATAATTATGCTTATCATACGGAAGCAATGGATCGTGCAATGGACGGAGGCATTGATGATGTGGGCATCGGCGTGCTTTTCGGGTTGGATAAATATCGCTATGAATTTGCCGGGCTTCTTATGCATGCAGAGCATTTGGAAGCAGTTCACGGAGTTGGTCCGCACACTATAAGCGTTCCAAGGGTTAAGCCGGCAGACGATATTGATCCGAATGATTTTGATAATTCGCTCAGCGATGAAATGTTTTGCAAAATTGCAGCCTGCATCAGAATTGCGGTGCCTTACACGGGCATGATTATATCAACTCGCGAAAGTCCGCAGGTCAGAGAAAAAATTATCCGTCTCGGTGTAAGCCAAATCAGCGGCGGCTCAAGAACCTCCGTGGGCGGCTATTGTGAGAAAGAAAGGCCTCATGATACGGAACAGTTTGATGTTTCGGACAACAGAACACTTGATGAGGTGGTTAATTGGCTTATGACGGCAGGATATATTCCGTCGTTTTGCACTGCTTGCTATCGTGAGGGCAGAACCGGCGACAGGTTTATGAGCCTTTGCAAATCGGGTCAAATTCAAAATTGCTGCCATCCAAACGCTTTGATGACACTTAAAGAATTTTTAATGGATTATGCAAGTGAGGATACCCGTGAAAAAGGTGAAGCTCTCATTGAAAAGGAAATTAACAATATAGGCAGCGAAAAGGTAAAGCAAATTGTGCGTGAACGCCTTGTTAAAATTGAAAACGGCGAGCGTGATTTCAGATTTTAACCTGAAAAAAGAGAGGGATATTTAAGAAAGGATTTTAAATTTATGGGCTTGAATGAAACTCCCTCGGGCGAAAGAATTCATGTCGGCTTTTTCGGTGTGCGAAATGCCGGAAAAAGCAGCTTGGTAAATGCCGTAACAGGACAGCAGGTTTCCATTGTCAGCAATGTTAAAGGTACCACCACGGATGCTGTTAAAAAAGCCATGGAGCTGTTGCCGCTCGGTCCGGTTGTGATTATAGATACACCCGGTATAGACGATTGCGGTTTTCTGGGTGAAAAACGTGTTGAAGCTGCCGAGCGTGTGCTTCGGCGTTGTGATATAGCCGTGCTTGTAACGGTTGCCGGAGAAAAGCGCTCTGATGCGGAAAAGGATTTGATTGCGCTTTTCGGCAAAATGAATATACCGTTTATTATTGCCGCTAACAAATCTGATTTGTTGCTCACTGCACCGATTGACGAAAGCAACACGGTTTATGTAAGTGCCTGTAAAAAGAAGGGGATAGAAGCTTTGAAAAATAAGCTGGGCTCGCTTGCGGGGTGCAGGTTTGAAAAAAAGCTTGCGGCAGATTTGGTTTCGCCCGGCGATTTTGCGGTGCTTGTTACTCCCATTGATTCCGCTGCACCTAAAGGAAGGCTCATTTTGCCGCAGCAGCAGGTAATCAGAGATGTTTTGGATTCCGGCGCTGTTTCAATTGTGCTTCGTGAAACGGAGCTTGAAGCGGCATTGGCGCAGCTTGGTAAAAAACCGTCAATTGTAATTACCGATTCGCAGGTTTTCGGAAAGGTAAGCAAGATTGTGCCGCCCGATATTCCGCTTACCTCTTTTTCCATTCTGATGGCAAGGTATAAGGGCTTTTTGGGCACTGCCTTAAATGGTGCGTCTGTTATTTCACAGCTTAAAAACGGGGATAAGGTTCTTATCAGCGAGGGTTGCACTCATCATCGCCAATGTGAGGATATCGGCACCGTTAAGCTGCCTCGCTGGTTGGAAAAGTTTACTTGTGCAAAGCTTCAATATGAGTGGAGCAGCGGCGGCGAATTTCCGAAGGATCTCAGCCGTTATAAGCTTATCATTCATTGCGGCGGCTGTATGCTGAATCAAAAAGAGCTTGAATACAGAATGAATTGTGCTGCAGAGCAAGGTGTGCCTTTCACGAATTACGGCACGGCAATTGCATATATGAATGGAATATTGGAACGCTGTATAGCGCCTTTGCCCGGATTTGAAATTTAAATACATAAAAAACAACCTCCGAGATTTTTCTCGGAGGTTGTGCTTTTTATAATATTATTTTTCAAATGAAACAATAATTCCGCCGTTTGATGCATAAAGTGAATTTAAACCGCTTGCTTTTAAAACAATAACATTTTCTGCCGAATAATCGGTAACGTCTTCAATAATGGCTTTAATTCCATTTGCTTTTTCAGCACAGCAAACATGGCTGATAATGCATTTTTTGCCTGACAGATTGCTTTCGTCCGTGTCTTTTGCAATAAGATTTGCAAGCTTTGCAAGCGCACGTTTCTGAGTTAAATCCTTGCCGGCAACCGAAATGTTGCCCTCTGTTGTTCGGCGGCAAATCAGTTTTACACGCAATGCCTCAATAACATTTGCGGCAAGATTGAAAAGCCTGCCGTTTCCTTTTAATGCATCAAGGCTTTCAAGGCAAAAATAAAGTCCGCAGCTGTTTATGCAATAATCCTCAACCTCTGCAACAATATTTTCAAATGCCTTGCCCGAATCGGCAAGCTCTTTGATTTTGTGTGCCATCAGGGTTTCTAATCCTGATGTTGCAAGTGAATTAAAAACATGAATTTTTTTATTATCCGAATGGTCTTCTTTGTAAAGCTCAACACCCTGCACGGCGCTGTTATAGCATCCGCTGAGTTTGTCGGTGATAGTTAATATGTAAACCTCATCATAATCGCCCTCGCATGCTTCTGCAAATGCATCCGGAGAAGGACAGGCTGATTTTGCAAGGCTGTTGCTTGCCGCCATTCTGCCGATGAAATCATCTTGGTCAAAATCGGAATTGTCAATAACAATGTAATCACCGATTTGCAAGGTGAGCGGAACGATTTCAAAATTATTCCATTCCTTCATATCTGCGGTTAAATCGCAGCAGGAGTCAACAACTATTTTATAAGACATAGCAATTACCATGGCCTTTCAGATTGAATTTTTAATATCGGCGCCAAAAAAATTGGGCGCATGTGAAAACAGCACATATTGATTGCCGTATCGGTAAATCCGTTTTTTTGTTATGTGCCAATTTCAATTCATTATAACCAAAAGGCGGCGATGTGTCAATCGGTTTAATAATCGTTTGCAAATTATTAAAAACTTTGTTTAAAGCCGTTTCGTTTTTATTGCGCTTTTCGTCAACATAAATTTGTAACGCCGCTTATTTGCTTTTGAATTTGTTGGGATATGTTAAAAACAGAAGCCGCCGAGCTCTTTCGGATTATATTCCTAAGATACTCGGCAGCTTCTGCCGATTTGTGTTATGTGTGTATTTCTTGAATTTAAAGTATAAATACAAACCCGCTTTTTCAGCTTTCAAGCCCTGCTGCTTTTTTTGCAAATGCAATTTGGGCATCAACGGATTCGCTGCAAGGGCCTCCCGGCACCTTTCTGTCTGCCACGCATTTCTCAAGATTTATCGCCGTGTAAACGCCGTTGTCAAAAAGCTCGCAAATGTTTTTGTATTCCTCAAGAGGAAGCGTTTCAAGAGTTAAGCCTTTGTCTATGCAAAGTGCCACAAGCTCACCCGTGGCTTTATATGCATCCCTGAAAGGCAAGCCTTTGCCTACAAGATAATCCGCACAATCAGTAGCGTTTATAAATCCTTTTGCCGCAGCGGTTCTCATGTTGTCCTTAAGCACAGTCATGGTGTCTATCATGGGGGTAAAAGCTGTAAGGCACATTTTAACCGTGTCTGCTGCATCAAATATTGCTTCTTTGTCTTCCTGCATATCTTTGTTGTATGCAAGCGCAATGCCTTTCATCATTGTAAGCAATGTTGTTAAATCGCCAAAAACCCTGCCGCTTTTTCCGCGCACTAGTTCGGCTATGTCCGGGTTTTTCTTTTGCGGCATAATTGATGAACCGGTTGAAAATGCGTCATCAAGCTCAACAAATTTGAACTCCCAACTGCACCACATAATTATTTCTTCGGAAAATCGTGAAAGGTGCACCATTATAAGCGAAAGTGCACTCGCAAGCTCAATGCAAAAATCACGGTCCGAAACACCGTCGAGCGAGTTCAGTGTGATTCCGTCAAACCCAAGCTCTGCCGCAACGGCTTCACGATTCAGCGGATAGGTGGTACCTGCAAGAGCACCTGATCCGAGCGGGCATAAATTCATTCTTTTTTCCGCGTCCTCAAGCCTGCCCAAATCTCTGCAAAGCATAGCCGCATATGCCATAATATGGTGTGCAAAGGTGATGGGCTGTGCACGCTGCAAATGCGTGTAGCCGGGCATGATTGTGTGTTTGTTTTCTTCGGCTTTGGCGCATATAACGCCGATAAGGGCACGCACCTTATCTTTGATTTCGCCTATTTCCTTGCGCAGGGTAAGGCGAATGTCAAGCGCAACTTGGTCGTTTCTTGATCTTGCCGTGTGCAGCCTTTTTCCTGTTTGCCCAAGGCGTGCCGTAAGCTCGCCTTCAACAAAGGTGTGTATGTCCTCTGCCGACATATCAATTTCAAGGCTACCGCTTTTAATATCATCCAATATATCCTGCAAACCCGCAATTATCTTTTCGCTTTCGCTTTTATCAATAATGCCTTGGGCACCAAGCATTGCCGCATGCGCCATGCTGCCCTTTATGTCTTCTTCAAACATTCTGCAGTCAAAGCTTATTGAAGAATTAAAATCGTTTGTTTCCTTTGCAAGCTCTTTTTTGAACCTGCCCTTCCAAAGCTGTGCCATATTTAAGTATCGTCCTCGTTATAGTTTAAATGTGATAAACCTTTTGCTCTGCAAGGTTCATCATTTGCAAGCAGGCTTGTCAGTCTGCGTTCCTGCTTTTGTCAAGCAAAGCCTTAACCTTTGTTGAAAGGCCGAAAAGATTGATAAATCCTGTTGCATCTGCCTGATTATATGCGCCGCCGTCATCACCGAAGGAAGCAACATTTTCATCATAGAGCGTAAACGGCGATGTAACTCCCGCATTCATAACATTGCCTTTGTAAAGCTTAAGTTTTACATCACCGGTAACGGTTTCCTGTGTTTTATCCACAAAAGCGCTGAGCGCCTCACGCAGGGGAGAAAACCACATTCCGTTGTAAACAAGTTCGCCGAATTTTTCGGCAACAAGCTTTTTGTAGTGTGATGTGTCACGGTCAAGTGTAATCATTTCAAGAAGTTCGTGTGCTTTGTAAAGGATTCTGCCGCCCGGTGTTTCATAAACGCCGCGGCTCTTCATGCCTACAAGCCTGTTTTCAACAATGTCAAGCAAGCCTATTCCGTTTTTGCCGCCGAGTTCATTGAGCTTTTCAACTATTTCAAGTGCACCCATATCTTTGCCGTTAATGGCGGTGGGAACGCCCTTTTCAAAATGAATTGTGATGTAAGTCGGCTCGTTCGGTGCTTGTTCGGGTGCAACGCCAAGCTCAAGGAAACCGTCTTTAAGATATTGCGGTTCATTTGCCGGATCCTCAAGATCAAGTCCCTCATGGCTCAAATGCCAAACATTTTTATCCTTTGAATAGTTTGTTTCACGGTTTATTTTAAGCGGAATGTTGTGAGCCTCTGCATATTCAATTTCTTCTTCACGGGATTTAATGCTCCATTCACGCCACGGCGCAATAATTTGCATTTCCGGTGCAAGTGCCTTTAATGCAAGTTCAAACCTAACCTGGTCGTTGCCTTTGCCCGTGCAGCCGTGGCAAATTGCGTCGGCACCTTCTTTAATTGCAATTTCTGCAAGTCCTTTTGCAATGCAGGGGCGTGCGTGAGATGTGCCGAGCAGGTATTCCTCATATTTTGCATCTGCTTTGAGGCAGGGCCAAATATAATCCTCAACATATTCTTTTTTTAGGTCTAAAACATAAAGCTTTGAAGCACCTGTTGCAAGCGCCTTTTCTTCAAGCCCGTCAAGTTCAGTTCCTTGGCCAACATCGCCGCTTACCGCAATAACCTCGCAATTGTTGTAGTTTTCTTTAAGCCACGGAATGATGATTGATGTATCAAGACCGCCGCTGTATGCAAGCACAACTTTTTTAATTTCCTTAGCCATTTTTTCGTCCTCCGTATATAAAATATGTAGCTTTTCAGATTGCCGGAAATCGGCTTTCTTTCGCCGTGTTTCCTGTAACTGTTCTCATTTTATATCACGAAAAAACGATAGTCAAGCGATTTGGTACATATTTGTATAAACATACAAAAACAGCGTATAAGTGCTGTATAAAATGTATAAATTTGCACATTTGCACGCATAAAACGAGCTTGAAATCCGTATTTTCAATGGTAATATCAGCATTATCACGCTAATAATATTCACATAGATGCACAACGGTTCAATTGTATTGTGAAATAAAATTAAATACACGCAATAAAATGACGAATATAAATTAAAACATCGTCGTTATTATATTGACACTTTATAATTATTGTGATAATATTATGGCGTATTTAATAATACTGTAAATGGGCGTAGTGAACCCGTTTGCATAATTATGTAAATTTTTGAATAAATCATGCATTCTTTCTTCAGATGATTGGTCAGGTTTATCAGCAAGAAGCATGAATCATTCAAAATTTATATGAGGAGGAGAATTTATGAAAACAAACAAATTTACAAGATTGCTTGCAGTTTTGCTTTCAGTGTTGATGGTGGCTTCAAGCCTGCCGCTCGTTGCTAACGCCGGAGATACACAAACAGGCACAATTTCACAATCCGAGTCTGTTCTTGTTTGCAACAAAAATCCGCAAACTCGTGTAAACAGCACAAAAGGCTTTAATATCATTAACGACAGCGGCACAGATAATGTTACCGTCGGCTTATGGAATTACAAACTCGGCTCACTTGAAAGTGTAAGCAACGCAACGTTAACCGCAAGTCTTAATGATCATGCGGCGGTTAATGACGGCCAATCGCTTTCCGTTAAGTTTTATTATTTAAATCCCGCAGATCTCGGCTCATATATTACCGTTTCCGGCGGAAAGAATTATACGGCTTCGTTCACAACCACAAAGTCAGAAAATCAGGCTATGACCGTTTCGGATATTGAAAGTGAATTCGGCGTTTCAAGCAGCAATTTTATTAAAGAAATCCCGCATTCAACATCAAACGGAAATTATGATCTTGATGTTTCGGCGGCTTTAAATACTGCTATTGCCAACAATTGGTCAGGCATTTGCTTTATGGCAATGCAAAGCAGCGCACATGTCGGCGGTGTGGTAAACGGCACAGACAACGGTTGGTCTGATCAATGGGTTTACACTCGGAAACATCAATTGGAGCCGCACCTCGGTTACAGCCGATGAAATGAAGGCTTTGCTTGATGAATATCAAAATATGATTGAAGGCTGCACACCGGACAGCTTCTATACAAATCTTAAAAATTCTTATAACGCTTGGATAAAGGCATACAGAACTTATATCTGCGTTGTTGCAGGCACGTTAGATGCCGATTCAAGCGATATGGGCTCTCTTTATATCAATCTTAAAACCGAAATGGATAAGATGAAGTCTGCCGGCAAATGGTCGCTTGATAAAGTTAAATCCACCATGCAAACAAGCGTTGATCAATATTCTTCAGAGCAGCTTGTCGGCGGCGATGAAATGGCAAATGTTCTTTATTACGCAGGTATCAGAGGGCAAAAATCAAATCAAACGGATATTTATTCCGGCGGTAACAGATGGATTCGTGTAAGCGCACAATTCGGCCCCGCTGTACTTCTCTATGACGGCACGGGCGACAATGTGGGCTTCCCGATTTCAATGTGCACATATAAAGTAAGCGGTTATAATAATAACTCAAACCGTACAAGGGCTTTGTGGGTAACAAGCGAGGGCCTCGGATTTAAGCACAGATGGCACGGCTGGACGAATAATGAAGGCTATCAGAATGTTGAAAGCAACAGCTATGTTGGTATTGTGGACGGAGATACGAATTCCGCTTCAGAACCAAACAGCTCTTGCCGTTATTCAACAACACTTTATTTTACGGGCGACAGATCTTCATTTGATGACAGCTGCATGAAGGTTTACGATCAGGTTGGATTTAAAGGCCAATCGGCATTTGAAACCGGCCACTACGGCACATTTGATCTTAAATCCCCGATTTATGTTCTTAACTATGCAGCGTTGCTTGATGAAATCAAAAAGGTTGATTTCACAACCTTGCTTCAGTATCAATCAAGCCAAATTCAAACAATGCTCGGCAGACTTGATGAAGTTTCCTCTTATGATGTTGCGGGCCATGTAACAGGCGAGAATCTTGCCACGGAAACACAAGAGGTTGCAGCATTTATTGCAAATCAGTCGCAGGGCATCAAGGCGGCAACAACAGGCCTTTATTCAACAGATCAGTTTAAGTATGACATAAAGGGCTATGTTGATGCGGCAACACTTTATTCTCAATACAAAGGCATATACGAAAACAATAATGCAGACGGCCAGTATAACGCAAGATTGTTTGCAAAATTTGTATATACTTATGAGCAAACCACAGAGCTTTTCGGCGATAAGTATGTTCTTAATGAGTCACAGCCTCTTTCAACAACGGGCACCACTTATGCAACGGCTCTTCAGAATGCAATCACAAAGTATCTTAAGCCCGCAACCGAAGTTGTGGATGATACTGAAATGAAAAAAATAATTCAGCAGTTTACTTTGCTTTCAAAGAATTATTATTCGGCAGAAACATATAACGCTCTTGAAACTCAAATAAATGCCTGCCTTGATTATTATCCAAACAGGGATTATTTGCAGATTATCACACTTGATAAATCAGATGAAAGCCAAGCAATTTATGATGATGCGCTTGCAAAGCTTAAAACTGCGTGGGCAGGTCTTCGCATCACGGCAGACACTAAGGTTGCCGTAAACGGCGGCAATAATTCTTATAATGATCTTATTGCTTATGCAAATGCGTTTGACGGCTCTAAGTATAAAGATTTTGATGTTGCAACGGCTTATGTTGCCAAAGCAACAGAGTTTATGAACAATGTTCCGAATCTTGAATTCACAACGGAAGCCGATATAATCGGCCAATATACCGCAGTGCTTAAAGCTGCTTATGATGCTTTTGCAAATCTTCAAAAAAGCTTTGCCGGCATTGATAACGGAACAATCATTTCAAGAACAACAGGCTCCACAAGCGGCTCAAGCGGTGATGATGTTAAAGTTTACCTCAGCGGTGCAATAACAAATGCCGTTTATTTCAAAACGCTTAAAGGCTCTCAGTCGTTCACAACGCCTTATAATCTTACTCTTGATAACTATTGGAGAAGTTGGGGCAAAACATCCGATATGAACTTCTTTGGCCTCGGCTTCGGTGCACTTGGCAAAGATACTTATTCAAGCGATCAGGGCAAAATGGCTGTTCGCTGGAAAGAGGGCGGCGACTGCTTAAAGAGCACAAATTTCAATCTTTCTTCATATCATGATGCTCTTATGCAAACAAAAACAGGTGAGGGCACCACAAATAACATCACGGTTAAGGAATACAGCGGTCCGCACACAATTTTGGGCGATACTATCGTAACCGTGGGAGATATCGGAATTTCAAGCGCAACATTCACAACACCCGATATTTATGAATTGTTCCTTGTTTCGCAAACCGGCGAATCAAAGCAAAGAACAAACAAAGATGTTAAGCAAACCGTAACTGTTGTTGATGTTTCCGATTTGTTTGAAACAATCCAAAATGCCTCAAACACAATCACAAAGTCTCAAAGCAATAAATTCGGCTGCTACACCGAAAGCAGCTGGGCAAGCTTTATGAATGCGTATAATGCAGCTATTGCCGATATGGATTATACAAATATGTCCACGGAAGAAATCGTTGCTGCATCAAAGCAAAGATATGATGATCTCACAGCGGCAATTGCAGCGCTTGCTTATCAGGCAGACGGTTCAGGCCATGTATTTGTGGTTCAGGATGATAATAAGGAAGCAACCTGCACGGAGCACGGTTGGGACCACAGAATTTGCTCCGTTTGCGGATATGAAATCAATAAGTATGTTAATGTTAAGGGCCATGCCCGCAGATACAGATATAATGAAGACGGTGCAACTCATGTTGTTTATTGCGCTCAGGGAGATATGGAAGAATACACCGAGGATTGCGTAAATGACGGCACAGGCTTCTGCAGATATTGCAAGGGCGCTCTTTATGAGCAGGCAGATTGGTCTGCATATAACAATGCCAAAACCGCACTTGATGCTTTGCTTGCTTCATCTGCAAACGGAGATGTTAAGTTTTCTCCCGCAGCTCTCTCGGCAGCAGCAAGTGCAATTGAATCTGCTTCATATTATAATTACACCCTTGCTCAGCAAAAAACAGTTCCCGGCACTGCAGACAATCAATCTGCAATCACAACTCAGGCATCTGCAATTGAGCAGGCTGTAAACGCAATGAATGCTGGCAAGCTTGATTCAAGTGTTTATGATGCCAATGTTGAAAAGCTTGCAACTCTTAATGCGGATGCTTATAACATTACCGCAGTTAAAGCTGCAGTAAGCGGAATAACCGTAATTACCAATGTGCAGGTAAACGGAAAAACATATGCAGGATATGATTTTGATAATTATAACACAGCACTTGGAACTGCACTTACGGAGAATACAATTCCGTATAAAGTAAAGGTAATAGACTTTGAAGGAACAGAGCATTACCTTGTAAAGAGCGCAAGCGGCGAATTCAGCTACACAGATGTTGAAACTGAAGCAACGGAATTTGCATACGGCGATCTTGTAACAGCCCCGAATCCGAACTCAACAAATGCAAATGAGCTTTGCGCATGGGCATCAAAAGAGCAGCCGGCAAGTATTACGGATAATACATTCAGTTCAATGGTGCCTAAATATCAAACAACATATAACAGCTACACATTTAATGTTCAGGGATATACAGAGCTTACTACAACATCAACGGCAACAAATGATGAGGGCAATGTAAAGCTTACATTCGTTCTTGCATATGACGGCGTTGAAACAGGTAAGGTTCTTGATATTCAGTATGTAACTGCAGGCCAAACCATAACAATAAGAAATATTCCAAACACACCGGAAAATATTCCGTTCTATCAGATGGATGATCTTCTTGATGCAAAAACGGGTAAGGCTCTTGCAAGAAGATTGAAATTTGAAGAAAATACAAAGATTCTTGTAAACTACACACCGCTTGAAAAAGCAGATTACACAATCAACTTTGTTGATGAAGCAGGTTCGCCGATAGAAACAAAAACAGCAAACTTTAACGAGCTTGTAACTCTTAAGGCAAACGGAGCAACGGCATATGTAAATGCAGATAACGGAAAGGTACTCTGCTTCGGCAGTGAGTATTCGTTCTATGCATGCCGTAACTTAACCGTAAAGGCAGTAAAGAGCACAGATGTAAAGGCATCGGTAGATGTAATATCCAAACCTGTACTTGACGGTTCTGGCAAGGTATATCTTGTAGGTTCGTTTGCATTGCCGCAGGGAGCAACAATAAAGAACTTCGGCTTTGTATTGGATGGAAATGCAAGTGCCGAAACAGCAACAGATCTTACACTTGCAAAAGTAGATAAAGCAAGTCAAATATTTAACCTCACTGCATCAAAGTATACGAATTACGGTCAAAACGGAAATCAGTTTACCGTAAGCTTTAATTCAGCGGTAGGTTACAATAATGCAAATTATGTAGCATATGCAATATATACGGATGCAAGCGGAAATGAATGTTATGCATATTCAAATGTAATTGCAAATGCGCCGATAGCGTAAAAGGGAGGATAGAGAATGAAGAAAACTTATGAGGATCCGCAAATGCAGATAAGAAAGTATTCATTGCTTCCAACCGATGCAATCACAACATCGGGAACGCCAACAGAGCCTGGTAAGGACCTTACAGACGGTGATGATAAAGGCGATATCTTCGCATAACGCAAATCCAAAACACAGCAGCCCCTCTTTCAGGGGCTGCTTTTTCAAACTATGAAAAAATGCGTTAAATTCTTTGTTTAACAATTTTGATAACGGAGCAAATGAACTATGAATATAACAAAGCAAGAATATTTAAAGTTAATAGATGAAGTTATTCAAAACGGCAAATATAAAGCTTCATGGGATTCTCTTTGTGCTCATAAAACGCCTAAATGGTATGCAGATGCTAAATTCGGAATTTTTATTCATTGGGGTGTTTACAGTGTTCCGGCATTCGGAAATGAGTGGTACAGCCGTGAAATGTACGATAAAACGAAGCCGGCTTATCGTCATCATATTACCACTTACGGAAGCCCGAGTGAATTTGGATATAAGGATTTTATACCAATGTTTAAGGGCGAAAACTTCAATGCTTCTGAATGGATTGATTTGTTTAAAAAAAGCGGTGCACGCTATGTTATGCCCGTTGCTGAGCATCACGACGGCTTTGCAATGTATAACACTTCGTTAAATCCATGGAACAGTGTTCAAATGGGGCCGCATTGCGATGTTGCCGCTGAAATTAAGGCTGCCTGCAACGAAGCTGGATTGCACTTTTGTGCATCAAATCATCGTGCAGAGCATTATTTCTTTATGAATACAGGCAAAACAATAAACAGCGATATTTCAAATGGAAAATATGCTGATTTTTACGGGCCTGCGTTTTATTGCAAAGAATTAAGCTCTGCACTTATCGGAACAACAACATCAAATGTTTATTCGGTTTCTCCCGATAAAGAATTTCTTGATGATTGGCTTGTTCGTGTTTGCGAATTTATAGATGATTATAAGCCCGAAGTTCTTTATTTTGATTGGTGGATACAAAATAAGGGCTTTAAGCCTTATCTTAAAAAGATAGCTGCTTATTATTATAACCGTGCCGCAGAATGGGGCATTGAGGTTTCAATAAATTATAAAAAACAGGCGTTTGCGCCCGGTGTTGCCACATTGGATGTGGAGCGCGGCGCTCTTGTTGATTCCGCTTCCGATACATGGCAAACCTGCACGGCTATCGGCAAAAAATCGTGGGGCTACACAGAAAATAATCAATTTAAATCGGCAGAGCATATAATTTGCGATTTGGTTGATATAGTCAGTAAAAACGGCAATATGCTGTTAAATGTCGGCCCTAAAAGTGACGGAACAATAACCGCCCGGGAAACAGCCGTGCTGCTTGAAATCGGCAAGTGGCTTTCTGTTAACGGTGATGGGATTTACGGCACCGTGCCGTGGCAAAAATTCGGCGAGGGCAGGGTTAATGCAAAAGAGGGATTTTTTCGTGATAATAAGAAAAAGCCCTTCACGGAAAAAGATTTTAGATTTACTTATAAAAACGGTTCTGTGTATGCATTTCAGATGAAGCCTTCGAAAAGCGGAATTGTTAAAATCAAAAGTTTTAAAAAAATTAAAGAGGATATGATAATAAGCAAGGTAACGCTTTTGGGAAATGATACACCTCTTAATTTTGTTCGCAATAATAAAGAAATGAAAATATTTGCGAAAAATAAGGCGGCGGGCAATTTGCCTGTTTGCTTTAAGCTTGAAATCGGTTGATTTGCAAGCAGTGTTAAACAGGTAAAATCAACATGATTCGGTTTAAGTGTTTATTTCTGCTTTTGCCATGTTCAATATCCGTTGCTTTGATAGAATCAACTGCTTTGCAAGCGAAATCAAACAAGAATTAAACATTTGTAAAAATATGCGTTTTTATATTGAAAAATGTAATAATGGAAATTATAATAGCCGAAAATGAATACCCGATAAGTGAGGCTACTTAAGGGATATGGGCTGCTGCCGCAAAGTGATGGAGACATCACACGCAGGTTTAACAGTTGGGGTCGCATCAAGGCTTCAACCAATGCAGTTTCACCGCCCTTTTGAGCTAAAGCCCAAACGGAATTCAAGGCTGAAGCTTTAATCTGCATTTTTGCATTTTATGTTGTTTTTAACCACGTATCCGCTTTGGGTAGGTGGTTTTTATTTTTGTATTATTTTATATTGTGAGGTGAAGAAAATGGACAATGTGGGAAGTTTAAGCGCAGAGCCTAAAGGGCGATGTAAAAGCCTTTCTTTTATTCGGCTTCCGTTTTCTTCGGCTGATATTTTAAAACAATAGCTTTTGCTCTTTAGCGTTGCGTCTGCTCCCCATAGTTGTATGAGCAAGTTGCTCAAAAAACTATTTTCAAGGAGGAAAGACCAATGAAAAGAAAAACAAATGAAAAAGTATTAAAGCAAAGAATTGCTGTAATTATGCTTTTGTGTGAAAATTGAATAATAGATTGATTTGTGCAAATTTATTGAGCCAACTGCCGAAAAAGTCAATTAGTTCTTTACTTTTTCCTATAAAAAAGCTATGATATATCACAAAGCTATAAGTAAAAAGGGCGGACGAATATATGCTGAATCAATTTTCAAGAACAGAGCTTTTAATCGGCAGCGATGCTGTGCAAAAACTCAAAAATTCACGAGTTGCGATTTTCGGAGTCGGCGGAGTCGGCGGTTATGCCGTTGAGGCTCTTGTGAGATCAGGAATAGGCACAATTGATATTGTGGACGATGATAAAGTGTGCCTCACTAATATAAACCGCCAAATTATCGCCACTCATCAAACAATCGGCAAATATAAGGTTGATGCGGCAGAGGAACGCATAAAGCAGATAAATCCCGAGTGTGTTGTCAATAAGCACCAAATGTTCTATTCACCGGAAACGGCGGCAGAATTTGATTTTTCAAAATACGATTATGTTGTGGATGCTATTGATACAGTTACGGGAAAAATCGCTCTTGTTATGCAGGCTCGTGAATGCGGCACACCCATAATAAGCTCAATGGGCGCCGGTAATAAAATGGATCCTACGGCTTTTGAGGTTTCCGATATTTTCAAAACATCGGTGTGTCCGCTTGCAAGAGTTATGCGTTATGAGCTTAAAAAGCGCGGCGTAAAAAAGCTGAAGGTTGTTTATTCCAAGGAAAAGCCGATCATGCCGGCAGAGGATTCTGCAAACAGCTGCCGAGAAAATTTTGCTTGTCCGCAGGGAACAAAGCACAAGTGCACCGCACGCAGGGCAATTCCCGGAAGCAACGCTTTTGTGCCGTCTGCAGTCGGGCTGATTATTGCGGGTGAGGTTGTTAAAGACCTGATCGGTTATAAAGCGGCAAAATAATTTTCAGGGGTATAATGCTGTGTCAATAGGTTTGCAACGTGGCGCGGTTGAGGTTGAGGCGCATAAAGCCGAATGGGAAACCGCAGCGCAAAAAACAATTGAATTGTTAAAATACATATTAAAAAACGATGCTGTTGATATTCGCCATGTTGGCAGCACTGCAGTTAAAAATATTTGCGCCAAGCCGATTATTGATATTGCGGTCGGAGTAACAAGCTTTGAAGATATGTTTAGGCATAACGACGAATTGGGAAAACACGGAATTGCTTATCGAAGAGAGGATCATCCCGGGCAGCATCTATATGTTTGCGCAGATGAAAAAAATAATGTTCAAACCCATTATATTCATGTTGTTCTTTGGAACGGTGAAGATTGGAATAATTATATAAACCTGTGTGATTATCTTAATTTCAATGAGGTTGCGGCGCAGGAGTATTCTCGGCTCAAAATGCGTTTGGCGGCAGAGCATCCAAATAGCAGAACGGCCTATACAAACGGCAAAAAGCAGTTTATCGAAAACGCTTTAAAGCAGGCGAAAATCTATAAAAACAGTAAGATTTAATCATTCTGAATCAAGGCTGCATAAAAAAGAGGCTTTGGAGCATGATCTGCCCCAAAGCCTCTTTCGGCTTATATACAATTTTGTTTACATTCCCGGCAAAACACAGCCCTTTTTCAAAATGATATTGGCATATTGGCGCTCTTCTCCGGTTATGATAACCGCATATGCGTTTTTTGCTCTTTCGTAATATGCAAATCTTTCGCAGAACACAGGCTCCGATTCCGGACTTTCCTTTTTTAAAATTTTTGTGTAATCATCCCAAGCGGAAGTATCCGCCTTATCATCTCCGGGCACCTTTTGCATTAAAATGAAATGCTCGTTATCGTATTGGTCAAGCGGAATAAGTTTAAGCACGGCTTCAAGCATATCGGCTGCCGGAATTCCGTCCGCTCTTACAAGCCTTTGTGCTATTGATGCGGCGGGAAAGTTTGCGTCTGATATAACCAATTCATCTCCGTGGCCCATTTCGCAAAGAATTTTTAAAATTTCCGGGGAAATAATTTTAGGTATTCCTTTAAGCATAGTCAAAACTCCTTTTGCCTTTCGGCATATCTTGTTTTGATTATATCATCATTTTGTTGTTCTTTCCACAATAATTCAAAAAAGTTTAAAAATATAAATTATTATGCCGTATATAAATGAGCTGCCTACTCCGTAAACTATAACCGGCCCCGCTATCGAAAACATCTGTGCTGCAGTGCCAAGCACCATGCCCTCGTGCTTGAATTCAAGTGCGGGGGAAACCACCGCATTTGCAAATCCCGTTATCGGCACAATAGTTCCTGCTCCGGCATGGCGTGCTATTTTGTCAAAAACACCGATTCCCGTTAAAATTGCGGTTATGATAATTATTGTGCATGGTGTGGCTGCTTTTACTTCGTCTCCGCTCATTCCGGCACTTTGATATATTGTGTTTAAAAGCTGCCCAAAGCAGCAAATTCCTCCGCCGATAAGAAATGCTTTAATGCAGTTTTTAAACACGGGAGTGTTTGGGCTTGCCTTGTCTGCCATTTTGCCGTATTCATCTTTGCTTATTGCCATGTTGCATCACCTTTTTTAATTTACTGTTAACTATTATTTAATATTTCGCAAGAATTATTCAAATTGACTTGACAAAACATATAATTATCTGTAATATCATAATATACAATTTGTAATGTGAGGTATTTGTTATGCATCTTATAGATGTGCGCAATGTTTATAAAATTTATAATCCGGGTGAAAATCAGGTAAATGCTCTTGACGGCGTTTCACTCACGATTGATGAGGGTGAATTCGTTGCAATTATCGGTCAATCCGGCTCAGGTAAATCAACGCTCATGAATATGCTTGGATTGCTTGATACTCCCACGGAAGGCGAATATTATATAAACGGAAAACTTGTTGATGATCTCACGGATGATCAAATGAGCGATATCCGCAATAAGCAAATCGGCTTTATTTTCCAGGGATTTAACCTTATAGCTTCTCTTGATGCCCTTGAAAATGTTGAGCTTCCGCTTGTTTACAGAGGCGTTCCGCGTGCCGAAAGAGAACAGCTTTCCAAGGCTGCGCTTGAAAAGGTCGGCCTCGGCAGCCGTATGCATCATCTGCCGGCTGCACTTTCCGGCGGTCAGCAGCAGCGTGTGGCTGTTGCCCGTGCGATTGCGGCAGCTCCTCCGGTAATTCTTGCAGATGAGCCCACAGGTAATCTTGATACTCGTTCTACTAAAGATGTTATGCAGATTTTGCACAATCTTAAGGATGAAGGCAGAACGGTTATAGTAATCACCCATGATAATGAAATTGCCGAGCAGGCAGAGCGTGTTATAAGAATCAGAGACGGTAAAGTTGTTGAGGATTATATTAACCCCGGCTTTGAGGAAAAATACGGCCGTGCCGCTAAATATGATAATAAAAACCCGATTGATCAGGGCTGATTGTTAATTTTTTATGTTTATTTCACCTGCTGTATGCAAATAATATAGCAGGTGATTTTTTATGATGTTTTTAAAGGCTTTTGTTGTTGGCGGTTTGATTTGCGTTGTGGGCCAGCTTCTTATTGATTTAACAAAATTAACTCCTGCCAAAATTCTTGTTTCGTTTGTTTGCCTCGGTGTGTTGCTTGGTGCATTCGGCGTTTATGATAAGCTTGTTGATTTTGCCGGTGCGGGTGCCACGGTGCCGCTCACGGGCTTTGGAAATGCGCTTGCTGCAGGGGTTAAGGATTCTGTGCGCCAATCCGGCTTTTTGGGCGTGATCACAGGAGGAATGTCTGCGTGTTCGGCAGGCGTAACAGTTGCATTGCTGTCTGCTCTTTTGGTTTCCGCTTTCACTCGCTCAAAAGACAAATAATCGGCGCAATTAGGCGCTAAAAGTCGAAATAAACTTGTTGAAATTATTGTTTTTGTGTGGTAAAATTAAATTAAAGATTGGAGGAATCATTGTGGCAACTTTAACTTATGAATCGGTTGTGCAGGCTTACAGAGATAAGCTTTGCTCTGTTGATGCAAGTGCCGTTCCGGGCACGGTTGCTTTTCAGTTTGATATTGAGGGCAAGGCACACGGTATTTTTTATGTTGAAATCAAAGACGGCAAAATAAACGTTGAGCCTTATGAGTATTATGATCGCAATGCAATCATAACCGCCAGCGGTACAAATCTTATCAAGCTTATCAACGGCAAAATCGATCCCGTTGTTGCTTTTACCACCGGTAAATTGAAGGTTGACGGCGATGTGGGCGCTGCACTTGAACTTATCAAGTACATAAAAAAGTAATCAATAACTAAAAGGCTGCAGCTTTTGGCTGCAGCCTTTTTTTGTGATATGTTACAATAATTGACGTTGGTTTTATGTAATTGTGCACAATTGTTGTGCGGCACTTGATTTTGTGCTTGTATAAGTTCTAAGTTTCATATATAATATAAACGAAATATAAACTCGGAAATTGCGCTTTTTGTGCAAAATCCCTTTTTTATCGGAGGAAAAAGAATGAAGCATCCTGAAATTGTAAGCAAAATGAGCCTTGAGCAAAAGGCTAAATTTGTTTCCGGCTTTGATTATTGGCATCTTGAGGAAGCACCCGAACTCGGCCTTCCCAAAATTATGATCACAGATGGCCCTCACGGCCTTCGCAAGCAAAACACAGATAAGAAATCTTCAAGCGGAATCGGTCTCGGAAATTCCGTGCCTGCCACATGTATGCCCCCTGCGGCAACTTCCGCTTGCTCTTGGGATGAAAACCTTCTTCGTGAAGAAGGCGAGGCTCTTGCAGAGGAATGTTTGCAGGAAAAGGTTTCTGTTATTCTCGGCCCCGGCACAAATATTAAGCGTTCTCCGGTTTGCGGCAGAAACTTTGAATATTTTTCAGAGGATCCTTTGCTTGCCGGCAAAATGAGCGCAAATCTTATAAACGGTTGCCAATCAAAGGGTGTCGGCAACTCACTTAAGCACTTTGCCTGCAATTCGCAGGAAGCATTCCGTATGGTTCTCAGCGAGGTTATTGATGAGCGTACAATGCGTGAAATATATTTCCCGGCTTTTGAAATTGCAGTTAAGGAATCTCAGCCGTGGACCGTTATGAATTCATATAACCGCATCAACGGTGTTTATGCTTCTCAGAATGAGTGGCTTCAGCAGGAAGTGCTCAGAAAAGAATGGGGCTTTAAAGGCCTTATCGTAACAGACTGGGGCGCTTCGGTAGACAGAGTTCCCGGCCTTAAATGCGGAACTGATCTTGAAATGCCGTCTTCAGGCACACTTAATGCAAAAAGAATTATTGAGGCTGTTAACGGAGGCGAGCTTGATGAAGCTGTGCTTGATGAGCGTGTAGACACTGTTGTTGATCTTATCGTTAAATCCAAGCCTGCTCTTGAGCAAAACGACGGTTATAAGTTTGATGTTGAGGCACATCATGCAATTGCCCGTAAAATCGCAGAGGGCTCAATGGTGCTTCTTAAAAATGACGAAAAAATCCTTCCTCTTAAAAAAGGCCAAAAGGTTGCAGTTATCGGCGAAATGGCTAAATCACCGAGATTCCAGGGCGCAGGTTCTTCCGTTATCAATCCCACAAAGCTTGATAATGCTTATGATGAACTTGTTAAGCTCGGCGCAGATGTTACATATGCTCAGGGCTATTACAAAGCAGCACCGTCAAAGAAAGATAAAAACAGAAAATCTGATGCTCAGCTTGTTTCAGAGGCTGTTGCAGCTGCAAAGGCAGCAGATGTTGCCGTTGTATTCGTAGGCCTCACCGAGGAATTCGAGGGTGAGGGATATGACAGAGAAAACATCAATATGCCCGAAAACCACAACAAGCTTGTTTCCGAAATTGCAAAGGCTAATGCAAACACCGTTGTTGTGCTTGCAGGCGGTTCTGTTGTTTATATTCCGTGGCTTGATGAAGTTAAGGGTCTCCTTAATTCAGGCCTCGGCGGCCAGGCAAGCGGCAGTGCCGTTGCAAATATTCTTACCGGCGCAGTTAATCCAAGCGGTAAGACGGCAGAAACATATCCTATTACATTTAACGACAACCCAACCTTCGGCAATTATCCCGGCGGCCCTGTTATTTCAGAACATAAGGAAAGCGTTTATATCGGCTACAGGTATTATGACACAGCCGATAAAGAGGTTCTTTTCCCGTTTGGTTATGGCCTTTCTTACACAACATTTGAATACAGCGATATGAAGCTTTCTGCAAGCGACATTAAGGATACGGATACTCTTAAGGTTTCTCTTAAAGTTAAAAACACAGGCGATGTTGACGGTGCCGAAATCGTTCAGATTTATGTTTCCGATAAGGAATCAACTATTTTCAGGCCTAAAAAAGAACTCCGTGCATTCACCAAGGTGTTCCTTAAAGCAGGCGAGGAAAAAGAGGTTACTCTTGAGCTCGGCAAGCGTGCATTTGCTTATTATAATGTTAAACTCGGCGATTGGCATGTTGAAAGCGGCGAATTTGAAATTATCGCTGCTGCTTCAAGCCGTGATGAAAAGCTTAAGGCAACAGTTAATGTTACATCAACTGTTGAAGCTGAGGTGCCGGATTACAGAGAAAGCGCTCCGTCTTATTACACTGCCGATATAGCAAATATTGATGATAAGCAGTGGGGTGCTGTTTACGGCAGCGAACTTCCTGCCCGTGAAAGAGATAAAAATGCAAAAATTGATCTCTATTGTTGCCTTAACGATGCAAGGCACACAAAGTGGGGCGGCAAGCTTTGCAGACTTATCGAAAAGATTATGTCTAATATGGGCTCGGCAGAAAACGGCGACGGTAAAATGCTTGCTGCAATGGCAACGCAAATTCCGATCAGAAACTTTGTGCAGATGAGCATGGGCGTATTTTCTCCCGCAATGGCTCAGGGCCTCCTCAAAATGCTTAATGATGATGAATCAAGCTTTGCTGGCTTCAATGCGATTTTCTGGCGAATCGGCGGCGCACTCACCCGTCTTCCATCGCTTCTTAAATCAATCTAACATCATAAAAGAAAGGGAAAGTACCTCGGTGCTTTCCCTTTTGTGTATTATGATTAAAAACAAGGCTCTCTGCGGTGCTATTATTGATGAAATGATTTTGTAAATTCTATTGAAAATTTCTCTTTAATAATGTAAAATATTAGTCGTAAAATGAGGCGGCATCGGTCGCCGTGTGCAGTTACTTATGCAATTTGTGCTGCTTGTGTCGTCGGCAGCACATTTATTTATTTTTCAAGGCGGCGGAAAGGCAGTGTATCATATGAAAAAGGTTGCTCTTATTATGGGGTCAGACAGTGATTTGCCAATAGTAACTCCGGCTGTTAAGCAGTTAAAGGAGCTTGGCATTGAAACAGAGGTTCGTGTTATGAGTGCGCACAGAACTCCCAAGCAAGCTCAGGCATTTGCAGAAAGTGCAGCGTCAAACGGATTTGGCGTTATTATTGCCGCAGCAGGTATGGCAGCGCATTTGGGCGGTGTGCTTGCGGCTTCAACAACTTTGCCCGTTATCGGGATTCCTTGCTCCGCAAAGGTGCTCGACGGTATGGATGCCATGCTCGCAACCGTTATGATGCCTCCCGGAATTCCTGTTGCAACAGTGGGTGTTAATGCGGCTAAAAATGCTGCTTTGCTTGCTGCTGAGATTTTGGCAGTGGGTGATGAGGCACTTGCTCAAAAGCTTGCGGATATGCGCAAAGATATGGAAAATGCCGTTATCGAAAAAGATAAGGCAATGCAGGAAAAAATAAAAGAAATCTGATTTTCTCTTGCGTTTAATTAAAAAAAATAAGTATTCGGCTTTGCCGATTTGCAAAGCATCTCTTAATTTTGTTTTCCGTTTTGCCACATCGGAAACGAAGGCTTTAATATAATATATTGTGTGGCAGGAAAGGCAATGTGAATTATATGGAAAAAAGTTTCAGCGAAAGCTATGCTGCTGCCGGTGTTGATGTAACGGCAGGTTATGAATCTGTTGAGCTCATTAAATCCCATGTTAAAAAAACAAATATTCCCGGTGTAATCGGCTCAATCGGCGGCTTCGGCGGTATGTTTGAAATAGGTGCAAATGAATATAAAAATCCCGTTCTTGTAAGCGGAACAGACGGTGTCGGCACAAAGCTTAAGCTCGCTTTTCTTATGGATAAGCATGATACTATCGGCATTGATTGCGTTGCAATGTGCGTTAATGATGTGGCTTGCAGCGGTGCAAAGCCCCTCTTCTTTCTTGATTATATTGCTTGCGGTAAAAACTATCCCGAAAAGATTGCTCAAATCGTTAAGGGCGTTGCAGACGGCTGTGTTCAGGCAGGCTGTGCACTTGTAGGCGGTGAAACCGCAGAGCATCCCGGCCTTATGCCCGATGAAGAATATGATCTTGCAGGCTTCACCGTTGGTATCGGCGAAAAAGAAAAGCTTGTTTCGGGTGAAAATCTTAAAGCCGGCGATGCGCTTATCGGCGTTGCTTCTTCAGGTGTTCATTCAAACGGTTTCTCGCTTGTTCGCAAGGTGTTTGATATAAACGAAAAAACAATTCTTTCAACATATGATGGGCTTGATAAGCCTCTTGGCGAAGAACTTCTCACTCCAACAAGAATTTATGTTAAGCCGCTTCTTGCTTTAATGGATCAGGTTAGGGTGAATGCCATTTCTCATATTACCGGCGGCGGATTTTATGAAAATGTGCCCCGTATGCTTAAAAACGGATTTACGGCTGTTATAGAAAAGGATAAATGCTTTAAAAAGCCTATATTCGAGCTTATTGAAAAAGTTGGAAAAATTCCTGAAAGAGATATGTATAACACATTTAACATGGGCACAGGTCTTGTTATTGCCGTTGATGCCGAAAATGCAGATAAGGCTGTTGAAATTCTTAATGCAAACGGCGAACAGGCTGCTGTTATCGGCGAAATTAAGGCCGGCGAAACGGGTGTTGAATTATGCTGAATATAGCTGTGTTTGTATCAGGCGGAGGCACAAATTTGCAGGCTCTTATTGATGCACAAAACAGGGGAGAACTTAAAAACGGAAAAATTAAGTTCGTTTTGGCTTCAAACAGCGGTGCATATGCTCTTGAGCGTGCAAAAAAAGCCGGCATAGAAAGCGCCGTTGTTTCAAGAAAGGAATATGATTCCAAAGAGGCATATGATAAGGCGGTTTTAAAAGTTCTTGAAAATAAAAATATTGATCTTATCGTTCTTGCCGGCTTTCTTTCCATTTTGGGAAGTGAGCTTGTTGAAAAATACAAAAACAGAATTATAAATATTCATCCAAGTCTTATTCCGCTTTTCTGCGGCGACGGATTCTATGGTCTTAAGGTTCATGAAGCGGTGCTTGCAAGCGGAATGAAGGTAACGGGTGCCACTGCTCATTTCGTAAATGAAATCACGGACGGCGGCGCAATAATTTTGCAAAAGGCCGTCCCGATAGAGCAGGAAGATACTCCGGAGATCTTGCAATACCGTGTTATGCGCCTTGCAGAATGGGAAATTCTGCCAAAAGCTGTTTCTTTGTTTTGCTCCGGTAAAATTAGAATTGAGGGCAATAAAACCGTTATTGAATAATTGTTGCCCGTGCCTCAAATTGAATTGCGGCATATTATTGATATGCGTGCTCCGTGTATGCGCCTTATGCAGGCTACGGTTAGGTGTTAGGAGCTTTGTTATTTTGTAGTCGGAAAGGCTGTTTATATATGGAAATTAAAAAAATCGCAGAAGAGCTTTCTTCAAATTCTTATCCCGGAAGGGGAATAATACTCGGCAATAGTGCAAATGGCAAAAAGGCCGTTATTGCTTATTTTATAATGGGCAGAAGTGAAAACAGCCGCAATCGTGTTTTTGAAGAAAACAACAGAGGCGGTATTCGCACCAAGGCATTTGATGAATCAAAAATGGTTGATCCAAGCCTTATTATTTATAATCCCGTTTTGAAGTGCGATGGTAAAACCATCGTAACAAACGGTGACCAAACAGACACAATTTATGATTTTATGAAAGACGGCCATTGCTATCGCCATGCTCTTTTAACAAGAGAGTTTGAACCCGATGCGCCTAATTACACACCAAGAATTTCAGGAGTTGTTAAGCCGAACGGCGATTATGTGCTTTCAATTCTTAAATCTAATATGGGTGTGCCTCAATGCCTCAGATTCTTTTATGAGTATCCGGCTTATGCAGGTCTCGGCCATTTTATCCACACTTATAAGTGCGACGGTGATCCGATTCCTTCATTTGAAGGCGAGCCGACTCCTGTTGAAATTGCAGATCAAACTATAGATGAATTTACGGATATGATTTGGGCATCGCTTAATGCGGATAATAAAGTTTCTCTTTTCACACGCTTCATTGATTTGGAAACAGGTGCGGAAGAAACAAGAATTGTTAATAAAAATAATTAAAGCAGGGCGATTTCATCGCCCTTTCCGCTTTTGCGGATTGCAGATGCCGCACGGTCGGCCGCTCTGCCGAAAAAAGCAAAAATGTTAGGATGCTTTCTGAAATGTTTTTTTGCTTTGTTTATCTAAATTTATATTACGGCTTTGCCGAAAAAGAAAGGCAGTTATTTAAATGAAAGTTCTTGTTGTTGGAGGCGGCGGCAGAGAGCACGCCTTAATAAGAAAAATCAAGGAATCTAAAAGGGTTTCGGAAGTATATTGTTGCCCCGGAAACGGCGGCATATCTTATGATGCGCAGTGCTTTCCTGTTTCGGCAACGGATATTCAAGGCGTTGCTGAGCTTGCTAAAAAGCTTTTTGCTGATTTAGTTGTTGTTGCTCCGGATGATCCTCTTGTTGCGGGAATGGTTGATGCGCTTAATGCCGCCGGTTTCGCAACATTCGGCCCGAATGCGGCAGCTGCAATTATTGAAGGCTCAAAGGTTTTTTCAAAAAATCTTATGCTTAAATATAATATCCCCACCGCAGAATATAAGGTGTTTGATAATCCTGCCGATGTGCTTGCTTATGTTAAAGAAAAAAATGAATTTCCTACTGTTATAAAGGCAGACGGCCTTGCTCTCGGCAAAGGCGTTATAATTCCCGAAACTCTTGAAGAGGCCGAAAACGGTGTTCGAGAGATAATGGAGGATAAAATTTTCGGTGAAAGCGGCAACAATGTTGTTGTTGAAGAATTTCTCACCGGTCCGGAAGTTTCAGTGCTTGCGTTTACAGACGGTAAATGCGTTAAGCCGATGGTTTCTTCAATGGATCATAAGCGTGCGCTGGACGGTGATAAGGGGCTTAACACAGGCGGAATGGGCACTGTTTCTCCGAATCCGTATTACACTGCTGATATTGCAAAGGAATGTATGGAAAAAATCTTTATTCCTACGATTGATGCTATGAATAAGGAAGGACGCACGTTTAAGGGTTGCCTTTATTTCGGACTTATGCTTACACCTAAGGGCCCTAAGGTGATTGAATACAATTGCCGCTTCGGTGATCCGGAAACTCAAGTTGTTTTGCCTCGCCTTAAAACAGATATTATTGATATTTTTGAGGCAATCAATAACGGAACTCTTGCAGAGCTTAATATAGAGTGGGCAGATGAAGCTTGCGCTTGCGTTATAGCGGCATCAGGCGGTTATCCTAAATCTTATCCTAAGGATATTGAAATAACGGGCCTTGAAAACGGCCAAAAAGACGGCGTTGTCGTTTATCATGCAGGCACTGCGATTAAAGACGGTAAGCTTGTAACCTCAGGCGGAAGAGTGCTTGGAGTGACGGCGCTCGGCTCCGATTTACAGCAGGCTCTTGATAAGGCTTATGCGGCACTTGGTGAAATCCATTTTGATAATATGCATTTCAGGCATGATATAGGCAAAAAAGCTTTGGCTGCTCTTAATAAATAATTTCACTTGATTCGTGCTTTGTAAAAAATATCAATTGTGAACTGTTGGTTAAAATTTGAAATATTTACAAATAGTTGTTGACATTTATACAAATTGGAATTATACTAAAGGGGCATTAAAGGCGGCACAGGCTTTTTATGCCCCTTTTTAACAGTGATTATATTATATATAGAGGTATATGTGGAATGGCTACTGTAAAGAAAAGCAACAAGAAAAAGATTATTGCCGCAATTTCCATAGTTTTGGTTATTGCTATAATAGGCACGGTTATCGGGGTTTCGGCAAAATCAAAAAAGAAAGAAACCGTTTCTCTCACAACTATCGGCACAGGCGAAATCAGCGAATCTGTCAGTGCAACGGGCAAGGTTTCGGCAGGCACAACCAAAGAATATAAGGTTGGCGCCGTTGCAACAGTTAAAGAAGTTTTTGTTAAGGTTGGCGATAAAGTAAGCGCCGGCGATAAACTTGCAACCTTTGACACAAGCACTCTTGATTCACAGCGCAAGCAGCTCAGCGGAACTTATCAGCAAGCTAAAAAAAGCTACAAGCAATCTGTTTCCGATCAAAAAACAGCAAAGGAAAATCTTGCAGATGTTAACAGCAAAATCGAAGATGCTCAAAAGCAGCTCGAGAAGCTTGAAAGGGAAGCAGTAACTCAGGCAACAAGCAGAGTTACAATCACTTTCCCGACAACTACCACAACCACAAGACCAACTACCACAAGGCCCACAACAGCCTCAACCAGCGCCACCACAACAACTACAACCGAGCCGGTAACTTATCCGGCTACCGTGGAAGGCCTTGTGCAAGCTCTTACGGATCTTGTTAACACTCTTAACAGACTTTCCAATGATATAGAAACAACAAACGCACTTGTTCGTGTTGTTATGCAGGAAATTGCAAATCAGCTTGAAAACGGCAATCTTGATCCCGAAAGGATAGCTCAGGCAGTTGGCGATGCCGTTGCCAAGGCAATCAAAGAAGGCATTATTGATGAAACAAAGCTTATAATCGAAAGCGGCGTTCTTGTTGATATGATTGAAACTGCCGTTAAAAATATAGATTGGGCTGCAGTGGGCTCGTCTATTGCAAGCAGTCCTAATGTGCAGGTTGCAACGGCACAACTTAATTTGGCTGCCCTTTATGCTCAGCAAAAGGTGTTCCAGCTTGAGGCATCTGATGATACTGTTTTTGCCAAAAAGCAGGTTATGGATTCTGCCAAAAGTGCTCTTGATGCAATAGATGAAGCAAACGCAGAGCTTGTTGCAGGATGGACTGCCGCATTTGACGGCACTATTACCGCTTGTGATATCTATCCTGGTGAAACCACAAGCCTTCTTGCATCGGGCATTACCCTTGAAAATCTTGATTCAATGGTTGTTACGCTTTCTCTCGGTGAATATGATATACATAAGGTTAAGGTTGGTATGCCGGCAACAATCAATTCGGCATACGGAACTTACAGCGGTGAAATCATCTCCAAGGCTCCTGTTGCAACAGGCGGCTCATCAGGCTCAATGCTTGATACTGTTGGCTCTATGGCAGGTATCAGCGGCCTTTCAAGCCTCACAAGCAGCGGTGCCGGTGTTGAAGTTCAGGTAAGTGTAAATGATCCCGATGAAAACATTATCGCAGGTTTTGATGCGGATGTAACCATCGCAGTAGGCGATCATCAAAATATTGTTACCGTTCCTATAGAATCAATTGTGCTTCAGAAAACAGGCACATATGTATATCTCTATAATGAAAAAGATAAAACGGTTTCCAAAACACTTATAGAAACAGGTGCCGTTTCAGATTCTGCTTATGAAGTTAAAAGCGGAATTAAAGCGGGCGATAAAATTGTTTCCACACCTTCCTCTGATTATAAAGAGGACACATTTGAAGTAAAAGTTAAATAATCGGAGTGCATTATGAATATTTCTGAAAGCTTAAAAATTGCCATCAAGTGCATAAAAGCTAATTGGATGCGCTCTTTGTTAACGATGCTTGGCATTATAATCGGCGTCGGCTCGGTTATTATGATTGTAAGCGCCGGCACAGGTGCAAGGGATTATATAGTTTCTCTTATTGAGGATATGGGCTCTAATGCCGTGCTCGTTTCGGTTGATACAACTCAGGCAACCGACAATGATTATATAACACTTGATGATGTTGCAAATATCAAGAAAAAGGTAAGCGGCGTTGATCGCTGCTCGCCTATGATGATGGGCTTTGCTAAGTCCACCATTGATGTTAATGAAAAAGAAGCAACCGTTATGATGATCGGTGTAAACTCCGATGCTCAGTTTGTGCTGCCGGACGGCACTAAGTACGGCAGGTTTTTTACCGATGAAGAATATAATGCCGCCTCGCCGGTGGCGATAATAGGCACGGAAAGTGCAAAGCTCGCATTCGGGTATGAGGATGCAACGGGGCAGTATTTAACTTTGTCATCCTCGGGAAGCGCAATGAAGGTTAAGGTTGCAGGCGTTGCGGATATTGATTCGCTTGTAAACAGTATGGGCGGCGCAGGCTCGCTCGGAGATATGTTCCAAACGGGTGATAAACTTACCATAGCTCTCTTTATGCCTTGCACAACGCTTTCACAGCTTACCGGCAGTGATCCGGTTGTTTCCGCAGTTTTTGTAATCGGCGAAACCAATGCCAATAACAATGCCATCGGTAATGCCACGGTAAACTACCTTAAAGCGGCTCACGGCAATTATTCAAATTCAATTTATGTGGCTCAGGATATGGCAACTTATGTTGAGCTTGTAGATACCATCATTTCAATTCTTACTGCGTTTATTGCTGCCGTAGGTGCTATTTCACTTATTGTAGGCGGTATAGGCGTTATGAATATAATGCTTGTTTCGGTAACGGAGCGAACGAGAGAAATAGGTATCAGAAAATCGCTGGGCGCCAAAACAAAAACCATAACTCTTCAATTCCTTACGGAATCGGTTATACTCTGCCTTATAGGCGGTGTTATAGGCACGGTTTTGGGCATTGCCGGCGCTTTTGCGGGTTGCTCAATTATAGGAATTACACCGGATGTTAATATAGGTGTTATAGCAATTGCGCTTTTATTCTCTTGCGGCGTGGGCTTGTTCTTCGGCATTTATCCCGCAAGAAAGGCTGCTAAAATGAGCCCGATTGAGGCTTTGCGCAGAGAATGATGATTTGCTTATAAGCATTTGCATGCGGCAAATTTCGCCGATTTTAATTTAATAAATGTATGCCAATACGAAAGTGTTGGCATATTTTTTTCGCTGATTTTTATTGTGGGTTGCCTTGATTAAATTGTTCAAACGGAAACCCACCTGTCAGTGAATTTTGCAAAAAATATTGTTGTTTACAAATATCTTTCAATGTGATAAAATAATATAAATTATCCAATGAAAAAAGCCCTTAGGAGGCGTATTATGTCAATATTAGACGAGGTTATAAGTCAATTTGATTTTAAAGGCGAACTTCAAAATTGTGAAATTTTCGGTTCGGGTCATATAAACACAACTTACCTTGCAACTTATAATAACGGCGGTGAGGAATGTAAGTATATCATCCAAAAGATAAACACCGGAATTTTCAAAAATATAGAAAATCTTATGGAAAATGTTTTCAGTGTTACTTCTTATCTAAGAAACGAAATCAAAAAATCGGGCGGAGACGAAAACAGGGAAACGCTTCATTTCATAAAAACCAAGAACGGAAATAAGTTTTATAAAGCTGCAAACGGCGATTGCTATCGTTCTTATGTTTTCGTTACCGATTCAGTCAGCTATAACAGTGTGGACAGCCCGGAGCTCTTTAAGGAAAGCGGCATAGCTTTCGGTAAATTCCAAAGGCTTCTTTCGGATTTTCCTGCCGATTCACTTTATGAAACGATTCCGAATTTTCACAATACGGCATATAGGTTTAAAAATGAATTTTTGCCGGCTGTTGAGAATAATCTTTCCGGCAGAAAAGATTCGTGCCGTGATGAAATTGAATTCGTCTGCTCAAGAAAGGAAATTTGCTCTCGCCTTGTTAATATGATTGATTCAGGCGAGCTGCCAATCAGAGTAACCCATAACGACACTAAGCTTAATAACGTTATGTTTGATGCAAACAGCACAAAGGCAATTTGCGTTATTGATTTGGACACTGTTATGCCGGGGCTTGCACTCTATGATTTTGGCGATTCAATTCGCTTCGGCGCAAATACGGCAGAGGAAGATGAAGCTGATTTAAGCAAGGTTTCACTCAGTCTTGAATATTTTAAGGCATATGCGGAAGGTTTCCTTTCGGAAGCAGGCGGAAGCTTTAATAAGGCAGAAAAAGATAATCTTGCGTTTGCTTCTTTGCTGATGACCTTTGAATGCGGTATGCGTTTTTTGGCGGATTATTTAAACGGAGACACTTATTTTAAAACAGATTATCCGGAGCATAATCTTGTGCGTGCAAAAAACCAGTTCGCTCTTGTTGCCGATATGGAACGCAAAATGGATCAAATGAATGAAATTATAGCATCCGTAAAATAAATCATAAAAAAGCCTGTAAGCACGGTTGTGCTTGCAGGCTTTTTGCGCAATAATATAGCCTTGTGCAATTCTTAAAAAACGCACAAGGCTAATGTAATTTTCGGTTTAAAATTGCTTTATTTATTTTTCTTCAGAGGATAGGGCTCTTTTTTATCGGTTCTGTCCATCAAAAAATCAAGGCTTGTGTTATAAAAATCTGCAAGAATCATTAAATTTTCTGTTGTTGGAATTAAATCTCCGCTTTCATATTTTGAAAGCATGCTTTGGCTTATGCCTGTTTCCATTTGCAATTTTAATTGAGTGTAGTCGTTTGTTACTCTCATCAATTTAATGTTTTTCATCAATTTTCCTCCGCTAAGCAAATAAACAAACAGTTTGTGAATTTATCGTTAATTATCTAAAACACTTGTTTTGTATGCTTGTTTATAAGAAAACGCACACCGCACAGGGTGTGCGTTTTTTGTTATTTCTTCAATTCTCTCTGAAGCCAAACCGCACCTAAATCAAGCGCGTTGAATATGCCCTCTTTTTCGCTTTTTTTAACGATTTTTTCTTTTGGGCCCACTTGCGGATCGGTGTTTATAATTTGAACAAGCACCTTGTCCGAAAGTTTAATATCCTTAAATTCTTTATCGGATTGAATTTGAAGGCAGGCAACAAACGGATCTGCCATATCACCATAATATATGGTTTTGCCGCATCTTACCAAAGGCTTTCCTTTGTAGGTAAGAAATGTATCTTTAAATTCTGCCAAAGAAAACCCTCCTTTATAAATTATTTTGTTGTGTATCTTTAGGTGTTAAGATAAGACTTTACCATTTCTGCAAGCAATTCATCTCGGTCTATTTTACGAATAAGGCTTCTTGCATTATTATGCGTGGTTATATAAGTGGGGTCTTCCGAAAGAATATAGCCAACGATTTGGTTAATTGGGTTGTAGCCTTTTTCTTTAAGTGCATCAAACACCTGGGTAAGCGTGTCCCTCATATAGTCTTCATGATCGTCGCCGAGTTTAAAGGTCATTGTTTTATCTGTCACAGTAAAGTCACCTCCTGCTTAACAATATACAACATCATTATATACAATTTTTGCCTTGATTACAACTAAAATTTTTTAATATTTGTAAAAAATAGGTAAAAAATGCTTATTTTCTGCATCAAGAGCGTAAGCTAATGCCTAGTTTATCCAATGATTTGATAACACGCTTCATCGCTGCATCGGCTTCATCATCCGTAAGTGTTTTGTCTGCACTTCTCATTCTGATGTTGAAAGCAACGCTCTTTTTGCCTTTTTCTATTTGAGAGCCTTCGTAAACATCAAAAAGTTTAACCTTTTCAAGGGTTTTGCCAACAGCTTCTCCTATTGCCTTTTCAAGCGAAAGAACGGGAATTTCTCTGTCGCAAACAAACGCAAGGTCACGGGTTACGGCAGGGAATTTCGGCAGCGGTTTGTGTGTTTTTCCGGGCTGCCTGTTTTCATATGCGGTGTTAACATCAATTTCAGCCACATAAACACGTGTGCCGATATTATAGTTTTCAGCAACGGTTGGGTGAATTTCGCCAAGCTCTGCAAGCACCTTGCCGTTAACAACAAATCTTGCCGTTCTGCCGGGATGGAAAGACGGATCATCTTTAACGGGCACAACATCGTATTCTTTTGTGTTGAGCATATCAAGCACTTTTTCAACTATGCCTTTAAGAGAATAGTAATCTGCGTTGCCGCCGTAAATTCCGATTGCTGCTTTTTGGCTTTCTATCGGAAGCTTGCCCTTTTCTGTAGGTTGATAAACGGTGCCGATTTCATAAAGGCAGGCTTTTTCGTTTTTGTGGTTGTAGTTGTGAGAAAGCACATCAAGCATGGATGGCAGAATTGTTGTTCTCATAATGCTTGTGTCTTCGCCAAGAGGATTTCTGATAACAACCGATTCTCTTTGAGGATCATTTTTGTCAAGATTTATTTTGTCGTATGCCTTCGGGCTGATAAAGCTGAATGTAGATGTTTCCGTGCAGCCGCAGGCAATCAATGCTTCGTTCATTGAGCGAATGTATTTTTGCCAATCGGTAAGCTTGCCTACTGCAACACCGCTGAGCATTCTGTTTGGAATGTTATGGTAGCCGTAAAAGCGAGCAACCTCCTCCGATATGTCGGCAATATGCTCAATATCGTTTCTGAATGGGGGAGCCACAATGTTGCCTTCATCATCAAATGTGAATTCAATCTTTTCAAGAATTTTCTTTTGCTCTGCCTCGCTGAGGTTGATGCCGATAAAATTATTTATCCAGTTATAATCAAATTTAACCTTTGCGGGTTTCTTTGGCTTAACAAAGCAGTCTACAACACCGTTTACCACATCGCCGGCGTCAAGCTGCTGCACAAGCTCAAGCGCTCTCATAAGCGCATTCATTGTTGCGCCGGGATCAAGCTCTTTTTCATAACGGCTTGAAGCCTCGGTTCTCATGCCGAGTGCTTTTGCCGTGCTTCTTACGGACAAACCGTTAAAGCAAGCTGATTCAAAAACAATTGTTGAGGTGTCTTCCATAATGCCGCTGTATTCGCCGCCCATAACGCCTGCAACGGCAACGGGCTTCTTTTCATCTGCAATAACAAGCATTGTGTCATCAAGTTCACGCTCAACACCGTCCAGCGTGGTGATTTTTTCGCCATTCACGGCATTTCTCACATTAACGGTGTTGCCCTCCAAAAAGCGAAGGTCAAATGCGTGCATCGGCTGGCCGAATTCAAGCATAACATAATTGGTTATGTCAACAATGTTGCTGATCGGGCGAACACCGCTTGCGCGAAGTCTTTCTCTGAGCCAGCGGGGGCTTTCTTTAACTCGAACATTTTCAACAACGGCGCCGGTGTAGCGATAGCATTTATCGGGTTCCTGAATGTTAACTTTAAGCATTTTGTTAACATCGCCGCTTCCGGATTTAACAACAGGTGCCTTTAATACAAAATCTCTGTTGAACGTTGCTGCCGCTTCACGGGCAAGTCCTGTTACGGACATACAATCGCAGCGGTTTGATGTGATTTCAAATTCAACGCATGTGTCATCGTAACCGATAGCCTTGCGAATGTCCTCGCCCGGAGTGTGGTCGCAATCGTCGCCCAAAATAAATATGCCGTCTGCAGTTGCATAAGGGAAATCATTTTGTGTAAGTCCAAGCTCATCAAACGAGCAAAGCATTCCGTTTGATTCAACACCCCTTAGCTTGCCTTTTTTGATTTTTTCTATGCAGTGGTCTTTTCTGTTGTAAACCGTTGCGCCGGGAAGTGCCGCAGGCACATAATCGCCAACGGAAAGATTTTGGGCGCCTGTAACGATTTGCTCGTCTGCTTCCGTGCCGACATCAACCTTGCAAATCCAAAGATGATCGGAATCGGGGTGGCGCTCAAGTGATTTGATTTGACCAACAACAATGTTTTCAAGCTCGCTGCCTTCTTTTTTGAATTCTTCAACCTTTGAGCCCGAAAGAGTCATTTCGTCGCAAAACTCTTTATCTGAAATATCATCTAAATTAACATAATCTTTAAGCCATCTTCTTGATAAAACCATTGTTTTGCACCTCCTTAAAATTGATTCAAAAATCTTGTGTCGTTTTCGTAAAGTAATCTCATATCGTCTATGTTGAAGCGGAACATAACAAGCCTTTCAAGGCCAACGCCGAATGCAAAGCCGCTGTATTCTTCAGGGTCAACACCGCCGTTTTTAAGCACCTTTGGGTGCACCATGCCGCCGCCGAGAATTTCAATCCAACCCTCGCCCTTGCACATCGGGCAGCCCTTGCCGCCGCATTTAAAGCAAGAAACGTCAATTTCACAGCTTGGCTCCGTAAACGGGAAATGGTGGGGGCGAAGCCTGATTTTTGTATTTTCGCCGTAAAGGCGTTTTGCAAATGCCTCAAGTGTTCCTTTAAGGTCTGCCATTGTAATACCCTTGTCAACAACAAGCCCTTCGATTTGATGGAAAAGGGGAGAGTGAGTTGCATCTACCGCATCTGAGCGGAAAACTCTGCCCGGTGCAATCATTCTGAACGGAGGCTCATGCTTTTCCATATATCTGATTTGAATGGGTGATGTTTGCGTTCTTAAAACTATATTGTCGTCAATATAGAAAGTGTCCTGCGTGTCTCTTGCAGGGTGACCTTTCGGAATGTTGAGCGCTTCAAAGTTATAATAATCATATTCAACTTCCGGTCCCTCGGCAACATCAAAGCCCATTCCCATAAATATTTCTTTGATTTCGTCAAGCACAATGGAAAGAGGGTGCTTATGGCCTATTTCAGGCTCCTTGCCCGGCATTGTAACGTCAATTGCTTCGTTTTCAAGCCTGTGCTTAAGCTCTGCCTCTTTGATTTGAGCGCTTTTTTCAGCTATTTTCTTTTCAATATCGGCTCTTATTTCATTGGCAAGCTGGCCGATAACGGGCCTTTCCTCAGCGGAAAGCTTGCCCATCTGCTTCAAAATTGAAGTAAGCTCACCTTTTTTGCCAAGGTATTTAATTCTTGCTTCTTCGATTTGCTCCTTGGTGTCAAAGGAATCAAGCGCCTTTTTTGCGGCTTTTCTGATTTCTTCAAGCTCGGTTTTCATAAAATCTTCCTTTCGTTGTTTAATCTGTTTTGGGACAAAAAAATACTTGCCCCTGTAATACTAGGGACAAGTATGTTAATACCTGCGGTACCACCCTTATTTTTGCAAAGAGTTTAAATCCAAGCAAACACTCTTTGAGCTTTTAACGCTGCTCAATTCGTCTGCGCTTAATTGAAATATCTTTCGGCGCAGCCGCTCGGAAGGGAACTTCGCTAAATTTTTATCTGCCGTGCTTTCAGCCTTGGCGCGGTTCTCTGAAAGAATCAAAATAAGCTACTTTTCTTCGTCATTGCGTTTAATATGCTTATTATTATAATATAGTGTTAATTGATTTTCAAGTGTTTTTTGCATCACTTTGTTATTTCGCTTATTTTAAAGGTTTGAAATTCAATGTAGCTGCTCGGCTGCGATTCATAGAGCACCCCGATTGTGTCATCGTCAATTTGAGCAAGGCAAGAGTATGCAAAGAATCCGTTATTGATTTCAATATCCTTAAACCAATCAATGTGTGAATAGCTGCCCTTTATCATTCTTGGCTTTCCGATTGAAATAACACCGTTTTCACGCTGCCTTCCTGATGGGTGCGAGCAAAAAACATATCCGCCTGCGCTTATTATGCTTTTTTGGCATTTCGGTGCATTTAAAGCGGTTTTTTTGCATTTGAGCCAGCTTTTTGCTCCGTTTTCCGAAATGCAAACCGGCGTTTTCCCAAAATTGTTTTGCCTGCCTATTCCGATTATGTTTCCGTTTTGTGCGCTTATCATTTGCCATTCACCCGTGGTTTGGCAGTATGGATTGCGCCGCATTCTGTGCCATGTTTCTCCGCCGTCTGTTGTGAAAATCGAAACACTGCCGTTCTTTAAAGTGTAAAGCGGCATAACAACTTTGCCGTCTTCAAGAGTTAAACCTACTCCGGGAGCAACGCCGAGGAATGTTCCGTCCGTTTCCTCAAGAATCATATTTGTTATGTCTTTCGGCTCACTCCAGGTTTTGCCTCCGTCGCTGCTTTTAAGCATGAAAACATAACAGCGTTTCGGCGCTTTAAGCGGCGCTCCGAAGGTTGTGTTTGCGTTTTCTTCATTTTTTCCCATGGCACCGTTTAAATAAATGTTGCCGAGGTATTCGTCATCTCTGTAAAGAGAACCTGTGGGGGATTTAACACTGTAATTTGTTTGCTCTTTTTTGCTGTTGAGCACTGTGCCGTCAGGCTTAACATAGTAAAAGCTTCCGTTTCTGTCATAAATCAGCGGCACCATTTGATCGTCAAGCAGACCGTAGGGGATTTTCTTTTTATCAAGCAATTTCTTTTTGTGAATACCCATGCATTCGGGCCAAAAATCGGCAATCATAATTATTTCACCGTCGTTTGTAAGAGCCATGCAGGGATCAATGTAAAAAGCAGAGGCATAACACTCGGCGCTTTTTCTTGTTTCTCTGGCGGGAGGCACGGCAACGGATTCAATATCGCTCCAAGTTTTGCCGCCGTCTTCGCTTCTGCGAACGGCAAGCTCTATGTAGCCCCAATCCGCTCCGCAGGAAGCCTTGTCTGCGGCGGCTATCAATGTGCCGTTTGCGTTAATCAGGCTTGGTATTCTGAAAGCCGTGCCGCCGTTTGCCGCCGTGCTTTCTTTGGTTAATTTCTCGTCAAGAAATTCCGGGCTGTTGCCGCAGAAAATCAGGCTTTTGTTGCCCATTTTTTCATCTCCTAAACTAAATTATTGTTTTGTATGAGGATTATTTTAACATATTTTTTCAATTCTATAAAGGGTTAAAAATAACTTTTAGTTTGCTATTGCAAAATTGATGCTTTTTTAGTAAAATGATAATTGGAAATTATTGTAAAGGAGGAATATTGATGCTTTGGGAATTAAAAAAGTGCTGGTATCGTATATATCAGGGCGCATTTAAGCTTGCCATGAATTTCTTGGATTGGTCGGAGCCACAGCTTCTTGAAGGCAAAGGTTCTGTTTTAAAACTTCCTGAATTTATTAAAAGCAAAGGAATCAACAAAGTTCTTGTTGTAACGGATAAGGGCCTTATGAGCCTTAATTTGCTTGATCCAATGTTTGAAAAGCTTAAAGAAGCCGGTGTTGAGTATGTCGTTTATGACGGCGTTCAGCCCAACCCCACAATCCCCAACATTGAGGCTGCGCGTGAAATGTATTTGAAAAACGGCTGCGAGGGTTTTATTGCTTTCGGCGGCGGTTCTTCCATGGATTGCGCAAAGGTGGCGGCTGCAAGAGTTGTTAAGCCGAATCAAACCGTTCGCCAAATGAGGGGCTATCTTAAAGTGCTCAAAAAACTGCCCCCGTTCTTTGCAGTGCCAACCACCGCAGGAACAGGCTCGGAAACAACTGTTGCCGCTGTTGTAACAGATCCCGAAACACATGAGAAAAACGCAGTAAACGATATCTGTCTTCGTCCGAAATTCGCGGTGCTTGACCCGGAACTTACCGTAGGTTTGCCGCCGCACATCACATCGACAACAGGTATGGATGCGCTCACTCACGCTGTTGAGGCTTACATCGGCAGAAGCAACACAAAGCAAACGAGAGAGCAGGCCGAAAAGGCAACAAAGCTTATCTTTGATAATATTGAAGAGGCTTATAATAACGGAAAGGATTATGAGGCAAGAGCTAATATGCTTAAAGGCTCTTACTGGGCAGGATGTGCATTTACGCGCGCTTATGTTGGCTATGTTCACGCTATTGCGCACAACCTCGGCGGCCTTTACGGCACACCGCACGGCCTTGCCAATGCGGTTATTTTGCCATATGTTCTTGAGTGGTATGGCGATTGCATTTATCCTCAGCTTGCAAAGCTTGCGGATATTGTGGGCATCACAGGCTCATCAGAGGCAGAAAAAGCTCAGGCATTCATTGCTGCTATTAAGAAATTTAATGCAGATATGAACATTCCATCAACCTTTGATTTCATCAAAGAAGAGGATTTGCCTACTCTTATCGGCCGTGCACTCAAAGAGGGTAATCCCGGATATCCCGTTCCGCGCATTATGGATTATAACGATATGGAAAGCGTTATTCGCCGCTTTATGGCTTGATTTGCAAGCTTTTTGTTGTTTGAATAATGTTAAAAATTGCGTGCTGCTTTTTGCGGCACGCTTTTTTGGTTATTATGTACAGGCAGTATATGGCTTATTTGGCATTTCTTACAATTGTTTTTCAACTCCTTATGGGGTATAATAGTTACATTATCATTAAGGAGTTTAAACCGTCCGCATATATATTCGGCCGGTTTATTTTTCCGTTATAGGGGTGAATTTATGGGTAGTAATGTAAAAACCTATACCAAAAAAGAGCTCGTTGGTTACCTTGCAGGTATGTTTGGCCAAAACCTTATATACAACATCGTTTCAACAGGTCTCTATTTCTACTTCCAGAATGTCATCTGCCTTCCGGCAATGGCGCTTGGCTGGATAATGACAATTGCCAGAATTTGGGACGCCATTAACGACCCAATGATGGGCACAATCGTTGATAAAACCAAAAGCAAATGGGGTAAGTGCAGACCTTATCTTATCATTTTCCCCGGCATAATCGGCCTTATCACAATTCTTTCTTTCTTAAACGGCAACTATGCAACAGCAGATACAACCGCTTCAAAAGTTCTTATCGTTGCATGGGCGGCAATTTCTTATATCGCATGGGGCATGTGCTTCACAATTTGCGATATTCCGCTTTGGGGCATTACCTCATTGATGACGGAAGATGAAAACGACAGAAGTAAGATCCTCGGCCTTGCTCGTATGGTAGCAGGCGTTGGCGGTATCAGCGTTCTTGTTGTTCAGATTGCTCAGGCTCTCGGCAGCGTGTTTGCAGGCAAGGTTGATAAAAATGCCGCAGATTACGATGTTCTTGTTCAGCAGGCAAATCAAAAGGGATTTATCGTAACCGTCATCATTATGACTGTAATTGCGGTTATCTTCTTTGAATGCGCAGGTCTTTTCACTCGTGAAAAGGTTGATAAGTCAGAAAAAAGCTATACTTTTGCCGAAAACTTCAAAATTATGTTTGGCAACAAGCCTTTCAGACAAATTCTTATCTCCGGCATTTTAAGAAGCCCAATTCAGCTTCTTATGATCGTTGCAATGACTCTTGTTACATACTACTATGCAAACGGTAACATTATGAACATCATCGTAAGCAACGAGGACGGCAGCTTTGCAGGCATCAACTGGCAGATTCTTATCGGCCTCGGCAGTGTTGCTGTAGGCTTGTTTGTCGGTCAGTTTGTGGCTATGGGTATCACTCCCGTAATTATCAAAAAAGTTGAAAAGAAAACTCTTTACAACATTTATTCCATCGGCGGTGCAATTCCTTTTGCACTTATCTATGTGTTCTATAAAGTTTCCGGCGGCGACCTCACAACAACATTCTGGTCAATTATAATCGGCATTTGCATGCTCTTCGGCAGTGCTTCTTTCGGAGGCATCAATGTTCTTCAGTCGGTTATGATCGCAGACTGTGTAGACTATGAAGAATATACAAACGGTGTTCGCACAGACGGCGTATTCTTCTCCGGTCAGAGCTTTATTACAAAGCTTTCTGCAGGTATCTCCACAATCATTTCTTCCGCAGTATTCGCAGTAGTAGGCTACAGCGGTAAGAATGTAGATACTCTTAATAAGGCAATTGAAAAAGGCGCAAGCTTCATCACTTACGACGGCGGCACGGGTGCAGGTAAGTATGCGGCTGCAATGTTCTTCCTTATTTCAATTCCACCGGCAATCGGTATGTTGCTTTCTGCAATTCCTACATTGAAATATGCACTCTCTGATAAAGAGCATTCAAGAATTCTTGAAGAGCTTGTTGCTAAGCGTGCAGGCAGCAAAAAGGATGCCGAATAATCAATAACAGCAAATAATAAAGGTGATCGAGTTAATCTCGGTCACCTTATTTTTTGTACTTATTAAAACTGTGGGAATATTAAAAATCGCCTTGCATCAATATTTCCGTTTTAAAATATTTTTCCTGAAAATGGGTTGCTTTTTCAATATCTTTCTTGGAAAAATCGTATTCATCGGGTGCAACCACCCATTTTGTTTCATCATCATCGAATCTGCGGATAACGGCAATAACCCTGCCTCTGAAAGCGGAAATCGGTTCGTATATGCCGAGTATGTAAACATCCTGCGGCTCACCGTCAGCAGCATACACTTTGTCAAAATATCCGTAATTAACGGGATACACAAGCTCCTTGTGTTGCGGGTGATGTGAGCCGAGCGGCCTGTCAACCGCAACATCGATAACCTTGCCTAAATATTGTTTGCCCGTATGCAAAGCTTCCTCCTGCTCAAGAAAAACGGAATACTCATGCAAAAGACCATTTTCCTCGCAATAAAGTTGACATGCTTTAACAACCTGCTCATCACTCATTTCATCGGTTTTAATCAAGCGGTATCTGTTTACTCCGCTTTTTCTGAAAAATTCTCTTGCGATATATGCGGCAAACTCATCACAATTATTATAGTTCTTCATTGCCTTAACCTCAATAAGTTCTATTTCTTTCTCGCCCAAATTGCCGGTAAAATAACCGGTTCTTCCTCGCCGGCCGCTTTCATTTCATCTATAAGCATATATTTTAAATCTTGCCTTATTTCTGCATATTCGGGGCTTTTAACAAGGTTTGTTTTTTCATTTGGGTCTTTTTTCAGGTCATAAAGATAATCTTCAAAATAGACTTTGCTGCTTGGTCTGAATCCGCCGCCCGGGCAAAGATCTCTTACGGAATACATATAATCAGAAGTTCTTATTGCTCTGCCGCACTGGCTTTCGCTGATTTGCATAAACACACATTTGCGTGCTTCGCTTTTGTTTTCAATCTGCTTTGTTAAATCGAATCCGGTATATTCGCTCGGAATAGGTATTTCCGCAAGTGAAAGCAGGGTGGGCGGAATGTCAATCAGGCTAACAAGCCTTTTTTCAAGTTTGCCGCCGTTAAATCCGCCGCCTTTAATAATCAGCGGCGTGTGAATGCAGCTGTCGTGGCAACTGCGTTTGTATTCAAGATTTCTTGTTTTAAAGTGGCAGCCGTGGTCGCTTGAATAAATCAAAACCGTGTCTTCATAGATGCCAAGCTCTTTCAGCTTGCGTACAAGCTTTCCGAAATTGTAATCAAGCCTGTTTATTGCTGAGATATAATCGGGATACATTTCTTTATAATCGCCCTTCAAAAAGCTTAAATCAGCGGGTATAGGGTAATTTTTGTAATTATTTACTGTATCTTTGTATCCTTCAAATCTGCGGTGATCGTTTTGGTGATGCGGTTCAAGCTGGCTCACAAACATGAAAAACGGCTTGCTTTTGTTTCTGTTATCAAGAAATTCAAGTGCAAAATCGTTTATTTTGTCTGCACGGTAGCCCTTAAATTCTATTTTATTTCCGCTTTCGTCAAAAACATAGCCGTCATATCCATGGGAAGTAAATTCAAGGCAATCCGCCGCACGCCAGTATTGGTAGCCGCCTTGCCTCTCTTTGGGAACGGCGCTGTTTTCGCAATGTATCCCCATTCCCGGCAGTTTATCTGAGCCAAGATGCCATTTCCCTATGTATGCTGTTTGCCAGCCGGCTTCATTGAAATATTCGGCAAGCGTTTTTGTGCCGCTCGGCAAGGGAATAGCGTTGCTCCAACATCCGTTTTGAGTTGCATAGGTTCCTGTTTGCAGGCAGGCTCTTGCGGGTCCGCAAACGGGTTGGCAGGTGAATTCATTTTCAAATAAAACGCCCTCGCTTGCAAGCTCGCAAAGGTTCGGCGTTATTTCTTCATTGATTGTATCCCATCTTTGTTGATCGGAAAAATAAAAAATAATGTTTCTCACTTTGCTTCTCCGTTTGTGTGTTCAATATAAATGCTTTGAGTTGGGTATGCAAAATCCGTGTTGTTATTCTCAATTATTTCCTTGATTGCAAAATTCAGCTCTTCTACAAAAGCATAATATTCTTCCAGATTTGTTATCGTTATATAGCATCTGATTTGCAGGTTGAGCGCAGACTCCTCGTATTCGCAAAATCTTACCCTTATGGTTTCGCTTTCAACCTTTTCGTGATTGTTAAGAAAATCATATATTTCGCTTTTGCATTTTTTAAGCACATCGGCAGATGTGGAATAAAGCAGGCCGATTTTAAATTCAACAAGCCTTTTTGTAAGCTTGGCATAGTTTGTAATCAGCGAATCGGCAAGCTTTGTATTAGGCACCGCAACTATTGTGTCATCAAGCTTGCGAACTCTGGTGGAACGCATTGTGATGTCTTCAACAGTGCCTGAAAATTCGCTTGTTTCAATGAAATCACCAACGTCAAACGGCTTGTCAAACATAATAACAAAGCCGGAAATCATGCTTTTCAGCGAGTCCTGTGCGGCAAGAGAAACGGCAAGTCCGCCTACTCCCAAACCTGTGAGCAAGCCGTTTATGTTATATCCCAGCTCCGATATAACCATAACTATCGCAATGCAAACTGTAAGCGCTTTCAAAAGATTTGAAACAAATTTAACCGCTATTCCGTTAACCTTTGGGTCTTCGCTTTTTGTGCCAAGATAATCAACAAGATTTTCTGAGATAAAGCTTATTATGCACCAGCAGGCCACCAATACCGAAGCAATCTTAAATGTATCTTTGATTATTGTGTGGTTGTAGTTAAGCATTATGCCGCAAAACAAGCCAACCATGGAAAAATATATGGCTACGGGGTGCATCAGGCTGTTTTTATATCCTTGCAGGCGCTGCGGATACTTTGAAAAGATAATTCTGCCTGTGATTCCGAGCACAAATGAAGCAAGCTTTTTCCTAAGTGCAGTGAAAATTAAAAAAATTGCCACACCTGCCGCAATATTTATGTAAGAGTCATATGTTGCAATGAATTCTTTAATTGCCGCCATTTTGATCATTCCTTTCAGCAGTCACAAACGCAATAAAAATTGCTTTCCCATGCGGGAATGTATGCGCTGTGGCGAAAATATACTTTATAGTCTTTGTTCAGCTCCCAAATTTTTTGAGGCAGCGCAAACATATCCTCGTTTCTGTGGTATGCGCAAATGTAAAGCTTGGGCTTGCAGCGCTTGATAGTTTTTTCACAACCGCAAAGCGCTTTCAATTCTGCACCCTCAATGTCCATTTTAATAAGGGAAACGGAATCATCGTTTATTAAATCGTCAATTGCTTTAAACTCCGTTGGCTCTCCAACAGAAGAAAGCTTTGAATTTCTGCCTGCTTTTTTTTCAAAAAACAGGGTTTCGTTTTTGCACCATGCTCCGGCGTTGTAAAGGAATAAGCCTTGCATACCGTTTGTGTTGCGGCAAAGCTTTTTGAAATTTTTGCCGTCCGGCTCCAATGCGTAAATATGATTGTATTTTCCGCCGGTGCTTGCAGTGAATTCTCTTATGGTATCTCCGTCATATGCGCCGCAGTCAATGATTGTTTCGTCGCTTTTCAACTTTAAAATATCTTTGTAAATCTTGCCCTTGTCATATTCATTGCAGCTGTAAAGGTAATCAACCTTACCGCTGATTTTGAATTTTAACACATTTTCATATGCTTTTTTGCTCTCATCGTCTGCCAAACGGTCATAAACTTGCTGAAAATCAGCCCTGTGTTCTTCAAAATATTTCCCGGTAAATAAACCGTTTCCGGCAACGGGAATATCGGGGGCAAAAACAGAATGCTCCGTATTCATCTGCTTTATCCTGTTAAGCACATCAGGAATGTGTGTTGCAAAGGCAAGCACAATATTAAAATCTTCGTATTTTTCACAAATTTGTGAATATTTAAGCACCTTTTTTCCGAGAAATGAATGGCCGCGCACAAATTCATCGCTTGCAAAAATATCATTAGGCTCAATTCCGTTTTCTTGCAGAATTTTTATTATTCTTTCGGCGGCATCTCCCATTCCGTAAATCACAGTGGGTTTTCCGTCTTCTTTAAGCTTTTGCCAAACATCTTTTTCGTTTATTTCAATTTTCATTTTATCATTCCGTTTCTGCTGATATTATAATATTTAAAATCTTACAAATCAAGGTATTTACAAAGAGTTTAAAAAAGTTTATAATATATCAATAATGTAAAAGGCGAGGTATAATTACGGAACAGATTATTACATTTGATGCTATGGAGCAGGCAGTTAATTTGTTTGGTTCTTTTGATGAAAATATTAAGCTGATTGAAAAGGAATTTGCTGTTTCTATTATCAGCAGAGGCAGCGATTTAAAAATAGTCGGTGATGCGGAAAAGGTTTCGCTTGCCGCAAGAGCGGTAAACGCTTTGCTTACTCTTATAAACAAGGGTGAAACGCTTTCAGATCAAAATGTGAGATATGCAATAGGCCTTGTTAAAGAGGGAAATGACGATAAGCTTGCAAAAATGGCAACGGATACCGTGTGTATCACGGCAAAGGGCAAGCCGATAAAGGCGAAAACTCTTGGGCAAAAGAAATATTGCGAGGCAATAAATAAAAACACAATTACTTTTGGCGTGGGCCCTGCCGGCACCGGCAAAACTTATCTTGCCGTGGCTCTTGCCGTAACTGCATTTAGGGCGAAACAGGTTGAAAAAATAATCTTAACGCGCCCGGCGGTTGAAGCAGGCGAAAAGCTCGGCTTTTTGCCGGGGGATTTGCAAAGCAAGGTTGATCCTTATCTTCGCCCGCTTTATGATGCGCTTTTTGATATGCTCGGCGCAGAAAATTTTCAAAAATATCAAGAACGAGGCTCAATCGAGGTTGCGCCGCTTGCTTATATGCGCGGCAGAACACTTGACGACAGCTTTATAATTCTTGATGAGGCTCAAAACACCACACCGGAGCAAATGAAAATGTTTTTAACAAGGCTCGGCTTTAATTCCAAGATGGTTGTAACGGGTGATATAACGCAAATAGATTTGCCCGCAGGCAAAAAATCAGGGCTGACCAAGGTTATGCGTATTTTGAAAAATGTGGATGATATTGAAATCTGCAAATTCACCCAAAAAGATGTTGTGCGCCACAGGCTGGTGCAGGAAATAATAAAAGCTTATGAAAAATATGAAAATGACGAGAGGAAATGAAAAGATGGAAAGGGTAAAGGTTGTTATCACAAACGATCAAAAAAAGGTTAAGGTGCCAACGGGAATAAGGCTTCTTATTCGCCGCTGCTGCCACGCCGTGCTTGAACTTGAAAATTTTGAAGGCTCTGCCGAGGTTTCCGTTCGCTTTGTCGATAACGAGGAAATCAGGCGCCTTAACGCCGAATACAGAAATATAGACAGGGAAACGGATGTACTTTCTTTCCCACTCGGCGAAAACGGTGTTTACGATGTTAATATGGACACCGGTGCAAAGCTCTTGGGCGATATTGTTATTTCCATGGAAAAGGCTATGGAGCAGGCAGAGCTTTATAATCATCCGCTGCAGCGTGAAATCGGCTTTTTAACCGTTCATTCAATGCTTCATCTTTTGGGTTATGATCATGAAGACGGCGGTATAGAGGCCGTTCGTATGCGTGAAAAGGAAGAAACCGTGCTCACTCAAATCGGTTGGAAAAGAGATAACAGCTATTATATGGGAGACGAGGAATGACAAAGTCTGCATTTATTGCAATAGTGGGCAAGCCAAATGTCGGCAAATCATCGTTGCTTAATAAATTGCTCGGTGCTAAAATTGCGATAGTTTCTTCAAAGCCGCAAACAACCCGCACAAAAATTATGGGCGTACTCACTTTGGGAGAAACTCAGCTTGTTTTTACCGATACTCCGGGTTTTCACAAGCCGCACAATAAGCTCGGTGAAATTATGAATAATGCCGTGGGCGACAGTATCGGCGGCACGGACTGTGTGCTTTTCGTTTCCGAGCCTAAGGGAGAGCTTGATGAAAAAGAGCTTGAACTTATAAAGAAACTCAAGCAGGAAAAGCGCAAGGTTATTTTGGCAATAAATAAAATAGATATGCTGAAAGATAAAAAAGAGCTTTTTGACCGCATTGTCTATTTGACAAAGTATTATGATTTTGCCGCTGTTGTTCCTGTTTCGGCAACAAGGGGAGACGGCATTGATGAGCTTGAAAACGAGCTTATCAAAACCGCTGCTGAAAGTGTGCACTATTTTCCTGATGATACTTTAACGGATCAGCCCGAAAGAGTGCTTGCGGCAGAAATTATAAGGGAAAAGGTTTTGCGCCTTATGGATAAAGAGGTGCCGCACGGAATTGCGGTTGCCGTTGAAAAAATGCGTGAGCGTGAAGATAAAGATATTTTGGATATAGATGCCACAATTTATTGCGAGCGAGAAACTCATAAGGGTATGATCATAGGCAAGAACGGCGCAATGCTAAAAAAAATATCCACTTTTGCAAGGCAGGATCTTGAAAGCTTTTTTGAAATTAAGGTAAATCTTCACACCTGGGTTAAGGTTAAAGAGGGTTGGAGGAACAAAGAGGGCCTGATTCATAATTTCGGGCTCGACGGATAAAATAAAAAAGCCCTAAAACCAAATTGGTTTTAAATGGCACAAATGAACGCCGCCGCCATAGGATAAAATATTAACGGCGGTGTTTTTTATGTTTGATGAATATTGGAATAAATTTATAAATTCCGGCAGTGTGCAGGATTATTTAAGCTATGTTGCCCGCAGCCGAAATCAAAAGGCAGAAACTGATGAAAACAGCAACAAAGGCACTTGTGATAAAGGAACAAACGATAGGTGAAAGCGACAGGCTTATAACTCTGCTCTCGTCTGAGCATGGGCTTATTCGTGCTTTTGTTCGCCGTGCAAAGCTTGCAAAAAGCCGTTCGGCAAGCGCAACTTCTCTTTTTGCATACGGCGATTTTTCTCTCTATAAAGGAAGAGATGCTTACACGGTTGATGATGTAACTCCCATAGAAGTTTTCTTTGATTTGCGAAAAGATATAGAAAGGCTTGCTCTGGCTCAGTATTTTGCTCAGCTTTCATTTGAAATCGGAGCGGAAGAACAGCCTTGCGGTGAGCTTTTGCGCCTTATGTTAAATTCCTTGCATTTGTTGTGCAAGGGCAGCAAATCTTTGCTTCATATTAAGGCTGTTTTTGAATTTCGTGCAATGTGCCTCGGCGGCTATATGCCGGGTATTCTTGCTTGCGACAATTGCGGCACTTATGAAACGGAGCTTATGTATTTTGATGCCTTGGAAGGCAAAATATATTGCGAAAATTGCCCCAAAGCGGGTGCGATTCCCGTGCCCAAAACGGTTATTAAGGCAATCAGGTTTATATGCCTTACGGAACCGTCTAAAATTTTTTCCTTTTCTTTAAGTGAAGACGCCACTCGGCTTCTTGCCGATGTTGCCGAAAAATATACACTAAGCAGAATTCAGCGCGGGCTCACTGCACTTGAATTTTTTAAATCGCTCTAACACAGCGATCAAATATAAAACAGATTATTATTGGTTTTAGGATATTGATATGAACAAACATTTTGAAGCGCTTGAATTAAATATCGTGCTTGATATGCTGGCTGCCGAAACCTCTTGCCGTGATGCGGCCGAGGCCGCAAAAAGTATAACTCCCGTTTTTGATATGGCTGATGCGGAAAGATTGCTTTCGCAAACGGAAGATGCTTTTTCTTTGCTTGCACGCTTTGGCGCCCCGTCATTTTCCGGGCTGAGGAATGTTAATAATGCTTTGCACAGAGCAGCAGCCGGCGGAGAACTCAATACATATGAATTGCTTGAAATTGGCGCAACTCTGCGTGCCGTAAGATCTCTGAGCGAATGGTATGGCCATTGCAGCGGAGTTCGCACTGCCCTTGATTATTTCTTTGAGGGAATAACCGTAAATAAATATCTTGAAGACAGAATATTTTCCGTTATTGTTTCGGAAGATGAAATTTCGGATAAGGCCTCGGACGAGCTTTTTGAAATCAGGCGAAAAATGTGTGCGAAGGCTAATTCCGTGCGTGAAAAGCTTGATTCAATGATTCATTCCGTGCATTATCAAAAGTTTTTGCAAGAGCCTATTGTAACTCAGCGAAACGGCAGATTTGTTGTTCCGGTTAAATCGGAGCACAGAGGCGATGTGCCGGGCTTGGTGCACGATATGTCTGCATCCGGAGCGACGGTTTTTATTGAACCTGTTTCCGTTGTTGATGCAAATAACGATATTAAAATGCTGCAAAGCAGTGAGCGAGATGAAATTCGCAGAATATTATTTGAACTTTCGGGCGAGGCGGGCAATTTTTCGGAAAGCATTAAGCATTCCTATGAAAGCGCCGTGCAGCTTGATCTGATATTTGCCAAGGCTCATCTTGCGTATAAAATGAAAGCCTCAAAGCCGATTTTGAATAACGAGGGAATAACTCTGCTTAAAAAGGCTCGCCACCCGTTGCTTGACCCTAAAAAGGCTGTGCCTGTTAATATTTCTCTTGGTGAAAAGTTTGACACACTTGTTATTACCGGCCCCAACACAGGCGGTAAAACGGTTTCTATAAAAACAATCGGCTTGCTCAGCCTTATGGCTATGTGCGGCTTGCTTGTGCCTGCCGCCGATCAATCAAAAATTGCGGTATATAACGGCATTTATGCAAATGTCGGTGATGAGCAAAGTATTCAGCAAAATCTTTCAACCTTTTCCGCCAATATGGTTAATGTTATTGAAATTATGCGTGAGGCGGGCGATAATTCGCTTGTGTTGATAGATGAGCTCGGCGCCGGAACAGATCCCGTTGAAGGCGCTGCTTTGGCTGTTTCAATTATTGAATATTTGCGTGCAAAGGGTGCTGAAATCGCCGCCACAACGCATTATGCAGAGCTTAAAGCGTATGCGCTTAATACACCCGGAGTTATAAACGGCTGCTGTGAATTTGATGTTGAAACTTTGAGGCCAACATATAATTTGCTCATCGGCGTTCCCGGCAGGTCAAATGCTTTTGCAATTTCAGAGCATCTCGGAATGGATAAAAGCGTTATTGAAGAGGCTAAGAAAATCATCGGCAGTGAAAATCAATCGTTTGAAAGTGTGCTCCAAAAGCTTGAAGAAACAAGGCTTGAGCTTGAAAAGGAAAAAGAAAAAGCCGAAAAGGCCGTTCTTGATGCAGACAGAATGCGCAGCCGTGCGCAATCCGAAAAAGATAAAATCGCTCAGCTGAAAGCAAACGAAATTGAAAGAGCAAAGCGAGAAGCTAAAAAAATTATAGATTCGGCAAAGCGGCAAAGCGCAGATTTTCTGCTTCGCCTTGATCAGCTTAAAAAAGAGGCAAATCCGCAAACGGCAACCGATGTGGCAAGAAAAACACGCCGAGAAATTAAAAACAAAATCGGTGAAATGGAGGATACCGTTGATCCGCGCACTCTTGCAGAGGAATGGGACGAGGATTATAAGCTCCCTCGCCAAATTGTAAAGGGCGATGCCGTAATTATCAGAGGAATCGGTTCCGGCGAAGTGCTTGAGGTTAATAAAAATAATGTTCTTGTGCAGTCCGGAATGCTGAAAACCCGTGTTAAAATGGGTGATCTCATGCTCACGAAAAAGCCGAAAAAAGCTCCCGTGCAGCAAACCCGTTCTGTTTATCGCACAACTTCCCGCGCCGATTCCGATGTTTCAACGGAAATTGATTTAAGAGGCCAAGCAGCGGATGAGGCCGTTGCAAATCTTCAGCTGTTTATTGATAAATGCGTGATGAATAATATTTCCGAAATAAGAATTATTCACGGTAAAGGCACCGGAGTTTTGCGAGCGGCAGTGTCGCAAGAGCTTAAAGGCCATCCAAATGTTGCAGAATACAGACTCGGTGTTTACGGTGAGGGCGAAAGCGGCGTAACCATTGCAAAGCTTAAATGAGGTTTGTTTTGAAATTTTGCTCTTTGGGGCTTGCCGGCAATAAAGTATATTTACTTTGCATTCGGTGTTGTTCCTGATTTGTGCCAAACTTTTAAGCAGCACATACACATACATATAATATCGTTTGGTAAAACGATAAAAACAAGCAGTTCGTCAAGAGGCACGCTCAAAAAAAGAACAATTGCTCAATAAATCAAAGTTTTCTTTTTAAAATATTTGTTTTTATGCTTGACTTATTGCCGCATCTTATGTATAATATCACTTGCTGTAAAGATTAAATACTTTACACATATTTGCGTCGGTGCTTTTTTGCAGGGTGCAATTTGCTTGGAAAGAGGGATGGATGTGGCTAAAAATCTTGAAATATCGTTTCTTCTTGATTTTTACGGTGAAATGCTTACAAAAAAGCAGCATGATTTCCTCATTTATTACTATGATGAAGATTTGTCCCTTTCCGAAATAGCGGAAAATGAAGGCATCACACGCCAAGGTGTGCGTGATGCAATAAAAAGAGCCGAAAATCAGCTCTTTGATATGGAAAACAGATTGGGCCTTGCAAAGCGCTTTAATATGATGCGCAGAGGGCTTGATGAAATTATTGAAAGCGCAGAGGCTATAAATGAATATAACCTTAATCACAGCCTTTCAAGAGAAATTAACGACAGTGTTTCAAAAATCAAATCAACGGCTGATTATCTTTTAAAGCTGTGATTGATTTAATTTAGCAGCAGGGAGTTGATTGCTTTGGCATTTGAAGGTCTTTCCGAAAGGCTTGAAAATTCTTTTAAAAAACTTCGTGCCAAGGGTAAATTAACCGAGGCAGATGTTAAAGACGCTATGCGTGAGGTTCGCCTTGCATTGCTTGAGGCGGATGTTAACTATAAGGTTGCTAAGGATTTCACAAAATCCGTAACCGAAAGAGCCATAGGCGAGGATGTGATGGAATCACTCACACCGGGCCAAATGGTTATAAAAATCGTAAATGAAGAACTTACTAAGCTTATGGGCAGCACGGAAAGCCGCTTGGCGTGTGCAAATCATCCGCCAACCGTTGTTATGATGTGCGGCCTTCAGGGCTCGGGTAAAACAACTCATTCGGCTAAGCTTGCGCTGAAGCTTAAGAATGAAGGCCATCGCCCAATGCTTGTTGCCTGCGATGTTTACAGACCTGCTGCCATAAAGCAGTTGCAGGTTGTTGGCGAGCAGGTTGGTGTTCCAGTTTTTGAACGAGGCACTCAAAATCCGGTAGACACCGCACTTGAGGCTTTAAGCTATGCAAAGGATCACGGCCACGATTATGTCTTTCTTGACACGGCAGGCCGTCTTCACGTTGATGAAGCCCTTATGCAGGAACTTCAAAATATAAAATCAACCGTGCATCCGCACGAGATATTGCTTGTTATTGATGCCATGACGGGTCAGGATGCCGTTAATGTTGCCAAAAGCTTTAATGAAACGCTCGGTATAGACGGCGTTATTCTTACTAAGCTTGACGGCGATACAAGAGGCGGCGCTGCCCTTTCCGTAAGAGCCGTAACGGGCAAGCCTATAAAATTCGTCGGCACAGGCGAAAAGCTCGGAGACCTTGAAACCTTCCATCCGGATCGTATGGCTTCAAGAATTCTCGGTATGGGTGATGTGCTTTCATTTATAGAGAGAGCAGAACAAAGCCTTGACGAGAAAAAAGCCGCAGAGCTTGAAAAAAAGCTTGCTAAAAATAAATTCGACCTTAATGATTTGCTTGATCAATTTGATCAAATTGCAAGAATGGGCAGTTTAAAGGATACTATTAAGATGATTCCGGGAATAGGCTCTAAGATTAAGGACGAGGATATTGATGAAAATGCATTTGACAGATTTAGGTCTATCATTTATTCAATGACCAAAGAAGAGCGTGCTCATCCGGATATAATAAATCCCTCTCGCAAGCGCAGAATTGCCGCAGGTTGCGGTATGCAAGTTGAAGATGTAAATAAGCTGCTTGCTCAGTTTAGGCAAATGAAAAAAATGATAAGCCAGTTCGGTGGCAATAAGGGCCCGAAAATGAGCAAAAAAATGCGCCGAATGATGCAGCAAAATCCCGAAATGGCTCAAAAAATGATGGGCATGACCGGCGGCGGAAAAAACAATCCTTTCGGATTTTAAATTATGTATTAACCCGAGTTTGCAAAAATCGGTTAGTAAATATAAATAATTATTTTAATAATATTTTTTGGAGGTAACAAAAATGGCAGTAAAAATCAGACTTCGCAGAATGGGCGCAAAGAGAGCACCTTTCTATCGTGTAGTTGTAGCAGATTCAAGATTCCCGAGAGACGGTCGTTTCATTGAGGAAATCGGCACATATAACACAATGGTTGATCCCGCCGAAATCAAAATTGATGCAGATAAGGCTAAAAAATGGATTGCAAACGGCGCTCAGCCCACAGACACAGTTAAGAGCATTCTTAAAAAAGAAGGCATTCTTTAATCTTTAATCATTTAATTTAAAGATTGTGGAGGTGTTTTCTTTGAAAGATTTGTTGATATCCATAACAAAAGGCTTGGTGGATAATCCGGATGCCGTTTCTGTTGATGTTGATGAACCTAATGAAGAAGGCGTTGTCTTTTATCATCTGCATGTTGCAGAGGAGGATATGGGCAGAGTCATCGGAAAGCAGGGCAGAATAGCTAAAGCTATTCGTGTTGTTATGCGCGCGGCGGCAACGAGAAACGATGAAAAGATTTCCGTTGAAATTGATTGATTTCACGAAAGCCCTAACGGGGTATTGTAAAAATATATAAAATCAGCCGCAATTTTATGTTGCGGCTTTTTTTATTTCAGAGGTGCTTATGAAAAAATATCTTGAAGTGGGTAAAATTGTGAACACTCACGGAATTCGCGGTGAATTAAAATTGCAGCTTTGGTGCGATGATGCCGAATATTTAAAGCAATTTAAAACGCTTTATTTTGACGAAAACGGTTGCAAAAGCGTTAATCTGCTTTCTGTTCGTCCTCATAAAAACGCCGCTATTATTAAGCTTGACGGTTTGAATGATATGAATTCTGCCGAGCAACTTAAAAACAGCATTTTGTTTGCAAACAGGGAAGATGCCGTGCATGCCGAGAACGCGCATTATATTCAGGATATTATCGGATGCGAGGCAGTTCATTTCCAAACCGGCGAAAGTTTTGGCAGGGTAAGCGATGTGCTTAATTACGGCGCTTCGGATATACTTGAAATAAAAAACGGTAAAAAAATAAATCTTGTGCCGCTTGTGGACGATTTTGTTTGCGATATTGATGAGGCAGCAGGCGTGATTAAAATTAAACCTATAAAGGGGCTTTTTGATGAGAATTGATATTTTAACTCTCTTTCCCGAAATGTGCTATTCTTATTTAAACGAAAGTGTTGTCGGCAGGGCACGCAATGCCGGTGCTCTTGAAATTGAATGCACAAATATCAGAGATTACACGGTTGATAAGCACAATCGTGTTGATGATGCGCCTTACGGCGGCGGTATGGGAATGATAATGCAGGCTCAGCCTGTGTTTGATTGCTACAATGATATTTGTAAAAAAGCAGGCTCAAAAGTGCATTTGATTTATCTTACTCCGCAGGGAAAAACTCTTACCCAGCAGCGAGTTAAAGAACTTGCAAAATATGATAATTTGGCTTTGCTTTGCGGCCATTATGAGGGAATGGACGAGCGTGTTATAGATGAGCTTCAGCCTGAGGAAATCTCGGTTGGGGATTATGTGCTCACCGGCGGCGAATTGCCCGCTTTGATCGTTGCAGACTCTGTTGCAAGAATGATTCCGGGTGTGCTTTCAAACGAGGAATGCTTCACCGAAGAAAGCCATTTTTCTTCACTTCTTGAATATCCCCAATATACTCGTCCGGTTGAATGGATGGGAAGAAAGGTGCCTGATATTTTGCTTTCGGGCCATCATGCAAATATTGATAAATGGCGCCGTTGCCAATCAATCATTCGCACAAAAGAGCGCAGGCCGGATATGCTTGAAAAAGCAGAACTTACGGCGGAAGAACGCAGGTTTCTGTCTGATTTAAAATGATAACGAAAAATTATGTGTAATTTGCACAAATCAAGGCAGTTCATTTTGTTTTTAATTCATAAGTCATACGAAGTTTGCTTCATTTCATTGACCTAAACAAGTTTAGTGGTATAATATGTAATGCAGTCAAAAAGGCAAACTTATTTTTTGATTTTGATGAGAGGTTTTATTATGTTTGTTAAAGATGTAACGGTTGAAAATCAGGTTGGCTTGCACGCTCGCCCTGCAACATTTTTTATCCAAAAGGCTAATGAATTTAAGTCTTCAATTTGGGTTGAAAAGCAAGAAAGAAGAGTTAATGCAAAATCACTCTTAGGTGTGCTTTCTCTCGGCATCATGGGCGGAACGGATATTCGTATCATTGCAGACGGCTCTGATGAAAAAGAAGCTGTTGAAGGCCTTGTTGCTCTTGTTAAAAGCGGCTTCACCGATTGATCTATTGGTAAAATCTTACGGCACAGATTTGTTCTGCGCCGTATTTTTTTATTTACGGGCTTTTTAATTTGTGTTAATATAATTTTAGGCAGGTGAGAGAATGACAGAAAAAGACCTTCGCAAAAAAGCAATGGCGCTTCCGCTTCAGCCGGGCGTGTATATAATGAAAAATAAAGATAAAAAAATCATTTATATCGGCAAGGCAAAAAAACTTAAAAACAGGGTTTCCTCATATTTCGGCTCACATTCCAATCATTCTCTTAAAGTAATCAGAATGGTTGAAAATGTTGATGATTTTGATTACATTCTTGTAAACACAGAATTTGAGGCTTTGGTGCTTGAATGCTCGCTTATCAAGCAGCATATGCCAAAGTATAATATTCTGCTTAAGGACGATAAAGGCTATAATTATATAAAAATAACTAAGGGCGATTTTCCGATGATTTCGGAATGCAAGCGAATTGATGACGACGGTGCAACCTATATCGGCCCTTATATCTCTAACTTTTCCGTTAAGCAGGCGGTTGAAGAAACGCTTAAAATATTTAAGCTTCCTCGTTGCAACAAGCGCTTTCCGCAGGATTACGGAAAATCACGCCCCTGCCTTAATGGATTTATGGGGCTTTGCTCCGCTCCCTGTGCCGGAAAAATAACGCAGCGGGAATATTTAAAAAATGTTAATGATGCCGTTGCATTTCTTAAGGGCGGCAGCCAAACTGCCGTTAGGGAAATGACGGCACAGATGAATGAGCTTTCTGAAAATCTTCAGTTTGAAGAGGCTGCAAAGCTCAGAGACAGAATTAAAGCAATTAAAAACCTTGATGAAAGGCAAAATGTTGTGTCTATAAATGTGCCGGAGGAGGATGTTTTTGCCCTTGTAAACGGCAAAAAGAAGGCTTGTTTTGAAGTTATTCGTTTTCAAAACGGTAAGCTTACAGACACTGAATTTTGGCTTATAGATTCGCAGGACGATCTTGAAAGCGCACGCACGGAGCTTATAGAGCAGTATTATTCCATGCGTGAGCGTGTGCCTGCACGAATAGCGCTTGACGGCTTTGCCGAAGATGAAGAATTGCTGCATGAATTTCTTGAAAATAAGCGTGGAAAAAAAGTTGAATTTATTCACCCGCAAAAAGGCGAGCATCTTTCAATAGTTAATATGTGTATTCGAAATGCAAACGAACATTTGGCTCAAAACGAAGGAAGGCTCGGCAGGGAATTTGCCGCACTTGAAGAGTTGGCATCGCTGCTTGGATTAAAAAAACCGCCGGAATATATTGAAAGCTATGATATATCACACACATTCGGTGCTGATAATGTTGCCGGTATGGTTGTTTTTCATAACGGCAGGCCTATGAAATCCGCATATAAGCGTTTTGCAGTAAAGGGGTTTGACGGGCAAAATGATGTTGGCTCAATGAATGAGGTGCTCACACGCCGATTTAATCATTATTATAATGATGAGGAGGGCAGCACTTTTAAAATATTGCCCGATTTAATTTTGCTGGATGGCGGCCAGCCTCAGGTGCACGCCGTGTTGCCTGTTATAGAAAAAATGGGGCTGAATGTGCCCGTTTTCGGCATGGTTAAGGATAATAAGCATCGCACCCGTGCAATTGCTTTCGGCGGCGGTGAAATAGAAATAAATTCACACAGGGCGGCATTTACTCTTGTTTCAAACATTCAGGAGGAGGTGCATCGCTTTGCAATCTCTTATCACCATAAGAAACACGCTAAAAGCACTTTTTCTTCCGGTTTAATGCAGATAAACGGAATAGGAGAAAAGAAAGCAAAAGCTTTGCTCAGGTATTTTAAAACAATCGGAAAAATTAAAGAATGTGATGTTACGCAGCTTTGCAAATGTCCGTCAATAAGCGAAAAAAACGCACGGGATATTTACGAATTTTATCATAAAATGTAAAAATACTATTTACTCACTTGACTATGGCGGATTTCGTCTGTATAATGTGATATGTATAAATTTAAGTATGCGGAATTATTTGCCGCATTTAAGGAATTTCATTATGAGAGTAATTACCGGTTCGGCTCGCGGCAGAAGGCTTGAAACCATGCCGGGTGAGGATGTAACAAGGCCAACTTCCGAAAGTGTGAAGGAAGCACTTTTCAGCATGATTCAGTTTGAAATAGAGGGCAAAAGAGTGCTTGATCTTTTTGCCGGCTCAGGTCAGCTTGGAATTGAGGCTTTGTCAAGAGGTGCTGCCTCTTGTGTTTTTGTTGAAAACAATAAAAGCGCAAGGGATGTTGTTGAAAGAAATATATTGCATTGCGGTTTGCAGGACAGAGCAAGTATTTATTTGAGCGATGCTGCATCATATGCCGCAAGAAACGCAACTTATGATATTGCCTTTCTTGATCCTCCTTATCACAAGAATATGATTGATAAGGTTCTTCCTCTTGTGGCAGCTAAAATGAGCAGCAACGGGATTATAGCCTGTGAAACCGCAAAGGATGAGGAATTGCCACGGTCTTGTTGCGGGTTTGAGGTTGTTAAAGAAAAAAAATACGGAAAAATCAAGCTAACGCTTTACCGAAAGGAAGCCGAAGAATGAAAATAGCATTGTGCCCCGGGAGCTTTGATCCCGTAACATTGGGCCATATTGATATAATTGAACGCACGGCTGAGCTGTTTGATAAGGTTATTGTGCTGGTTATGAGCAACAGTGCCAAGAATTCGCTTTTCACAATTGAGGAGCGCCAAGAGCTTCTTAAAAGATGCATAAAAAACAGCAATGTTGAGGTAGACACTTATAACGGCTTGCTTGTTGATTATGCGGAAAAAGTGAATGCCGTTGCCATAGTAAAAGGGTTGCGTGCCGTTTCGGATTTTGATTACGAATTTCAGCAGGCTCTCACAAATAAAAGCTTATTACCGCAAATTGAAACTGTGTTTCTTGCGGCTAAGGGCGCAAATATGTTTTTATCATCAAGCATGGTAAAAGAGGTTTGTCGCCTTGATGGGGATATTTCACGATTTGTTCCCAAAGAAATTTTAAATGATGTTGTATTAAGATGTAAAGGAGAAATTGCAAATGACTAATACGGATATATTGCTTGAGGATCTTGAGGATGTGCTTGATGACGCAACCTCTATGCCGATGACCAAAAAGAGCCTTGTGGATGTTGAGAAGATTAAAACAATTATTGAGGATATTCGCCTCAATACTCCGCAAGAAACAAAGCAGGCTAAGGCTATTGTTGATTCAAGAAACAACATTATAGAAGAAGCAAAGAAAGAAGCTGCCGATATAATTGCCCAGGCTCAGGAACAGGCTCGTGAGCTTGTTGCCCGCGATCAAATAACTCAGGCTGCTCAGGCAGAGGCTGCAGAAATCAATGCTAAGGCTAAAGAAGAGGGCGAGGCTTTTGTTCGTGATGCTCAGAATCAGGCAAATGAAATTCTCGGCAATGCCACAACACAGGCAAATGAAATGGTAACAAATGCTCAAAATAAGAGCCGTGAAATGCTTACCGCTGTTCAGAATTATGCCGATGATACCCTTCTTTCAATTGATGATGCCCTTTATAAAGCTCTTGCGGATGTAAGAAGAATTCGCCAGGGTATCAACAACACTAAAAACCACGCAGAATAACAGTTAAATAAAAAAACGGCACAGCTGAAATAGGCTGTGCCGTTTTTGTTATGTTGTTTTGGTAAGGGCTTTCTAAGCTGCTTTTTCAAAGCTTTGTTTTTCTTCAACACATTTGATGCCGAAATAAGCATTTTCTTCAAGCTTTGTTTTGCGGCATTCTCTTTCTTTTTTTCTTTGAGCATTTTTGTCTTTCTTTAAGAACACCGCAGAATAAACAGCGGCACAGATGATAAGCTCCGCCACAAAAAGAATTCTCATCTGTGAAGGTGTAAGGCTGTCAAAAAGTTTAAAGGGCAGCACCATTGCCGCAAAGCCTGCAATTGCCGTTGCCGCTGCCGTTAATATTGTTTTTATCGTGTTATTCATAATTGAAATCTCCTTTCAAACATTTGTTTTGTTTTTTGCTTACAACTACATTTTACACAAAGGAGATTAAATTGCAACAGTATATTTGCCAATAGTCCCAAAATGGGTACTAATAGAACAAAAATTCTAATTAAGTGTTGCTTTTTTCAATGCTTTAACGGCATCTTCAAGCTTGTTATCCGGTATCGAGGCGGGATTTAGCACAAGTGTTATGATTCCGTTTTCCAAACTTTCAATAAAAACTGATATTCCGTTTTTTATAAAAATGTCACTTTCACAATTGAATTTTGTGCGCATTATTATTTGCAACGAATTTTCGCTTATTTCAATCTTTGTTTCGTCATCTTTAAATTCATTTTCCAAAAGGCGTTTCAGTTTTTTCGTTTTTACAGTGTAAAATCGCCTTGTTTTTCTTGTTTGTGAGGCAAGATAGCCGTCTCGTATAAACCCGCAAAGCGCAATTTGCTCTGTTTTGCTTGCCGTTTGGCTGAATTTATAAATGTTATTGTTGTATATTTGCGCAAGCTCTTCCGTGAGCACCATAAAGCTTATGCGAATGGATGGCAACAGCAGCCTTGAAAAAGAGCCTATGTAAACAACATTGCTGCCGGCGGCAAGAGCGTGTAAAGACGGTGTGGGGCGGCTGTTATATTGAAAGTCGCTTTCATAATCATCTTCAATAACGATGCTTCCGTGTGCGGCGGAATATGAAACAAGCTCGATTCTTCGCTTGTTTGGCATCACATCTCCCCATCTTGTCATGTGAGACGGGGAAACATATATTATATCCGCATCCTTATATCTGTAGTGAACATCAAATCCCGCATCTTCGAATTGAGCTGCACCCTGCTTGAAGCTTTTGTCCGGAAAAGAAACCGAACTGCCTTTTTTCAGCAGTGATGTAAGCACAAACAGCAGACTCTGCACGCCTGCTCCGATTATAATCCTGTCCGGCGATGCCGTAACGTTTCGCTTTTCTCTTATGTATTCGGATATTGCCGCCCTAAGCTCTTTTTCGCCCTTCGGTTCGCTGTATGTAAGCAGCTTTTGGTCCTGCCTCAATGCTGCTTTTATGTGCCTACGCCAAACATCAAAATCAAAGCTTTCTCCGTCTGCAGCCGTGCCGTTAAAATCATATTCGGCAAGCATTCTGCTTTCGCTGCCGGAGGTTGCTTTGTTTGCTTTCGGCGTTTTATAGGAAACATAATATCCGCTCTGCGGTTCGCTTATAATATATCCGTCTGCCGCAAGAGCAAAATATGCATTTTGAACAGTTGTTCGGCTGAGAGAGTAAATTGCGCTTGCTTTTCTGACGGAGGGAAGCTTGCCGCCGTATTCTATTTGCCCGCTTGTTATTTCGTTTTTTATGCTGTTGTATAAATCATTATACTTGCTCATATCTGTACCCTAAAAAATCAAGAAAACTGTGTCTGTAATAAATGCCGATTTTATTATATAATTATTTGATAGGATATACAAGCCTTAATTCGGCAAAGTGCCGTTTGTGCTTTTTTTGAAAGGTTGTGAAACTTTATGGCAGATATTATTTATACTTGGGACGGAAATGTTTATTTTAATCTAACAAATAAATGTCCCTGCAATTGTGCATTTTGCATAAGATCAAAGCAGGATGCCGTTGGCGAGGCAAAACGCCTTTGGTTTGATAAAGAGCCCACTTTTGCCGATGTTAAGGCTGCGATAGACGGTTATGATTTTTCATCTGTTAAGGAAGCGGTTTTTTGCGGTTACGGTGAGCCAACCAACGCATTTGATTTGCTTATTGAAACAGCCGAATATCTAAAATCGCTGTATCCCGATATCAGGCTCAGATTAAATACAAACGGCCTTTCAGATTTGATAAATAACAGGCCTACCGCTGCGGAAATTTGCTCTGTTATTGATATTGTTTCCGTTTCGCTTAATGATACGGATTCCGATAAATACGATAAAATAACAAGAAATATTTTCCCCGGCAGGGCTTTTGATGCCATGCTTAAATTCACCAAGGAATGCGTTGCTCTCGGCGCAGAGGTTTGGATGACGGTTGTTGATGTTATTCCCAAAGAAGATATTGAAAAATCACGGCAAATATGCAATGCCTGCGGTGCTCACTTCAGAGTGCGCTCGTTTGAAAGAGGAAAATGATTTTATAAATAAATAAAACCGCTTCATTTTTATGAAGCGGTTTTTTTGTGCTGTTTTTGTTGTGATTTAGTTTTCAGCCTGCTCCGAAGCACGCTTGCTGGAAATGTGATCGTGAATTTGTTGCTTCAAATCACTGTGAATATTGAACTTGGCGCTGAAAACGATAAGCGAAATAATAAGCAAAACGGGCGGAACGCCAAAGCAAAGAATACCAATCACTTTCTTTGTGGCTTCATTGATAACGCCTGCGGAAATTTGCTGATTGTAGCCCATAATTCCAAGGCCGCCAAAAAGGAAGATTGTTTGAATGGTGTATGCCATTTTTTGCAAAAATCCCTTCATTGAGAAAGTGATGCTTTCATATCTTGTTCCGTTTTTGTATTCGCCGTAGTCAACAATGTCTGCAAGGAAAATTGTTTGTGCAACAAACATAGAGCCGATTCCGATGCTTGCGATGATATAGCAGATATCAAGCAAAATCGTTATTTTAAGAATGGGTCCGAAAATAAACATCAGCACATAGCCCACGATTGCCATAATAAGCGAAATTTGGTAAATTGTTCTGTTTGAAAATTTCTTGCTTAACACGGGAATAACAAGTAAGCCAAGAACAGAGCCGACAGCTCCTATAACGGAAAACAGACTCTGAGCGGTAGGCTCGCCGAGTACATCCGTAAAGTAATAAACTGCAGTGCCGCTTGTGAGATACCAACCTGCATTTGAAATCATTGCAAAAAGCATAAACACAAGCAATTGATCGTTTGAGCCTATAACTTTAAACATCTTCTTAAAGCTGAATTTTTCTTTGTTGTAAACAACATTGCGCTCTTTTGTTGAAATAACGCAAATAAAGGCAAAGGCTATAAGCAAAATGCCGCAGATAATTGCCCAGCGTGAAAATCCGCTTGCGCTGTATCCTTTTTCGGTAACTTTATCCATGTTGGATGCAAGCAAGGGAAGCACTATCGGAGTGAGCACTGTTATAACACCTTGGCCAAAGCCGCTGAATGTTCTTGCAACAGTTGCAATCATATTTCTGTCTTTAGGATCATTTGTAAAGCTCGGAACCATAGACCAATACGGAATATCTGCCATTGTGTTTGTCATTCCCCAAAGGATATACATAACGGCAATATAAATATAAAGCTTTGTTCCCTGCATGCCAAAGGATGTAAATAAAAGCGAAAGCACAATGGCGTTTGAAGCTGCGCCTATGATTATCCACGGCCTGTATTTGCCCATTTTCGTTTTAGTACTGTCAACAATCGTGCCCATAATCGGGTCGTTAACGCCATCCCAAATTCTTGCAAGCGGGGTCAAAATAAGCAAAAATGCTTCTTTAAGGCCGAGCACGCTTGAAAGATAATAGGATAAATAAGAATAGAATAATCCGTAAGAGAGATCAAGGCCAATGGCGCCGACGCCGTAGCCGATTTTCTCCCTCCATGTGGTTTTGTAGTCCGACATATTTTTTACCCTTTCGGCTGCTTGTATTATGCGCCTTGCCCGCCGCAGCCTGCGGAGCGCCTTTCGCCGAAAATCGTTTTGCACCAATGTGCCGATTATCGACAGTAATTTGAACTAAGTATACCATAAAACTGTTGCTAAAACAACACTTATTACAATTCTGTTACAAATGTAAATGTGTGTAATTTTTCCTTGACATTAGCTGCATTCATTATTATAATTATTCGTGTGAGGGAGTAATTCCATTAAATTCCCACGAAATTCATTGAAATCCAAAATGAAAATGCTTTTTAAAGGAGGGAACGGCGTTGTTGTTTGTAGGCACTTATGAAAATTATAAGCTTGACGGCAAGGGCAGGCTGTCCGTTCCCGTTAAATGGCGTGAAAGACTCGGCAGAGATTTTTACATGGTTGCAATAACCGTTAAGGGTTGTAAGTGCATAACTCTTTATCCTGTTGATGAATTTGAAAAAACATATCGCCAGATGCAGCGCGGCACAGAAAATCAAAAGTATGCAACTTCAAAGGATTTTCTTCGCAATGCAGAAGAATGTTCACTTGATGCTCAGGGAAGGTTCACTTTGAATCAGCGCCTTAAAAAATTGGCACTTCTTGAAAACGAATGCGATATAGTTTATGAGGGCAACGGCGAAACCATAGAAATTTGGGAACCGAGCGAATTTGCAAAGATGAATGAAACCTTTGATTCGTCTTTGGGTATATATGATCTTATGGATAAGGTTAACGAATCATGCGGCAGCTCGGAAGAACCTGTAAGCGAGGAGTAAGCTGTAATGGAATTTGTTCATAAAAGCGTGCTCTTTGATGAGGCAATTGCCGCACTTGAGCTAAATGAAAATAAAATAATCGCAGACGGCACCGCAGGCGGCGGCGGCCATTCCCGTGAAATTGCAAAACAAGCAAAAAGGCTTATTGCAATAGATCGTGATCCCGATGCCGTTAAAGTGCTCGGTGAGCGGCTGGCACAGTTTGATAATGTAACTATTGTTCATGATAATTTCGCCAACATAAAAAGTATATTAAAAAATTTAAATATTGACGGGCTTGACGGTTTCTTGCTTGATCTCGGCGTAAGCTCGTTTCAGCTTGATAACGGCGAAAGAGGCTTTTCATTTCATCAAGATGCTCCGCTTGATATGAGAATGTCAAAAGAGGGGCTTTCGGCAAGAGATGTTGTAAATAATTATTCTCAGCAAGAGCTTGCGGAAATCATATATCGCTATGGTGAGGAAAAATTCAGCCGCAGCATAGCCGCAAATATAGTTGCGGCAAGGGAAAAAGCGCCTATAGAAACCACTTTTCAGCTTGTTGATATTATAAAAGAATCAATGCCGGCAAAAGAGCTTCGCAAGGGCCATCCGGCAAGAAAAACATTTCAGGCAATCAGAATAGAGGTAAACGGTGAGCTTGAAAAGCTTAAAACAGCTTTGGATGATGCGTTTGACTGCCTAAATCCAGGCGGCATTATTGCCGTTATAACGTTCCATTCGCTTGAAGACAGAATTGTGAAAGAAAAATTTGCAGAATGGACTAAAGGCTGCACCTGCCCTAAAGAATTTCCGGTGTGCATTTGCGGCAATAAGCCTAAAGGCGAGCTGCCGTTCAAATCAAAATCACCGTCTGCCGCAGAGCTTGAGGAAAATCCCCGTGCAAGGTCTTCAAGGTTGAGAGCATTTAAAAAATATTAAGCGGATAAATCCGTTATAAAAGAATTTAAAAAGGAGGAAGTACAATATGGTAAATACAAATGATTTCAGAAGATATTCATACAGCTATGATGCTGCATATGCAGTTGATGCGTTTAATCAAACCCGTTCCTCCGCAGCACCCGATGTTCACAGGGGCAAAGAAAGAAAGCGCAAGCTTACTTTAAGCCCAAACACAAAATTGAAGAGCAGGGAAGAGGTTAAGGCAGACGAAAAGCACTCGCTTTTGAGCGCAATTAAAATTTGCGCCGTAACATTGCTTGCATCGGTAATGCTTTTCGGCGTGCTTTTCACATATGTTCAGAAAAATGAACTCACAAAGAGCATTTCGGGCATAAAAAAAGAAATATCGGCAGCGCAAAGCGAAAATGTAAGTCTCAACGCAGAATTGGAGGCTCTTGTTTCCGTGTCTCAAATAGACAGTTATGCCGTTGAAAAGCTCGGCATGACCCGTGTGCAGAGCAATAATATCAAATATATTGATTCGGCGGAATATTCTGCGGTGCAAAGCTCCCAAAATGCAGACGCCGAGTAATATTGTATCAAGAAAATAAGTATTATATTGAGAGTCGGTTTATCCGGCTCTCATAAAATATTTAATAAAATCTTATAAGATTTTATATATTAGAAATAATAAAGGGGCGAAACGAAATGTCGATATTTAAAAAAGGCTTTGTGGGCAGAATAATGATAATCGGTCTCATATTGGCTTTTCTTTTTACGGCAGATGCGGGTCGCCTTTTTTATATTCAGCTCATTAAGGGCGAGGATTATAAAAACAAAGCAGAAAGCCAGCAGCTTTCAGACACGGAAATTCCTGCAAAGCGTGGCACTATTTATGACAGTGAGGGCAATGTGCTTGCACAGTCCGCAACCGTGTGGACGGTTTATTTGGATCCTTCAAACATAAAGCAGGAAACGACACGCACAAAGGTTGTGGATTATCTTGCCTCCGTTTTTGAATATGACGAAGAAAAGAAAGCAGATCTCCTTGAAAAAGCGAATGCGGCAAGTCAATATAAAGTTGTTGAAAAAAATGTAGAAAACAGAGTAAAAGAAAAAATTGCTGAATTTGTTTCCGAAAATAAGCTTGCAAAGGTTATAGGATTTCAAGAGTCAACAGAAAGATATTATCCTTACGGCTCGCTTGCTTCTTCCGTTATCGGCTTTATGGGCGAGGATTCGGGGCGAAACGGTATTGAGTCTTATTACAATGAGCAGCTTACCGGCACAAACGGAAGATTGATTACTGCCAAGGATGCTAAATCAAATTCCATTTCAAACGATTATGAAACAACCGTTGATCCGCAGGATGGCTATTCTCTTACTTTAACAATAAACACCACAATTCAGTATTATCTTGAAAAAGAACTAAAAAGAACGCTTGATGAATATTCGGCAAAGGGCTGCTACGGAGTTGTTATGAATTGCAAAACGGGTGCGGTGCTTGCAATGGCTTCACTTCCGGATTATGATTGCAACGAGCCGTTTAAGCTGACCTATCAAAAATATGCAGATGAGCTTGATAAGATAACGGACGAAACGGAAAAGAAAGAAAAACAAAGCGAATATGTTATGCGCCAGTGGCGAAACTTTACTGTGTCGGACACATATGTTCCCGGCTCTGTTTTCAAAACATTTATGGCATCTGCCGTGCTTGAAGAGGGAGTCGCAACTCCGGATACCAAATATACCTGCACCGGCTATATCAATGTTGATAAGTACAAAATGAATTGCCATAATCATTCGGGTCACGGAACTCAAACCTTAACTCAGGGGCTTGAAAATTCGTGCAACCCCTTCTTTATAACACTTGGGCAAAGGCTTGGTGTGCATAATTATTTCAAGTATTTTGACGGCTTCGGTTTTACCAAAAAAACAGGAATTGATCTTCCCGGTGAAGCAGATCCGCAATATTATGAAGAAAAGAAATACGGAATAGTAGAGCTTTCCTCGGCTTCTTTTGGCCAAACAAACAGCTTAACGCCCATTCAAGTGTGCACGGGGCTTTGTGCAATTGCAAACGGAGGCAAGCTTGTTAAGCCGTATGTTGTGTCTGAAATGAAGGATCAGGACGGAAACACGGTTTCCAAAACCGAGCCTACCGTTGTGCGCCGTGTTATAAGCGAGGAAACATCAAAGCAAGTGTGTGAAATGATGCAGTCTGTTGTTGATAACGGAACAGGTAAAAATGCCTATGTTGCCGGCTATAAGGTTGGAGGAAAAACGGGCACATCAACAAAGCTTGGTGAATCCAAAGAGGGAGAAAAAAACAAGTATATCGTTTCGTTTGCGGCAATAGCGCCAGCAGACGATCCTGAAATTGCAATGATTATCATTTGCGATGAGCCGAATGTCGATCTCGGCGGCGGCGCAATATGCGCACCCGTTGCCGCAACGGTTATTAAAGAAAGCATGGCAGTGCTGGGTATAGAGCCAACTTACACAGAGGAAGAAAAAAAATCTCTTTCTGTTAAAGCGCCAAATGTTATTGCCAAGTCTGTATCAGATGCAGAAGCGGCAATCAAAGCAGCAGGGCTTGAATGCAAAATTGTCGGCAGCGGTGATAAAGTCACAAATCAGTCTCCGGCGGCAGGTAATACGGTTCCTACGGGCGGGCGGATGGTGCTTTATACATCCGGCTCCGAAAAGGAAACGGTAACCGTTCCGGATTTCACAGGGCTCACGGTGGCGCAGGCAAACAGCCTTGCGGCAAACAGCGGCCTTAATATTGAAATATCGGGCAATGCTTCATCCGATGCGCTCGTTGTTGCTTATAAACAAAGCGAGGAACAGGGCAAACAGGTTGATGCAGGCACGGTTGTTATAGTAAGCTTTAAATCAACAAAAGCAGTTCTTGATTAACCGCTTTAACATATTGGGGGAACAGTAATGAAATTATCAAAAGTATTAAACGGAATAAGCACAAAATCCGTGATTGCAGATGTTGAAGTTTGCGATGTTACTCAGGATTCAAGGCTTGTTAAGCCCGGCTCACTCTTTGTTTGCATAAAGGGCAACACGTTTGACGGCCATGCCGTTGCGGCAGATATGATAAAAAACGGTGCCGTAGCAGTTGTGGTTGAGCATGATCTCGGCATTGAAAATCAAATCATTGTTTCAAACACAAGGGATGTTTATTCAAAACTTTGCGCAAACTTTTTTGAAAATCCCGCAGAGAAACTTAAGCTTATCGGCGTAACCGGCACAAACGGCAAAACAACCACCACATTTCTTGTTAAGCAAATTCTTGAAAATGCAGGCAAAAAGGTTGGCCTTATAGGCACTGTTCAAAATATGGTTTGTGAAGAGGTTTATCCTGCCAAATATACAACCCCGGATTCTCATGAACTGCAAAAGCTTTTTTCGCTTATGGTTAAAGCAGGGTGTGAATATTGCGTTATGGAAGTTTCATCACAGGCTCTTGCACAAGGCAGAGTAAACGGGCTTGTTTTTGAAATAGCGGCATTTTCAAATTTAACTCAGGATCATCTTGATTATCATAAAACTTGGGAAAACTATTTTAATGCAAAAAGAATGTTGTTTGAGCAATGCAAAACAGCTGTTACAAACAAGGATGATAAATACGGCCTTAAAATCGTTGAGGGCTTACCGTGCAAGGTTGTTACCTATGCGGAAAGCTGCAATGATGCAGATTATGTTGCTAAAAATGTTAAATTCAAAGCAACCGGTATTGAATACGAGCTTGTAAGCGATAAAATAGGCAGAGTTAATTGCCCTATCCCCGGCAGATTTTCAGTTTATAATTCGCTTTGTGCGGCAAGCATCGCTCTTACCTTGGGTATTCAGTTTGAAGAGGTGCTCGGTGCCATTGAAAAATCAAAGGGCGTTAAGGGCAGAATAGAGGTTGTGCCGACAAATACCGATTACACCGTTATTATAGACTATGCTCATTCTCCGGACGGCCTTGAAAATATTATTACCTCACTTCGTGAAATAGCAAAGGGCAGGGTGGTAACGGTTTTCGGCTGCGGCGGTGACAGAGATAAAACCAAACGCCCCAAAATGGGAAAAATTGCTGCAGAGCTTTCAGATTTTTGCGTTGTAACATCTGATAATCCCCGCTCTGAAAATCCGGCGGCAATTATAAATGACATTCTTGAGGGAATGAAGGGTGTTTCAACCCCTTATAAAGTTGTTGAAAACAGAAAAGAAGCCATTAAATGGGCAATGGAAAACGCAAAAAAGGATGATATTATTCTTCTTGCCGGCAAAGGGCATGAAACATATCAGATTTTGCCAACGGGCACAATTCATTTCGATGAGCGTGAAGTTGTTGCCGATATTTTAAAGAATTCGGATAAATAAACCGTTAATAATAAAAGGTGGGAATTTTAATGAGCGCAACTGCTGCTGTTGCCGTAAGCGCCGTGCTTGCGTTTGCGATAACGGGCGGACTCGGCTTTGTGATTATACCATGGCTGCATAAGCTTAAATTCGGGCAAACGATTTTGAATATCGGCCCGGCTTGGCATAAGAAAAAGCAGGGCACGCCGAATATGGGCGGCCTGATGTTTATAATCGGCATAATAATTGCATTTGCCGTTTCGGCAGCTCTGTTTGCAGGCCTCGGCGGTAATTTGGAAACTGATTATTCGGCAATTTTCGTCGGCAGGGAAAATGCGCTTATTATTTCAAGCGTTATGCTCGGAATCGGTTGCGGGTTGGTTGGTTTTACTGATGATTACATTAAAATCAAAATGAAAAGAAACGAGGGGCTTACACCTTCGCAAAAAACCTTAGGCCAGCTTGTTATGATAATCGGATATGTTGCCACTTTGTGGATATCAAAAAATACTGTTTGGTATTTTCCTTTTATCGGCAGCGTTGATTTTTCAAAAAACTTTTTCACCGGTATTATTTTTTGGGCTCTTTCCGTTGTGATTGTTTACGGCTGTGTAAATTCGGCAAACCTTACCGATGGTATAGACGGGCTTTGTTCATCTGTAACAGCCGTTATTGCAGTTTCGTTTATTGCAATGTCTTATATTTTATCTTTCGCAGGCTTAGGAATTCTTGCCGCTGCATTGCTTGGCGGTATGTGCGGCTTTCTGTGTTGGAATCATAATCCCGCAAAAGTTTTTATGGGCGACACGGGTTCGCTCTTTATAGGCGGAGTTGTTGCGGGCCTCGGATTTGTAATTAAATGCCCGATTTTGTTGCTGCCTATATGCATTGTTTTCGTTTGTGAAACCATGAGCGATATAATTCAAATCGGCTATTTCAAAATCACTCACGGAAAAAGAATATTTAAAATGGCACCCATTCACCACCATTTTGAAATGTGCGGTTGGAAAGAGAAAAAAATCTGCCGTGTGTTTTCTTTGGTTAATGCAATAGGTTGCCTTGCAGCGCTGCTGATTGTCGGTTTCGGCAATGCAGTAAAATAAATTTTGTTAGAAAGGAAGAGCTTGATGCCGGATAAACTTACCCCTCCCGTGCATTACAGAAATAACGGCGATTCTCAACTGCCGGAAAAAAATAAACGCACTTCGGCTCAAAGAAAAAGAATTAAAAGAACGCAGCAAACCGGATCGGCTCAAGGCGAGGCAACGGTTTTGCGCCCTCAAAGAGGCTTTAAAAGGCTTAATAACACTGATATTTTTACAAGGGGCGGCATGGATATTCCGCTTTTTGCGCTCACCGTTGTTATTTTGTCTATAGGGCTTGTTATGCTGTTTTCGGCGTCATATCCTTACTCTTATTTTAAATATGATAATTCTTATAAGTTTTTCCTAAAGCAGCTTATTTTTGCCGTTGTGGGTATTGCGGCAATGCTGTTTGTTTCGAAATTAAATTATAAGATTTTTCAGGGCACGGCTAAGTTCTGGCTCATTTTAACTCTTTTCTTGCTTGTGCTTGTGCTTTTTTATCACACAAATGTTGCCACTGATGAGGGAGAGAATTTCAAAAGATATATTCAGATTCCCGGCTTGTTTCAGTTTCAACCGTCTGATGTGGCTAAATTTACGCTGACAATTGTGTTGGCATCGTATATAAGCACTTATCATAAGTGGATGGGCACCATGAAATACGGAATTCTTTATCCCGGTGCCATAGTTGCCGTTTATTGCCTTTTGATTTTTGCGGAAAATCATATGTCGGGTGCGATTATTGTTGGCGTTATCGGCCTTACTCTTATGTTTGCCGGCGGTTCTAATAAGAAAATCTTTGCCGTTGGCTTGGCTCTTGTTGTGGCAGCAGTTGTTGTTGTGCTTGTGTTTCCGGAAATTCTGCCAAACTATGTTCAAAGAAAGCTTATCGCTTTCACAGATAAAGATTATCAGCCACGAGGCGCCCGTTGGCAAACGAATAACTCTCTTTATGCCATAGGCTCCGGCGGCTTGTTCGGCAGGGGACTCGGTAATTCAAAGCAAAAATATCTTTATGTTTCTCAGCCGCAAAACGATTTTATTTTCTCAATTGTTTGTGAGGAGCTTGGTTTTGTGGGTGCAATGGCAATTCTTTTGCTTTTTGCCGCACTTGTAATCAGGGGCTTTTATATTGCCACTAAGATTAAGGACAGTTTTGCATCGCTCACTGTTATCGGCATCATGACTCAGCTTGGAGTTCAGGTGGCGCTTAATGTGCTTGTTATCACAGATTCAATTCCAAACACCGGTATTGCGCTTCCGTTTTTCAGTTATGGCGGCACGGCGCTTGTTATGCAGCTGTTTGAAATCGGAGTTGTGCTTGCAATATCCAGAAAAGCAAATCTCAGAAAAGCAGACACCGAGGATGTTTAAATCAACATTGTCTGCTCTTGATTAAATATATCAACACAGCAAAGGTAAAACATATAAATTTTGCCTTGCCGTGTATCGGAGGAAATTATGAAAATTCTGTTTGCAGCCGGAGGCACGGCAGGCCATATAAATCCCGCTCTTGCCGTTGCTTCATATATAAGAGAAAATTATCCGGAAACTCAAATTCTTTTTATCGGCACTGCAGATCATATGGAGTCTCGCCTGGTGCCCAATGCGGGCTTTGATTTTAAAACAATCGAAATAAGCGGCTTCAGGCGCTCTTTAACTCCATCTGCAATTATGCATAATGTTAAAACTGTTGTTCAGCTCATTAAATCTGAAAGCAAAAGTAAAAAAATAATCAAGGATTTTAATCCTGATGTGTGCGTGGGCTTCGGCGGATATGTTTCAGGCCCCGTGCTTGAAAAAGCAGCAGCACTCGGAATACCAACCTGTATTCATGAGCAAAACGCTTTTCCGGGAATAACAAATAAAGCTCTTGCAAAAAAAGCAGATAAGGTTATGATCACTGTTGCAGATGCGGCAGAGAGGCTTGAATCAAAAAACGAGCCCATCGTAACCGGATTGCCTGTAAGAGGCGAAATGCTGCGCAGCAACAGGGATTTTGCCCGTGCAGAGCTCGGTTTAAACAGTGATAAGCCGCTGGTGCTTTCATTCGGCGGCTCTCTTGGTGCGGCTCCAATAAATGAAGCAATGTTTGAAATCCTTTTAAACAGCGCCGAAAGCGGTAAGTATTACCATATTCATTCCGTTGGAACAAACGGCGGTGAATATCTTGATAAATTTGAAAAAGCCGGCTTTGTAAACGGAAAAAAGGGCACGGTTGAAGTTAGGCAGTATATTGATAACATGGATATTTGCATGGCCGCCGCTGATCTTGTAATCGGCAGAGCCGGTGCATCTTCACTGTCTGAAATCGAAGCTCTGGGCAAGGCTTCAATTTTGATACCAAGCCCCTATGTTGCAGAAAACCACCAATATCATAATGCAATGGCGCTTGTGCGCAGAAATGCCGCAAGAATAATAGAAGAAAAAGAATTATCCTCCGAAAGGCTTCAAACGGTTATAGATGAAGTGCTCGGTAATCCTCAGGAACTTGTAGAAATAGAAAAAAACGCAAAGAGTATGGCTGTTACAGATTCTGCAAAAATCATTGCGGATATAATAATGAAAGCAGCAAAAAAATAAAATAGCAAAGCCGTTTGCTTGGCATAGTATGTAAAAGATTATGCAGGCAGGTGGCTTTAATGGAAAAATTGGTAATAACTGGCGGTAAAAAGCTTGGCGGCGAAATTTCTGTGCATGGCTCAAAAAATGCCGTGCTGCCTATTATGGCGGCTGCTTTGCTTATTAAAGGCGAAACGGTGCTACATAATGTTCCGAATTTATCGGATGTTGATGCCTCGGCAAAAATCTTACGCTGTCTCGGAGCAAAGGTAAAGCAAGAAAACAACACACTTGTTATAGATGCCTCAACTGTTACCGGTAATTGTATACCTGAAAAATTGATGCGTGAAATGCGCTCATCAATTATATTCCTTGGCTCATTGCTTTCCCGTTGCGGCGAAGCAGTGCTGTGCCCGCCCGGTGGTTGTGATATAGGAATAAGGCCTATAGATTTGCATATATCATCGCTTAAAATGCTTGGTGCGCAAATCGGCGAAAGCGGCAATTGTATATGCTGCAAGGCTTCAAAGCTGCACGGCGCAAAGGTTTTTTTGTCTTTTCCGAGTGTTGGGGCAACAGAGAATATTATTATTGCCGCCGCTTGTGCTAAGGGCAAAACCGTTATTATAAATGCGGCAAGGGAGCCTGAAATCAGCGATTTGGCTGCTTTTTTGAATTCCTGCGGTGCAAGAATTTACGGTGCCGGTGAAAGCACTGTTGAAATTGAAGGCGTTGAGGAGCTTTATCCTTGCATACACCGAGTAATTCCGGACAGAATTGTTGCAGCCACATATATGTGCGCCGGCGCAATGCAGGCAGATGAGCTTGTAATTAAAGATATTCGTGCTTCTCATTTAACACCGATTATTCCCGTTTTCGGTGAAGCAGGCTGTAAAATATATCTTTCGGGCGGCAGCCTAAAGCTTGTGTCTCCAAAAAGACTGAAAGCCGTAAAGCAAATAAAAACAATGCCTTATCCGGGTTTTCCAACAGATTGCCAATCTGTTGTTATGTCTGCTATGTCAACGGCAAAAGGCACTTCGGTGTTTAACGAAAGTGTGTTTGACGGCAGATATAAGCATATCAGCGAGCTGAAAAGATTTGGCGCCGATATTACCGCAGAGGGCAGAACGGCTGTTGTAAACGGCGTTAAAGAGTTGTATGGCGCAAATGTATATTCTACGGATTTGCGAGGAGGTGCCGCACTTGTTATTGCTGCTCTTGCAGCAAACGGCATCTCTTGCATAGGGAATGTTTATCATATAGACAGGGGCTATCAGAGCATTGAAAAAGATTTAAATGCAATAGGGGCTTCCGTTAAGAGGAAAACAAATGAAGAACAAAAGAAATGTTAAAAAGCAATCTCCCGGCGGCAATAATTTGCCGAGAGAGTTTGTTCAAAACGATTTAGAGCCGCCTAAGATTTATTCAAATCGCAGCAATGAAGTGCAAAAACAAACACGCACTCAAACAAGGCGAAAGCAAAACAAAAAGCGGCGCCTTAAAAATAAAGTGCGCAAGGCACTCCTCGGCATTATATTTTTTGTTGTGCTTATTGCTGTCGGCGCTGTTCTTTCATTAACGGTGTTTTTTAAAACAGAAAGCATAACTGTTTCAGGCAGCGGAATTTATTCACAAGAGCAAATCGTGAATGCATCCTCAATCAACATCGGCGAAAACCTTTTTTTGATAGATTCAAAGGATGCTTCAAGCAGAATAACAACTCAGTTGCCGTATATATATAATGTTAAAATTAAAAAACAGCTTCCTGCAACGGTGAAAATAACGGTAACTGATGCAACTGCCGAATTTGCAATCGATAACGGAAACAATACATTTATTTTGGCAGATGACAATTACAAGGTGCTGGAAACCGCTGCTGCGGAACAACCGGCAGACAGCATCGTTATTAAAGATGCTGCTGTAAAAACTGCGGAGCCCGGCAAAAGGATAGAGTTTGAAGATGAAACTGCCTCAGATTGCATAAATAAAATTGTTGAAGCAATCAACGCAACAGGTATGACGGGAGTTACCGCAATCAGCAGCAGAGATGTTAATAATAATTATATTATTTTTGACAACCGCATAACTTTTGAGCTCGGTCCTTGTGAGGATTTGGAAATTAAGATAAAAAGGGGAGTTCTCGTTTGCGATGAGCTTAATGAAACAAACCCAAGTATAAGAGGAAATATAAATCTTAAATCCGGCAAGCAAAGCTACTTTACACCTGAATAACGAATTTTAAAAGCGATGCATTTGTAAAGCAGAACACTTTACTGTTTTTTTCAAAAATCGAGTACATTTTTGCGTTTTGTTTATAATGCACAAAAGAGCCCAAAATAGTTTTATCAATTTTGAAAGAAATATTCATTAAAAATCAAAAAAAACATTGCAAAATGATTACAATATTGTTACAATATATTAGTAAAGACAACAGCTAGTCTGTCAATAATATATAAGGAGAATAAAATCATGGGACGTTATGAAATAGATACCGAGGATACAAAAGTTGTTTCCATTAAAGTAATAGGCGTAGGCGGCGGCGGCGGAAACGCTGTAAACCGCATGGTTCATTGTAATATTCAGGATGTGGAATTTATCGCAGTAAACAGCGATAAGCCCGCTCTTGCTAAATCTCAGGCTGCTCAAAAAATTCTTATCGGCGAAAAAGCAACAAAAGGCATGGGCGCAGGTGCAAAGCCGGAAATCGGTAAAAAAGCAGCTGATGAAAGCAAAGAGGCTATCACAGATGCCATCACAGGCGCTGAAATGGTGTTTATTACCGCAGGTATGGGCGGCGGCACAGGCACAGGTGCGGCTCCGGTTGTTGCTCAGATTGCTAAGGATCTCGGCATACTTACGGTTGGCGTTGTTACAACTCCGTTTGCTTTTGAAGGTAATCACCGTATGAAACAGGCCAAAGAAGGTATCAATGAGCTTGCTCAGTATGTTGATTCTATTATCGTTATTCCAAATGAAAATCTTAAATTCACTACTGATGAAAAAATTACTTTCTTAAATGCATTTGAAATTGCTAATGATGTTCTTCGTCAGGGTGTTCAGTCAATTTCAGATCTTGTTAATGCAACAGGTCTTGTAAACTGCGACTTTGCAGACGTTACAGAAATTATGAAGTCTTCCGGTTATGCTCATATGGGTGTTGGCCACGGTAAGGGTAAGAATAAGGCAGAGGATGCAGCTCAAACTGCAATTTCAAGCCCGCTTCTTAATACTTCAATAGACGGTGCTCACGGTGTTCTTCTTAACATCACCGCTTCATCCGATATTGGCCTTGAAGAAATCGATGTGGCTTCAACAATCGTTAAAAATGCCGTTCATCCCGATTGCGAAATTATTTGGGGTGCCAATGTTGATGAAAATCTTGAGGATGAAATGTACATCACTGTTATCGCAACTCGTTTCGGCGATGATGAAAATGGCCATCCCGGTGTTCCGATTAAGTCAACAACAGCAAACCTTGAGGTTGCTCCCACAGTTGCAAATCCAATGCCGTCTGCAGATCAGGCAAGCAGTGCTTTCACAACAAAAGACTCAGATACTTTTGACAGCATTGTTAATCTTTTCAACAAGAAATAATTTAATTTTTAAAGCCCCTTGCTTCATTGCAAGGGGCTTCGTTTTTTTAATAAACATCGTTAAAGTATTGTCAGTTTGTATAAGTTTATTAAAATTGTTGAAAATTCTGTTGAAATTATTGATTGTAAAGTATAATGCCTTACAAAATTATCAAAATATTAAAACTCGGAGTATATTTCAACATTATTAACATAGTTTTCAACAAATGATTCAACATATAAGCCTATGTAAAGCGGCACACTTTACAAAAAAACAAGGCGTTTATGCAATGATTGCATAAATGCCTTGTGTGTTTTTGTGCTGTTTTGCTTAAATTACCATTCGGATTTTGTATAAGAGCGAATTATATTTGTTATAAGATTATCTCTCTTAAAGCCCTTACCTTTGCCGCCGTTTTGCTGATCTTTGATTTTGCCTGCTCTTATCGTTATGAATTCGGCTTTATCAATAAGCTTGTCAATCGGCGGAATATCTCCAAATGAATAATCGCTGCTTGGAATTTCATCTGTAAGCCCGGTGGCTCTTTTGGCAGTACTGAATTTTTTAACAGCCGTCATTGCCAAAATTATGATGCGGTTATCCTCCGGTAGTGTAAGTGTTTTTGCATTTCTTATATCTATCTCATATTTAAAGAAATACGCTTTTCCGTTTGGAATATCGCCTTCGGGGTGGTGAGTGTGTGTGAATTCAAAAGCAATCGGTGCGTTTTTGTGCTGAGCTTTTATGTCCAGCCCTGCCATGTCCCAATTGCCGTAATGCTCCGTCATTGCAGCAATGTTAAGCGTTTTTTCTCTGCCGTCAATGTAAAATGTTGCTTCTCTGTCTCCCAATGTTGAAGCAGCCACTATGTAAAGCTTCGTCATGCTTTTCGGCAATTCAATCGTTTGGCCTCTTGCCACCATAACATCGTGTGGTGCTGCCGTATTTGGCATTTTGTAGCATATTCCGCCTGCAACAAAGCTTTGCGGGCAAAGCTCTGCAGGAAGCGAGCAGCCGCTGCCCTGAAGTATAACATTGCGCATTTCTTCGTTTCTTGTAAAGCCCTTTGAATTGTATTCAAGATCAAGCTTTTTAAAGTTTTCACGGCCTTTTTTCTCGGCATGCTCAAGCTTTATTTTGAATGTTTTTATTTCATAGGGCGCAAGGTTTAATGAAAGAGTTGCTCCGTTAAATTTTGCGGTATTCAATTTTAATTCTGTTGCATCGCATTCATTTGCTTCAACTATATTTTTTGCAAATGAAACTTCAACATTTTTAAGCGCTTCGCCGCTGCCTTCATTTATGCGAATTACTATTCCGCTTCCGTCTTCGGCAAGCTTGCAGCATCTAAGAATTGCATTTTCGTTGTTGATGCTCATGAATGAATATCCGCTTTCAAGGCTGCCTTCACGGCGTGAAGAAACTTGATATGCAATAAGCGGCTTTTGGAAAATTTCGCTCTGGCGTTGTGTGCCGTTTGCAAAGCTGCCCTTGTGGCTGTAAATTCCGAATGCAAAATTATTTCTGCCAAGATCCATTAAATCCTGCCTTGTTGCCTTCGTGAACGCGCCAACGGGTGTGTGCAGGCAGGTGAGCCTTAAAGTGTTTGATGAAGGCTTATCCCAACCGTATTTGCAATCACTGAAAACAGAAACACCGTATTTGCCGCTGCCTGCGGTAATATCTGCCCATTTTTGAGCAGGCACTTCATACAGCTTTTCGCAGTTGTTTTCTCTCTTGATAACGCCAAGCCCAAGATCATAGCATGCTGTTTTATTGTAGCAGGAAAATGGGAACACAGCTTTAAGCAGGGTCCTTCTGTTTTTCCAGTCAACAAAGTTTTCAACTCTTATAAACTCTCCGCCGCTTTCAAGCGAAACGATTTGCTTAATAGTTGAGTGATCAAGTTCGCGTGAAATTTTAACGGCAATTCTTGCCGGACCTGCTTCAACTATTTCAAATTCGGGCGTGTTTGCAAAAAATTCAGGCTCTTTGTCTAAATCCTTTTTTCGCATTTCCCAAGCGGGGTAAGGAAGCTCGCCGACATCCGAAAGACCTGCCATTTTAATTGGCGCTTCAAGCACATTTATGCCGTTTACCTTGTCTATAACGGTGGCAATGTCGCCGTTTTTGTTAAATATAACTCTGTATTTCTCGTTTTCAAGAGAATGAAGAGAGGGAATAAGGTCTGTTTTGATGCCGCATGCCTTATCGGCAGGCAAAACATCGTAAACAGAATATCCTAATGGGCTTACATCCGCAATGAAAATAATATCAAATTCCTTGCCCGATTTGTTTATGATTTGGCTTGGCACTTCTTTGCCGTTTGCATCTAAAACTTTAATAAAGGTTGAATTGTGCACAAGCTTAATATGAGCCTTCACCGCATTTTTGCGTCTGAAAGGAGAAGGGTTGTAAACCATAACTCCGCATTCGGTTACAAAGCTTGTGTTAAGCTCGTTAGATATGGCACCTGCCGCGCCGTCAAGCTCGGTTTCAAATTCACTTATTGAGGTATAATAATCACTTTGACCGTCAATATAAACATCCATATTGCCCGTGCCCGTTATGTCGTCGTGGAATTGATGCTGAATAACACGTTTCCAAGCTCTGTCTAAATTATCCTTTGGATAATTATAAACTCCGTTTTCGTTTGCAACGGTGCACATTTTCTCTGTTATATCGGCAATTGTTTCGTTTTGTGCATTAAGCCTTTTATTCATGGCTCTTGATGTGTATGCACCCGCACCGTGCGAGGTCATAAGCAATTCGTTGTTCCATGTTTTGAGGCGTGCGGTTTCGGATTTCGGCAGTTTATCCAAATCGCGAAAAATTTCATCGCTTGTTGCCGAAACAACTTCAAAATCGCTGCCTGCATTCTTTTCAACGCTTTCTTCGATTGCCTGCACGCTTTCCTCCGTGGGAGCGCCGCCCCAATCGCCTGTGCCGTAAAGATGCAAGGTTTGCGGTATTCCGCTTTCAAAAGCGTTTTGCGTTATTTTATTTATAACGGAAATATCGCCTCTGATGTCGCCGCTGAATTTGTAGCGATATGATTGTGCGTTAAGGCAGGCGTAAACCTTTGAGCCGTCAACGCCCTGCCAAAGTCCCAAATCAAACGGCACTCCGTAAGCCGATCCCCAACTCAATTTTTGGGTTGTAAATCCCTTTAAACCCGCATGCTTCATTATGCTTGGCAATGCGTATCCAAAGCCAAAGCAATCGGGCAGAAAAATATCGCAGCTTTCTTTTCCGAATTTTTCTTTGAAATAGCCATTGCCGTAAATAATATTTCTGAACAGTGCTTCGGGAGAGGGAATGTTTACATCTCCGTTTTCATAGCTTGAGCCCGCAACATTCCATTTTCCGCTTTTGATAAGTTCTTTAAGATATTCAAAGTGCTTTGGATAGTATTCCTCTGCAAGCGCATATCTGAATGCACCTTCAAAATTAAATTTGTAATTAGGGTATTTTTCTATTAAATTAAAGTTTTGCTCAAGTGTATTTGGCAGATATTCTTTTATAGTTGTTGCCAAATTCCATCGCCACACAGTGTCTAAATGTGCGGTTGCAACTGCATAAACCTTTTTCTTTTCCATAGTATTCCTTATTTCTCTATGATCTCGTATGTGAATTCATATTTTTCCTGAAGAGCTTTTACCTTGTCTTCGTTATCTGCTATAAAGCTGTCTGAATATATTGATTTGCCGTCCACGGAATAATCTTTAACTATTTTGTTAAGTTCATCCCATGCTTCATCGGCTTTGTCATATCCGTCTGCAAATTTAATTAAAAATTCTTTGTGTTTGGGTAATCTTACTTTCATATTCTGTTCTCCTAACTGATGTGTTTGGTTTAATTATATATTTTTATTTTGCATATATCAAGTGCAGTTTTTATTTAAAAGCGCAATCAAAGCTTTTTCAAATGCCTCATCTTGATCTTTTGTTCTTTTTAAAGGGCCTTTAAGGTGCTTTCCGCTTCGTTGGGCTTTCTTTGCCATGTGGCGTGAATAAAGCAGGCTGTCTATGTTAAAATTATTTATAATAAGACCGTTTTGCGTAATTACATTTGCTCTTTTCGCAAGTGCCATTGCTGCAAGCCCGTAGTCTTGAGTAATAATAATGTCGCCGTTTTCTGCCTTATTAACCAAGGCAAAATCGGCACTGTCCGCCCCTTTTGAAACTGTTATCGTTTCTGCGCCGTCTATTGAAAATTCATGGCTTGTGTCGCAAACAATAATGGCTGAAATACCGCGCTCCGTTGCAAGCTTAACAGCAAGCTTTGTAACGGGGCAGCCGTCTGCATCAATAAGTATTTTCATAATTTGTGCCTTTTAGAATAAAAGCGGCGCACCGTTTTGCCTCGGTGCGCCGCAGATTTTTGCTTAAATTAAACTCTCTTATAAGGTTTAAGAAGCTTTTTTGCCCGGCTTAGGCAATTGCGATGTTGTTTCCGTCGCATTTTCGCCTTCTTCGGTGTTTAAAAGAATTGTGCTGTTCATAAATTCACTCTTCTTTTCAAGCTCAGTGTTTGTGTGTTCAACACCGTATTCCTCAAAAACAGTTGGAGTGTCTGAGAAAAGATTTGTGCCGATGCCGAGTCTGTCACCCTTAATTTTAACACCCATTGTGGCAAGAATAGTGGGGAACATATCAAAGTTTGCCCATTCTCTGTCTGTAAATTTGGATTTAGAAGTGTTCAAATCGGGTGAAGGATTCAAAATAACGTTGAATTGAGTTCTTAAATAATCGGGATCAAAGTTTTCAAAGAAATCTGTATCCATGCTTAAATGGTCGCCGATTAAAATAACAGTGGTGTTTTCATAAAACGGCTGTTGCTTAATCCATTCAACGAATTTATATGTTTCGTCTTGGCTGTAGAAAATGGCATTTGAATAATGGTCGCCAAACGGTGTGGATGCATTCTTGCTTAAATATCCGCCCGGGCGATGAGTGTCTGCCGTTTCCATTGTAAAGTTGAACGGCTTGCCGGTTTCATAAAGCCTTGTAATTTCGTCTTTTGCAAATTCGTAAAGTTTATCATCCTCATAGCCCCACCATTCTTTGTAGTCGGGAGGAATTAAGCCTTCACGCTTTGCATAGCCGTAATCCATGATTTTGTAATTGCCGTGATCATGATAATAGTATGAAAGTCCGCCAAAGTTTGCATCTGCGCCAAACATAACTGTTTGCTCGTAGCCTTGGTCATGCAAAATGTCGCCAAGGTTGTATGCGCCGGGGAAGAAGTTTCCGGGTGAACCGTATGCATTAGGTTCTGCCGGCACTTTCATCGGCAATCCGGTTGTCATATTAACCATTGATGCAACAGACCATTGAGTGCCTGTTGCTTTAAGCGGGCCGCCGAATTTTGTGTCGTTATTCGAGAAAGTGTAGCCTTCATATGCAAGCTCTGTCAGCTTTGGAATAAGGTTTGTATCCATATAACCGCCGAGATCCTTGGAAAGATAGCTGTTTTCCATTGATTCAAGGTAGATATGAATAAGGTTTCTTTTCTTCTCCGGGAAGGTCATCTTCGTGGTGCGCGGATCCTTGTAGTTTGCCTCAATAAAATCCGATTTTGCAATATATGCATTGTAAAGCTGCTTAAGCTTAAATTCTTTAACACCGTAGCCGATTCCGCCGCCAAGCATTGCAAGTGCAAGAATAAAGCTGATTATTCTGTGAACAAGATCGTTAAAGAATGTAATATTCTTTTTAATACCGTGATAAACAAGCTTGAAGTTTGAATAAACAAAAAGGCAGAAAACCGATGTGAGCAGCATGGTGGGATAAACAAGGCCTTCAATGCCCTCAAGATAAACTCCGCTGTCTGCGCCGCCTGCCGGTGAAAGCAGGTTGATTAAAAGCTGGTCTGCCGTAACATCGCCGTAAGAGCCTTTGCCCCAAACGGTGCCCACAAAGCAGAGGCTGCCGAGGCAAAACAGAATAACGCTTATAAGCTTTAATGCTCTTGCGCCCTTTTTCTTGGGAGTTTCGCTTTCAAATGTGATGTATTTATACACAAATGCATAAATGCCAAGCAAAATAATGCCAACTAAAAACGCAATTATGAAAAATTTAACAAATGAAGCGGGTTTGTAGCCGCCGGTCCACACAAAAAAGTGCTTATATTTGAGCACATATTTTTGGAAGAACACGGCGATAAGGTTAATAACAAACACATTCTTTATAACCATATGAATGCATTTGCCTGCCGAGCGCTCTCTGCAAAAAGCAAAGATCTGAACGGCACTGATAATCAGTGCGGCAACAGTGCCTAAGAGTAAAAACATAAATTAGCCTCTCTTTCGCAATTGTAAATAGAATATATCAAGAATATCACAAAAAGAGTGTGCGTGCAACAATTATTTTAATATTTAAAATAGAATAGATTGTTTTTTTATTGTTTTGCAGTTTTTGTGTCATTTATAGATTTAAAGAGCGAAAACTCATTGTCATAAGGCAAATCGCAGGTCATGTGCCAAATCATAATTCCGCCAAGCCCCGCATCAATTGCAAATGCGGTTTTGTCTGCTATCATTTGCGCCGAATTTAAATATTGCGGTGCTGTCATCGGTGCTCCGTCATGATCAAATCCGTTGTAATAGAATAAATTTGTAAATCTGTCAAGCTTGTTTTCGTATTGGCTGTAATCTCCCCAATATGCATGGCGATCTGTCGGTCTTGAATAAAACGGCACGCCGAAATCAAGCTGCTCTGCTTTAAAACCGCCTTCAAGCATTTTGTTTATGCCGTTAACCGATACCGGAAATGTTGCATGATAGCCGTGTGCAGTAAACATGTCATAAAGCATAACCTCTGCACGGTCTATGATTTCAATAACATCATCGTCAAACTGTAAATCCCAAGGTGCAATCGCAAGCGAAATGATTTTATCCGGAATTGCCGAATCAAGCTGCCTTAAAAATGAGTTGAAAAGCTTCCATTCTTTTTTTGAATTCGGAAATTCATAATCCATGTCATATCCGTCAAAACCGTATTTTTCCACAAAAGCTTTAATGCTTGCAATTGTGTTGCCGACATTTTCTTCACTCAGCATTGAAATAATGTCCGCATTGTTGTCATTATAGGGCATTGCAATGTCGCAAATCAGATTTATTTTTCTGTTGCCAACAGCCTTTTTGAGCATTTCCACCTTTTGTGCATAAATATCTTCCGAAATTGTGTTGCCGCTGTCGTCAACAAAAATAATGTTTCCTAATTTATCAAACTTTGCCGTGCCAAACATTATTATGTCCGTAACTCCGTCAAGCATTGAAAAATCGGTGTTTTCATTTATGTTTGCAGCCACAAGATAGGTGTTTACTCTTAAATTCTTTGCTTTGTCGCTTTTGATATTATAAACCTCGGCGCCGGTAAGTTTGAAATTTCCGCTTGCCATGTTAACAAAAATGCGTAAATAACGGTAGCTTACATCACCCAAAAAGCAGGTGTGGCCGCCTTCAATGCAGTCGCTTTGATAAAGAAAGTCATAATCGCTGTCTGCACTGTTGCTGCCATAGATTTCAAACAGAGCAATCTTTGATCCGCTTTCTTTAAGCACAACCGTGTTAAAATCAGTTTCCTTGCCCAAATCAATTGTGGCATATTTTGTTTCTTCTGCTTTTCCGCTGAGTTTAAATGTTGATGATGTTTTTCCGTCTTGGCTTGTAACCGTGCCGCCAAGCGCCAAGTTGTTGTAGAGACCGTATATTTGGCTCATGATTTTTTTGCCGTGACCGGTGCATCCGGTAAAAGTGCAGGCAATAAGTGCGCATGCCAAAAAAACGGCGAGCAGCTTTGTAAATTTGTTTTGTTTCATATTTACCCCCAAGTGAGCTTCAATTTGCATTTGTCGGGCACGGCCCGAATGCGATTTTTACATTGCAATGCTCTGATTATATACTATCACACGCATATCGTGCAGCGCAAGCGTAATTTTTATGATGGTTACATAGGCCGGATTATAATATAAACGGCATATTGCCACACGAAAAAAGTACTTTGTTTTGAAATTAAGCGAATTTATTTGTAAATTCTATATTGAAGTATATCAAATTGTTCCGTTTCAGCCTTTGCGTCATTTGAAATTTTCGGCGTTTTCAGTACATCAAATGTGCTAATGCAGCCGATGTATGAGGCACGGAGCTTCTTTGCAAGTGCAATACTTGCTTTATTATATCTGAATGTGTTGTAAGAAATGTATTCGTAATTTGTTTTTTCAAACAGTTTATTTATAAGCAATCGGCAGGTCTCGAATCCATATCCGTTGCGTTGATACTTTTCAGCCAAATCAATGCCTATTTCGGGTGTTTCGTCAAAATTTTTCAGTTCTGTATATCCTATAAAATCACCACATTCAGAATAAATAAGAAAGTGAACCTTATATTTGTCATTAAGTGTTTTCATAAACTCGTTTTTCATAAGAACCGAAAATTCTTCGGAAGTATTTAATGTGCCGTATGTATAGTTTAAGAGTAAATCAGTGTTGCCGGGGGTGAGAACATGAAGTGTAATCCTTTTGCCGGATATAGATTCATTGCCAAATAATTCTAAAAGTTGATCTCGATTCATATTTTACTCTCCAATACTGTCTTTAGTTTTAATTTCACATTGCAATATTCTGATTATATACTATCACACGCATATCGTGCGGCGCAAGCGTAATTTTTATGCTTGGCTGTTATGTGAATTTTGTGTTAATTTGCTTTTTTGCTTGTTGACTGTTTGGTGCGGCAGGAATATAATATCAATATTAGAAATTCTAAAATTAGAATAAAATTCCGAAAAAGAGGGTGATTTTATGAATCCGCTTGATTTGATTTCAATTGGTAAAAAGCTTTCCAATATTTATCAAGAACTTTCCGCTCCGATTTGTCGCAGTAACGGATTAAACCAAACCGGGCTTGATGTGCTGCTGTTTTTTGCAAATAATCCGCAATATAACACGGCAAGTGATGTTTGCAATATTCGCGGAATTAAAAGCGGTATTGCATCCGTTGCTGTTGATTCGCTCATAAAAAAAGGTTTGTTAAGCCGTTGCGAGGATGAGGCAGACAGACGTAAACGTAGGCTTGTATTAACCGAAAAAGCACTTCCGATTGTAAAAGAGGGCAGGGAAATGCAGGCAAGTTTTGCCGATGCATTAAAGACGAATATAACCGATTCCGAATTTGACGCTGTTGAAAGCGTGGCGGAAAAAATAAAAAGCAATATCGCTTTGCTTGAAAGTAAGGAGCGTTAATTTTGTTTGAAATAATCATTTGCATAATTGCGGGGTTGGGCGCAGGCTTCGGAACGGGCTTTGCCGGAATGAGCGCAGCTGCGGTTATATCCCCGTTGTTGATAACTTTTCTTCACATGGATTCTTATCTTGCAGTGGGCATTGCTCTTGCCAGCGATGTTCTTGCCAGTGCCGCCTCTGCAATAACTTATGGAAAAAATAAAAATCTTGATATAAAAAACGGAATCATAATGATGATTTCCGTGCTTTGTTTCACTATGGTGGGCAGCTATGTTGCAAGTATGGTGCCAAAAACAACTATGGGCAATTTTTCGGTGTTTATGACCTTGCTGCTCGGCGTAAAATTTATTGTTAAGCCTGTAACAGAGCCTAAGCGGCGCCTTTTGGGTGCCACCGCAAAGCAAAAAGCAATTCGCTCGGTTGCGTGCGGAGCCGTTGTGGGCTTTATATGCGGATTTATCGGCGCAGGCGGCGGAATGATGATGCTTTTGGTGCTTACATCCGTGCTTGGGTATGAGTTAAAAACCGCAGTCGGAACAAGCGTTTTTATTATGAGCGCCACTGCGCTAACCGGCTCGGTAAGCCATTTTGTAATCGGCGGAATGCCTGATATTAAGGCGCTCGCAGTCTGTGTTGTAAGCACTCTTGTTTTTGCTCAAATTGCAGCACTGATTGCAAATAAGCTTCCGGCCAAAACACTGAACAGAATAACGGGCGCCATCCTTGTTGTGCTCGGTGTTGCCGTTCTCGGTGTTAACTATTTAACTTGATACAGATTTTATAAATAAAAGAGCGGCATAAAATATGCCGCTCTTTTTATCTTTCGGATAGTGTAAAAACAAATGCCTTATAACATCCTTTTTTGTCTCCTTTTGTATTGAATTTGAGTTCAAAGAATGTTAAAATACAAACGCTAAAGGGTTTTAACATTCTCTTAGCTCCGGAGCGTTTCCCTCTTTGCTTTCTATTATTTCGGGGGTTACGCTCTTTTTTTTCTTGCCTTTTTGTTTTAAATGTGATATATTGTAAATACAATATATAAGCGGTTGACGGATGGCGGCAAGTACCACCCCGTGCGGCTTATATATTGTGTTTGCTTTGCTGCCCCGGCTTTTATTGTCGGGGCGTTTTTTTATTTATTGTTCGGTTTCTTTAGAAGCGCTTTTATTTTTTCGCTTGCTTCGTCGAGAGTTTCGCAACCGTCAAGTATAATTGATAATAACCGCAAATAGAAAAAAACAAGCGATGCTTGAATTAACAAGCACCGCCGTGAAGAACAAAGTGCAGTATCATCCACTGCACTTTTTATTTTATTGAAAACACCAAAAAAACAAGTTGAATTTAAAAATTAGCGGTTACAAAAATACAGCAGTTTTTTTGTAACTTCAAAAAGACAAATTCTACCTATTAGAGAAAAAATGAATGCAATTTGAGTTAATTTGAATGCAATTTGAAAATGGTGTTTAAAAAACTCCAAAAAGCAAATACCGCATAACTAAGCCAAAAACAAGCATTTTTAAAACAAATGGGGATATGTTTCAAACATACCCCCTGTGTCTTTGTACAGCATATTTGATACAATGTGACCACCTGTCCCAAAATGTGACCCTGCACTTGAAAATGTGACCACACATAAATAAAACAATTTTTACGGATTACAAACAGCACAAGGGTCCCAACCTTTTCTTTCAGCCTCTGCCACGGTCATTTATGACCTTTCCGCAAATCTTTAGCAAAGCCTTACACACGCCTGTTTCGGCTCTTTATTTTTCCGCTGAAATGTGTTGCAATAGGGCAACGACACATAAACAAATGTGGATTGAAAATTACTTTTTCTTAGATTTTTGTGAGCTAAAAAGCGATGCCAAATCATAAGAGTCGCCATTGCTTTGATGTAAGTCTAAACTATGCGATTATCTGCGATTATACCGTATATGTAAGAAGGACCCCACATGCCTGCTTTCTGAATTTTGGCGGGAGTGGGATTTACAATAAACAATGTTTTTTTCACCGCATCTTTTGTTATCTTACGCTTTTTATCATCGTTTATAAGGATATAGTCATTATAGACTGCATATTGAAATTCAACCCCTAGAACGGTTTTGAATGTCTCGCCTTCACAGTGTCTGATATTATTCCAAATAGCATCATTGTTCATAACATTACCTCAACATTTGTTTTTAAAAAATATTCCTCTTATTAGGACAAACAGAACGCCTCCGATAAACAATCCCGCTCGCATTTCTGTTTTCTTTGTTGTTTTCAAACTCTCCTCAAAGCATATACTGTATTTCAAGCGAAGAGGAATATCCGCTTGGGGTTTCATGGAGTACAATATCATTATCACCCATACATTGCCTCATTGCGTTACAGACCATAGGCATGCTGTTTCTTAGTTTGTTAATGCGGTGAAGATTACTTGCTCTCAACACTATAAATTCCTCACCTCTGCTTCTGGCCTCTTCTTTTTGAGCTTCGATATACTCACGGATATCTTTGGTTTTTACCTTGACAACATTAGCGACGATTTCGTCATGCGCTTTTACCGTGTTTTCTTGACCTTGATTGCTCATTAACAGGTCGACCTTTTCTTCCAAAGTTTGAATCCTTGAAAGCAATTCAACGATAATTTTTTCATAATTCATAAGAATTACACCCCATTGTTAAAATAATTCTATATGAATTCTATCATAATTACATAATTTTTTCAAGACTATTGTTACGATTTTTCATGGCAAAATGGTTGCGATTTATAATTACCACTTCTCTTCTTTGTTTACAGCAGCTCAATTTTTGAAAGCCAAACAAGCAGCCGCCACAGATTTTCCTGTGGCGGTTGTCTGAATAATTACCTTACCGTTCGTCCCGATTTAAGCCGTTCTTTCTCGGCGACGATTTCCGCATTCTTGCACTACATAAATATCAGCATCCAGTTTTTGAAGAACAGAAAATTTTTCTCTGAATTTTCCGTTACAATTCCAACTTACTATTTTCATAAAAACCCTCGCATAATAAATAAATATAAAATTATTATATCATTGTGAAATTGTTTATTCAATGCGTTTAATATTATTGATTTTCACTGAGTGCAACAATTAGGCATTTTCGTAGTAAACCGAATATAAAAACAGCGTCTGCTGATAATACAAAAACATCAACAAACGCTGAAAAGCCTTTATTTACAAGATTTTAGGCAAAAAAGTAGGACACTAAAAATTACATCATTTTTAGTGTCCTATAGTGAAAGTAGTGACCAATTCTGATACCAAATGCACACCCCTCGTATAAATCGTTAAAAGGTGTGCCTTTCGTTAAAAAGTGCAACTGTACTACCGTCTTTCATGCGCATAGGAATAGGTATCCACCAAGTTCTTAGTATATGAAATTTGCAGATTATTCTTGGATTTGGCTCAAATCAAATGCACCGTTCTCAATCAACTTCAAAAT
>ERZ780195.15-NODE-15-length-160948-cov-66.019286_pt1 | contig 160948 bp, 179 predicted proteins | sample MGYA00511017_ERZ780195 | MGnify/ENA primary metagenome ERZ780195 (study PRJEB29588, sample SAMEA2159974) | human gut metagenome | biome: human gut; feature: human-associated habitat; material: faeces | place: Denmark | collected 2008/2010 ...
ATAGGCCCTTGGGCCGCATAAGAAGAACCACCGGCTATGCCGGTGGGTTTCTCTTCATCTGTAAGCCGGCGGCTGCTTTTTATTATTTCATATATTTATAGAGGAAGGCATTGACTTCTTCCGTGACGAACTGATTGGATTCTTCGCTCAGCTTGAAAGAGCCGCCCAACATGCACCATGTGATGAGCGCACCGTAAAGATGGGAGAGAAGAAGTTTCGTAAGGAACGCGACCGGTGTATCTTCTTTCAGCCGGTCTTCTTCTTTGGTGTGCTTGAGAATGGTATAGATTTTACGATATCCTTCGCGGAGATTTTCCGCGCCTTCTTCTGCGGAGCGGGGAGACATGATATCGCGGATCCATTGGCGGATCAGATTTACACCCATGCGGTCCGCTTCATGGAGAATGGCATTGAAGTAATAGGTCAGTTTTTCCTGAGGGCCTCCGGGCATCGTCATGGCAGTGGTAAATATTTCTTCTATGACTCGGGTGGAAAATTCACGGACGACATCTTCCTTGCATACAAAATAGTGGTAGAATGTGCCTTTTGCCACACCGGCATCTTTCGTGATTTCCTCGACGGAAACGTTGTCAAATCCCCGTTCGCTGATGAGTTTTCTGGCGGAAGCGGTCAGCTTGGCTTTTGTCCGCTCGGCTTTTTTGGTTAAAGGCATTGCGCATCCTCCTTTATTATTTATATTATATTAGTATAAAATAAGTGGGGTATAAATGCAATGACTTTTAGTCATTTAAATGATCCGGGAAGGGTTTGGAATAAAATTTCCGCTGCTGTAATTGGACGGTTTCCTTTGGTATAATGAAGACAGGAAAACGGAAAGAATACAGTGTCCGGGTAAATGGTTTGGAGGAGCTTCATGGACGACGGCCATATATGGTTTGAATTATTTATTATTGTTCTGCTTGTCTTGGGAAATGCCGTGTGTTCATTGGCGGAAATTGCCATTGTTGGAGCGAGGAAGACGAAGCTGCAGGAGCTGGCGGACGAGGGGAAGCGTGGCGCGGCGCAGGCGCTGAAGCTGACCGGACGTAAAGAGGAGCTGTTCTCTACCATCCAGGTGGGGATTACCACCATCAGCATCGTGACGGGTATGTTCTCCGGCGCTTCTCTGGCAGGCCCTCTTGCTGATTTTCTTGGCGGCATTCCTGTAGCCGGCGCTTTCCTGGCACCTTTGAGCATGTTCTTTGTCATGGCGCTGGTGACGTATTTTGCTTTAATTATCGGGGAGCTGGCACCGAAGTGGATCGCCATTGCGGAACCGGAGAAAGCAGCGTGCCTCATCGCCCGTCCCATGATTTTATTTTCCAACCTGTGCAAGCCTCTTGTGATATTCAGCACGTGGTCGACGAAGCTTGTGGTGAAGATGCTCGGCGTCCGCATGGGGGGCGAAACGCCCGTATCGGAAGAGGAAATACGTGTCCTTCTCCATCAGGGGGCGCGGCTTGGCACGATTGATAAAAAAGAACCGGAAATGATTGAGAATGTTTTTTCTCTGAATGATCTCACTGCGTCGGATACTATGACTCCGCGGCCGCAGCTTGTATGGATTGATCTGGAGGATACGGAGGAAAATATCTGGGAGGATATTAATCATTCCACCCACTTCCGTCTTCCCGTGGGAAACGGATCCCTTGATGATTTCAAAGGTCTTGCCGATATGAGCGAAGTGCTCCGCGACCAGCACCGGAATCCCGGCAAGTCTATCAAAGCGTCCATCATGGACTCGGCTTACCGTCCGCTCCTGATTCCGGAAACACTTATATTGACAAAGGTTCTTGCCCTGTTCAAAGACCGGGTGGTCCACGAAGCGGTGGTCATTGATGAATACGGCACCCTGACGGGACTGGTCACGCTCCATGATGTTTTGGAAGAAATCGTGGGGGATATGCCTGGCGACAAGGAAGACATGATGGAGGCGCAAAATAAGTTTATCCGCCGCACGGAAAATTCCTGGCTGGTGGAAGGGCTGTGTACTATTGATGAGTTCAGGGAGTATTTCCATATCGAGGAAGAACTTCCGGGAGAAGCGGAAGATGACTACAAGACGCTTGGTGGGTTTATCACGTACCTGTTCGGCTATATTCCGAAAGAAACGGAAAAAATTTCCTTCGGCCGTTTTACCTTTGAAGTGATGGACTGCGACAACCGCAGAGTTGATAAAGTATTAGTTACGGAAGGGGAAGGATAGTATGTACAAAGACGGAGATTACAGGGGGTTGTCCTTAGAAGAGGTGATTCTTGCCATTCATGATGAACTGCGGGAAAACCGCGCTTTCCTCCAGATGTCTCTTCTCAATCCCGATCCCGACAACCGTCCCGCGGAAGATCTTCGGATACGGAAAATCATGGAGCTGGCAGGCGTCATGGAAAACGTGCTGGACACGCTTGTGGGGGACACTTGCGAATCGGAGGCGGAAGCCGGCCATGATGGGGAAGAAATCCCCTGCCGTGAAGAATCTGAAGGCGGTATCGACGTGGAGTATAGAAGCCATACGCCCGGGAAGCCTGACGAAAGTGAAAATATCGAGCAGGATTGGAATATGGATGCTGTGGGGGATGAAGCGGAAGACGTAAAAAAGAAGAAAGATAAGACGAAAAAAGGAAAGAAAAGTAAAAAGGATAAAAAAGGAAAGAAGAAGGGGAAAAAGAAATAAGCAGGGAGAGCCGCGCTGTCATCGGGCGGCTTTTCCTATGCCTGCGCCGCTCTTTCCTTTCCTGAAGTATGGGGACAAGGGGGCGTTTTCATGGCGGGATTTTCTCTTTTTATTTGACCGGTACGCTTTTATTGGCTACACTGGATATAATGTTTTTGAAAGGCGGTAGTATGGAATTCAGTATAAGAAACAGAAAAGTATGGTTCGTTTTCCTGCTTCTCTGTATATCCCTCTTCCTTTTGAGCGGCTGCGAAATGAAAAAGATGGGCGGCGATGCCGCGTCGAAGGAAAGTTATGTCGTCACTGACGCATTTGACAATCAGGTGGCTATTCCCCACAAACCGAAAAAGATCCTCGGCACGGACTCTGCTATCGATACGATGCTTCTTGGCGTTGTCGAACCGTCACGGCTGGCGGCGTGCTTCATCGCGGATAAAGATCCCGGTATGTCCTATATCGCGGACGAGGTGAAGGATATCAAGCCGGAGATTCCCCTGAACGGGATTTCTATGGAAATATTGACAAAAATAAGTCCCGATCTTATCGTGGCGTCATCTTATACGAGGCAGAAGGAACTGGATATGTGGCGCAGCCTCGGCTATCCTGTCGTCATGATCGACGGCCCGACGTCCATCGCCCAGGCAGAAAAGGATATACGCATCATCGCGGCTGCCGTGGGGGAAACGGAGCGGGGAGAAAAGGTGGTCGCCGAAATGGAACGGCAGTTAAAAGAAGTGGACAGTACACTTGCAGCAAGGAATCTTCCGCCCCAGACAGGACTTCTTGTCTCCCAAATGAGCCGTTACGGCGGACCGGGCTCCATGTACCATGAACTGCTGACAAGGGCGGGAATCAAAAACGCCATTGCCGAAGTAGGCGTAGCCAACGGGCAGCTTTTGTCGCAGGAACTGATTGTCAAATCGGATCCGGATTTCTTCTTTGTTTCTGCTGACAGGGAATCGGATGAAACGGGAGCGGGGAAATTCAGGGACAGTTTTCTGGCAAATCCCGCTATTCAGAATATGCGTGCTTACCATCGTGTCATTCCCCTGGAGGACCGGTATATCTATGCGTCGTCCCAGAACTGCGTCTATGCGGTGAAAGCGATGGCAAACGCCGCTTACGGCCCCCTTTTTGATATGAGCGGGGAAAAACAGATTAAAGGATATTGAGGAGGGGCTATGTCGAAAAAAAGTAAGAAGAAGAACAAAACGTTGGATATCATCATTTTAACGATGCAGATGATTTCACTCATCACCAATCTCTGGCTCCTGAAACATGCCATTGACAGAAGTATCGTAAAGAAAAAGACGGCGGGGGAGAGACATTGAAGCAAAGTGTGAGCCACTATGTCATGCCTGATGAAAAAGAAGAAGCAACGGCGGAATTGGTGCACCGCTTGGGGCTGGACGGCATTGAAAACCTTATTTACGGTGATGAACCGTCATCCAATCTTTTCACGTCGCTCACGGTGGGGGCGCATCTGCGCTTTTGGCCGAGGTGGATGGATTTTTACCTGGGAAATACGAAGCGCTGTAAAAAACAGTTCCCCGATGAAAAAGCCCTTACCGCTTACTATGGTGCCTCCGACACGGACGGCTGGCTTGAAGAAATACGGAAAAATATCCGCGCGGCGCTGGCGGAAAAGCCGGAGTACCTTGTGTGGCATGTGGCAGACTGTACTCTGGAAGAAGCATGGACACGGCAGTTTTATTACACTTCGAAGGACGTTCTTCGGGAAACGGCGGCTATTTACAATGCCGTTTCCGAAGAAGTGCCTGAAACGGTGGAAGTCCTTTTCGAAAATATTTTCTGGCCGGGGCTGTGCCGCCTTCTGCCTTCTGAAATAGACTATTTCTTTTCCCTTTTGAAAGGGTCAAATGTAGGACTTGTCTTAGACACGGGTCATTTCATGAATACCAATCCGGATCTGGAAACTGAAGCGGACGGCGCGGAATATATCTGTGCCATGGCGGAAAAACTGGGGAGCATGAAAAAACTGTTCCGAGGGATGCATCTGTCCTGTTCCCTGTCCGGGAAGTACCAGAAATCCTGTACCGCCGTGCCGCCGGAGAACATGGACGGAGAAACCGTCATGATGCATATTACCTCTATCGACCAGCACCGTCCTTTCACCACGGAAGCGGCGCGGAAAATCGTGGAATGCATAGAACCTGCATACCTCACGCATGAGCTTTTTGGTGATTATGGGGAAATCTCCGAAGAGAAACTGAAAATTCAGCTGGCCGCCATCGGAGCATATGGAAGCGGCGGGAAATCCGTTTTTTTATGCGGGTAAAGGAGTCATGATGAAGAAATGCATCTGCCTCTTATGGCTGCTCATGGCTGTATGTCTTTGCAGTCCGGCAGGCGCGGAAACAGGCCTTTACTTTTTATCATGGGATATGGATGGGGACGCAGTCTGTTATGCGCTGGAAGTCACTACGGAGGACGGAGAAGTTCTGTATGCCGATGATTCCGTCTGGCAGAATGAAGTCATATTTCCGGCGGATATCTCCTCGGAGGCGGAAGAGAAAATTTTCTGGCGTGTGCGGCCTTTCGATTTATACGGCGGGCCTCTCCATGGCTGGACCGAAAGAGAGCCTTTTGATGCGGCCGGCAGTTTTCTGGAACGGGAAGCGCCTCTTCTCCGTCCGGATAATCACGAGGACCGGTGGATGAAACTGCTCTACCCCGTTTATTCCTATGTGGGGCTTCCCGGCGCAAAATCATATGAGGTGGAAGTGACGGACAGCGAGCCTGAAAATCCTAACGGTACGGAACCGTCCATGTACCGTGTGTGGTCGAAGGTATCGGAAATCATGGAGCTTTATGACGACTTTCCCCGCACAGGCGTGTACTGGTGGCGTGTGCGGTGCCTTGATGAAGACGGGAATGCCCTCGGCGTGTGGAGCGAAGCGCGGAGAATGGAAATGCCTGTCGACGGATGGGAAACGGGGCTCTTCGGCGACAGCATCAGCCACGGCGGAGGACGGATGTCTTTTTCGCCGTCTGATGCGCTATACAATTTGGTCTCTTATCTTGACGAGCCGGCGGTGAATCTGGCACAGAGTGGCGACACGAGCCGGCGGATGGCGGAACGGTTCGAGGCGGATGTGCTTCCTTTCCGCTTAAGATATCTCCTCATCATGGGCGGTACGAACAGTCTCCGCGGAGGAGAAGATCCGGAGGAAGTCATCGGTGATCTGCGATATATCGGCGACAAGTGCAGGGAAAATGGGATCAAGCCGATTTATCTCACTTTGGCACCAATCAATCCTGACAATATTAAACGTTATTTCGATGAAGACACGGCACCCGATTGGAAAGAGCGCTTTTCTACGGTGAATGAATGGATACGCACGCAGGATCATATCGATACGGCAGTGCTCTTTGCGGATATGGATGTATTATCACCGGAGTACGGCGCAGACGGTATCCACATCGACTGGAAAGGGAAATTCCTGATGGGGCAGCTTATTAACAGGGAACTGCCGAAATTTAAGGAATAAGGTATCGGCGGATGGCGGAACTTAAGACAAATCAAAAATGCAGACGGTCACAAGTACACTGTCTGCGTTTTCTGTTTCCTGATATCGTGCTTTCAGAACAGCCGTGATTTCAGTTTCATGGCTGTCCATTTGGCAAGAGCGTCTTTTGCTTCCTGCGGCGCGGTATCCACAAGGCGCACCCGTGCTTTTAACCGCTCCTCCATGGTGACGCTTTTATCGATGTAGGGCTCAAAAGTTTTATACAGATTCATTTTTGTGATTTCTTCATTGATGTCCATAGGGCCTCCTTATTTCTTGTCATTGGAAAGATGAAGTCTGTCAAAGATCAGGAATGAGAGGGAGAGGATCATGGCAACGATGGTGGCAAGTCCCATGCCTTTCAGCTGGACAGGCCCCAGTGTGACGGTTGCGCCCGATAGTCCGGAAATCATGGTGACGGCGGTGAGAATCAGGTTTCTTGATTTCGTGTAGTCCACTTTCTTTTCGATGAGCATGCGGATCCCTGAGGATGCGATGAAACCGAAGAGGAGAATGCACACGCCGCCCATAACGGGAGTGGGGATGGCATGGATGACAGCGGCCACTTTGCCGATGAAGGAAAAGATGATGGCGAAGACTGCCGCGCCGCCGATGACCCAAGTGCTGTATACGCCTGTCATAGCCATGACGCCCATATTTTCACCGTAAGTGGTATTTGGCGTGGAACCGGCAAACCCGGAAATCATATTTGACAAACCGTCGGCAAAGAGGGAGCGGTGAAGCCCCGGATCTTTGATGAGGTCGCGGCCGACGATATCGCTGGTGACGAAGAGGTGTCCCAGATGTTCGGCGAAGACCACGAAAAGGGCGGGCATGATCATCATGACGGCGCTGAAATTAAAGCGGGGCGAATAAAAGGTGGGGACGGCAAACCATTCTTTCGCGGCTACATTGGAAAAATCGACGACGCCCATGATGATGGAAAGGATATATCCCGCGATGACGCCGATAAGAATCGGAATAATGGAAATAAATCCGCGGCCCAGTACAGTGGCGAGAATGGTGACGATGAGGGTAAACATGGAAATCATGACAGCCATGGCATTTGTCATACCCTGTGCTTCTCCGGAGAAGCCCGACATGCTCATGGCAAGCGGGGCAAGCTCCAGGCCGATAATGGCGACGATGGAGCCCATAGCGGCGGGAGGGAACAGCACATCAATCCATGAAGTCCCTATCTTCTTTACAAGGAGCGCGAGAATCATGAAAGACAGGCCGAAGCAGATGAATCCGCTTTGCGCGTCGGCATAGGTCATACCCTCTGTGGCGGTAACCGCGAGAACCGGAGAGATGAAAGCGAAACTGGAACCGAGATAGGCGGGCAGTTTCCATTTGCAGATGAACAGGTAGAGCAGCGTGCCCACGCCGTTCATGAAAAGACAGGTCGCCGGATCCACATGCAGGAGGAACGGCACGAGCACCGTCGAGCCGAACATGGCGAACAGGTGCTGCAGGCTGAGCGGTATAGTCGGCAGCAAAGGCAGTCTTTCTTCCACTTCGATAATTCTTTTTTCCATAAAACCCTCCATAAAAACCTTCACCCGCGAAAAAAGGAAGACCGCGTCCCAAACAGCGATCCTCCCTTCTTTAAAGACAATAAACTTATCTCAAATATTTTATACTTTCATACCTGTAAAAGCAAGAGTAAAGCAATATTTTCTGTAATTCCGTATAAAAACTATTTATAAAGAATGCATCCGAAAAAGTTATGCCCCGCTTTCATAACTTCGGATTTTTCAGCCTGAAAAACGCAAAATTTTCCCTTTAAATTCCAAAAAAGAATTTTAGAAATAATAAAAACAAAGAGTAAGAAGAAAAAAGAATAATATAGATAACTCTTAATTATTTTATTCCAAACGATTTTTCATGCTATGATTTTTTGGAAAATTAAATTTTACGAAAACAATATGAAGATGAAAACGTATTACCAAACAGGCATGATTCAGAACAGGAGGGCACAATGGCATTGATTTCACTCGGCTCGCTGGCAGCGGCTATTTTCCTTGGATTTTTCAGAAAAATGAATACGGGGCTTGTCTGTATCGGCTTTGCGCTGCTTCTGGGGAAACTGGCCGGCATTCCGGACAAGGAAATCATCGGCGGATTCAACTATTCCCTTTTCCTCATGCTTCTCGGCGTTACTTACCTGTTCGGACTGGCGGAATGGAACGGGACACTGAAACTTCTTACAAAGAAGATCACCGTTCTGGCAGGGAAACGGACATATCTCATCCCTGTCGTCATGTACCTTTTCGCCACAGTACTGTCCGCGCTGGGGCCGGGTACGATTCCCACCACCGCGATTATGATGGTTTTCGGAATGACGCTGGCCGTGGAAATGAAGATCAATCCTGCCATGCTGGCGGCAATCATATTCCTCGGTGCGGCCGGCGGAGGTATGTCGCCTCTTGCAGCGACGGGGATTATCGGACTCAACCTGTGCGAAGAATTCGGACTGACCGGTATCGAAGCGCCTCTGCTGGTGAACGGCGTATTTTCATCCACCGTGTATGCCGCTGTCGTTTACATCGCTTTCGGCGGGTATAAACTGAAATCGGAGAAAGCGCTGAAGTTTTCCGACACCGCTTCTTTTAACAGAGCACAGATCATCACGCTCCTCGGCATCTGCGCAATGGTAGGCATGGTAATGATTTTCAAAGTGAATGTGGGACTGGCCAGTTTTACCGCGGCAATGGCACTTTCCTTCTTCCGCGTGTCCGATGAAGGAGAGGCGCTGAAACGGATTCCCTGGGGGACGCTCCTCCTGATCTGCGGCGTAGGGGTACTGATGAATGTGATTATCGTCCTCGGCGGTATCCATCTTCTTTCCGCTTCCCTTGCGTCCATCATGAATGCTGCCACGGCTACTGCCATCCTCGGTGTCACCGCAGGCGTCATGTCATGGTTCTCTTCCACGTCGGGCGTAGTGATGCCCACACTTATTCCCACAGTGCCCCATATTATTCACCAGATGAGCATATCCGTGAATCCGGTGGAATGGGTCACCGCGATTTCCATGGTATCCAATACGGCAGGGATCAGCCCCCTCTCTACCGGCGGCGCGCTGGCCCTTGCGGCATATTCCTCAGAAGCAGGCGCTGCGGCAGGAGAAATGGATCGTCTCTTTGTGAAAATGTTCGGTATTTCCGCGATCGGTGTCGTTACCCTTTCCACGCTGGCATACTTCGGTTTCTACCGCTGGCTTCTGTAAGAAAATATATTTCCTGCGCTGCTTTTCAAGGCGGCGTTTTTTATTGGAACGAGCTGCCTTATGCTGTTTTTGTTATTCTACGGAAAGGGAAAGCGGTACAGGATGAAAGCTCTTTTTTTCCATAAGAAAAGACCCTGCCGAAACAGGGCCTTTCCTTTTTACATCAGAAGCGGAGCTGCATTCCCACTTCGTAATTTCTTCCCGGAGCGGAGTACCATGCGCCGTTCGGGTCATAACTGGTGCCTACATCCGTGTAAAACTGGTCGAATATATTATTCAGGCGGCCATAAATAGAGATGGTATCATTCACGCGGTAATTCGCTGCGAGATCCCATACCCAGAAATTCGCATAATCTTTCATAATCGGTTTGGATTTGGAACCGTATCTGTCCATAATGCCTCTGCCGGTGAGGGAAGCGTCCAGTTTTTCGGAATCATAGTTCACGTGGATGTCAATCGTACCCTTCGGCAGGCTTCCGTTGTTGTTGGTATTTTCTGTTGCACTCAGCGCGTTGATGTGGAGGTATGTATACCCGATGCCCGCGCTCCAGTACTTATTAAGTTTTTTATCCAGAGTGACACTGAAGCCCATGGAATTCATATTTCCCGTGTTGGCATATTTGGAAGCGGCAAAATCATAAATAATTCTGTTTTTCGCGTGCTGGCGGAAAATATTGAATGTACCCGATAGGGTATCGTCAAATTCATGGTTCACGCCGAATTCAAAGGTGTACCCTTCTTCTGGATCGAGATTCTTGTTTCCGTAATAAGCCGCGTTCAGCTGGTATAGATTCGGCGCAACAAAGAATTCCTTGTAGTTGAAATAGAAATTTGTTTTCTCGTTCTTCTTGAAACCGAGAGAAAGGCTGGGAGACAGATGGCCGCCGAAATTGGAATGGTGGTCATAGCGGAGCCCCGGTGTAATATTCCAATTTTCTGTCAGGTCGATTTTATCCTGCAGATAGAATGCCGTATTGGAAGCGTGGGCGCCTTCGGAAGCGTCATTTTTATACTTTGTGATTTTATCTTTGTACCAGTCAAAGCCTCCGATAATGGTCTGATTATCCAAGGTATAGGTGAGCTGATCGGAAATGCCGGATGTCCGCATGCCCATATCCCAGTTGAAAGGCCAGCCGGCGCCGTTCAGGTTGTAGTTGTCGTTAAAATTGGTACGATGGCGGTATACATTAAATTGGTTGGAGAGTCTGCTGCTGATTTTCGCGGTATATTGAAGGCTGATGGCATCATTATCTTTTGTGCCGTAATCGTCGTGGGTATCATTGGAGCCGTTGTCGGGACGGATATAATCGGATTTATATTTTGAGTAATTGAAAACGACATCAGATCCTTCTCCCAAGTCATAGCCCAGTTTTACATCTATATGTTTCGCGTTCAGGTGGCTGATGACTTTCCGGCCCCAGCCGTCTTTATAAGCGCCCTGAAGATGTTTGCCGGCGTCAATGGTCCAGAATATATTTCCCGCCTTGCCTTCGTTATATATAGTGTATTTTTCCGTAGAGTTGTTGCCGAAACCTGCGCCGATGGTGGTATGGACTTCATCGGTTTTCGGTTTCTTCGTGATGATATTGATAACGCCGCCCTGCGCGTCGGAACCGTAAAGCGTGGAGGCGGAACCTTTCAAAACTTCGATACGCTCAATGGACGCCATATCGGTAAGTGTGCCGAGATTGACTGCCGAACCGGAAACGCCGTTTGTATTTCTCCTCATACCGTCTACGAGGATAACTACATTAGAAGAACCGTTGATAAAAACTTTGTTGGAAGAATAATTCTGTCCGCTGGCGGAATAATTGCCGAGAACTACGCCGGGGACTGCACGAAGCGCTTCCGATACATCATTGAAATGTTTCTGCGCAATCTGCTTGCTTGTGACGACAGAGACAGACGCGTTTGTGTCAATCTGTTTTTCTTCCGTCCTGGCTGCGGTAACAACCACCTGATCAAGTGTGTACACAGGCGTATCGGCAGCACTTACAGAAAGAATGCCGCCGAAGGCAGCTGCTGACAGAGAAGCTAAAAGCAATCTTTTTTTCATAGAATCCTCCTTTGATTCCTGTTACGGGATAAATGGATGTCATAAGCGGACATTATGGCAGTCCCTGATAAAGGCAGTCCGTTCCGCTTTTCTTGCAGGCAGAAAAGTGTGCTTAGGGCCTTTACCGTAAAAACTCGTAATTATTATAGTAAAATAAGGATAAATTATCAATTTCTAAGATTAAAATCTATGCATTTTAAATGACTTAGGTAAAAAAGAGAAAATTTATGTAACCAATCATGTCGAAAATGCATTTACATGCTCAAAAATGATTTAAATGCATTCATGGATATCCGTTTAGAAAACAGCTGTACAAAAGGAAAAAGGGAGACTATAATGAAGGAAATCGATAAATATGAATTTACTTGTATATAGAAAGCGTGATTATTTTGGAACTTATGGGGCTTCCTGTATTTATAAAATTGAGTCTCTTCATGGCAGCCGTCTTCATATCGAATATCGTACAGGCACTCACCGGATTTGCCGGTGTCATGCTCTCTATTCCGCCGACAATCCTGCTTTACGGGCCGGACATGGCCAAAGCGGTCATCAATGTGATCTGCTGGCTGGTCTGCGCATACCTTATGGTTAAAAACAGAGAGTACATCAATAAAAAAGAACTGGGACGCATCACTCTCTTCATGCTTATCGGCATGGCGGCCGGTATTTATCTCTACAATATTGTGGACGCCCGTATTCTTGTGCCTGTGTACGGACTTCTCATTGTCGGCGTGGCGCTTAAAAATCTTCTCCTGAAACCGTCCGGTGCATCCCTTCCTGTCTGGGTTGCCATTCCTGTCCTTCTCGGCGCGGGCATCATCCACGGCATGTTTGCTTCCGGCGGCGCGCTCCTGGTCGTTTACCTGGCATCGGCCTTCCGGGATAAAAATTCCTTCCGTGCCAATGTGGCTTCCGTCTGGACCGTGCTGAACCTTGTCCTCATGTTCACAGACTATGAAAAGGGGTTGTACAATACGGAATTTTTTGAACTTCTGGGCATCGGCGTGATTCCTCTCGTCATTGCAGTCTATCTGGGAAATAAAATCCACAGCATGATCAACCAGCAGATGTTCAACCGCCTGACCTACGGGCTCCTCCTGGCGGCAGGTTCCATGATTCTTGTGTAAAAAGCGGTATTGACGGTAAGGCGTCATCAGAATAATAGATTCTTCACTCTGTGTCACTGTCCCGTTTCCCGTCTTTCCCACAAGGCATTCTTGTCTCCGCTCAGAATGACGATTGGAGGGAAGGGCGTCATAATGAGGGAAACGTTAATCGTCATCCTAAGCGGATGTGAAGGATCTGCCCCCATGGTAGGGAATCAGTAAGGCGTCATTCAAAGCGACAACAAAGGATTTGTTACAGTGTTAAGGAAAGGGATTCTAACGGGAAGAATAGGGATTGGGTAAGCCTCCTTGTTTATAAGGAGGTGGCCGGCGAAGCCGGACGGAGGATACTGGCTTGGGGGAATAACGCAAAAGAATAGAATGAAGATTCTTTTTCTGCCCCCGTTCTGAGTGATGACGGACGGTAAAGCGTCATCCGAAGCGAATGTGAAGGATCTATTACCGTGGTGAGGAAGCCGGCAAAAAGGGGAATAGCTATTAGCTGTTAGCTGTGAGCTGTCAGCTGCAGGCTAACTATTCTTTTACGATTTGAATCATTCCGGCGAGCGAGTATCCTCGTAAAGTATTTAATCCGAACCGGTAGGATTCGGAGCAAAAAAGACGGTCAGTGCAACCGTCTTTTGCTTTTGTGGCTCTTATTTCTATTTCCCTATTTTCAGTTCTGTCCATGCCCTGTCGTACATGGTGAGGGCTTCTCCGATGTCTTCGATCCATTCACCGCGGGAAATGTAGTCGCGGGCGGCTTTCAGCATGGGATCTCTGTTATATTCTTCGGAATGATAGGTTTCCGCTTTGGCGTTGGGGTCGTTGTAGCCGATGTATTCGTAATTTTTCGCGCTGACCTGCGGATCATAGAGGTAATTGATGAAAGCTTCCGCCAGTTCTTTGTGTTTCGCTCCTTTGGGGATGGCAAAGGTGTCCGCCCATATGACGGCGCCTTCTTTGGGAATAATGAAGGCAATGTCTGGATTATCCTTGTGGGTAAAAGAAGCATCGCCGGACCACATGGTGCCGATCCAGGCTTCTTCGGCGATGAATTTCTGCTTGATGGTGTCGGTGTCAAAGGCGAGAAGGTTGGGTGTCAGTTTACGGAGTTGATCGACGGCCTGTGTGACTTCGTTTGGATCTTTCGAGTTTACGGAATGCCCGTTTTTCTTGAGTCCCATGCCGATGACTTCACGGTTGTCGTTGAGCAGGATGACACGGCCTTTGTATTCGTCTTTCCACAAATCATTCCATGAGCTGGGCGTATCTTTGATGTATTTTGTATTGTAAGCGATGCCCGTGACACCCCAGGTATAGACGACAGAATAATCGCCTGAAGGGTCATAGGGAGGATTCTGCAGGGCGGGAAGCATATTTTCCGTATTCTTTATTTTACTTTTATCCAGTTTTTCGAGGAGATCCAGCTTGATCATGGTGGCGACCATGTAGTCTGACGGCTGGATGACATCATACTCCGAACCGCCTGCCTGTATTTTCGCGAGGAGTTCTTCATTGTTCGCAAAAACGTCGTAGTTGACTTTGCAGTTGTATTTCTTTTCGAAATCCGAAAGGACGTCGGGAGAAAAGTTGTCCGCCCAGCTGTACAGGTTCAGGACTTGCGTGTCTCCCCCGCTTTTCGTATTACTGTCAGGGGCGGATCCGCAGCCGGCAGCGGCAAGGCATGCGCCTGCGAGGAAAAGGGAAAAGAATTTTTTCATAGGAAATCTCCTTCAGGGAAAACGAAAATCGGTTCGGGATAATGGGGATGTAGGGGATTGAGCATAGGATGGTTCTTATGTACCAAAGAAATCAATGTCGGGATTTTTGTTCCATATGTATTCCATACGGCAGGCGATACGTTCTGCGGCAGGTGCGCCGAAACGGTCGCGGATAAAGCCGAGCGTCATGTCCATTCCTGCAGAAATGCCGGAAGAGGTATAAAATTTTCCGTCGTGCACCCAGCGTGCTTTTCTTATCCAATGGACTTTATCGGATGTGGAAACGACCCAGTCGAAAGCTCTTTTATTGGAGGTAGCCCTTTTCTCTTCGAGGATCCCGCATCGGGCAAGAAGGGCGGAACCGGTACAGACGGACAGGACGAAAGAGGCGTCTTCCGAAAGACGGCGTAAATTTTTCAAAAAAGGTTCCTCCTTTATCAGTGTGCGTGTACCGGCACCGCCGGGAATGACAAGTACACCTGATGTATTCATATTCCTTTGGGGTTCCGTATCAATTCTTACACCCTGCGTACTCGTGACAAGGCCGCCATTTTGTGAGATATAGTGAAGTTGGAAATCGGGATGGCGGCCGCATATTTCGACCGGACCGAAGAGATCCAGTGTTTCAAACTGCTCAAATAAAAGGAAATTGATATCCATGAGAACTCCTGTCTAAGACAATCAAAGAATACTTTGGGGCGGCGGATCATGAGAAAAGAGAAGCTGTTTACTGCCGGTCATCGGGCAGTTCTTTTTTTCTGCCGGTTCCCGCCTGCCGGATCTGAAAAAAATCCGCCAGAAGGACGAGCGCGATTTCAGCGGCGATCATGAGGGTGGAAAGGGCATTGATTTCCGGAGAAATCCCTCGCTTCACCATGGCGTAGATGTAAAGCGGGAGAGTTGTCGAATTCGGTCCGGCTGCGAAGAAGCTGATGATGAAGTCATCGATGGACAGTGTGAAAGCGATGAGCGCGCCCGCAGTGATTCCCGGCATGATGAGGGGAAGCGTGATGTAGCGGAAGCACTGCCACGGACGGGCATACAAATCGCCGGCGGCTTCTTCGTATTCCTGCTTCAGCCCGTCAAGCCGCGCGCCCACTGTGATGACCACGAAGGACAGGCAGAAGGTAATGTGGGCGAGAATGATGCTCGTTCTTCCCAGAGATAAATGGATCTGGGAAAAAAGGACGAGAAGGGAAAGCCCCATGACAATTTCGGGAATGAGGATGGGAAGGTAGATAAAGCCGTTCAGGATTCCCCGATATTTATAACGGTATTTGTGAAGGGCGAGCGCCGCGGTCGTGCCGAGAATGGTGGACACCGCCGTGGAAATGAATCCGATGATAAGTGTATTGGCGAGCGCCTCCGCCACATGGCGGTTATTAAAAAGCTGGGAGTACCATTTAAACGTGAAGCCTGCCCACACAGCGTTCATGCGGGAGTCGTTGAAGGAGTACAGAGCCAGGATAAGAATGGGCAGGTAAAGGAAGGCCAGCACTGCCAAAGCGTAAGAAACAAGGAGATGGCTACGCCATGTTTTCTGCATCGCTGTCTCCTTTCTGCGCCTGAATCGCCCGATAGTACAGGAAAATAAGAATGAGGGAAAGCAGGGCAAGCACGATGGACAGTGCCGAGCCGAAAGGCCAGTCACGGGCGGAGAGGAACTGGTTCTGTATGACATTGCCCACGAGAGCCGCTTTCGCCCCGCCCATGACATCGGGGACGACGAACATGCCGAGGGAAGAAATGAAGACCAATACCGTTCCTGCCGCGATGCCGGGCATCGTCAGAGGCAGGGTGATTTTTCGGAATGCTGTCACGGGGGAAGCGCCCAGATCGGCGGCTGCTTCTAAAAGCCTGCGGTCGAGCTGTTCAATGGAGACGTAAACGGGGAGGATCATGAAAGGAAGAAGGGCGTATACCATGCCCAGCATGACGGCGCCTTCATTATACAGAAATTGGATCGGCTGGGAAATAACTTCCAGCTTCATCAGAATCGTATTCAGCACGCCCTGGCTGCGGAGAATGATCACCCACGCATAGGAGCGGATAAGGAAATTGATCCAGAAAGGAATCATACAGAGGATCAGCCCTTTCTGCCGCAGACGGCGGGGGAGCCGGGCGATGCAGTATGCCAGCGGATAGCCCATAAGGATGGTACATACCGTGGTTACGACGGCTATGAAAATTGTCCGTCCAAAAATGGAAATATAAAGAGGATCCAAAAATCTTGCATAGTTTTGGAAAGTCCAGCCAAAAACGATCTGTCCGTATGCCGTGCGGGAAGCAAAGGAAACCGCCACCACGATGAGCATGGGGATGACAAAGAAAACAGCCAGCCAGACCATGGATGGGACGAGCAGATATTTTCCGTTTCTTTTCATCGTTCTACTCTGACCTCGTCTTTTTCATACCACCAGATGCCTACATGGTCGTTAATCTGCCAACGGTGGACGTCATCAAAGTACTGGTAGGCGAGGACTTCCTGGCCCGTGCCGTCAAGACGGATGAATACTTTATCAATGGTGCCGTAAAAAATCACATCCTCCACCGTGCCGAAGAAGCGCGGCGCGGGATGGGAATCATCGCAATCTTTTCCGCCGCAGAGATTCAGCTTTTCAGGGCGGAGGACAAGAATTTCCTTCCCGTTATCAAAAAAATTGCTTTCCCCGATGAAGCCGGCGACAAATTTTGTTTTTGGATAATGGTAAATCGTATTGGGATCATCGTCCTGCTGGATTTCCCCCTTATCCATGATAACGATGCGGTCGCTCATGGTGAGGGCTTCTTCCTGATCATGGGTGACGAATACGAAAGTAAGGCCAAGTTCTTCCTGCAGGTCTTTCAGCTCGATCTGGAGCGTTTTGCGGAGCTGGTAATCAAGAGCGCCGAGAGGTTCGTCTAAAAGAAGCATTTTCGGATTATTTACGAGGGCACGGGCCACGGCGACACGCTGCTGCTGCCCTCCCGACATCTGCGAAGGATACCGGCTGCGGAGATCTTCCAGCCGGATCAGTTTCAGCAGTTTCTGTGTGCGCTTCGCGGCTTCCTCTTTGCCGACGCCTTTCATGCGCAGGCCGAAACCGATATTTTCCTCCGCCGTCATATGGGGGAACAAAGCGTAATTCTGGAATACCATATTCACATCCCGTTTATAAGGGGGGAGATTTGTGATATCCTGCCCGTCAAGGATGATTTTTCCTTTTGTCGGAGTGTCCAGCCCTGCAAGCATACGGAGAAGAGTCGTCTTTCCGCAGCCGGAAGGACCTAATAAAGTTAAAAACTCGCCATCATGGATAGAGAGTGAGAGCGGGGGGATAATGACATGATCACCGTAAGCCTTGGTGATTCCCTCCAGACGGACCAATTCTTTCATGTCCCGAACACGACCTTTCAGGGAAGTATAGAAGCGGTGACGCCGCAGCCGCTTTATGCCCGCAGTCGGGCAACTATAAAAAGAAAGCGCAGGACTTTCCGCTTTCACGGCGGCGCGTTTTTTATTTACCTTGTCGAAAAAACGAAATTTTCTAACTCCGCGGTTTTCCTTACGGGAAGATAAAAACTGCACCAATACAAATGGTCAGCGCTTCCTTCTGTTTGTACTTTATTATACATGGAAAAATATAAAAACTGAATGCCTTTTGCCGCTATTTTTATAAATAACCCTAATCTTTCGGAAAGGGAATGATGGCCGATAGCTGTGAGCCGTTAGCCGTGAGCTGTCAGCTAAAAGTGCTGAATGACAACGGACGGTAAGATGTTATCCGGGTAATAGATTCTTCACTCTGTGTCACTGTCCCGTTTCCTGTCTTTCTCACAAAGCATTCTTGCCACCGTTCAGAATGACGATTGAAGGAAAGAGTCACTATGACGGAAAACGTTAAGCGTCCTCGTGTGAGCGTCAGCGAAGAATTTGCTGCCGTGGTGAGGAAAGCGGTAAGACGTCATCCTGAGCGATAGCGAAGGATCTATTACCGTGGTGAGGAAAACCGCAAGATGTCATTCTGAATGGAAGGAGACGAAGGGCTGTCGGCTTTTCATCCGTTCTCAGAGGAGAGGCGCATTTCCGGAACTGCGGGTGAAATTATTTCAATGCATAGTAAAACGGATCTGCATATATGGCGCGGATCCGTTTTTGCGTGGGAAATGTATGAAGGGGTATTTCTTTTATTTCCCTTTGATTGCCTGTTTTCCTTTTTTCAGCCAGTCCATGAGAAGCGGGGAGAAAGAGGAAAGGATGCAGAGGGTGATGAGTACCCAGCAGATGGGGGTAGAGAACAGAATGGTGATATCATTGCCCGAAAGAGTCAGGCTTCTGCGGAGGCCTCTTTCGCCGATCGGCCCTAAAATAAGGGCGAGGACGACGGCTGCCGTATTTAATCCCAGCTTTCTCATCAGGTAGCCCATAATGCCGAAGATGAACATGATAACTACGTCGACAAAGCTGTTATTGATAGCAAAAGAACCGACAACGCAGAGGACAAAGATGCAGGGAATAAGGACAGCGTCGGACAATTTGGAAATGTGGGCAAATATGCGGCATCCTCCGAGACCGATGAGGAGCATGAAGAACTGGACAATGACGAACCCCGCAAAGAAGGTGTAAGTCATGGGAGCGTACTTGGTGAAAAGCTCCGGGCCCGGCTGGAGACCCTGGATGATGAGGCCGCCCATGAGCACGGCGGTCACTGATTCTCCCGGAATGCCCAGTGTCAGTGTGGGAATGAGGGAGCCGCCGGTAACGGCGTTGTTTGCCGCTTCTGAACCGGCGACGCCTTCAATGGAGCCGCGGCCGAAATCTTCCGGCTTTTTGGAGAACTGTTTTGCCGTATTATAGCCCAGGAAGCAGGCGATAGAAGCGCCCGCGCCTGGGAGGATACCGATGATGTTCCCGATGAGCCAGGAACGGATGACGGTCGGACCGATCTGTTTCAGCTCACGGAATTTCAGCATGACGGAGTCGTGGAATTTGACGATACTTCCTCTTTCCTTAATCGCTTTTTCCGCAAGAATGAAGACCTGGGAAAGAGAAAAGAGACCGATGAGGGCACAGGTGACATTAATGCCGTTGTACAGTTCGTCTATGCCGAACATGAACCGTTCCGTACCTTCCATGGGATCCATGCCAATGGTGGAAAGAATGAGGCCGAAGGCGCCGCTCATAAGCCCTTTCACCATGGAGCCCGTGGTGACACCCGCAATGATGGTGAGTCCGAAGAGAGCAAGCCAGAAATATTCAGGGCTTCCGAACTTCATAGCCAGTTCAGCAAGCATGGGGGCAAAAAAGTAAAGGGAAATACAGGAAAGGAGTCCGCCGAAGAAGGAGGCGATGCATGCTGTGCCGAGTGCCTTGCCGGCTTTTCCCTGTTTGGTAAGTTCATACCCGTCGAGCGCTGTTGCCGCGGAAGCGGGCGTGCCAGGAGTATGGATCAGGATGGCGGAAATAGAACCGCCGAAAATGGCGCCGCAGTAAATGCCGCCGAGCATGATCAATCCCGTTTCGGGAGCCATGCCGAAGGTAAGCGGCAGAAGAAGCGCTACGCCCATGGCGGCGGAAAGGCCCGGCATACAGCCGACAACGATTCCGATGGTGACGCCGATAATCATCATGATTAGATTAGACGGCATGAGGGCATTGGCAAAACCTGCCGACATGAGTCCGAATGTGTTTGCATCCATGGTATTTCCTCCGGTTATAAGAATTCTTCCATAATGATCCCGTCAGGCAGGGGTACATTGAGGAATACATCGAATGTACCGTAGATGAGGGCGGCCATGCAGATCAGGACGAGAAAAATGTATTTCATTTTTATCCTGAAGAAGCGGAGGCAGATGAAGATGTATACGATGGAGGCGATGTAGAAGCCGAAGAGGTACATCAGGAGAAAGAACAGGAGGAAAGCGGAAAACATGACCCAGAACTGTTTCGGGAGAAAGCCGTCAAATACTTGGGAACTGTCGCTGATGATTTTGTGCTCTCTTCTGTAATCGCGGAACAGATGGCTCATGCGGACTGTCGTCAGAAGAAGGAGCAGCCCGATGACAAAGTACGGATAGTGTCTTGCCGGTTCGGGAAAGTCCAATGTCAGATATAAAAAGAAAAATGAGAAAAGATACATGAATCCGCAGATATAAATATCTGATTTTTTCATACAATACTCCTTAAAGAGAACCTCCGCGGTTTCAAACCGGTCAGAACGGACAAACCTGCCCCTTGGAAAAGAAGCAGGTTTTCTGTCTAATGAAACGCGGTGACGCTTAGAGGGAAATGCGTGATTTCCCCTGTTTCATGCAGCGCTTGCACTGTTATTTCTTTTCGTACAGTTTGCTGACTACATCTTTGCAGAAAGCGAGCTGCTCATCAATGAGCCTGCCCAGATCTTTGCTGTCCTTATAATCGAGAACCATGCCGGCTTTCTTGTGGGCTTCCACAACATCTTTGTCTTCCATGGTCTTTTTGAAAGCGTCTTCATAGAATTTAATTATATTTTCAGGGGTGCCTTTCGGGGCGACAATAGCGCGGGCGGAGCCGTACCATTTATTGTAATAGCCGAGTTCGCCGAGTGTCGGAACGTCAGGCAGCTGGGGATCACGCTTTTCATCAAATACGCCGAGGACACGGAGTTCGGCATTTTCACCGTTAATCAGTTTGATGACGTCGGCAACTTTGGCGCAGGAGAAATCCACTTCGCCCTGGCGGAGAGCAAGGAGCTGGTCGGCAGTACCGCCGTAAGGAACGGCATTATATTCAAATTTCGCGGACTGGGCGAGAAGCTGCGCGGAGGTGTGGTTGGAGGCCTGCACGCCGTTGGTGGAAGCTTTCAGCTGCCCCGGGTTTGCCTGTGCGTCTGCCACGAGCTCTTTTAAGTCTTTCCACTTTGCGTCTTTTCTGACGACAACCACAGCGGTTTCTGTCAGATGGTTTGCAATCGGAATAATGGACTTTTCATCAAAGGCAGCGCCTTTCTGGGAAGCGAGCGTGGTGTAGGTCGGCAGATTGATGAATCCTAAGGTGTATCCGTCCGGTTTGCCCTTGGCGAGTTCCGTCCAGCCGATTTTTCCGTCAGCCCCGGGTTTGTTTTCGATGACCAGGGTCTGGCCGACATACTTCTTGGCGCTGTTGGCAAGCAGACGCGCGCCTGTGTCCGTGCCGGAACCTGCTTTATAAGCGACGATGATCTTCACATCTTTTTCCGGTTTCCAGGCGGAAGAGCTGCTTTTTGCGCCGCCGCTCTTGGAACCACCGCATCCGCCGAGAAGGATGCCTGCAGCGACCGCCGCTGCGGCGAGCACAGCCAATTTCTTTTTCATGATTGAAAAACCTCCTTATATGTCCCCAATAAAATAAATGCAGTCTGATCTTGTCCGCATTTTCTCTTCCTGATTGTATCATGCCGGCTGGCGTACAACAATATAAAAAGAATCGGGGATTCTTGCGGGCGGGGACTCTTATGAAATAAGTATACACAAATAAAGGGCTGCTTCTGAAAAGACAAATAATACAATTAATGGAGAGTGAATGGAAAAATGGATCTATGGTAATGAGTAAAATGTATTCCAAAACACAAAAACAATAACTTGAAGTCATTTTAAAAGAAGGGCTGAACGAAGAAATAAGGTTACATATAATTTTTATAGGAGAGTACCAAAGGGAGAATATACAGTCCCGGCGGAGAGGCGGCAATAAAATTTAATGAAGACCGGTAGAAAGATATGGGAAATTGAAAAGAAGAACCCTGTGGTATAATGCCGATAGAAAAGGATTTCATAAAAATGACAGAAGTAATGGATGAGGAGAAATGATGGGAAATAAAGTTTTCAAAGCACTCACCGCTGTCGCTGCTGCGGCTGCTGCTGCGTGGCTTCTGCCGAAAAGGAAAAAGGAAATGGCGGTACGCCCCGTTCCGGCGGGAGAAAGTATGTCCTGCATCAGGGAACGGACAGGAGTGAATGAGGATGCTCTTTGCCTGTACTACTATCGCCCCGGCAGGTGGACGGAAAAGGATGCCGTCTTTATTGCATTCCATGGCTTTGGCAGGGATGGCGCGGAATATTGCAAAGCTCTCCGGAAGCTGGCGGAGGAAAGAAATATGCTGATCGTCTGTCCGGAGTTGACGGAAAGGAAGTATCCCGGCGCGGAATGGTATCAGGAAGGCGGCATCATGGATGCAGACGGACATATCCGTGAAAAAGAAGAGCGGACGTTCTCCGCGGCGGACCAGATCGTGGCAGAAGTGAAAAACCGCACGCAGGCAACAGGGGAAATCATTCTTTTCGGCCATTCTGCAGGCGGGCAGTTTGTCCATCGATGGGCGCTCCTCGGAGGAAAGAAAAATGTGGATGTAATCGCCGTGGCCAATTCCGGCTGGTTTACCATGCCTGACAGGGATATTGATTATCCTTACGGCATAAAGAATGTGGGGATTACTGATGAGGAACTGGGGGAAGCGTTTGCAGAGCCGGTCATTCTCTTCATGGGTGAAAAGGATGTGGAGCGGAAACCGCCGTTCCGCGATACGCCCGAAGCGGACGCCCAGGGGATGAACCGTATGGAACGGTGTACGAATTATTTCCGGCAATGTAAAGCAAAAGCGGAGGAGCTGCGGGTTCCTTTCCGCTGGAAACTGGAAACCGTAGAAGGCGCGGCTCATCAGGGGGTAAAAATGGCGGAAGGCGCAGCGGCATATATTTTTAGGAAATCATCGGAAGATAGAAATCGGAGAGTGTAAGCTGGGAGCTGTCAGCTATAAGCTGTTAGCCATTAGCTGTGAGCTATTAGCTGTGAGTTAAAAGCCGAAGCATATGATTTCCATTAGGTGTCATACGAAACATCAGCAAAGGATTTGCTGTTGTAGTGAGGGAAACGTTAAACGTCATCCTGAACGAACGTGAAGGATCTATACCCGTGGTGAGGAAAGCGGTAAGAAGATAAAAGCTATCAGCTGTGAGCTGTCAGCTGTCAGCTAAAAGTGCTGAATGATGGCGGACGGCAAGGAGTCATAATGAGGGGGATGTTAAGCATCATCCTAAGCGGAAGCGAAAGATCTATAGAATAGGCGGTATTGAATTGGCGAGGAAGCCGGAAGGTGAAAAAGAAGTGAGGAAGGAGGCGGGGTATGACAAAAGAAGTAAAAACCGGCATGATGGCGTTCATCGTTTTGGTTGCCGCCATGGCGGTGTTTCTTTTTGTCCGTCCGAAAGATTGGTTTGACGGGAATTATTTCCGCATGACAGCATCCTTTTCCAGTGTACAGGGGATCAAAAAAGGAAATGAAGTGCGTTATGCCGGTGTCCGTGTGGGGGAAGTATCCAAAATTTCCACGGAAGGAAATGAAGGGATTCTTGAGATGCGTATAAAGAAAGATGCGCAGATTCCTCTGGACGCGGAGTTTACCGTTTCGCAGAGCGGAGTGATCGATGATTATTATGTAGATATCCGCGGCGGTCATTTTGACGGCAGTTATTTCGGGGAGGGGATGCGTGTCGAAGAAAAAAGATCGAATCGTTTGGATCAGATGATGGAAAGAGCGAAGAAGCTGATGGATTCCGCAGCGCAGATGAAAGAGAATATAGGGAAGATGGAGGGAAAGTAGGCAGCTGAAAAGCCGCTTGGCATGCTTGGGAAAGTATGGCCGGCGGCTTTTTCTTTTACTTATGGGATTCCTGTTCCATTTCCCAGCTCCATGAGCGGGTGGGAGTCATCTTTCCGTCAGCACCGAAGGTGTACCTGGTGGTGCCGGGGAGTTTCGGCGTGAGGGGGCTGGTGAAGCCGCGGCCGATGACGTCGGTGGTGTTCATGATGAAAAGGAAGGCGTGGGGGTCTATGTCCTCGATGAAATGGCGCAGCTTGGTGACTTGCGTCAGATCCACGATAGCGAAAACGATTTTTTTGTCTTTTCCGCTGAACCCGCCCTGTCCGTAGAGGAGGGTAGCGCCGTGATGAATATTTCTCAGAATGGTGTCCGCCACTTCAAGCGGTTTGTCGGAAACGATGAAAGCCGCTTTCCTTTGGGCGAAGCCGATGACGATACGGCTGGAAACGGTGGCGTTGATGTACATGGCGATGAGGGTGCAGATGGCAGGTTCCAGTGTAAAGATCCACGCGCTGGACATGATGATGATGAAGTTCAGGCCAAAGACGACGTAGCCGATTTCCAGATTGTAAAATTTTTTGATAACCGCGCCAATGACGTCGAGGCCTCCGCTGTTTGAATTATAGCGGTAGAGAAGTCCCAGGGCGGCGCCGAGGACAACGCCCCCCGATATGGCAGCGACAAGAGGATTGCTGATGACACACCAGTCCGCCATGAAAGCGGTGAGGTCGATGAAGAGCGACAGACTCACTGTGCTTAAAATGGTGACGACCGTATAAAATTTTCCCATGAATTTCAAGGACAGGATGAGTACAGGTATATTCAGTACCAGATTGGATAGGCCAATGGGAATGTCCATGAGGTAGTAGAGGATCATGGCGATACCTGTGACACCGCCTGCGAGGAAGTGATGGGGAACAAGGAATATATTAAGTCCGGCAGCATAGATAAAAGTGCCGATGAGGGTGATGACAAGTATGAAAAGAACGCGCTGTATGTAGACAGGATCTTTCCAATACTTACGGATATTGGCGCCCACGATGATCTCCTTTGGGATGTGCCCATGGAATAAGGGATTCTTCCACGTTTAAATGTGAACACATTATATCACTATTTTCTCTTTAATGATACTGAAAGGAGTTGTAGAAAATATATTTTGAAATGCTGACGGGACGCACGGACTGAAAAATGATTTCCATATATTTTCCGATATGATATAATCTAATTAAAATTGCAACGTATACTATGTAATTTGCCACGAAGGTAAAGAGCGGTTTCAAGGGGAGCAGACGAATGGACAGTTTTGAGGAAATACTTCAAAAGAAGCATTTAAAACGTACGAAAGCGCGTGTCATGATCTTGAAGGTGCTCCAGAAGAGCCTGCCGATGACCGCGGGGGATGTATATGAAGCGGTGCGGAAGAGAGATACTAAGCTCAGTCTTTCTACGGTGTACCGTAATTGTGAAGCGCTGGCAAAAAAGGGACTGCTTCTCCGTTCGACGATGCTTGCTGACGGATTGACGAGGTATGAATATACGCAGGGTGACCATGTGCACCACGCGGTGTGCCTGTCGTGCAATAAGATTTTCCCTGTCGAGGTTCGTCTGGAACCGGAGTATAAAGACCGTCTGGCAGAAGAAAACGGATTTGAAGTGACGGAGCATCGTGTGGAAATTTACGGTTTTTGCAAAGAATGCAAGGCGCGGGGCATGGATAAGGAATTTAAAGAACGGATGATTTAAAGAAAGACAGGAAAGGCGGAGCGTATACGATGCGTTTTTTATTCCGTGCGTAACTGAAGGCGGGATTTAAAAAGTAAAAGGACATGAGGCGGCAGAGATGCCGTCTTTTTATGGTGCCCGCATTTCAAAAGAGGTACCGGAAGAAAATCTTATGTGTATTTATCATGCAATAATGATGAGTAAGATTTTTTCTATATCTGCAGTGCAGGGAATCTGTGGATAAATAAGGTGCTTACATGATAAAATATAAACAGATGTATATATAATTAATTATTTATGAAGAAGGAGGAGAGTGTATGGGTCTTATTAAAGCAGGAATGGGCGCGGTCGGAGGCGTACTGGCCGATCAGTGGAAGGAATTCTTCTATTGTGACAGCATGCCGCCTGATGTCCTCATGATGAAAGGACAGAAACGGACCGGCGGCCGCAGCTCGAACACAGGCGGAGAAGACAACATTATTTCCAACGGATCCGTCATTGCCGTCAATAACGGGCAGTGCATGATGATTGTGGAACAGGGTAAGGTCGTCGATCTTTGCGCCGAACCGGGAGAGTATACCTACGATCAGTCATCGGAACCGTCTCTCTTCACGGGCGGTCTGAATAAGGAAAGCGTCATCGCCGTATTCAAACAGATGGGGAGACGTTTTACCTTTGGCGGCGATACGGGGAAAGACCAGCGCGTTTATTTCTTCAATACAAAGGAAATTGTCGGGAACAAGTACGGTACGCCCAGCGAGATTCCGTTCAAGGTGGTTGATGCGGATACCGGGCTGAAATTGTCCGTCCGTATCCGCTGTTTCGGTGAATACAGTTACAAAATCGTAGATCCGATCCTCTTTTACACCAATGTGGCAGGCAACGCGACGGATAGTTATGAGCGTTCCCAGATTGACGGCCAGTTGAAATCGGAACTGCTTACGGCTCTCCAGCCGGCATTTGCCAAGATTTCTGCCCAGCGCATCGACTATACTGATCTGGCGGGACACACGTTTGAAATTGCCGAGGCTCTGAATGAAGTGCTTTCCAAGAAATGGACGGAGCTCCGCGGCCTTGCGATCGTTTCTTTCGGTGTGAACAGTGTCAAGGCCAATGAGGAAGACGAAGCGAAGATCCAGAAGATCCAGATGGGTATGGCCATGTCGAATCCCGCTATGGGGGCGGGCGTTCTCGTAGACGCACAGTCTGACGCTATGCGTACGGCGGCGGCCAATGAAGGCGGTATGGGTGCAGCATTTGGATTTATGGGTATGAATATGGCAGGCGCGGCAGGCGGTATGAACGCGTCCAACCTGTACGGTATGGCAGGCCAGCAGCAACAGCAGATGCCCCAGCAGGCACCTGCTCCCGCTCCCCAGGCAGTGGGCTGGAAATGTGCGGAGTGCGGTACGGAAGGGAATACAGGCAAGTTCTGCGCCAACTGCGGAAAACCCGCTCCCGCTCCTGCGGCTGAATGGACCTGCGCGGAATGCGGTACAAAGAATACGGGCAAATTCTGTGCCAACTGCGGCAAGCCCGCTCCTGCGGCTGAATGGACCTGCAGCGAATGCGGTACGCAGAATACAGGCAAGTTCTGTGCCAACTGCGGACATCCCCGTCCGTAATGGAACAGTTGAGGAAAGGGTGGCGGGCATGGGGTTACTATCGCCCTGTCTTTATTTCATCACTGTCGCTTCGGTTCCTTTACGGGAAAAACAGCGATTATGGAAAAGGAGGTACTTATGGCTGATACTTCAGTAAGCTTTAAATGCCCCAATTGCAGCGCTCCTCTTGCATATGCTCCCGGCGCGGATCATGTGACCTGCGAATACTGCGGCACGGAACTGTCCATCGCCGATCTGGAAGCGTTCTACGCGGCGAAGGAAGAAAACGCGGCAAAAGCGGAAGAAGCGCGGCAGAAAAAGTGGGATACTGACGGTGCAGGAAAGGAATGGAGCGAAGACGAGGCGAAGATTCTCCGCGCCTTTAACTGTTCTTCCTGTGGAGCGGAAATCGTCTGCGATGAAAATACGATTGCCACGGAATGCTGCTACTGCGGAAACCCGACGATGATTGCCCAGCGTTATGATGGCGCTCTGCGTCCTGACTATGTGATTCCGTTCCAGAAGACGAAAAAGGATGCCCAGGAAGCCTTTAAAAATTTCTACAAGGGGAAATTACTCCTGCCGTCCAATTTCGTCAGCCAAAACCGGGTGGATGCGATTCAGGGCATGTATGTTCCTTTCTGGCTCTTTGACTCTAAAGTCACCGCTACCGCCAGCTACAAAGCGAAAAACGTAAATACTTTCGTTGTCGGAAAGAATCAGATCACGGAAGAAAGGGTTTACCGGTGTGACCGTGAGGGAGAAATGAAATTTAACCGGGTACCTATGGATGGCAGTAAGAAAATGGACGATACATGGATGGAAAGTATCGGACCTTTTGATTATTCCACCATGGTTCCTTTTACCACGGCATACCTGGCAGGGTACTTGGCCGATAAGTATGATGTGCCGGCGGAAGAAATGGCGCCCCGCGCCGATGAGCTGGTAACAAATACCGCGCTTGCGCAGATGGATGACACTGTCACCGGTTATACAAGCTGTAATCGGGAAGACGGTTTCGTGTCCAAAGATGAAAACACCGTTTCCTATGCCCTTGCGCCGGTATGGATTCTTTCCACCACTTATAACGGTACACCGTACACTTTCATTATGAACGCCCAGAGCGGCAAGTTTGTGGGAAGCCTGCCGGTGGATAAAAATAAAGCATCCATGTACACGGCGGCGGCATTTGTCGTCTTCGTTCCCATCCTTTACTTCCTCATTAAAATGATGTTCGGTTCTTTATAAGGAGGCGGGACTATGAAAAAAATATTTCAGATCTTAGCGATGCTCCTTGCCGTCCTCTTTCTGCCCGTGATGTCTGACGCGGCGGAGATGCCGTCTTTCCATGACGGGGCGGATATCGTGAAAGGCGAGGCGGCCGCGGAAGTAAAGAACGCATTGGAAGCGGTAGAGAAGAAACATAATGTCCGTATCGCTGTTGTAACCCAGCCCTCCGTGAAGGGAATGAAAATCGGCGATTATGCCGATAAACTTCTCGGCACTGTGATCAAAGGCGGAGAAAAAGGAAATATGGTTCTCGTTCTTGATATGCAGGAACGCGACTGGTACATTGCCACCGATCCCAAAATGAAGGCGATGATTACCAATGATATAGGCATCAAACTTATGAAAGACGCCTTTGTAAGCAAGCTTTCCGCAGGGAATTACGCGGAAGCGTTCAAAGCTTATGCGGAGAAGGCAGACTTCCTTATTTCCTACTATGAGAAAGAAGGGAAAGCGTATGATCCTGACGATCAATTCAGTTTTCTCGGATTGGGGATTGCCGCTGTCCTTTCCCTGCTCGGCGCCTTCGGCGTAAGGAACTACCTGATAGGAACGATGAGCAATGTGGAGCCCGGCGTGAACGCTTCCCACTATCTTGACAAAGACAGTTTTGTCATGATCGGCGAGAATGACTACTATCTCTATACCAACCGTATCGTCACGCCCATTCCCGAAAAGAAAGATGACGGTGTCGTCGGAGCAGGCGGCTCCATGGGCGGCGGAAACGGAGGCAACGGCGGAGGAGGCGGAAAGTTCTGACAATGCCTGAAAAGAAATAAATTTGTTATTCATGAAAAGTTGCCTTACCGGCCGGCGGGGTAACTTTTTTATCCATGAAGAAGAAAATCGAATCGCAGGGAACAGTTTCTGTGGACCGCCTTTGCTTTGCCGTCCGTTTGTTGCAGAAACCACGTTTTATTCCTGTGTTATAATGGGGAAAATCAATCCGCTTATTGGATGATGGAGAAAAACATGAATCTTCTTCTGCTTATTTTTACTTTTATAACCAACTGGATCGTGAGCGCTTCTTTTTGGGCGCTCTATTTTTTATTTACCGTACCTTTTTTCCATGAAGAGCTGTCAGGAAATTATGAACTTCTGACGGAGCGCATCCTGCAGCTTTCTCTGGCGTGTGTTCTTGTGCCTGCCGTTTTATCGGGAACAGGCGTCATGCAGTATTTCTTTGTCCGTGAAAACGGCGGGCGTAGGGCTGCGGGAGAAACGAAAATGTATTTGGAACGTCTGATGCGCGATATCTGCCGTCGGGGCAGACTGGAATTATCCGATTTCCGTCTTTATACGGCGAAAGCAGATGATTACAATGCCTGGGCAATCGGCGGAAACCATATCACCGTCACGGAACGTCTGTTGAACGAATTTTCCGAAGAAGAGGTAAAAGGGATCCTTGCCCATGAGGTGGGACATCTGCAGAACGGGCACAGCCGCTTCGGTCTTCTGCGCTATGGCATGGAATGGTTCAGCGGTATCATTGTCTATGTGTACAGTGTGGTGACACTGCTCCTGGCATTTTTACGCTGGATTCCGGTCTTGGGGATTTTTATAGGCATTGTCAATTTTTTTATCCTCATACAATATTATTTCCTGAAAATATTTCTGCAGATTCCTCTTTGGTTTTTCACACAGTTCGGCAGCAGGCGAAATGAATATGCCGCCGACGAATATGCCTGCGGTCTCGGACTGGGGATGGAACTTGCCGTCGGACTGGTCCACCTGGAACATATTTTCCGCAGCGGCAGGCGGGACTGGTTTTCCCGTCTTTTTGACGACCATCCCGACATTCCCAGCCGGCTGGAACGGATAAGGAAAATCCTGATGGAAAGAGAACGCGGCTCTTTGGCGGGATAAGGAAACGGGGGAGTAAAATACGAAGAGGGAAGGGAATTTCCTCTTTGCGCTTTTGGCAGGATCATCCTTGCATCGGATTGAAATATATGGTATACTATGTACAGCAGAGGTGACTGTTAGTCATGTTGCTTCTGCGCCTCTTTTCAGCAAATGTTCCCCGACATTTGCAAAAAAATATACAAGGAAGTCGTCCCGGATCCCCATAACCCCCGGGACGTTTTCCTTGCATGAGAAAACGGATATTTCCTGACAGACTTTGGTCTGGAGAAATATCCGTTTTGTTTTACCATCCGTTTTTTCTCCAGAAAGAGGGGAGGAAAAGGATGAGAAGCGTAAAAGATTCAAGCCGGCCCATAAGCATGGACAGGGCGACGACCATTTTTGTCATGGCAGGCATGGCCGACCAGTTGCAGGTGGCGCCGAATTGTCCCAGTGCCGGCCCCGAGTTGCTCATGGTGGCAATGGAAAGGCCCAGGGCAGAAGGAATATCCGCACCGCTTGCGGCGATAAGGGCGGTCCATAAAAAAATGGACATCGTATAGATGAAGAAGAAACAGAAAACCTCGAGGAGCATGGATTCGGAAAAGTTTTCTCCTCCTGCACGGGTCTGTATGACGGCCCGGGGGTGGAGTTTCTGGCGGAGAACGGCGGTCATGGATTTGAAAAGCAATATGATGCGCGTTACTTTCAGGCCGCCCGAAGTCGATCCGCCGCAGCCGCCGATGAACATGAGTATGAGCAGTATGACCTGGGAAAAATGGGGCCACGCTTCAAAGTCGTAAGAAATAAATCCCGTGGTGGACGAAAGAGACGCCGAGGTAAAGAGCGCTTCCAGCAGTGCGGAAGGGGCGTACAGTCCTCTTTCCAGCATTAAATTTAAAGAGATAAGGATAGTGGCGGCGGCTACGATGGAAAGATAGACTTTAAATTCCGTATTTTCCCAAAGAACACGGATGCCCCGTTTCCAGGCAGCCACATAGATGCCGAAATTGGCGCTGGAAATAACCATAAAAAATATGACGGACAGTTTCAGAGGCGTACTGTCGTAAAAAGCGATGCTTTCATTCTTTGTGGAGAAACCTCCGGTGGCGATGGTGGAAAAGGCGTGATTTACCGCGTCGAAAAAGTTCATGCCGAGGAGTGTGTAAATCAATGCGGCAGAAACGGTAAAAAGCAGGTACACCGCAAAAAGAGCTTTCGCCATTTCTTTGATCCGGGGAACGGCACGGGAGGAATAAGGCCCCGTGCTTTCCGCATCAATCATGCGGGCGCTTCCTTTTCCGGCCTGCGGGAAGAGAGCCACAAAGATGACGATGATTCCCAGGCCGCCGAGCCAGTGGGTCAGGGAGCGGAAGAAAAGAATGCTTTTCGGCAGAACGGTTAAATCGGCAAAAACGGTGGCGCCGGTGCCTGTCAGGCCTGAAATGCTTTCTACCAGAGCGTCCAGCGGAGAAAGGAGACCGGACAGGAAATAAGGGAAAAGGTAAAGAATGGAAATACATATCCATGACAGCGCGGTCACCGCAAGACCGTCGCGGGGATTCAGATTGATGACTTTTTTCTTGCCCTTATACCGCAGGAATGCGGACAGTAAAAAACAAAGCGCCATGGAGTAAATAAAAGGAAGAACCGGTTCTTCCCCGAACAGGGCGGTCAGCAGGGGAAGCAGGAGGACGAGACCGCATCCCGCAGTCAGTTTGGCGATGAGTGCTGAAACGACGGTAGTATTCATAACGGTTTCCTGCCTTTAAAATAAGGAAGGACTTTTGCCGAGCAGGGGGTACGGATCAGGATGATGACCCGGTCTCCTGCGGCAAGGACAGAGCGGCCGTCAGGGATATGTGTCGTTTCGTTCCGGACATAAGCGCCTACAAGACATTCCGCCGGCAGCCCCGCTTTCATGAGAGGAATGCCTTCGGCAGGAGCGCCGCTTTCCAGAATAACTTCCACCGCTTCCACCTGCGCCGATTCAAGAAGAGAGACGGAGACGACACTGCGGCTCCGCACATAACTCAAAACCTCGCCTGCCGCCAGAAGCCGGACCGACAAGGCGATATCCACGCCTACCTGTGTCATGAGATCCGCGTATTCCCCGCGGACGACGCGGACGATTGTCTTTTTCGCGCCCAGGTGCCTGGCAAGGAGGGCGACAAGGAGATTCAGCCGTTCATCTTTCGTCGTGCAGATCACCACATCCGCTTCAGAAACGCCTTCCTGCATGAGAAGATCTATATCCGCCCCGTCGCCGCAAAGGACGATGGACTTTTTTAATTTGGAAGAAATATGCCGGCACTGCTCTGGATCGAGATCAATGACTTTTACGGATATACCGTCGGCTTCCAGCATGGGGGCAAGCGCCGTTCCTGTCCGTCCCGCGCCGATAACAATGGCCTTTTTGATGTGCCTGGTACTGCTTTCCGCCATACCCTGGCTGAATTTTTCTATATTTTCCGGCGCGCCGATGAAGTAAGCGTTGTCGTAAGGGAGCAGGCAGTCATTGCCGTGGGGGATAATCATCTGATGATCACGGAAAATCATGGCGGCAAGGATTTCATCAGGCAGTTCCAAATCTTTGAACGGTATATGGATATAAGGAGATTGGCGCTGTATCCGTGTCTCATACAAACGGACGCGGCCATTGGCGAAATCTCCCACGTTAAGGGCGGCGGGTGTCATGAGGATGCGCCGTATTTCTTTTGCCGTGACCAGCTCAGGACTCAGAACCAGGTCAATGTCAAAATTTTCCTGGAGATATTCGGTGGATTCCTGAAGGAATTTCGGGTCGCGGATGCGGGCAATCGTGTGGGGGATTCCATTTTTCTTCGCCAGCATGGAAGCAAGAATATTCACCTCATCCATTTCGGTCACCGCCACGAAAACAGATGCATCCTGTATATCGGGATCCCGTGTGAAATCCGGACTTGTCCCGTTGGCGGTGATCGTGAGTACATCCAGCGAGTCGCGGACTTTGGATAACTTTTCTTCATCAGAATCGGCGACAACCACATCATGCTGCTCATTGGAGAGAAGCTCGGCAATCGTATAGCCCAGATGCCCCGCGCCTAAAATTACGATACGCATGAAAACTCCTTAATCATAAAATGACAGGTAAAATATCTTGGATAATTCATCTTTTCTTATTTTATCACAGAGAAAACCACAATGAAAAAATCCCGCCATATGGGGGAGCGGGATTCATACGGATCGAGGAGATCCGTATGAATCTTCCGGGGATGGAGGGGATCCTGTATACCGTTACCGATTCATCAGACTTTCATTAAATCAGAACAGTGGGTTTACAGTATATTAAAAAATATCTATTGAAAGGCACACAGGAGAAAATCCCCGACACGATGGTGGAAACAGTACTCTGCTTCCATCCCCATTGTACCACAAAAAGAAGAGGAATCAAACCGAAAGAAGAACCATGCAGCAAGCCGGTTTCCCCTGCTGAAATTGGTACGTATGGTAAGAAGATAAAAGCTATCAGCTGTGAGCTGCCAGCTATAAGCTGTTAGCTATGAGTTAAAAGCCGAAGCATATGATTTCCGTTAGGTGTCATACGAAACATCAGCAAAGGATCTACTGCCGTGGTGAGAAAGACGGAACGTGTGATTCTGTAACGGCAGAAAGAATAGAAGCTGATATCTGACGCCAAACATATTAAAAATATTCCAATACGGCATATATCATCTTTTCTTATACAATATATTCCTATATGCGTCGTTGGATGTTTTTTACACAGGCCGACTGTGTTACAATAGGTACACAGGTAATGAGAGAGGTTCGTATGTTTGACGAAAAGTTATTGAATAAGGCGGAAGCGCTCTACATCCGGTGCCGGCTTGATGAAGCGTTTCCTTTATTTATGGAGCTTGCCGGGGCAGGCTGCGGCCGGGCGATGTACTTCCTCGGTGAGTATTACAATCACGGTCTCGGCTCGATTAAAGACAGGAATGAAACGGAAGCCCGCTACTGGCACGGGAAAGGCGCGGCGGTCGGCGAACTGCTGTCCCAATTGAATCTGGCGTACATGGAGGATCCCCGCTCTGAGGAGAGGGCGGTGCTTTGCCGCGGGTATTTTCCGTCTGTCGTGAAGGCGGCGGAAGCGGGGGATATCGTGGCTGCTGATGAGCTGGGCGATATGTATCTGTACGGGTTCGGTGTGGAAAAGAGCGGGAAGCAGGCTGTCTTCTGGCTGGAGAAAGGCGTAGAAAAAGGGTATTGGCGTTCTCTCAATGCCCTCGGCGATATGTACCGCCTGGGAGAAGAAGTGGAAGAAGATGGAAAAAAAGCGCTTTCCCTGTACAGGAAGGCGGAAGAAATGCATTCCAGGGAGGCGCTCACATCGATCGGCTTTATGTATTATGCAGGGCAGGGTGTGGATTTTGATGAAGGAAAGGCATTTTCTTATTTCCAAAAAGCGGCAGGAGAGGGAGATCTGGACGCTCTCTTCATGATGGGCCGCTGCTACCTGGAAGGCAGCGCAGTAGAGAAGGATGATCGGAAAGCGGCAACCTGCTTTAAAGAAGCGGCGGACCGCGGCTATCCCATGGGCATGTGGGCGCTGGGACAAAGTTATCTTCACGGCATTGGTGTGCAGCGGGACGAAAAAAAGGCGGTCGCCCTCTATCAGAAGGCGGCGGGTATGAATCTGGCGGCGGCGTATTCCGCTCTTGCCCAGTGCTACCGCTACGGCGCGGGCGTGTCTGAAGATAAAGCAGCCGCAGTGGAGATGTACAAGCGGGCATTTGCCCTGGGTCAAGGGCTTGCAGCGGATGAGATTGGAACGATGTACCTTGTGGGAAATGAAATCCTTCCGAATGTGGCGGAAGCGTTCCGCTGGTATGAAAAAGGGGCTGAAATGGAAGAGGCGGCCAGCTGGTACCATTTGGGAATCTGCTATGCCGAGGGTCTCGGTACGGAAATCAATCGGGACAAGGCGCTGGAGTACCTTTACCGGGCGTATGCCGCAGAGTATCCCGGCGCGCTGGAATATATCACGGATAATATGCAGATCCGGCTGCAGTAAGGAAACTGCTCTTCTTCGGAGGAGCGGTTTTATCATGGCGGAAAGACGCAGATGAACGGGGCGGAAAAAATCCTTTCGGCGCAGGGGGAAACTGATTGCTGTCATTATCCGAAAAAATATTTCTATACAGGGAAAGAAAAGATACTTTTGCTGGCAGAAAAGCGGTAAAATAATATAAATCAGAGTATAAAATATAGGGGACATATATGGAAGATGTTTTCTGGGGGCTTATGATTCCCCTTCTTGGTACGACGCTGGGTGCGGCGTGTGTCTTTTTCATGCGGGGACGGCTGCACCGATCGGTTCAGCGCGGCCTTACGGGATTTGCATCGGGTGTGATGGTGGCTGCTTCGTTTTTCAGTCTGCTCCTTCCGGCACTGGAGCAGTCGGCGCCTATGGGGCGGTGGGCGTTCCTTCCCGCGGTGATCGGTTTCGGTGTGGGTGTGGCGTTTCTTCTGTTTTTGGATCACATTATTCCTCATCTGCACATGAACGCGGAAACGGCGGAAGGGCCGAGGAGCCGCCTGAAGAAGACGACGATGCTCATTTTGGCGGTGACGCTCCATAATATTCCTGAGGGAATGGCGGTAGGCGTGGTATATGCGGGGGTTCTTGCCGGCAGCAGCGGTCTGACAGCGGCAGGGGCGATGGCTCTTTCAGCAGGGATCGCCATCCAGAACTTCCCGGAGGGCGCTATCATTTCCATGCCGCTCAAAGCGTCGGGCATGGGGAGCTGGAAATCTTTTTTTGGAGGCTTCCTTTCGGGTGTTGTGGAACCGGTTGGCGCGGTCCTGACGATTCTGCTTACGAGCCTTGTCGTTCCGCTTCTTCCCTGCTTTCTCAGCTTTGCTGCAGGTGCCATGATTTACGTCGTCGTGGAAGAGCTCATTCCTGAAATGTCGGCAGGGGAACATTCCGATATAGGCGTGGTTTCCTTTGCTGTCGGTTTCATGGTCATGATGGCTCTCGACGTGGCGCTGGGATAATCTTATTTTCTTTTTTCATGGCGAATTTTCCGCTTTTGAATGTGATATAATTAATTGTAAATATTTTTAGAAAAATACCGAAACGCGTTTTTGTTTTTCGGCATTTCTTTTGTTTGAAGAAGGACGGGGTACCGTGGAAAAGCAGGTCATGATCCGCTGCAAGTCGATCCAGCGGGACGAACGGGGAAAGGCGGAGGAAGTGGTACTGGAAACGCCGGGCGTGTACGGTGAAGATGAGGACTGCCGGTACCTGACCTACGAGGAAACGTCTCTTTCCGGCATGGAGGGAACGACGACGACGATCCGTATGTACGGTGACCATGTCACGCTTTCACGGCAGGGGAGTTTTCTCCAGGAAACGGAATACCGTCCGGGCACTGTGGCAAAGTCGGAGTATATAACGCCGGCAGGACCTGTGGAAATCACTGTTTCTTCGAAAGAAATCACCGATACGGTGAGCGGGGGAAAGGGGCGGCTCCGCCTGATTTATGACATTGAAATGAAAGGGCTTTTCAGCCATCTGAACGAAATTATTATTGATGTGCGGGAGGAATCGGAAACTTCATGGAAGTCAGAGAAGAACTGAAAGAAATTATTGAAAGGGCAAGGGCGGCGGCCGAGGCGGCAGGCGAACTTCCCCGTGGGGAGTATGCTCCTGTGCAGCGCCTGGAAATACCGAAAGCGAAGGAATTCGGCGATTATTCCACGAATGCGGCCATGCAGTGGGCAAGGACGGCACATAAAGCGCCCCGCGCCATCGCGGAAAGTATCGTAAAATATATTGACGCGCCTCTTGTTTCCAAAATGGAAATCGCGGGAGCGGGATTTATCAATTTCTTTCTGGCAGCAGACACAGTGTATGCCGAGTTAAGAAATATCCTTTCCGCCGGCGCTTCTTACGGAGATTTTCCGAAAGATAAAAAAGACAAAATCCTTGTGGAATATGTGTCCGCCAATCCCACAGGACCGCTCCATATCGGGCACGCCCGCGGCGCGGCTTATGGTTCTGCTCTGGTGAACCTGCTCCGCGCGGCGGGGTATGATGTGTATGCCGAGTATTATGTGAATGACGCGGGCAGCCAGATTGCCCACCTGGCGGAATCGGTCAATGCCCGTTACCTCCAGCTTCTCGGGAAAGACGCAGATGTGCCGGAGGACGGTTACCACGGATATGACATCGTGGAAACCGCCAAGTCCCTCATTGATCGTGAAGGCGATGCGTATCTGTCCATGGATGAAGAGGCGCGCCTGAAGGTGTTCAAAACGGTGGCGCTTAATGAAAAACTGTCTATCCTGAAAAAGGATCTGGCCGATTTCCATGTCACTTTTGACAACTGGTTCTCTGAAAAATCACTTTACCCCAAGCAGGTGGACGACGCTCTCGCTGCGCTGAAAAAGGACGGATATCTGTATGAGAAAGACGGCGCCTGGTGGCTTGCCACGACGAAGAACGGTGATGACAAAGACAGGGTCGTTATCCGCGCGAACGGCGAACCGACCTATTTCTGTTCCGATATCGCCTATGTGCCGAACAAGGAAAAACGGGGCTACAATAAGCTGATTGATATCTGGGGCGCAGACCACCACGGATATATTATCCGTATCCATTCTGCCATGAAGTTCCTTGGCTACGATCCGGAAGATTTTGAAATCATGCTTCTCCAGATGGTGACACTTCTCCGTGACGGACAGCCGGTGAAAATGTCCAAGCGCACAGGACAGGCGGTCACGCTCCGTGAGCTGATGGACGAAGTGGGAAGCGATGCGGCGAGGTATTTCTTCTGCAGCCGCACACTGGACAGCCAGATGGACTTCGATATTGACCTGGCGAAAAAGCAGTCCAGCGACAACCCTGTTTACTATATCCAGTATGCCAATGCCCGTATCCACAGCCTTTTTGCCCAGGCAAAAGAAGCGGGCGTAAAGTGGGGCGACTGGGAAAAGACAGACTTTACGAAACTGACGGAAGAATGTGAACTGGACCTTGTCAAGAAAATGGAAAACTACCATATGCTCATTGATGGCGCAGCGAAGGAACGAGCACCCCAGCGGGTAGCGAAATATGCTTATGAGCTGGCAGGGCTTTTCCATCATTTTTACCGTGAATGCCGCATTCTGGGCGTTGAAGAAGGCGTGACACAGGCAAGGCTCGGCCTCATCACCGCCGTACAGCACGTGCTTGTCCACGCGCTTTCTATTCTCGGTGTTTCCGCACCGGAGCGCATGTAAAGGAGGAACCATGACAAAGTATATTTTCGTGACCGGCGGCGTTGTTTCATCTTTGGGGAAAGGCATCACCGCCGCTTCCCTAGGCCGTCTTCTGAAAAACAGAGGGTACAAAGTTACCATTCAGAAATTTGACCCTTATATCAATATTGATCCCGGTACCATGAGTCCTTACCAGCACGGCGAGGTCTTTGTCACTGATGACGGCGCGGAAACGGATCTTGATTTGGGACACTATGAACGTTTCATTGACGAAAATTTGTCCAAAGCCTCCAACGTGACGACAGGCAAAATCTACCAGTCGGTGATCAATAAAGAAAGAAAGGGGGAATATCTGGGATCCACCATACAGGTTATCCCCCATATCACCAATGAAATTAAAGACCGTGTCCTCCGTGTCGGCAAAAATGACAATGCGGATATCGTTATCACCGAAATCGGCGGTACTGTGGGAGATATCGAATCCCTGCCTTTCCTGGAAGCAATCCGCCAGGTCAAGAAAGACGTGCCCAACAGAAATGATGTCATCTATGTCCATGTCACCCTTGTGCCTTACATCGCGGCGGCGGGCGAACTGAAAACGAAACCAACCCAGCACAGCGTCAAGGAACTGCGCTCCATCGGTATCCAGCCGGATATTATCGTGTGCCGCACCGTGGAAAAACTGTCAGATGAAATGAAAAAGAAAATCGGCATGTTTTGCGATGTGGAACCGGAAGCCGTCATCAATAACCTGACGGCGGACAGCATTTATGAAGTGCCTCTTCTTATGGAACAGGAAGGTCTCGACCATATCGCCCTGAAAAAATTGGGACTTGAAGATCGTCCGGTGGATATGGAAGACTGGAAAGCCATGGTAGAACGCATGACCACGGCAAAAAAGGAAGTGCAGATCGCCCTTGTCGGTAAATATGTCCGGCTCCATGACGCCTACCTTTCCGTAGCGGAAGCGCTGTCCCATGCGGGATACGCCATGGGGGCCAAGGTGAACATCCGCTGGATCAATTCCGAAATCCTTGAAGAAGAAAAGCCGGATCTGGATGAAGTATTTGCCGGTGTTGATGGTATCGTCGTCCCCGGCGGCTTTGGCTACCGCGGTGTAGAGGGGAAAATCGACGCTATTCGTTATGCCCGTGAAAATAAAATTCCCTTCCTTGGGCTCTGCCTCGGCATGCAGTGTGCCGTCATCGAATTTGCCAGAAACGTGTGCCACATGGAACAAGCCAACTCTTCCGAATTTATTCCCGACGGGAAATATCCCGTCATCGACCTCATGCCCGATCAGGAAGACGTCACGGAAAAAGGCGGTACCATGCGCCTCGGCATCTATCCGTGCAAGCTGAAAGAAGGAACAAGGGCGAGAACTTTGTATGAAAATCAGGAAATCGTCTACGAACGCCACCGCCACAGATACGAAGTGTCCAACGAATTCCGTCCGCAGATGGAAGCGGCGGGTCTTGTCATTTCCGGCACCAGCCCCGATGACCGTCTCGTGGAAATTATCGAATTAAAAGATCATCCCTACTTTGCCGCCACCCAGGCCCATCCGGAATTCAAGAGCCGCCCGAACCGGCCCCACCCCCTCTTCAACGGTTTTATGGAAGCTGCCGTGAAACAAAGCGGTGAATAAAATATGAAAAGAAAACGCTCCCTGCAGGGCGTTTTTTGATGGAAAAGCGTGAATAAATGATTCGGCACAAAAATAGATCGGGAGTCTGTCGTTTTATGTTTTGTCTAAATTAATTCTGAAAAGGAATTGCGGCAATATTTACATTAAACATAGAATTTAAATTAGATATAAAGTATAATATGATTATAGTTTAGTTGTTTATTATTTAAAGGAGGTTCTTATGAAAAAAAGATACGTACTGTTACTTTGCGCGGCGGCTTTGTCCATTGGCGCGGCCTGCTCTTCCGTGTCTGCCCACGGCGTGTTTATCGCGAACCGTTTTGATCAGAAAGCCCTTGCCCTTGGGGAAGGACCGACAGACAACGCGTACAATCCGTCTTGTGTAAAGGCGGTGGAAGCTTATGATAAGAATTTCAGCTCTATGGATGTGGAAACTGTAAGTTATAAAGATCATATTTCCATCATTCCTACAGATGAATTGGGAGTAACGGTGACGTTCTTTGATTATGGTTTCTTCACGAAAGACAGCTCCGGCAAAATGCACCAGGCTCCGTTTGCGGAAGTGGCGGATGCGGTGAAGACGACCCACGCGATCAAATGGAACATTAACTATTGGAGTCCTGATGTAAAGCCGGGCGGCATTTATAACGTGCCGATCCAGATCGTTCCCCAGGTGAATCCGCTGACGCTCCGCAAGGGCGATACGTATAGAATCCGTGTGTACAAAGATGGCAAGCCCTATGCGAACGCGCCTCTCATCAAGGATGTCATCAATGACCTGACTAATGAGTCCACAGCCGACGCGGACGGTTACGCTACAGTTACTGTCAGCGCAAACGGTCTGAACGTAGTAGGTGTGGAAGTGGCAGGGGAGAAAGAGGATGAACATACCACGCCGAAGTATTTCTCTTCTCTCTCTTTCATTATTGAACCGGAATAAGAAAATAAAACCCATTTAAAAATTCCGCCCGTTAATTGGGGCGGGATTTTTAAATGGGGAGAGGAAGTTCGATGCCCGAGAGCAGCGGTCCGAAATTGACAGCGTATGTTTTTCTTTCCGTATTGTGAAGATATGGATATATTCCCATCTCACTGCCGATTTCCCGCTTATGGACGGTTACAGTGAGGCAGTGGCCGGCTTATTCATAATCTGTTTATAGAGCATCTCTTCTTCCGAATTTTCTTTCACTTTTTTCCATCCGAAATCCGATTCATGGAAAGTTTCAATTTTCTTGACGTTCCCGTTTCGATCATATTCAATTTTGGAAGCAAGGGTGTATTTCTTCCGGTGGGTATCAAAAAGATAATTGTACTCCTCTGCCTCGCCATCCGCTTCCCGTTCCTGCATGGTGACGGCAACCAGGTTGCCCTGGCGGGAAACGGAAGAGGTATCATAATAGATTCGGTCGTTTCCGTCCTGTCCGAGGTAGACCCAGTTTACGGCGTAGGAAGTCATGCCTGCGGCGGTGAGAGTCAGGGCGAGTGCTGCGGAAGTCAGTAACTTTTTCATGATAGTCTCCTTTACTGTCATAACTATTTTGTCCAGTCGTGGTTGTAAATATCCCAGTCTTTCATTTGGGACAGATAATCGATGCTTTCCTCTATGTCCTCCATCAGCTGATCTTTCTGGGCGGGGAGTGTCGCCGCCAGACGAATATAGTTGGACACGTGATTGCTTCTGAAAATCATACGTTCGCTGTCAGGAAGATGCACGTTCTCCATGATCAGTTTGAGTTCTTTCATCAGTCCCGCCGGCGGCAGGGGATGGAATTCGCCCCGTTCAAACTGGTCTTTCAGTTCGCTGCCGCGATAGAGCATGAGGGACAGCGCAGAAAGCATGGTCGGCTTGATTTCATTGATGGCATGGGCGGTGGCAAGAGCGTGGCGCTCCGATCCTTCTGCGCCTGCGATGCCGAGGATGACCATGATGGAGAGCTGCATTCCCGCGGCGATGGCACGTTTGCCCACTTCGATGGACTGCTCACCGTTTACTCCTTTGCGGATCTCTTTCAGCGTCTGGGAATCGCCGCTTTCCATACCGTAGTAGAGCAGGGTGAGTCCCGCTTTTCTGAGGGAGGTGAGTTCTTCCACGGATTTACGTAGGATATCTCCCGGCGCGGCGTAAGACGCTACTCTTTCTAAGTTGGGGAAATATTCTTTCAATACTGCCAGGATTTTCAGCAAGCGGCCGGTGGGCAGTACAAGGGCGTCGCCGTCAGCAAGAAATACACGGAGCACACCTTCCGCGTCAGTGGCACGGGCAAGCTCAATCTGGCGCATGATCTGTTCATCAGAAAGCTTTTCAAATTTGACACCGCGGTACATATTGCAGTAGGTGCAGTTGTTGTGCGCACAGCCGCGGGTTACGCGGAGAATAAAGCTGGCTGCTTCACTTGGCGGGCGGTACACGGGGGTATCATAGGTATCAAAAAACATGCCGTACATAAAATTCATCCTTTCAATTTTGGGTTCTTCACAAACGATTTCGTTTACAATTCAATACATTTACAATTTTCTATATATTGAATTATATGGGAAGGAAAGTCAAATGACAACAAATAATTTAGATATAGAAGTATTTCATATCTATTATGCCGCTGGCGGAATGATATAATAAAACCATTAATAACGAATGGGGATCATGATGATTACAGAAAAAGCTTATGCGAAAATCAACCTGACTTTATCGGTGGGAGAAAAGAGAGAAGACGGGTATCATGAGATTGACAGCGTGATGCACAGTATATCCCTTTGCGATGAGGTGACACTTACGGAAGCGGGGGGGCTTTCTCTTTCCATTAAAGAAGGGCTTGCGCCAGGGGGAAAAGCAAATCTCATGTGGGATGCGGCGGAATTATTTTTCAGAGAAACAGGATTTTCCGGCGGTGTCCACATGGAACTGGTGAAACAGATTCCGTCGGAAGCGGGCATGGGCGGCGGCTCCTCCGATGCGGCGGCTGTCCTCCGCGGATTAAACAGAATGACAGGGCAGCAGCTTTCTCTTATGGCATTGGCGGATATGGGGGCAAAGCTGGGGGCTGATGTTCCCTTCTGTGTGGCGGGCGGCTGCCGGCGTTGCGAGGGGATCGGTGAAAAACTTACTCCTCTTGCCGGTTGGGCGGGGCTGCCCGTAGTTATCGTCCGACCCGGTGTTTCTATCTCCACAGGGAAAGCTTATGGACTGCTGGACGTCTGCCCCCGTCGCAGGGCAGGTACGGCAGAAAGCTGTATAGAGGCTTTGAAAAATAAAGACCGCGCTGCGCTGATGGCATCTCTTTCCAATGATTTTGAAGACGTTCTGTTTAAGGCGGAGCCAGTTCTTGGGGAAACGTTTTCCTATCTGTCCTCTCTTTGCAAAAAAACGATGATGACAGGGTCAGGATCCGCTTTTTTCCTGATGGTGGAAAATGAAGTGCAGCAAAGAAAGCTGGCGGCCAAAATAAAAGAGGAACGGCCGCAGTGGTATGTGGGCACGGCGAAAACGATTTTGTGAGCGAGAGTATGAATAAGTCGAAACAGAAAAGCGGTGAGGATGATGTCAGGCGTCTTCCCCTAAAGCGTCATTCTGAACGGGGGTAAAAATGTTTTGTGGGAAAAACGGGAAAGCGGAACGGTGACACAGAGTGAAGAATCTATGACGCTGATGACATTTTACGGTTTTCCTCACCACGGCAATAGATCCTTCGCTATCGCTTCAGGATGACGCTTTACCGGCTTCCTCATTATGTGTACAGATTCTTCGCTTGCGTTCCGGATGGAGCCTTGCCATCAGTGTTACCTTTGCCGGCAAATCAAAACGGAAAGTCATGATAAGCTTTTTGAATCCGATTTACAATTTCACTAGAATAGGAGAGCATAAAGAGTCAATTTCTTTGTGCTTTTTTATTTTTTCAACAGTTTTAAATTAAGTTTTTGTGTAAATAAACAAAGTTTGGCGGCAGATGATTGTATTCTACAAAGGAATATGATAACTTAAAAATATCTTTGTCCGCGGGTTTCACGGACAGGAGGGGAAAGCGAAAAAGACAGACGGAGGAAACACGGCTACTCGCGTTCATTTCTTTTTCGGAATCCTGTATTTTTGAAACCGAAGTGTTTTATGAAAAGGAGCAGGAATATGAAAAAAATTCTCGCAATCGCAGCAGCTGCTGCACTCACTGCAGGCGTATCCGCATACGCTGCAAATCCGTTTTCTGATGTATCCACTGATGACTGGGCCTACCAGGCAGTATCCGATCTCTCCGATCAGGGCGTTGTAGAAGGTTATCCGGACGGCACATTTAAAGGCGAAAGGAACATGACCCGTTATGAACTGGCTCAGGTGATCGCCCGTCTGATGGCTCGTGAAGATCAGCTGAATGCTGAACAGAAAGCCACATTGGACAGACTGGCAGGGGAATATGCTGATGAACTGGCGAACCTCGGCGTCCGCGTAAGCAATTTGGAAAAGAAAGTGGGCAACATTTCCTGGTCCGGCAATGCCCGTATGCGTTGGGTACAGGGATATGACGGTACAGAAGCGAAAGACAAGTATGATGGACGCATCAAGATTACCGCGCATGCTGATGTGAATGACAGCACTTATGTACAGGGGCGTCTCCGCAGCGATATGAATTTCAAAGACAGTAAAGATGCAAATACATACATGGAAGAATTGATTGTTCATCATCAGTTCGGCGACAAGGTCGGTGTGACCCTCGGCCGTCAGGATCTTACTCTCGGACAGACCGGGACTTACTATGATGATGAATTTGATGGCATCATCGCGACCTTTGGCAGCGATAAACTTGCTCTTGATCTGGGCTATGGCCGTTTCAAGTCCTGGGATCTGAAGGCGGCTGACGGCAGCAATACGGAAGCTTTCCTGGGACGTCTCTACGGTTCCACAGGCCGTCTGTCCTATGACGCGGAATATATCAATATGGCATACAACCAGGGCAATGTATGGGGACTTGGGTTGACTGCGAATATCACCGACAAGATTGATGTATTCGGTGATTTCTACAAGAATACCGATGCGGATAATGATCCGCAGGTTTGGACGGCAGGTCTCGGTTTCGGTCATACCAATTGGAAGAAACCGGGCACTTTCCGTGTTTCCGCTCAGTATATTGATGCAGAAAAAGGCAGCGTATTCGGCGCTTCTACCTATAACGTAAGTCCGATTGATGAAGCAATCAGCAAAACGGATGTGGATTACTGGCTTGCCCAGGCTGATGTCATCCTCGCCAAGAATGTAAAACTTCACGGCGAATATGCCTTCGATGTAGACGCGAAGGATGGCAGCGACTATGATAATTTGGCTACCGTATCCCTGAACTACGTATTCTGAGATACAGGCAAAAGAAAAGACCTCGAAAGGGGTCTTTTTTGTTTTAGAGAAATGAAGTGGCAGATGGTTGGTTTTGTCAGAGAAGGAAACATGGCTGCCGCCATTTTCTTACAGCCAGGTAAAAACCCGTGACAGAATTATCATCACGGGTTAAGTATTTCTTTTATTCCATTATTTGATGTAAGCGGTCGCTTTCAGCATGAACATATTATCCATTTTTTTGCCGCCCATATCTTTGGCGTTAAAGCCGTAATCAGCTTCCACGATAAGGCCTTTCATGGGAACATAAGATGCTTTGGCGAGGAAGAACTTGGCGCCGCCGAAGTTCTTGTGGTCGTTGGCGGGGTTGCCGTCAGTCAGGGCGTCCATCTTGTCGGCAAAGTAGGCAGGGACATTTTTCATGCCGTGCCAGTTTTTATAGACATGTCCCATGTATTGGTCGGCGATATCATTGCCGGAGCCGCCGAAGTATGTGCCGGCCTGGCTGTAAATATAATCTATGCCGATGGAGTAAGATCTGGGTTTGAGAACGTCTGCTGTTCCGTAGGAAAGACCGTAATTGAAGCTGTGCGGCTTCTCGTTATTCAAAGGAAGGACACGGAGATTCTTGACGAATTCGCCGTGGATATTCCATTTCGGTGTGACGTAGTAAGAACCGGCAAAGCCGTAGGCCTCGCAGATGTGTCCGACAGGACCGTTTGCTTTCATGGCATACGCATGGAATTCCCATTGATCCGGAACCTTGTAAATATAGGAGGCGTAAGTGACAGGCACGTCTTCATCTTCGCCCCAGTCCATTACGACATCTTTTCCCATAGGATAGAGGGTGTCATTAGCGGGATTGTAGTACATGGTGCTGGCGGAAACGAGGGAGTTCAGATTGAGAGTCCCCAGCTTGGCAGCGACCGCCTGTGCTAGCTGCGGATTCTGCGTCTTGATGAGATTGACGATCTTTCCTAAATTATTTTGCAGCTCTGGCAAATTATTGCTGCTGTTGATCAGGCCGGTGGCTTTTCCCAGTACGCTTTTGAGCGCCGGGTTGGCGGCAACGGCAGCGGCCACCACTTTGTTGGTGGAAAGCTCGACAATCAGCTTGCTCTTGGCAATCGGCGTGACTTTTATTCCGTGCATCATGGGACCGGTATAATTATAGTTGATATTGGTGGCGCGGCCATAAGCGATTGTCAGACGGCCTCCCTTTATGTAGTCGCCGAAAGTGATGAAGGCGCCTTTAAATTCACCGTCATAGGTATAGCCGGTAACCCCCATTTTGACGGGGAACTGTCCGATACCGATGAGGTTCTTTGACGGTCCGAAAGGAAGGTTCGTGGTGTCCTGTTTCTTACCGAACTGGAATGTGGTCCAAAGACGGTTCAGATGAAGCTCACCATCGCTGTGTCCGGCGCGGACGCTTTCGTTTCCGTTTTTATCGTATGTGTATTTATTGATATCGTAAGGGTCTCTGCCGTTCATGCCCATGTAAGTCTCAAGCTGCCCGTACAGGGTGCTTCTGTCATTGATCCTGGTCATGGTATTTAAACGGACGCGGGCGCCCAGTTCATAGTGTTTTTCTTTTGTGTCTTTGAAAATATCATCGTAACGGTCGATGCCCTGTACACGGAGTTCCGTGAGAAGCGATGTTTTTCCCGTTTTTTTCTCCAGTTCGGAAATACGGACGCCGAGGCTGGAGAGATCATTGGCATACTCTCTTGAAAGCTTGTCTACGACGGACTGCTGATCAGCGGAAAGAGAGTCTCTTTTTGCCAGCAGGCGGGCGGTAATCTGCGCCATTTCGTAACGGGTCATGTTCCTTTCGCCTTTGAATGTGCCGTCAGGATAGCCTTCGACAATGTTCTGGTCTGACAGGGAAGCGACGGCTTCGTATGCCCAGGAATCGCTTTCTACATCAGAAAATGGGTTGGCCGCGGAGGCGGTCATCGCTGCACCGGCAAAAAATGCGCAGACGGCGGCTCTCAGTATGGTATGTCTCATTGAATAAATCCCCTTGTTGTCCTTGGTTCTCATTTAGATAGCAAGACTTAAACGAAATATAAAAAATGAATGAAATATGTCTCAAAACAGACTTATTATATCTGATGGAAATAAAAACTGTCAATGGTTTTAACGCCTGATGTTAATTGTACATACAAATCGTATATGATAAGCGTGCAGCCGTCATTTTTGTGCAAAAAGAAAGAGGCCTGAAGGCCTCGGAAAGTCAATTTTAAAAGAAATATTATTTTTCTTTTATCGTATTTGTTTGAAAGATATGGATCCCTTTGAGGACGATGAAAGCAATGAGGCACCCGGCGCCGCAGGAAACGGAGAAGAGAGAAATATAGAAAAAAGCTCCTTTTGACGACCCCATAAAGAGAGCGGCCACCGGATAAGAGACAAGGCCGCCGATGAGCGATGTGCCTGTGAATTCTCCAAGGACGGCTGCCCAAAGTTTTTTCGTGCGGCTGTACAGGTATCCCGACAGGAAGGCGCCGATCATCGAGCCGGGGAAAGCGAGGAGCGAACCGGAGCCGATGATATTCCTGATCACCGATGTGGTAAAAGCGGCGGAAATACCGTACCGCGTGCCGCAGAGAACCGCAAGAAAGATATTGATCATGTGCTGGAGCGGGAAAGCACGGGTCACTCCCAAAGGAAAAGAAAAGACCGGTGAAAGAAGGACGCCTGCCGCGGCGAGGAGAGCGGCAAAAATCCATTTCCGCAAAGAAGAACGGCTGTCATTTTCAAACATAATAATCTCCTTTGTAAGAAAATATATTTTCCACAGATGTTTTTTCCATTATAGCACAAATAAGGATGGAATTTATACAGAGCGGTATAATTTAAGCAGGCAATAGTCATCGAGGAGGTTATGATGAGAAGAAACGACAGAGAAATTACGGAAGAAACGGAAATCAGAAAAGTTCTGGACGAGTGCAAAATCGTTCATCTGGGTTTTCAGGACGGCGGCCGTGTTTTTGTGGTGCCGGTCAACTACGGATACTCTTATGAAGGGGGAAAGCTTACGGTGTATTTCCATGGCGCTGATGCCGGACTGAAACGGGAACTGGCAGAATCAAATCCTGTCATCGGTTTTGAAATCGACAACGGCGGTGACATGGGACGGGCGGAGAAAGCCTGCGATTACACGGAGTACTACCACAGCATCATCGGGAGCGGACCGGTGTCGGTGGTAAAAGACAGGGAAGAGAAGAAAAAGATCCTTACGATTTTCATGGAGTGCCAGGATAAAAAGCATTTTGAGTTTACCGATCGAATGGCAGCGCATGTGGCGGTGTATAAAATCGAGGCGGACGAATTTGCCTGCAAGGAGCATAGCATGTAAAATACCCTCCTTACCATTATCTGATAAGAAGGGTCCGTGGTGCTTCAAAAATTTATCGTTTCATTTGTATGAAATACTTCGATCAGAGGAAGATATATTTCCCGATGAAGAGGATGGTCAGAATATACATCAGGGCACTGATCTTTTTCCCGTTTCCTGTGAGGGCGTTCATGACAGTGTAAGTGATGATGCCGAACGAGATGCCTTCGGCGATGCTGTATGTGAAGGGCATGGCAAGGATGGCGATATATGCGGGAATGGCTTCGGTGGGGTCGCTGAAGTTGATGCCCGTGACGGCGGTGAACATGAGGAAGCCCACGATGATGAGGGCGGGGGCGGTGGCAAAGGCGGGAATTGCCAGGAAGAAGGGGGAAAGGAACAGGGAGAGGGCAAAGAGAACGGCTACGGTGACGGCGGTAAGACCGGTCCGTCCGCCTTCAGAAACGCCTGCCGCACTTTCTACGAAGGTGGTTGTGGTGGAAACGCCGAGGCCCGCGCCGATGGTGGTGGCGACAGCGTCAGCCATGAGAGCGCCTTTGATGCGGGGCAGCTTCCCTTCCTCATCAAGCATGTTTGCTTTGGAAGAAACGCCGACCAGGGTGCCGAGGGTATCAAAAATATCCACGAAAAGGAACGCGAAGAGGACAACGAAGAAATCAGGGCTCATCACCTTTGAGAAATCAAGCTGCATGAAAATGGGGGACAGGCTTACAGGGGTAAAAGAAGCAATGCCTGCGGAAAGATCCGGCAGAGTACTGAACGCGCCTTTTGCGGGATCGGGGATGTAGAGCCCCGTGAGTTCGCATAGAATGCCGAGTCCCCATGTGAAGAGGATGCCCCAGAGAATATTTCCTCTCACTTTTTTCACCATGAGGATGCCTGTGAAAAGCACACCCAGGATGGCGAGGAGAACCGGAACTCCCACGGTGTGGAATGTGCCTGCGGCAATTGCGCCTTTAAAGGAGAAAAGAGAAACTTTCGTAGCGGGATTGGCGACGATGATATTGGCGGAAACCAGTCCGATGAAGGCAATGAACAGGCCGATACCTGCCGACACTGCCCGTTTCAGGTTGATGGGGATCGCGTTGAAAATCGCTTCGCGTACATTGGTGAGAGACAGGATAATGAAAATTACGCCTTCCAGACAAACAGCGGCAAGGGCGGTCTGCCAGGAATAGCCCATCTGCCCGACGACGGTGAAAGCGAAAAACGCATTCAGCCCCATGCCGGGAGCGAGGGCGAAGGGGTAATTGGCAAAGAGTGCCATGAGAATGGTGCCGATGAATGCGGCAAGGGCGGTCGCCGTAAGAAGCGCGCCTTTATCCATGCCGGCGGCGCTCATGATGCCGGGATTGACCGCGAGGATATACGCCATTGTCATGAAAGTCGTGATGCCCGCCATGATTTCTGTCCTGACGGACGTATGATTTTCTTTCAGGTGAAAAATTCTGTCCAAAAAACCGGATTGCTGTTCCATAAAATTTCTCCTTTCAGCTTTACCCACAATATGTATCATTATAAGATTTTTACAAAGCGGGGGCAATGGATTTTCTTCTTTCGGTGTATAATCAGGTAGTGGAAATTCTGCGGGAAAGCCCGCTTTATATAAAGGACATATAATGAGTATCTGTAATATCTGCCCGCGGGGATGCCGTGTGCCGCGGCGGGAGTCCATTCACGGACAGGGCGCTGTCGGCTACTGCCGGACAGGCATGCTTCCCATCGTATCCCGGGCGGCGCTCCATCATTGGGAAGAACCGTGCATCAGCGGAACGAGAGGCGCGGGAACGGTTTTCTTTGCGGGGTGCAACTTGTCCTGCGTCTATTGCCAGAATTATGAAATATCTGAACTGTGCCGGGGGATAGAAATATCCGTGGAGCGGCTGGCGGAGATTTACCGTGAACTCATCGCCCGGGGCGCGCACAATATCGACCTTGTGACGCCGACCCATTTTACTCATGCCGTTTTTCAAAGTCTGAGAGAACCGCTTCCCGTACCGGTGGTGTATAACTGCGGCGGCTATGAAAGCGTTCATACCGTGGCGTTCCTGCGGAAGAAAATACAGTGCTGGCTTCCTGATTTGAAGTACAGCGACGCTGCGGCGGCGGAGAGGTACAGCAGCGCGCCGGACTACTTTGAAAAGGCGGTGCCTGCCATTGAGCAGATGTTCCGGCAGACAGGCCCCTATGAAATCGGCGCCGACGGTATATTAAAAAAAGGTGTCCTTATCCGACACCTCATTTTGCCGGGGCAGATGAAAAACACGAAAGGCGTTTTGGAATATGTGGCGGAAACGTTTCGGAAAGGGGATGTTCTTTTCAGCCTTATGCGGCAGTACACGCCTCACGGAAGAGCGGAAGAGTTTCCTGAAATCAACCGCCGGATTACCGATGAAGAATACGAAGAGGCGGAAGCGTACATGGAAGCGCTCGGCATTGAAGACGGATATATCCAGCAGAAAGAATCTTCCGATCAAAGTTTTATTCCCGTTTTTGACGGGACAGGGGTGGAACGCGCCGCTGGAAGCCATACAAAAAAATAAAGCATCAATGAAAAACATCCGCAGAATACCGCGGGCGTCTTTTGCCATGCCTTTTGATCCGAAAATCCTTTTATTTGTGTAATTTCCTCATGAACGCTTCTTCATCCACAAGGAAACGGGTGTGCTCCGCCTCACCGATGGCGCCGTTTTCATCAGACGCGGTGATGGTGAAAGATATTTTCTTTCCTTTGACCGCCGTCACGGTGGCAGTCGCTTTGATCGTTTGTCCCACGGGGGTGGGCGCGTTGTGGCGGACGGCGATGAAACCGCCTACCGTAGTCTGTTTTGGCGGCAGGCAGGGCGCAAGGGCGGCGACGGCAGCCTCTTCCATAAGGGCGGATAAAACAGGAGTGGCAAGGACTTGCAGAGAGCCGCTTTTGACGGCAAGGGCAGTGTCTTTTTCCGTGACGGTCCGGCCGGCGGTACCGACAGTTCCGATTTTGATTTCCATAGGAATTCCTCCTTTGCTGATGGACCTATTGTAGCACGGCGGAGAAAAGGCGGCTATTTTCAGAGTTGTGGTATAATAAACCAGTCATGAAAACAGCGGAAGGCTGCGATGGTTTCTGTTCTTCCGCGATTGAAACAAGAGAGGTTTTATGAAGGAAATATCTTTTATAAAAGATAAAAGGAAATACCTGCATGGGGTGGTGCTTGCTTTTGCGGCGCTGGCGGCGGGCCTGTTCCTCTATTTTTATTTCTTTTATCACGGACCGGCGGATGGAACGGTGATGGTGGAAATACCGAAGAATGCCACGGGGCGGGAAATCGGAGAAATGCTTGAGGAGAAAGGTGTTATCAGAAGTGCCGCCGTTTTCCGCGCCATGCTTTTGGCCACAGGAAACGGGAAGGCGCTTAAAAGCGGATACTATACATTCCGGCAGGGATCAACGGTGGCGGAGACAATTTCGGTTCTGAAAAACGGAAAAGAAGAAGTGGTGAAGATTACCGTGCCGGAAGGCTTTACCGCAGCGCAGATTGCAGATGTTCTTCAGAAGGCGGGGCTGGAATGCTATGGAGATTTTCTTCATGAAGCGGAAACTTACGCGCCTTTTCCATACATGTACGGTCCCGAGGCGGCAAAGGTGAAGGGAGAAGGGTTTCTTTTCGCCGATACGTATGAGATTCCGAAATCTTGCTCCGCCCGGCAGATTGCTGACATGATGTATCGGCGCACGGATGAAATGCTTACGCCTGCATTGCGCAGGAGGGCGGAGGAGAAGCATCTTTCTATTCATGCCCTCATGACCATCGCGTCCATGGTGGAGCGGGAAGCACGGTTAAAGGAAGATCAAGTGCCGATCGCTTCTGTCATCCTGGCGCGTCTGGAGAAGCAGATGCCTCTTCAGATTGACGCTACTGTCCAGTATGCATTGGGCAGGCAGAAAGAGGAACTGACCATGGCGGATACGAAAATTGATTCGCCTTATAATACATATGAACGGCAGGGACTTCCGCCCGGCCCCATAAGCAGTCCCGGCATGGATGCCGTCCGTGCGGTGCTTGACGCGGCGCCCGGAGAGTATCTTTACTATGTGGCGGAAAAAGACGGCCGCCATGTCTTCACGAAGACGCTTGAAGAACATCAGGCGGAAATCGACCGCATCTATGGGACGGACGACTGATATGGCCATGATTGCGGATCTGAGAAAGGAACTGGAGCGGGAAGCGGAAGAAGAGAATATTCCCATTCTGCGCAGGGCGGAGAGGAAGCTGCTGCTGGAAGCCGCGGCGGCAGCCGATCCAAAGAAAATACTGGAAGTGGGAACGGCCATCGGCTATTCCGCTTTGCTTCTGGCAGAGCATTTTCCCCTGGCGGAAATTGATACCATAGAAATAGATGCCCTGCGGAATGAACGGGCTGTATCCGTCATGCAGGCGGCAGGATTCGAGCAGCGTGTCCGGTGCCATTTGGGGGACGCGGGAGAAGTGCTTTCTACGCTTGCAGGGCCGTATGATTTTGTTTACCTTGACGGGCCGAAAGGGCAGTACCTCCGCCATTTGAAACTTATTGAGCCGAAATTATCAGAAAACGCGGTTATTGCGGCGGATAATGTCCTCTTCCGCGGATTGGTGCGAAGCGGGGAACCCGCGGCGCATCGGTACAGGACGCTTGTCACACGCCTGCGGGAATACCTCGAATATGTGGAGGCTCATTATGATACGGTCATCCATGAAGAGGGAGACGGTCTTGCGGTGTCAAGTAAGATAAGGAAATAAGGGAAGAAAGGAACACAAGTGGAAAAAATGGAACTTCTCGCGCCGGCGGGAAATATGGAAAAAATGAAAATGGCGCTCCTTTACGGGGCAGACGCGGTATACATGGCGGGCAAAGCTTTCGGCCTCCGTGCGTACGGCGGCAATTTTACCCGGGAAGAAATGAAAGAGGCTGTGGAGTATGCCCATTCCATGGGGAAAAAAGTGTATATCACGGTCAATATCATTCCCCGGAATGAAGATTTGGAAGGGCTTGACACATACCTGAAATATTTACAGGATATTCATGCGGATGCCGTCCTGATTTCCGATCTCGGCGTATTTGATATCGCCCGTGAAGCAGCGCCTGATTTGCCGGTCCATGTGAGCACACAGGCGAGCGCGGCAAACTGGCGCACCGTCAGGAGATGGAAAGATATGGGCGCGTCCCGCGTCGTTCTTGCCAGAGAAGTATCCCTTTCGGAAATGGCGGACATCAGAAAACGGGTGGATATCGAACTGGAAGTATTCGGCCATGGGGCGCTCTGTATTTCCTGGAGCGGCCGCTGTCTTTTATCCAATTATTTTACAAACGGGAAACGCCAGTCCAACCGGGGCGAATGCATCCAGGCATGCCGGTTTAAGTATTCCGTGATGGAAGAGTCCCGTCCGGGACAGTATTTCCCCGTGGAAGAAGATGAGCACGGCACATATATTTTTAACAGCAAAGATCTCTGTATGATCGACCATATCCCCGAACTTATCGAAGCGGGCGTTTCTTCTCTGAAAATTGAAGGCCGCATGAAGAGCGTCTACTATGTGGCGGCGGTTGTGGCAGCGTATCGGAAAGCGATTGACTCGTACTACGAATTGGGAGCGGCATTTTCCGTTCGTCCGGAATGGCGGGAAGAACTGGAAAAGGTATCCCATCGTCCTTACACGACGGCTTTCGCGTTCCAGAACCCCGACCATTCCGCCCAAGAATATATGAAGTCCCAGCCGGAGCAGCCTTATGATTTTATCGGTCTTGTTCTGGAGCAGGATAAAGGAAACGGCACAGTCAAAGTGCAGCAGCGCAACTATTTCAAAGCGGGAGAGGTCGTTGAGTGCCTTACTCCGGCAGGGGATGTGTTTCCTGTCACAATCGGGCATCTGACGAATAAAGACGGTGAAGAGGCGGCAGCAGCGCCCCATCCGCTGGAAGAGCTGACGATGGTGACAGAAGAGGATCTGCCGCCGTATACTATTCTCCGGAGGCGCGTCCGTGGATAACAGAGTCTATATAGAAATCGCGCCGGGCGATGTGAACTACGTCAATCGTATCATGGAAGGATATGAATATCTCGGCATTCTGACCACCATCGATCCTCGGCGGGCGACCTGCTGCATCAATGCTACGGCGGACACACGAAAAGAAGTCGTCGAGATTCTCACCCATCTGGATACGGAAGTGAAAATCCTGGCGGACAGAGAAGAAGCGGAAGCGGGATTGAGGTAAATATTTCTTTTGGAATATGATAAAATAAATGTAGAAATAAAGGACGGGAGGAATCTGTATGGCAGCGGCGGAAAGAATTGCTGAATATCTGAAACAATGCGGTGTGTTTTATCTGGCCACTTTGGACGGTATCTGGCCGCGCCTCCGGCCGATGAGCAATGTCTGTGTCTGCGGCGGTGTAATCCATTTCCTTTTCAATAAAGATGATGAGATTTATGGGCAGCTTCTTTTAAATGACCGCGCGGAAATCTGCGCCACCCATCCGGATCAGTCGACTATCTGTATATCCTGCAAACTGCGGGAGGATAAAGGGGAAGAACCGCGGCGCGCCATGCTGAGGAGCTGTGAGGAGTCTCTGGACGGTATTCGTAAAGACGGCAGGTATACCGTGTTCAGGCTGGCATCGGGAAACGCGGTCATCACGGATTTTACCGGAAAGACGGAAGAAATTGAATTGTAAAAGAAAGCGCGCTTGTGACGGGCGCGTTTTTCATTTTCTGAAAGGCCGGCGGGGAAGTGCTATAATGGAGTCTAAATACGAACGGGAGTGAAGGATCTGTTGCTGTGATGAGGGGAGCCGTAAGAAGATAAAAGCTGTCAGCTGTCAGCCATTAGCTGTGAGTTAAAAGCCGAAGCATATGATTTCCATTAGGTGTCATACGAAACATTAGCAAAGGATTTGCTGTTGTAGTGAGGGAAACGATAATCGTCATCCTGAACGAATGTGAAGGATCTGTACCCGTGATGAGGGAAGCCGTAAGAAGATAAAAGCTATCAGCTGTGAGCTGTTAGCTGCAAGCTAACTATTCTTTTACGATTTAAATCATTACGGCAAGCGAGTATCCTTAATCGCACTACGTGCGCCAGCAGCTTCTTCTGGCGGCGGGTTCCATGATCCTTGTGCAAAAAGCGGTATTGACGGGGGGACTTCATTCGGAGTAACAGATTCTTCACTCCGTGTCACTATCCCGTTTCCCATCTTTCCTATAAGGAATGTTTGCCCCGTTCAGAATGACGATTGGAGGAAAGGGCATCATAATAAGAGAAACGTTAATCGTCATCCTGAACGAATGTGAAGGATCTGTACCCGTAGTGAGGAAGTCGTAAGAAGATAAAAGCTATCAGCTGTGAGCTGTCAGCTGGCAGCTAAAAGTGCCGAATGACGAGGGACGGTGAGACGCCATCCTGAACAAACGGGAAGGATCTGCTGCTGTGGTGAGGGAAATGAAAAACAATAAGTCTCGAGAATAAGTATATAAAGAAAGGCGGAATAAAAATGAATGGCTTGATTACCGATTTATACCAATTGACGATGGCAAATGCCCTTTTCAACAAAGGACGCCACGAACGGAAAGTCGTGTTTGACCGTTTTTACAGAAAGAATCCTTTTAACGGCGGCTACACTATCGTGGCGGGGCTTGAGCATCTCCAGCAGTTTGTAGAAAATTTCCGTTTTGATGAAGAAGATATCAATTACTTGGAAAGTCTGCATATTTTTTATCCCGCCTTTCTTGATTATCTGAAAGACTTCCGATTTAAAGGAAATATTTATGCTGTACCGGAAGGCACTGTAGTCTTTCCCGGCGAACCGCTTCTTCGTTTCCATGGCACTACGACAGAAGCCATGCTTCTCGAAACGGGTCTATCCATGATTATGAACCATGAAAGCCTCATCGCCACGAAAGCACGGCGTGTGCGTACTGTGGCGCCGAAAGACGCCCTGATGGAGTTCGGTCTCCGCCGCGCGCAGGGACATTCTGCCGGGCTCTGGGGCGCGCGGGCCGCCATGATCGGAGGGTTCAACGGCACATCCAATGTGGAAGCGGGAAAACAGTTCGGCATTCCTGTCCTCGGTACGATGGCCCACAGCTGGGTCATGAGCTTTGATGAAGAGATAGATGCTTTCCGCGAATACGTTCGCCAGTATCATGACAACCTCATCCTTTTGGCCGACACCTATAATGTCCTTGAAATGGGCGTACCCCATGCAATTCAGGTGTTTAAAGAACTAAAAGAAGAGGGGCGGCTTCCCGGGAAATACGGGATCCGCATCGACAGCGGAGATATCGCCTATCTCTCTCAGGAAGCGACCCGTATGTTTACCGAAGCCGGCTTCCCTGATGTCATTATTTCCGGTTCCAACGATCTTGACGAATATACCATCCAGTCCCTCAAAGCGCAGGGCTGCACCGTCACCTCGTGGGGCGTGGGTACGAAAATCATCACGGCCGACGGCACTTCCGCGCTGGGGGGCGTCTTTAAAATGGCGGTGAAAGAAGCGGATGGTAAAGAGGTTCCTGTTATGAAATTTTCCAATGACGTGGAAAAAATGACGAACCCCGGTATCAAGACGGTCTATCGTTTCTATAAAAAAGATACAGGAAAAATGATTACCGACCTTGTCTGCCTCCATGATGAAAAAGCGGCGGACGGCGGCGACTTTACTCTTGTCACGGAATCGGCGAAATGGCGCAGGAAAGAGCTGAAAGCAGGCACTTATACGGTGGAGGAACTGCTGAGGCCCGTCGTAGAAAACGGCAGGAACCTTCCGCTGCCCGCACTTTTTGAAATCATCCGCTATGCAGATAAGCAGATGGACACACTCTGGCCGGAATATACACGTCTCCTTAATCCTGATTTGATGGAAATCAACCTGTCCGACAAGCTGCAAACATTGAAGAGTGAACTTATCCGCCGCGAGTTGGGAGAATAAAAAGATCGTTTTCAGGTACAGGTTTTCAAGCTGTACCTGCGGTTTCCTTATCAAGGGCATAGATCCTTTACATCCGCTCCGGATGACGCTTACTGTTTCTGTCGTGCAGCGGCTTTTGGGGAATGCTTTCGGAGTCTGATATAATGAAAGAAAATGATTAAAGACAGCTCATGAAAGGAGCATTTATGAAAAAACGTATATGTGCTATGGCGCTCACGCTTGCTTTGGCAGCAGGCGGACTGTCTCTGGCATCCGATTTAAAAATGGCGGACGGACATATTCTTCCGCTGGGAAATGAGATGACCATCCGGGAAGCAGATAAATCATATGTGGGAAAAGAACTGCAGAAAGAGTGGAACCAGGAAAAAGTAGAGAAAGAAATCCTCCCTGCTGTCAGGCGGATGGGATTATTTGGAAAAGGCGATACAGTCCATGAAAAAATGATGGCCGAGCAGCTCGGAAAACTTTTTGCAGCCGGCAGATTTTCCCAGTTGCAAATGGAGACGAAGAATGCCTTTCATCAGGCGGCTGTTGTATCTGTAAAATTGGAAGAGAAAGATATCGCCGGCTGGAATGAAATCATCAGGGCCATGGAAAAAGCCCATCCGGAAAAAATTGATATCCTGGGAGAGAACCGGACTTTTAATCTTGAAACTATCCGGGAAAGCATGAAAAAAGAAGACAGCAACAATCGTTTCGTCTATAAAAAAGACGGACAGACCGAGTTTGTTTATGGAAGCATGTTTCTTTTTGTGGAACAGTACGGGGTGGAAGCGCCTTTTTATGTCTTTTTCATCGCGTCAGCAGATAAAGGACAACTTGGAGCCACTGCCATTTATACCAATCAGGCCACAGGCCGGATCATGGAGCCTGTTTTAGTAAAAGGCGCGGAGGGACTTCGATGAAAAGACTCGTGACAGCACTCTTGGCGGCGGGGATTACCGTTTCATCCATGTCCGCCGTTTTGGCAGAACCTGCCCATAAAGAGACGGGTACAGGCACGGCAGCCGACAGGCAATTGACTGCCGATTTCCGCAGAAGTCCGGGAGATGCCGTAAAAGATCTTTACAGGCAGGCAGCTCCTTTTCTTACAAAGGAAATCATTTTAAGAAATCATGCCGTCTATACACCTTTCGTCATGACGCCGTCTGCGAAAAAAATGGCGGGAAAAGAGATTCCGTTCAGTACGGAAAAAGGAGGAGTATTTCCTGCGGGCCAGCTTCTCGTCGCTTCTGATGAGGGAAGCTTTGACGCCTTTGTCATGAATTTCTCTTTTCCTGAAACGGAAGAAAATAAAAAGGGAATGGATCCTTTCTTTGCGAAGGATCAAAATATGGTGTCTGCAGGGGCGCTTATGATGGCGAACCTTTACCTGATGGGTGCTGAACCCGCAATTAATGAACTCATCGTGGACGCCATACACGAGCATAATAAAACGGCCCTTGTGAAACTCCCCGAAGACTTTGCCCATGTGCGTCTGCAGGACATAGAACCGATTACCCGTTTAAATGACCATACGTACACGGCGGGCGCGCGGGTCATAAGCGATGCCGACGGTTTCATCGTGCCCCTTTACATCCGGGGATACTTCATGAAAAAAGAGAATCGATACAGAGCAATCCTGGCAGTGACCAGTGACGCGGAAAGAAATTATCTGAAACCATCTCTGGAAGAACTGGCAAAAACAAGTATGAAATACTAAGATATCTCTATGACAAGCGAAGTGGAGTCCCTCTTTTTTGTATAGGAGCATACAAAAAAACTTTATGGAATTTTTTCTCTTAAAAGGAAAGGTGTTTTAAGGGAAAACGAAAGCAGGTCCTTTAACGGGATCTGCTTTTTTGCTGAAATATTATTTTGTGATGAGCGACAGAAGGATATCCGGATTGTCCGTGTCGTATTCGATCTGTTCCGACCAGCGCCGTATGTTTTCAGGGAGATCTCCGAATACGGCAGTTTCTATGAAGATGAAGTCTGTGCTTTGCCGGGCGTATGTCATGACGGCGTCTATGCCGTAGAACGGTTCTTTTTCCAGGGCGCGGTAGAAAATGTATTGATACACCGCCGTTAATTCCGGGAGAGGCGCTTCGGAAAGATAGGCGTGCGCCTTTTTCAGCGTGGAAGTAAAAGATCCGGAAAGAGAGGAGAGCCTCTTTGTCCATGCTTCATCGACAGGTTCCGTTTGAGAAAGAGCGTGTAAAATGGTCCGGCAGTAAGTTTCATTGATGGTCGGCGTATAGGAGAGCGCTTCTTCGGGAAGACTGCAGCCCATAGCGGAAAGCAGTGTGGGAAAGTCGAATAGAGAAGAGGCGCTGTCTTCCATGAAAAGCAGAGGCGTGGAATTGGACAGGAGAAGCTCAACGCTTTCTTCACAGGCAAGTCCCACACCAGCCAGCTCGAAATTTCCGTTTTCCACAAAAAAACGGGGATGCATGGCACAGATATCGCAAAGATTTTCTTCTCCCGTTTCCGCAATGATGCGGCAGAGTCCGTCTTCCTGTAAAAGAGGGCATCGGCCGTCTTTCATGATGAAACGGCGGTTTCCTTTTGTGCCTGCCATGGAGGTACGGATAGTTTCACCCGGTTCACCCGTCATGACGAGATATTTCATTGCCGTCGCTTCGTCGATGTCTATGTCCCAGTTCTGCATACAGCACGAGTGGACACACCTGTCCGCCTTGCATCGGAAGTCTTTGTAAAAAGCCGGGTAAACGGAAATCATGGCATGACCCTTTTGAGAATCGCGGCGCAGCCTTCCCGTACATCACGGTAGGTTGTTTCATAATCATCAGTGTACCACGGATCGGCGACACTCCGATTTTCTCCTGTCCATTCGAGAAGGAGGGACACTTTTTTCTGCGGGTCGCCTTTGGTAAGACGGTAAAGATCGCGGCGGTTCTCATCATCCATGCCGATGATGTAAGTGCTTTCTTCGTAATCGGCAGGCGTAAATATCCGTGCTTCCCGTTTAGTGAAAGGGATCCCCTTTTCGTTGAGAAGCCGGCGTACGGGGGGATAGGTGTCGTTTCCGATTTCTTCATAAGTCGCCGCGCAGGATGAAATGGAAATCAAATGTTCCAATCCGGCTTTTGCCACGAGGTCTTTCATAACAAATTCCGCCATCGGGGAGCGGCAGATATTACCGTGGCAGACAAACAGTATTTTTATAATGGAGATTCTCCTTCTGTTTTTTCATGTAACGGATTCCTCTTACTCCCATCTTGACCGGAAAGGAAGTATGGATAACGGTAGAAAACGCTTTTGACTGCTGTAAAGCGGATATAAGCGCTATATTTATTTCTTAACCGGCACAGGGTGTTTGTGCATTTTATGGCATCCGCATTTCATGGAAGACGCAGCTCATTATATCGGAGCTGTCGATGAGTTTGCAGCGGCAGCCGATTATCCATATTCAAATCGGGGATGTGGCTGCCACGGCCCCTGTCCCTGTCCGATTCGTCCCGTTTCGGCGTTTTGCGCTATGATATTTGAAATGATACGGTAACTGATGAGAATAAGAAAAGAGGTGAGGATAAGAAATGCAGGATGGATGCGTTTGTCGTGAAAGTTCATGAAGAAACTTCCAAAGGAACGAAAAGGCTTTATTTATATCCGCTCTTTTTGTACACTATAAAGAAAAGCGGAAAATATTTTACTTTACATACAAGTGTAAATTTTTTATTCCAATTACGCAATAGAAATGGAAGGACTTCTACTGTCCCGGGAGGAACCATGCGAAGGACGAAAATTATCTGCACTATCGGTCCGTTGCCGTTTTGAAAGGGGAAAAATTTTCGGGAGGACAGCCTTTGTGTCATCGCGGCAGGGGTCAGGCAGGGGGAAATAAACCGGCGGAAATCTTCTGCTACGAATATCATGCGCATTATGCAGGTGTAAAAAGAAAGGCTTGCGGTGGGAAACCGGCCGCGGGCTTTTCCTGCGGAAGGGAGAAATTATGGAAATACTGCGGGCGGCCAATGCGGAAATTGCCATGCGGAGAATTCTGCAGGCCGCCGTTTCGGAAAAGGCGAGCGATGTCCATCTAGAACCGTGCCGTGAATTTGTCCTTGTCCGGTTCCGCATTGACGGAACTCTTACAGAAAGGTACCGGCTGCCCCCGGATATGGCGGCTGGACTGTCGGTGCGGGCCAAAGTCCTGGGCGGTATGGACGTGGGGGAAAACCGCATTCCCCAGGACGGAAGTTTTTCGGAAATCAGGGAAGGGAAAAATACGGATTTCCGTCTTTCCGTGATGCCCTCGGTTTACGGGGAAACGATCGTCATACGGATTTTATCAGGGCAGATGGATTTCATTGAAAAGAATGAACTCGGTATGATTCCTTTGCAGAAGAAAATATTCCGCACAAAAATAGGAAAGAAAAGCGGCATGATTCTCACTACCGGTCCTACGGGAAGCGGGAAAACATCGACGCTCTACGCGGCGCTGAAACTGGTGTGCCGTCCTGAAATCAGCGTGATTTCCGTGGAAGATCCCGTGGAGTACCGCATACCGGGAATCACCCAGGTGGAAGTGAATGAAAAAGCGGGCCTTACTTTTGAAAAAGGACTCCGTTCTCTTGTGCGGCAGGATCCCGATGTGGTGATGATCGGGGAAATACGCGATCGGGAAACGGCGGAAATGGCCGTACATGCCGCTCTTACCGGGCATCTTGTCCTGTCTACGCTTCATACGAACGATGCCGTATCGGCGCCTGTCCGCCTGACAGATATGGGCATTCCGCCGTACCTGCTTTCCGCGTCGCTGTCCCTCATCATTTCTCAAAGGCTTGTGAAAAAACTCTGTCCCGCCTGCCGGAAGGAAATGGTCATTACAAGAGAAATGGCGGAAGAAAAGTTGTTTCCTGAAGCGTTTATCGGGAGACGGGCATACATGGCAAAGGGCTGTGATCATTGCAGGGGGAAAGGCGCAGACGGGCGGACCGGTGTTTTTGAAATGCTGGAAATAGGAAAAGAAGAACGGCGGCTGCTCCATAAAAACGCGGCAGCCGAAGAGTTTTCAGAATGTATGAAAAAACAGGGACAATATTCCCTGAGAGAATCCCTTTTGCGATTAATGGAAAGCGGCGCCGTCCCGCCTGAGGAAGCGGCGCTCTTATGGGAGTGACTATGAAACATATTGAACAGTGGCTGGCCCTTTACCCGGAGGCTACAGATATCCATCTTACGGAAGGCGGAAGGGTTATTGTCCGTGAATATGGCGGACTTAAAGAATTGGAAGAAAGAGCGGAGAAAAGTTTTTTTGATATGCTTTTCCATTCCTGCCTTTCACCGGATAAACGAAAAGTGTATGAAGAAAAGGGTGCATGCGATACTTCTTTTTCCATAGGAGAAAATCGGTTCCGCCTCCATCTGTACCGGGCGGGCGGAAAAGACTGCGCGGCGCTCCGTGTGCTGCCCGTGCTTGACCGTGTGGAAAAAGATCCTGATGAAAAATGGTTTGAGAAGATTGCAAAATTATCCTCCGGCCTTGTCCTTTTTTCAGGCCCCACAGGAAGCGGGAAAAGCACCACCATGGCAAGAGTACTGGAAGGAATCGGCAAGGAAAAAGCGCGTCACATCGTGACTTTGGAAGATCCTGTGGAGTATATCCTTTCCGCGGGGAAATCCCTTGTCCGCCAGAGAGAAATCGGCCGTGACGCGGTAAGTTTTGCCGAAGGCGTCCGCGAATCTCTTCGGGAAGACCCCGATGTCATTGCCGTAGGGGAAATGCGGGACAGGGAAACCATAGCAGCGGCGCTCACTGCGGCGGAAACAGGGCATCTCGTTTTGGGTACGCTCCACAACGGGCGCGCTTTGGAAGCCGTCGGCCGCATGGTCCATGTATTTCCGGCGGAAGAACAAAGCGAAGTGCGCCTGATTATTTCTTCCGTCCTTCGCTGCGTGTCGGCACAAAGACTTTGGCGGATGGGAACGAAGACCGTACTGCTCCGTGAAATTCTGACAAATACCCCTGCCGTGGCGAACCTCATCCGCGAAGGAAAAGAAGCACAGGTCCTGTCCTATATGGAAACGGGTGTGAATGACATGCGCACCCTGCGCCAGGCGGTATACAAGGTAAAGGGCGTGACAGAAAAAGAACGAAAAGAACTTTTATCTTTGGCGGGAGAGTAAAATGGAGTTCCTTTATAAAGCGTACGCTGACAGCGGAGAAGTAAAAGAAGGAAGGGTGGCGGCTGCCGGCAAAAGAGAAGCAGCGAATGAACTCAGAAGCCGTGGGCTGCACCCGATGACCATCAGAAAAACGGGAGAAAAGAAAAAAGTGTCCCTTTTCAAAAGACGCCGTCTCGCCGATTTGGCGGAAGAATGGGAATCACTTCTTTCCGCGGGGATTCCCGTAACCGAAACTTTGGACATCCTTGGCGGCGGCCGGAGCGGGAAAGAAAAGATTCTTCTGGGCGAGATCAAGGCGACCATCGAAGCAGGGCACTCCATTGCGGAAAGTTTTGCGGGATTCCGTGCGTTTCCGCCTTTTTTTACGGCCCTTCTGCAGGTAGGCGAGCTGTCGGGAACGATTCCGGAACAGCTCCGCCTGGCCGCCGCGTGCTATCGCAAGGAAGAAGAATTTATTGCCGGTATGAAATCGGCTCTTTCCTATCCTGTTTTTGTTCTCTTCTTTTCCTTTCTTGTATTTGCATTGATCCTTACTGTCATACTGCCGTCCTTTGCCGCGCTTTTTGAGGCCCTCGACATACCGCTTCCGGCGGTGACGCGGGCGGCGCTTGCTCTGGGCCTGTTCTTACAGGAAAAAGGGTTTTATTTTCTTGTTGAACTTCTCTTGGGTGCAGTCGGCGGTGTCGTCTGGTTACGAAGTGAACGGGGAAAAAGAAGTACAGATGCGTTTCTTTTCCGCTTCCCTTTTATCCGGAGGCTGTACCTCATCCGTGTGACGCTTGCCCTGTCGGCACTTTTGAAAAGCGGGAAAACCTTGTCCGACGCCCTTGCCGATATAGCGGACATAACGGATAACGGCGCCGTAAAAGAAGAATTGCTGAAAATAAAAAAGGATATAGAGAGGGGCGGCGATTTTGCCCAGAGCATGGAAAGATCCTTTGGCGATACCGCTCTTGCCCGCATGATCCACGTAGGAATGGAAAGCGGGCGGCTTCCTCTCTTTCTGGAGCGGAGCGCCCGCCTTATGACAGAGGAAACGAAAAGGAAACTGACAGGATTCAGAAAGATTCTGGAACCTTCTCTTTTGCTTTTTGTAGGTCTTGTAACAGCGGCAATCATATTTTCCGTCCTGCTTCCCGTTTTCAGTGCCGTGGGGACGCACATGGGCGTTTAGTATCGAAAGGCGGAAATTAAATTCCGGATGCCGGATATGGGATAAGATAAAAAGCGCTTTTCGGAATTTAGGTGCAGGGACAAAAATTTTCCTGTGGTTTGTGTTTATGACTTTTAATCATACTTTTGTTTTGCTATACTAAAAAATAAAGTATGATGAGAAGGAGGCGGGACGAGTGGGTCTTTCTGTACGCGAGATACTCATACTGGATTATTTTGACGGCAAACCGGTGCATGCAAAGATGCCGTCTTATCTGTATGCCACTTACGGCAGCGACGCCGATCTCTGTCTGGACCGCCTCTATGCTGACGGCTGGATCCGCGAAAGCACTCCCCGGGAAACGGTGAATATGCTTCCCGATAAAGCGCTTTCCGATTTCCTTAAACGATACGGCCTCTCCGGTGAAGGATCACATACAGAACTTGTCCGGCGTGTAATCCATGAAGTTCCTGAAAAAAATTATAACCACGCTGTACCGAAAGTATACGTGCTGGAACCTAAGGGGCGTACCGAGGTGGGACGCCATATGGCGTATGTCCTGAATGTTCGTGAAAACTACGGGCTTACGGAAGGAGAAATCGGCGAGTCCCGTTCCGCTCTGGCTCTGAAAGGGAATCCCTGTTCCGCCAGGGATATACTGGAGCGTGCTTTTCAGCAGAAGGTCTCCATCTATACCATGGCGGGAGAATGGTCGAAGCTGCGCAACCTGTACTATGTCATGGCAAACTTCCATCTTCGTGCGGAAGCGGGGGATAAGGCGCTCTCCTGCCTGTTCCTTGTCTTCTTCCTGGATATGTCGGGGATGGGGAATAGAAATACCGTTATTCCTTATGAAAACTTATTTCCTACCCAAAAGGGAATGATCCTTCTTTTAGATGAGGTGCGCCACAGGGAGAACATGACGGCGGAGGAAGTGAAGGCGGCATTTCTTTCTTCTGTCGCGCGCATGGCGCCGAGACTGCCGTTCTCTTATTTCTCCCCGCAGGTCATGGCGGCGCAATTGCTGGAACGTCTCCGCGGCGTTCCCTTTAATGGGGCGAAGTATATCGCGGAACGGAACGTGCCCGACCCTTCTGCCGGCGCATACCATTATGTCCCTTGGGGACGTGAGGAAGCCGGCAGCTTGAAAGAGGTGCCGAAATTTACTGTGCCGAAAATCATGGCGCCGCCCAGCCTGCGTATGCCGCCCGCTTTTACACGGCCCGTCCCTTTTGAATCGACAGAAGCGCGGAAGCGGCGGGAAGAAATGGAAAAACGGGTGGTCCGCACTGTAGAGCGTCCAACGCCGGAGGGGAAAAAGGAAAAAGGTCTGCTTGTGAAATTGAGAAAATGGATATAGGAGAAACTATGGAAAAACGGATCCGCGTCGGCTGTTACGGCGCGAAAGGCTCCTATACCTATGAGGCCATGGAACGGCACTTCGGCGAGCGGGAGCGGGAAGAAATATATTTCCCCCTCTTTGAAGATGTGACGAAAGCCGTTGCGGGAGGAATGATTGATTACGGCGTTGTCCCCATTGAAAACTCCTCCACCGGGGGAATTACGGAAGTCTATGACCTTATCAGGGGCTGCGGCTGCGCCATCGTCGGTGAAGAACTGGTAAAAATCGAGCACCACCTGCTGGGACTGCCGGGGGCGGAAATGGAAGATATCGATACGGTCTACTCCCATCCCCAGGGATTTGCCCAGTGCCGTCCTTTTTTCAATGAACATCGGGATTGGAAATTGAAACCTTATTTTTCCACATCCCAAAGCGCGGAACGTGTTTCAAAGGCCGGAAAGAAAAATCAAGCCGCCGTAGCAAGCCGGACGGCAGCGGAGCTGTATGGGCTTTCCGTACTGAAAGAAAACGTCTTTTTTAATGAAAACAATTACACCCGTTTCTTCATCATCGCACCGAAAATGGAAATATCCGATAAAGCGGATAAAATCACTCTCGCCATTTCCGTCAGGCATGAACCGGGCGCACTCTACCATGTGCTGGGATACTTTTTCTACGGCGGTATGAATATGACCCATCTGGAATCCCGTCCGCTCGAAGGGAAACCTTTTGAGTATTTCTTCCACATCGATGTCATGGGTTCGCTGAAAGATCCCTCAAATACGCGGACACTGGAGGGACTGTCTTCCGTGTGCAGTTATTTTAAAATTCTGGGAAACTACGAATCGTGCGGCAGATGACAGAAGTAAAATGCGGAATGAAAGATAACAGAAAGGCAGACATCAGGAGACCGATGTATGATGCGGACCTTCTTCTGGTATGAAAAGGACCTCTTTTACCGGGCATTTGGTTTGTCCGGCAGAAGAGGTCCTTTATCTTGAAATCTTCTTTTGTTTAATCAGAAGGCGGCTTTGATGGCGCCGTTGTATTTCTTCTCGATGAAATCTTTGGATTCCTGGCTGGTAAGGGCTTCGATCAGTTTTTTGATTTCAGGGCGGTTTTCATCTCCTTCACGGACAGCGACAATGTTTGCGTATGGGGAATCGCTGCTTTCGGTGAAGATGGCATCTTTTGGATTCAGTTTCGCTTCCAGGGCAAAATTGATATTGATAACGGAAATATCAGCGTCTTCCAGCGAGCGGGGGAGCTGTGGCGCCTCCAGTTCAGAGAATTGAAGATTCTTTTTGTTTTCTGTGATGTCCTGCGGTGTAGCGGTGATGAGGGCACCGTCACGGAGCTTGATGAGCCCCGCAGACTGGAGCACGAGGAGCGCGCGGCCGCCGTTGGTAGGATCGTTCGGGATAGCTACACGGGCGCCGTCAGGAAGATCTTTCAAGTCTTTAATCTTTTTGGAGAAGACGGACATCGGTTCCAGATGGATCGCTCCTGCGGAAACGAGTTTCAGATTTCTTGACCGGACGAATTCATCCAGGTACGGTTTGTGCTGGAAGTAGTTCGCATCAAGGTTTTTATCGTTCAATGCCAGGTTCGGCTGTACGTAATCGGTAAATTCGATGATTTCCACATTGATGCCTTCTTTGGCAAGCTTATCCTTCACGGCGCCGAGGATTTCAGCGTGGGGGACGGGGGATACGCCCACTTTGAGAGTGACTGCCCTGCTGTCTTTCAGAGCGGGAGCCGCCGTTTTTTTCTCATCGCCGCAGCCTGTGATAAACCCTGTGAGTGCCAATGCGGCGACGGATGCGATGATTGTCTTTTTGAATTTCATGAAAAATTCCTCCTTTGACGTTCTTGCTTAAAAAAATGTAATAAAAAATCTTCCGTCCAATAAGGGACGAAAGATCGTGTTACCACCCAAGTTCATTTGCGCGTCACCGTGCAAACCTCTGTAGGTACGAGGGAAATCCTGATACCGCAGCTCTGTAACGGGAGCGCCCGGACTGCTTAATGATTCGGCATATCCGGCTCAAAGACCATGTTCGGCAAACTTCCTGTACTTCCTTTCACCTTGCGGAAGCTCTCTTTGACATTCGTTTTGCTTACTCTTCTTCTCATTGCCTGTGATTAAGTTGTGCCTACTATAGCATTTTCTTTCGGCAGATGTCAAGCGGAAAAAATAATCTGCGAAATATATTTTGCGCTGCGGTATTTCCTGCGGGGCGGTTTCCGCGGCAGCGTACGGGTGCAGTGGAAATACATTAATAAAAAAGCAGACCTGCCGCGGCAAGCCTGCTTATGTTTTGCCTGGCCCCAAAGGGCATGGTGGAGACGAAGAGGATTGAACTCTCGACCTTACGGATGCGAACCGTACGCTCTCCCAGCTGAGCTACGTCCCCATGAAAATCAGTCCCTGAAAAGGACAAATCAATTATAGCACATGATTCAATTTTTTGCAGTCCCGTATGATTTATACTGTTGATGTAGCACCGGCATTGCCGTGCGTACCTCGGCGGTTCTTTTACCGTATGGATGAAGAGGTGCTGATGGCGCTGCCGGATGATAGCGGGGGAGGTTCTTACCAGTCGATCCAGGTGAGAGCCTTTTCCAGCTGGTAGAAAGATTTCCCGTCCCAAAGGATGTCTTCGGTGAGGTGGTTGATGCAGTCTTCTTCCTCATCGGATGCGTAATGATAGACGAGTTCCATGAAATCTTCAAACGGTTCTTTTGTCCAGCGGTATTTCTCTATGCTCACCCGCCACCTCTGCTGGCCGGGATGGTACACAAGTCCTGAAAAATGGTAGACATATCCTTTATGGCGTACACTGGCGCCGCCGTCCATGAGATAATCGATAAATTCGTCCGCGTCTCCGCCCTTCATAGTGCCTCCTTTTTAATAATACAGCTTTATTATACTATATTTGTTTGTCTTATTTCTGTCCTGTGCTATAATGAGTTGATCTATTAATAAACGAAACGGAAATTTGTTTCGGCAGTTGTCCATTCTGAGCACCAACTATAAAAAACGGGAGGAAATATGAAAAAAGCGATTATATTATCCAGCGGCGGTGTGGACTCGACGACCTGTCTCTCCGTGGCTGTAAATGCACTGGGAGCAGAAAACGTCAGCACTGCTTCTATTTTTTATGGACAGAAGCATAAAAGGGAGTTGGATGCCGCAAGAGCGGTGGCGGCGTATTACCATGTGCCTCATTATGAATTTGATCTGGCGCAGATCATGCAGTATTCCAATTGTTCTCTTCTGTCCCATTCGACGGAGAGTATTGTACACAAAAGTTACGGTGAGCAGATTGCGGAAAAGGGGGCAGGAAAGGTATCTACGTATGTTCCTTTTCGGAACGGCCTCATGATTTCTGTAGCGGCAAGTCTGGCAGCCGGCATTTATGAAGAGGAAGAGACGGATATTTATGTCGGCGCCCATGGAGATGATGCGGCGGGAGAAGCGTATGCCGACTGCTCGCCCCGGTTTCTGAAAGCCATGGGGGAAGCGGTTGCTGTCGGCACATACGGCAAGGTGCATCTGGTTTTTCCTTTTGCCGATAAAAATAAAACCGGTGTCGTGGCGGAAGGGCTGAAACTGGGGACGCCTTATGAACTGACATGGAGCTGTTATGAGGGGGGCGACACGCCTTGCGGCGAATGCGGGACCTGCATAGACAGGGCGAAAGCGTTTGCTGAAAACGGGGTGGAAGACCCGTGGAACGGAGGGAAAGGATAATATGTTTACAGTAACGAAAAGAATGGAAATCAGCGGAGCGCACTTCCTGCGTCTGAACTATGAAAGCAAGTGCACTTCAATGCACGGGCACAACTGGATCGTGACTGTCACCGTGCAGAATGATAGGCTTGACGAGAACGGCATGGTGGTAGATTTCACGAAGATTAAGGATGTCGTCAACCTTTTTGACCACCGGTGCGCCAATGATATCATGGAAGGTTTGAACCCCACGGCGGAAAATATGGCGAAGTGGCTTTGCGACCGCATTCCCCACTGTATCCGTGTGGCGGTGCAGGAAACGGAAGGAAATACAGCGGTATATGAAAAATAAGTTTCCCGTGGCGGAAATATTTGACAGCATTGAGGGAGAGGGAAAACGGACGGGGTATATGGCGGTATTTGTCCGGTTTGCCGGCTGCAATATCCGCTGTACATACTGCGATACGGCGTATGCTTTAAAAGAGTCTGACGCAGAAGAATTCCTTACGAAAGAGGAACTCTTAAGCTGTATCCGTTCCTATCCCTGGAAGCGGATTACTTTTACGGGAGGAGAACCGCTGCTCCAGCCGCTGCAGGAAATCTGCGACATCCTCGGGGAAGAGGGTTATGAAATTAATATAGAAACGAATGGCGCAGTTCCGCTTTTGGCGCGCCGTCCCCAAAATCTTTTTTATACGATGGATTACAAATGCACAGACAGCGGAATGAAGTCTTTCATGCGGCTGCCGAACTTAAAGGAATTGACGGAGGACGATGTTCTGAAATTCGTCGTCTCCTCGAAAACGGATTTGGAGGATATGAAGGAAATTATTATAAAATATTTTCCCCGGGGCGGTCCGAAGTTTTATGTAAGTCCCGTGTGGGGGAAAATAGAGACGCGTGAATTGGTCGAATATGTGAGAAAAGAAAAACTGGCAGAAGTCTGCGTGCAGGTACAGCTCCATAAAATTATCTGGGAGCCGGACAGGAGAGGGGTCTGAAATGGATCAGAAAAAATTGGAACAGGCGGCGCGCCTGATTATAGAAGCAGTCGGGGAAGATCCCAAAAGAGAGGGGCTTTTGGAAACGCCCCGCCGCTTTGCGGAAATGGTGGCCGAGCAGCTGGCCTATGCGGCGGTGCCCAATGAAGAAATCGCCCGCGCTTTCGATAAGACATTTTCTTCTCCTGAAAGTGACATGGTGGTGGTGAAAGATATTTCCCTCTTTTCCCATTGCGAGCACCATATCGCCCTCATGTACAATATGAAGGCGGCTGTGGGATATATTCCCAGAGGGCGCGTCATCGGACTGTCAAAAATTGCCCGCATCGCCGATGCCGTCTCTAAACGTCTCCAGATCCAAGAACGGATAGGAGCGGATATACGGGATATCATGGAACGGATTACCGGTGCCGGGGATGTGATCGTTCTTTTGGAAGGGGAACATTCCTGTATGACGGCACGGGGGATCAGAAAACCGGGGACGCTTACAAGGACGATTTCCGCATCCGGACGGTTCAGGACAGACGGGGATTTGCGCAAAGAATTTCTTTCCCTGGCGAAGTAATGGATGCCGGTTCCTATTCGTGGTTCGTTTCAAAGAATAAAATTTAATTGTTTATTCATTTTTGGTATAATGCGGATATGAAAAAGATAAAAAAACAACTGCAGATAATTTTATATGTATGGGTATGGCTCCTTTCTTTTTCCATGGCGGACGCGGCGGAGGCCATTACTGATGAATACTGGATAACGACGGCGGATCGGGGGAAGATTGAACAGCGCTACCGCAGCCTCGGTATATACGAAGTGGCAAAGAAGACCGTTTCAAGAAAAGAAGAACAGTACGGAAATTATACTTACCGCGTGTGGTATCCGAAACGGCTGGAAACGGAAAACAGGAAATGGCCCATGGTATTTCTTTTGAACGGGACGACCTCGACCTGTGATCTTGATGAGCCGATTTTTGAACATCTTGCCAGCTGGGGTTTTATTGTCGTGGGCAATACGGACAGGAATACGGGACTCGGGTACTCGGCGGAATGGGGACTGGAACTCATGGACAAGCTGGCGGCGGACAGAAAAAGCGTGTTTTTTCAAAAGATTGATGAGGAAAATCTGGGGATCGGCGGCCACTCCCAGGGAGGCGTCGGCGCGGTGAAAACGATTTTATTCCGAAAAGGCGGCAGACGTTTTAAAACAGTCGTCACTGTTTCGGCGGTGACAGAATCATTTGCGGACAAATTAAAAATGAACAGCTGGAAGTATGACGCTTCTGCAGTCAATGTGCCATGGTTCATGGTGAGCGGCGACAGGCTGGATGATCGTCTCATTACACCGCTTCCGGATATGGAGAAGATATTTCAAAAGGCAAAGACAGCGATGGTCATGGGACGGCGTTCCCATGCGGATCACAGCCATGTGCAGGCCGAAGCGGACGCTTATGTGACGGCATGGTTCCGCTGGCAGCTGGCAGGGGATCGGTACGCGGCAAAAGCATTTCTTGGAAAAGACGCGGAGATACTCACAAATAAGGGGTGGAACCATACGGCAAGAAAGAATTTATAAGAGAGGCGCAGAAAAATATTTTTCTTGCGGGGAACTCTCTTTTTTTGTACGATGAAGTTAGCGAGGTGTGTGATGAAAAATAAAGAAGAGACTGTTTTAATTACTGCCGTAGACAATGGAAGCACGGTAGAATTGGAAATCAATACGACGCTGCCCCACGAAGAAACAAAGGAAATGCTTGCCGGCGCGGTATGTGCCGTTTATGGCATTTCTGATTTCCATGAGGGGGATGTGGCGTCCTTTTTGGAAGCGCTTGCTGATGAATACAGAAAAGAAGAGAGGTCTCCCCATTCTCCCCTGGTGAATTGAAGCGGGAAGCGCTGTACGGAAGAATCTCTCCTGCATGGTTCCCGGGGAAAGGAATCGGCGGTCCGGCGGCGGAAAAATTTGAAAACCGGCGGTAATCCGCTGCTGATGGCACGCGGTAAAAGAGGAGGCGGATCGTGGAAAGAAAAGAATATCTTGAAAGCATGGGTGTCCGGGCGGCCCGGCGCGCTTTCTTTTCCTATACGACCGAGCCGGAGGGAAGCTACAGCATCCACCGTGTATTTATCCGATTCCTCGAAGTGAACCGTATGGATATGGACCAGGCGGAGAAGCCGAAGGCGGCCGCTTTCCTTACGGATTATATTCTGCTCCGTATCTATGTGGCGAAGTATGTCCTTGCCGGATATGCAGAAACCTATGCGCCGCTTTTGGATTTGTTCCGAGGGTTTGAAAAGGTGGAAAAGAAATTCTCCCTGTTTATGGAACGGGAAACGGCGCCCGGCCATGGCGCGGAACGAAAGTTTCTGCCGTCTGATCTGCGGAGACGCTATGATGAGCGCGGCATGCGGAAGACTATTGAACTTTTTGACAGTATCTCACGGAGGTATGAAGAAAGGGAAGACACGCCGGAACGGGTTATGAAATGTATCGTTGACGAATGCCTTTCTACGATCGCCATACGGAATGAAATATCTTTATCGGCGCCCTCCTTTTGGTTTTTTACCAGAGAAATGAACGGGTACATCAGGTATCTGAACCGTTTTTACAGCGGCCTGATTCCGCCGGCAATTCACGAAAGAATAAAAGCGCCCATGATGGAAGAAGAAATACGCAGTGATGCTGATGAAGAAAGCGGCGGTTTTAATTATGAACGCGCGGCATACATCATTTTTGCCATTGCCGGTGTGATCTGCGCCCTTATCGCGGCAGGCTCAAGATAGTTTTGCGGCTTTTTTTGAAATATGGTATATTGGGTGCAGCCATGCGTGGCGCTTAACTGAAGAATAACGTCAATGGAGATGGATATGCAGATAACAATTGCAGGCGGCTGCGGTGATTTCGGACGCAGCTGCTTTTTTGTTGAAGGAGGGCGCCACGCTTTTATCGTGGATGCGGGAACTTCGACGGACGGACTGGACCGGGTACCTGATCTCACAGCGGAGCAGGTTGCAAGAGCAGAATACCTTTTCGTCACCCATTCGCACCGGGATCATACGGGGGCGATCGGATATTTCGAGTCTCTCGGCTTTGCGGGATCCGTGCTTCTGACGAACCAGACATACCGGCAGATGAAAGAAAAACCAGGGAATACGATGATTCTTGATTCGACAGCGCCCGAACTGGAATTGGAACGGGATTTCAGTTTCCGCTGGGGGCGGAGCGGCCATTGTGCCGGTTCCGTGTGGTACGATATTTCCTGTGAAGGGAAAAAATTGTTCTTTTCGGGGGATTACCGAAGCGATGACTCTTTTTATGTCTGTGATGATGCGGAAGGGAAAACGGCGGATGTGGCCGTCCTTGATGCAGCATATCCGGGCGATCGTACGGGGGCAGATATGCGCCGGTCGGTTCTTGATAAAATATTGGAATTGGTGTGGCGGGGAAAGCCGCTCCTTCTTCCTGTGCCGCATTTCGGCAGAGGGCTTTCCATCGCGGCATATTTCCGTAATAAAGGAAATATGGAGATTCCCGTGCATATGGCTCCCGGACTTTATGACGAATGGCTGCGTCTGGGGCGGAGAAAATACTTTGCCCGCCGGGAAGTGCTTGCCCTTCCCAATGAAACGTTTTCTTTATGGGACGGAAAAACGATTCATGACAATGGGGTTTATTTCCTTGCCGATGCCCAGCTGTCGCGGTCAGAGAACAGGAAACTCATTGAGCGGCACCCTGAACTTTCACTGCTCATGACAGGCAGCATCCATGGCTACGGCAAAGCGAAAGATTATTATGAAAGCGGCAGGGCGGAACTTGTCCTCTGGCCGAACCATATGACGGAAAAGGAAATGTGGGAGCTTGCCGGGAAAAATCATTTCAGAAAAATTATTCCTTATCACAGCACAGACCGGAAACCGGAGTCTGATGTATTTTCTTTATAAGAATGGAAATTAGTTTTTGGGACAGTGTTAAGTACAGGGAAAATTATTTTACACTTGAAATACGTAATAATACGTATTATGATAAGCGTAGATAAAGAGAGAAATGCAAACCATGAAAACTTCTGAACTGATAAAGATACTAAAAAAAGCAGGATGTTATAAACTGCGCAGCGGCGGCAGCCATGATATCTGGATAAGTCCCATGACTGATAAAAAGTTTCAAGTCCCCCGCCATGGAGCAAAAGAAGTAAAGACAGGATTAGCAAACGGAATTTTAAAAGATGCGGGGATAAGAAAATGATTTCTACATCAAAAAGGAGGTAATCATTTATGAAATATGTATACCCGGCTATATTCCATCCGGAAAAAGAAGGCGGATTCTCTATCTTTTTTCCTGATATAGAGGGATGTTATACACAAGGCGATACGATGGTGGAAGCGGTAGAAATGGCGGAAGACGCATTGAATTTGATGCTTTGGGATAAAGAAGAAAACAAAGAACCGATTCCGCATCCTTCTATGCCGCAGGATATCCGTCTTGAAGATCCATCTGACTGTATCGTCTGGGTAAGTGCCGATACTTTTAAATATCGTAAAATGCATGATACGAAATCAGTCAAGAAAACGCTCTCTATTCCCCGTTGGCTTGATACTCTGGCGACAGATAATAATATAAACTTTTCAAATGTTCTGCAAAATGCTTTAAAAAAGCAATTGGGAGTTTAAAGTTTGAAAGAGAATTAAGTATTAAGGAATACGAGGATCCTTTTTAAAATGTAAAGATTTGCTGTTTAAAGGGCAGCGGAGCAATAATGGCTACGGCCTGTCAGATTGACTGTTTTAGTGTAGTTTATGGTTTTCCGTTTTTGTTGGAAATCCGTTGGAACAGGCGAAACATACTGGAACATTTTGAAACACGGTTGATAAAAAACATGATATAATGAAAAAAATAAAATCCTTCAAAAGAAAAGAGAGGCGGGATTTCTATGTTGAAATATAAGAATATTCTTGTTCCTTATGATGGTTCTGCCCACGCGAAAAAGGCGATGGCGCAAGCTGCGGATCTGGCGGCTGCAGGCGAGGGTACGAAGCTTTACATTGTGTCCGTGTGCAATATGGTTTCCGCCATGAGCAATTTTGACCAGGTATCCATTGCGGAAGGCTGCCTTACTTCCAAGCTTTCAGAGGATCTGGAAGCGCAGTGCCGCCGCGATTTGAAAGAAGCTGCCGCTATGGTTCCTGAAGGCGTGGCGCATGAAACGGTTTTTGAAATCGGTTCGCCCGGACCGGTCATTCTCAGCATTGCTGAAGATAAAGGGTGCGACCTCATCGTCATGGGAAGCAGGGGACTCGGTCCGCTGAAGGGCATTTTCATGGGATCGGTTTCCAGCTATATCGTAAGCCGGGGCAAGTATCCCGTGCTTATCGTAAAATAATTTAAGACTCGGCGGTGGTGGAAACGAAATTCTTTTCATCACTGCTTTTTTATTGACAGGCGGGAGTTAAGTTATGACTCACTTTAAATGGCTGAAAAAGGAAGTACCCCGTTGGGTGAAGGAAGAAATTATTACCCGTGAAGCGGGAGATTCTCTTATTTCTTTATACAGGAATGAAGAACGCCATTCTCATGGCGAAGGGCTTTTCGTGCTGGCTGCCGTATGTTTCCTCACCGGTCTGATTTTCATCTGCGCCGGCGTATGGAACGGTCTTTCTCAGGATGAGCAGTTTATGATGGCCCTTGTGCCTTTGGTGCTGTCCATTCTTATTATTGCGGCGATTTTGTGGCAGGATCGTCCTGTGATGGATCGAATTCCGGCAGAAAGCGTCCGCTTAGAAGAAGCTGAAAACACAGCAGAGCTGCTTTCCGGGGAAACAGGGGGAACGGTTTCTGCCGGAAGCGGAATCGAAGAAAATACCGCGGCGGGAAATAAGGGAAAAGATCTGTCTTCTCTTCTTCCTTCCGTTTCTTACCGCCACCGTGTGCCTGATGTTATTCGGGAGGCGGCCGGTGTTTTTCATGGCGTGTCGGTCTTGTGCGCCGTATGGATGGTAAATGAGTCTTTCAAGCTGTCGGGGGATTGGTTTGTTCTTGCAGCGGTGTCCTGCGTATTCCTTCTTCTGATGAGCTGGGCGTTTCCTGCGGCAGGACTCGGTATGGTCTATATGGCGTCGTCTGTTCTTGTGTACCGTTTATCACCGTACCGGGGATGGCCGGAAGCGGCGGCATGGGTGTTTCTTGTTTTTGCGCTTCCCCTCTTGGTGCGGCTTCTGGGAGAACGGCGTCATAAAGCGGTCGTCTGTTACTCATGGTTTTGGGCGGTCTGCGTACTTCTCCTTATTTATTGGACCGCGTCCAACCTTTTATGGCAGACAATGTTTTTTGCTCTTGCGGCGGCGCTTACCTGGATGGCAGGCAGCATGCTTTCTTCCTGGGGCGCGGCGGCGGAAGCGCTTCGTCTCTTTGGCGGCGCGGCCGTGTTCGGTGTTCTGCTGGAGGGCTCCTGGAGCTCTGTATGGACGGGCATTTCGGGAAATTGGACCTTATGGATTTTGTTTTTTGTCATTCTTGCCATTGACGCTGTCCTGCTTACCCGGATGGGTATCAAACGGGACCGGCTGGCTGCCCTCGGAGGTCTTACGCCTTTTATTATGCTTGTGGCGGCATCCCTTGCCGTTTTTGAAACAACCGGTGTGTCTTCTGCCATCTTTGTATCCATCTTTGCCGCTTTTCTTGCCGTGGCAGTTATCGGGAGAGGGTACCGGAGCGATTCCAACCTGCTGAAATGGGTCGGCGGATGTCTTCTGGCCGCGGCAGGTGCTGTGCGTGTCCTTGATGCGGCGCTTTCCTTCGGGCAAAGAGGAATATTCTTCCTCGTCATCGGCGCGGCTGCTATCATTGTGTGCTGCCTGACTTTCCTTCCCCATGCCGTGAAGAAGATAAGGCGGAAACCGGGAAGGAAGACTGTACGACGGGATCGGCAGCCGGCAGCACCTGCGGATCAATCGGCGTTCTTGTCCGATCTGCCGAAAAGGAAAACGGAGGAAGGAGGGGAACGCCGTGAATAGAAAATACAGTTTGCTTCTCGTCCTGATCACTGCTATTTTTGAACTTGCCTTTTTGGTATGGACAAGGGCGGATTACCGTTCCACCCTTCTTGACGGAGAGGAATATGAGGTGCCGGCGGCGATCGAATTCCAAGGGAACTTTTATGACAGGAATTACATAGCGGTGAACGTACCCATAACGGAAACGAAGTGGGAAGGAGAGCGGGAACCGGAAACAGGAGAAACGATTTACCTGGTGATCCGTAAGGGGCAGAAGGGAGCGCTTATCCTTGATCATGCCCAGCCTGCCCAGCCCAGCGGAAGTTATATCAAAACGCGGGCACTCCGCATCATGGATGGCACCGTATATTTCAATTTTCCGGCAGACCGCATGTACATGGCGCCGGAGCAGCTGAAGAAACTGTCCGTCGTGGAACTTTCCGAACGGGTACAGGTGCCTGAAGACAATGGAAAAACAAAAACAGCCATGAAGAATGAAATTACGGCACTTGTCAGGGTGAAGGACGGACGTGCTGCTATTTCCAGAGTCCTTGCCAATGGCGGGCCTGTGGAACAGATATTTACAACCGTCGGGAAAAATTTATCTGTGAAATACGCGACCAGCAAAGACGAAAAAGACCAGTATAATGAAAAAAGATTCTTTACCGCTGCTGATATGGATAAGAACGGTAAAGAATCAGATAATTAATCGGAATAAGGAGGCAGCGATGTACTTAATTCTTATGCGGCATGGGGAAGCTGTTCCCCAGACGGAAGATGTGCCGAACAGAGAAAGACGGCTGACAAAAGAAGGAAAGAAACAGGTGCGGACCACATCGCGCATGCTTGCCCGATTTTTGAAAGACCGGCCGCTCCGCATTTTCGCAAGCCCTTTTATGCGTACCCGCCAGACGGCGAGGATTTTATCGGAAGAATGTTTTGCCGAAGGGCTCCACCTGACGGAAGAACTTTTACAGGACGATTTCAGGCGGATTGAGAATCATCTCATGACGGACGGAGGACCGCTGGCCTTAGTGGGACACCATCCTTTCCTCCAGTCCTACCTTCTTGAAGCGGCAGGTGCGGGTATTCAGCCCGATTTGGCATCCATCTCCGTTGTTGACTATGATATGGCGTGGAAACAGGGAAAACTCATTGCCTATTTCACTCCGGCTTTGAAAAAATTGAAAAAGGAAGACTGATGAAGAAACTACTTACTATTGCCGGTTCAGACTCCTCCGGCGGTGCAGGGATACAGGCGGATTTAAAAACCTTTGCTGCTCTTGGCGCCTACGGCATGAGCTGCATCTGCACACTCACCGCGCAAAATACGACCGGTGTTTCCATGGTGGTGAATACTCCCGTGGAGATGGTGACCGCCCAGCTGGAAGCGGTATACAGCGATATTCCTCCGGACGGAGTCAAAACGGGCATGCTCAGCACCCCTGCCATCGTTTCGGCAGTGGCGGAATTTCTCCGCGGACACAAAGGACCGGCAATTGTCGTTGATCCTGTCATGGTTGCCACCACAGGCGCCGTCCTTTTGGAAAAAGAAGCCATTGAAACGTATAAAGATATTTTGATTCCTGAAGCGGATCTTATCACGCCAAACATTCCCGAAGCGAAAGTATTGTCAGGACTGGAAATAAAAACGGAAAAGGATATGGAAAACGCGGCGGAAAGAATAATGGAATACGGCTGCCGAGCGGTTCTTGTGAAAGGCGGGCACCTGGTTCATGATGCGGTAGATATCCTTTTTGACGGGAAACAATTTTATCGTTATGAAGGAAAGCGAATTAAGACAAAAAACACCCACGGTACGGGCTGCACGCTTTCCGCAGCGCTCGCCGTCAAACTGGCGGAAGGGGAAACGCTGACGAAGGCTGCTGCGGAAGCAAAAGAATATCTTACCGGCGCTATCGAGGCGGCAAAAGACGAAACCATCGGACAGGGCAGCGGCCCGGTTCGTCATTTCTGGCTTTATGGAATAAAGGGGAGATAATATGCATACTTTTTTTGCGTACCTTGCAAGAATGAAATATATACAGCGCTGGGGACTTATGCGGAATTCCTTTCCGGAAAATGACGCGGAGCATACCTTGCAGACCGTCATGATTGCCCACGGACTTGCAGTGATCCGTGAAAAAATTTTTCATGAACCCTGCGATGCGGAGCATTGCGCCATGCTGGCTGTTTATCATGATGCGGGAGAAGTTTTTACAGGCGATATGCCCACTCCCGTGAAATATTTCACAGAGGATCTGCATGATAAATATAAAGAGATAGAAGATAAAGCAAGAGGACGCCTTTTGGAAACGCTTCCCGACGAATTGAAAGACACCTACCGCCCCTATATTTTAGACATGGAAAACGATCCTTTATGGCCGCTGGCGAAATCGGCGGACACGTTGTCGGCATACCTGAAATGCGCCGAAGAAATACAGGCGGGGAACAGCGAATTTGAAGAAGCTTTCCGCACAACGGAAAATAAATTAAAAAATCTGCACCTGAAAGAAGTGGACTGGTTTCTGGAACACTTTGCCGGCAGTTTTGCTCTTACTTTAGACGAGATGAATCGAATGTAAAATAAAAAAGTAAAGTGTATTTTGGAAGAGGCACTTTACTTTTTTATTCAGCATATGTTCATCCTGTATTCTTGGAAATATTGAATGTCCTCAGTATAAATGAAATAATGGCAGGCAGCAAGCGGCGGATTTCGCGAGCAAAATATGCTTTCGGATAGGACAGGAGCTGAGAATATGACGCCGAACACTTTTGGCGGAAATAGAAGAAAGAAACTCTTTTTGCAAAGAGCGGTGAGAAGTTTTTTGATTTGATATGCCGTTCCTGAAAAAATGCGGACATTCTTTTTTGCTTCACGGATTTGGGGAAGATTGCCGGGAGAAAGGTTTTACTTGTGCATCGGTACGCGTTTTTTATATTTCATTCCTCATGTATAATGGAATGGAGTAAAAGTCAGGATCAGGAAAGCAGCCGCAGCGGATAAGGCCGATTATAGACAGAGCATGGAGGGAATCATGACAGAAGAAGAGTACCATCGGATTGCACGAAGAGAAAAAATATTTTATGCCGTCCTTATTATCGCGTGGTGTTTTGCTTTTGCGGTCTGGTTCACCATCGGATTTCCCAAAGCGAAGTGGGTGCTGATCGGCGGAGGGACGCTGATATACTTGTATCTGAAAAGCACCTTCACCGGACTTCTCTGGTCGAGGCGGCTGGTCAAACCGGATCCGGCGGTGAAAGCGAAGGAAGAAGTGCAGAGTGACGAAGATTTTCCTCTTGTTTCAGAAACGGAAAGAAAAGGATATATAGCGCTGGCGGGACTTTGCCTGACGGAAGAAATGCAGAAGAAGTTGGCACCCTTTTTTGGAACGCTGAAAGATTATTCAGATGCGGGGCCGGATTGGGAATATGGCAGCACGCTTCATTGTGTGATGGAATACATGGAAGAGAGTCATATTTTTTTCCTGATGGGGCTTGACTGGAAGCAGGATGTGGAAACGCTGGAATGGCGGATTGAAAGCGCGCTTACGGGGAATTTCGGCATGTCTGCCGACCTGCCGGATTTCAGAACGTATGGAAATAAGTCTATTTCCGCCCCTTCTGTTTTTGCCGACTATGACAATGCCCTGCGGAGGGAAGGATTTCAGCTGGGCTTTATAGACGTGGAATGTGATGAATACGTCATATTTGTCCATCGGACAGCGGATAGGGACAAGGCGGAAGATGCCGTACAGCGGATTGGATACCGATATAAGGAAGTGGCGGATCTGGCAATATGAAAAACAGAAAATCGGGAGACGCCGGTATGAAATATGATCAGGCACAGGTCAGAATCCATGAAGCATACACGGTGGCAATCAGGGATCTGGGTGTTCATGGAGAAGGGATCGGGAGTGTGGTCGGGTTCACCGTATTTGTTCCCGGGGCGCTTCCCGGAGAAACGGTCACCGCGGAAATCACTCTGCTGAAAAAATCTTATGCCCTGGGGAAACTGCTTTCCATAGAGCAGAAATCCCCTTTCCGCGTGGTGCCGGAGTGTCCCGTTTATGAAAACTGCGGCGGCTGCCAGCTTTCCTATCTCACCTATGAAGGGCAGCTCGATATGAAATACCGCCGTGTAAAAGATGTGATAGAGCGTATCGCCGGCGAATCGGGGAAATTGGTGAGGCCCGTGCTTCCGGCGGCGCATCCTTTCGCGTACAGAAATAAAATGGCCGTACCGGCAGGTCTCGTAAAGGGGAAATCGGCGCTCGGCTGCTACCGGCAGGGAAGCCATGACATCATACCGGTTTCCTCCTGTGCTATCCAGAAAGAAGAAAATAACCGCCTGCTCCGGTTTGCCCGGCGGTTTATAGAGAAGTACGGGATTTCCGTCTATGATGAAAAGACACGGAAAGGAAGCCTGCGCCATGTAATGGGGCGCGTGGGTGATGGCAGAAAGATCATGGCTGTCCTTGTAACCGCTTCCGAAACCCTTCCGGAAGAAGAGCGGTGGATAGAAGAAATACAAAAGGAACTGCCCGAAGTCGTTTCCCTCTGGCACAATATCCAGCCCAAGCCGGGGAATACGATACTGGGTGCGAAAATCCGACACCTCTGGGGCAGAGAAACGCTCACTGCCTCTCTTTGCGGACTGCAATTTGAAGTATCCCCGTACTCCTTCTTTCAGGTGCATAAAGAGCAGGCAGAAATTCTCTATGAAAAAGCATTGGCATACGCCGATCTGAAAGGCGGAGAAACCGTCATAGACGCCTACTGCGGCACAGGCACCATTTCCCTCTGCCTGGCGAAAAAGGCAAAGCGGGTCATCGGTATAGAAATCGTAAAGCCCGCCATAGAAGACGCCAAAAAGAATGCGAAAAAGAACCATATGGAAAATACGGAATTTTACGCAGCCGACGCGGGAAAACTCATGCCGCAGCTTTACCGGCAAGGACTGGTTCCTGATGTGATCGTCATGGATCCCGTCAGAGCAGGCTGCAGCGGAGAAGTATTAAAGGCAGCGGCAGGCATGAAACCCAAGCGTATCGTCTATGTTTCCTGCAATCCCGCCACCTTTGCCAGAGATGCGAAGATTTTAAAATCGGAAGGCTACGAAATCAAAAAAATCCAGCCGGTGGACATGTTTCCCCAGACCATGCATGTGGAGACAGTGGCATTGCTGATACGAGGAAATGACTGAAACGTGAAAACATGTCGGAAATAGAAAGGTTTCAAGCATTTACCCATTAACTTATGAGGACAGTGGTTTTCATCCGGTTATTTGATGCTTCGTCCAAAATCAATTATAATTGGTCGAAAAAATTATGATGGACGAATGAATATCTTAAGACAGGGAAAATACATGGCATCGGACGAAAAGTGTTTTGAGGAAAAGATTTTTATTGGAGTATGCGCTCCGCTATGCCATGATGTACTCTTATAGCGAATGACTTCTATACAAAACAAGTGAATTTGGATAAAAACTATTGCAAAGATTCGTATTAATAATCTTGTGTTATTTTGGAACATAAGATCAGTAAATTTACGTACTGTTCTTCCGGTATTGTCATATATGGTAAAATAATACTTGTGAAGTGTAATTAAATTTATATTGTTTTAGACGAGGAGATTATTATGGGATTGATGGATATCGTTAAGAAGCTTCTGACCGGTGCGACAGATGAGGAAAATGCAAGAAATAAGGCGAGGATGAGAGAGCTTTTCAACGAGTGTGTGCCGGAAGGGGATCAGTATACGCTGATATACTGCCATATGGAGGATTTTACGGATGCAGTCGTAGTTAAGGTCACGACGCACAGTAATTTCATCGTAGGATATAAACCGGGAGAAGTGGTCGTAGTGCCTGTGGACGCGGAGCTGAAAGGGCATGAAGAGCCGGTTGTGTTCAATAAAGAGAATGGCGGACAGATTAAGTCCACCCTGGTGGGGTACTGCACCGCATCCAAGCCGGATGTTACGTTCCAGTTTGAACCGATTACTTATGAACCGGGAATCAAACGCGGTAGCAAGTTGCCGTATCTGTCACGCAGTCCCATGCGGAGGTATCTGCTTTCAGGAAATTTTTCAAGCAGGGGTTGTAATTTTAGGACGGAGAGAACCCGGACTGTGGGATAGGGAATCTGTTCATTCCTATTCCATAGGATCATAAACTATGCAGTGATAAAAGGGTCAGACGTGTTCACCTTTAGGTGCAGCGTTCTGATCTTTTTGTATGTTATAAATCGGTGAAACGATTCAGGACAAAGCGGTCGGTATGGAAATTGTAAAGGATTTCTTCTTATGCTATGTTTGCACTGTGAAAGACAAGCATAGAATCATAAGGGAATTGATTGCGGATACAAAAAATCCGACACAATAGCATATGCCGGAAGCCGGATCAAAAATGAATTTAAAAAGCCCGTCAGTCAGGGATCATCTGCAGATCTTCGGTGATAGGGTTTCTATACGAGATCTTTTGCTTCGCCTATCCGGACATTTCATTGCAGAAGACACAACAAAGAAAAGTAAAATAATAGAATAACAGACGCTCGTTTCTGCTATAATTAAAGAAATATAAAAGGAACGAGGTCATTATGAAAACAATATGCGCAGCGCTCGGCATGGCCGCTTTACTCACTTTTTCTGCTTCAGCAGATACACTCACTCTTCCGAAAGGACACGTGCTGGATTTTGGAGATACTGTCGATATTCTTGACGGGAGACAGACGTACTTTGGAAAGCAGATGAAAAACTGGGCGGAACACGAAGCAGTTGAAAAGGAGTCAAAACCGCAGGCAGCTGCTATCGGCATTATCGGCGGTGCTGACGGTCCGGCAGCTGTTTACCTGGAGTCCAAGTTGACACCGGATGTATCCCGCCTGGCGGCGGAAGCTTTGGGAGAGCTGCGGGTGTACCAGCTTCGGGCAAACACGCCGGAAGCTTTTTACGAATCCCTCGTGCTCTCTTTTTCCGTGGATCATAAGAATCCGGAGAAAGAGAAGAACGGTTTATCACCCTTCGTGAAACTGATGGGGAAAGAAATGACAGGCACGGCGGGCAGCACTGCAGCGAAACAGGCAGCATCTGATAAAAAGAACGCTGCCATACCGTTTGCAGGCAAAATGTGGAAAGAAGCTGAAATCGGAGAGCCGTATAAACAATTTCTGGGGAAAAAGGGGATCCGTCTGTATGTGAGCGGTGAGGCCCGCTGGAAAGAAAAGAAATCACGCGGGGGGAAAGTGTACCGGCTGGCAAAGGTGAAAGCCGGATTATACACTGGCGGCTGCCTGATCCCCTTTTTTGCGGAAGGGCTCATCTTGGAAGATGGTGACAGTACGACATACACACTCTTTGCAAGTGATCAGAAATCAGGGGCATACTTTGCGCCTTATGTAGAAAAAGCGGCACGGGAGATGAAATGATGAAGATGAAAATAATGCTGGCGGCTTCGATTCTTTGTGCCATGACGATAACGTGTGCGGGAGCTGCCGATATGACAGACAATATGGGAAACATGGCAGGCTTTCCGCCGATTTCAAGCATAAATATTCCTAAAGATGATAATATCGTTTCCGCTGTATGGAACGGCATTGTGCAGGAAGACACGAAATCTTTCTTTCAAAAAGTGAAGTTTCCAAAGAATACCGATTTTACTCCTCTTGGAAAGGATGGAAAATTCGGACTGCTTACTGTGACGGAAGAAGGAAACAGCGTGCCCGCTTTCGTCATGAACTGCGAATTTGCTCCTGTGGTCGGTAAAGAAGCCATGAAAGATGCTTTTGACGCACCCCGTCTGTCGGGGAAATCGGTTTCCGAACTGTATGGCTGCAACGTGGCTCTTTTGGGCATGGAAAGCGTATTGAATGGTATGTTTCTGGAAATGGCGAAGCGGATCAATGAAAAGCCTGAGACGGATCCCAAGATTCCGTTCAACATGCTTGGCGTCAGTTTCCTGAATGTGGAGCAGATTCACCGCGCACAGGACAGACCCCGTATTTATACAAGCGGTGTGCGTGCCGTTTTCTTCGTCGACGGATTTGCCGTTCCCGTTTACGGAAAAGGCTATGTGATGAAGTACGGCGATAAGTACCGTCTTTTTTCTGTCCTGACAACGGACTCCGCCAATGAAATGGTGAAAAAAGCGGCTGACCGCATCGCGGCGGCATCGGTGAAGTAGATATTATCCTGTTTTTTCTGTGACCGGATTTCATCGGCAGGGAATACAGAGGAAATCATAAATTTTTCCAAAAAATTTCACAGATGGCAGTGTGTTCAAAAAGGAGAAAGGAAAACGGCGGATGATAAAATGCGTCAGAGGAATTTGCTTATAAGAAAAAGCTATGGATTTATACGTCTGTAGACCCCGTAGCTTTTTCATTTGTCCATTTACAATTATTTTTTACATGGGAAAGTGTATCACTCATGCTGCATCTTAAAAAGAAAATACTATTCTCAATAACGGCTGCAATAATACTTGGCAGCATGCCATTATCAGGGAATGCCCGGGAAGCAGAACCTGCAATAAGTGGCGTTTCTCTGCAGCAAGCACCGGATCAGACGGATGTTTCTGCAGCCGGTCGTACAAAGTACGATGGCTATATCTGGCGTCTCGATGCAAAAGACAGGGATCAATTGCCGCGCAGATTTCGTACTGCGAATTCTGCGTTCCGCTCTCATGTGGATGTCAAGAAAACAGGCAAAGGATTTACGATGACCCCCTCGCGCAAGGGGTTGGATCGTCTGAACATATCCGGCAGTGCGGAGTTCTCTGTCGGAGAGTTTGAGAAGCTGGTTTCCGTACTCAAGAAGCAGGCGAACGGGCCAATTTATATTGTGGATCTACGGCAGGAAACGCATGGTATATTTAATGGGAATGCCGTCAGCTGGTTCGGCGCGCGCGATTGGGGCAATATAGGAAAGAACAAAACTGATGTTTTAAAAGATGAGATGAGGCGCTTGTGTGCAGCCAAGGGGAAAAGCCTCATTGTGACGATGCTCGATGAAGGGAAGAAGTCGATTGATCCCAAACTTATGAAGATTAGTTCGGTCATGAGTGAAAGGCAGATGGTGGAACAAAATGGTCTGTATTATTACCGCATTGCGGCAACGGATCATATCTGGCCGTCGCCTGAAAATATTGATGACTTCATCGCCTTCATACGCACACTGCCCGATCATGCGTGGCTGCATTTCCACTGCCAGGCGGGCAAAGGGCGTACTACGATTTATATGGCTATGTATGATATGATGAAAAATCCTGATATATCACTGGAGGATATTCTCTCGCGCCAATATCTTCTTGGCGGAAATTACATTGCTTATGAAATGGATAAGCCGAAACCGAATCAATGGAAAGCCGCTTATTATCATGAGAAAGCAGCTATGATTGCAAAGTTCTATCAGTATGTGCAGGAAACCCATGCCAATCACTTTACCATGCGCTGGAGCCGGTGGCTTAAATCTCATCTGATAATGGAAGATGCATTTCCTACGCAATGCGATTCAGGATCCCGTATTCCAGGATGCCATGGCTGAAAAAGGGAATATTTTTTGTTGGAAATATTTCTTTAGGCGTAATGATATTCTTTGCGGCAGCTGATCCAGAAGGAAACTGTCACGAAAAATGCCAGCAGCTTGGCGATGGAAACGGAAAGCCAGATACCGTCCGTGCCATTTTCTTCGTTGACGGATTTGCCGTTCCCGTTTACGGAAAAGGCTATGTGATGAAGTACGGCGATAAGTACCGTCTTTTTTCCGTTCTGACAACGGACTCCGTCAATGAAATGGTGAAAAAAGCGGCTGACCGCATGCGGCGGCTTCGGTGAAGTAGAATTTTGAGACTTTTATACGGCAAAATAATAGATTCTATGATGGGAGGTGCCGGTCTTGCCGGGGTTACCGAACTTGACTGAGTTTAGTAAACGGATTCTGAAATAGATTGCTGCGCGGGAAGATAGAGTCAGGAAAGAAAAACAGCCGAAAGATGTAATTAAAGGCAGAATTGAAGAAATTAAGAAAGGAGTTTGAAAGAATAAAGTGAAGATAAAGAGAATTGAGCTGAATAATTTCAAGAGGTTTACTCATTTGCTTGTTGAGGATATACCTGATACTACTAAATTAGTGGTTTTAGTGGGGCCTAATGGTTCGGGGAAAACATCGTTTATGGAATCAATGAATCATTATTATAAATATGCCGGATATGGCGATGTTGGTGATTACCATTATCTTAGCAAAACTGGTAATACAGATGAATATAACCATATCCAATGGTGTGAACGGGCATTAAAACTTATTGATATTGATTTCTACGATTTGACGCTACCAAAAAATATTGCGGCCAATAGAGAAATAAGAGGCCGTTTCTATTTTCGAAGCGCGTATAGAAATGAACCTGATTTTCAAATAAATTCCATGAATAGGCAGCAAGACCCCACGGAGTCGGTGCGTTTGGATTCGTTAATTCAAAATGACCAAACAGTTTCAACTAACTATCAGAGACTTATTGCCAATACCATCTCAGGCGTATTTGCTAATGAAAATGACTCGAAGTCTGTTGCTGTTTTACGTGACGAATTAACTGGAAAAATTCGTACAGCCATTGAGCGTGTATTTGAAGACCTAAAGTTTTCATCGTTGGGGGAACCGCTCCAAAATGGCGATTTCTATTTTACAAAAGGAGATACTAAGGACTTCAGCTATCGCAATCTATCTGCCGGGGAAAAATCAGCCTTTGATTTGATACTGGACATGGTTGTTCAAGCAAAGTATTACTCAGATGCTATTTACTGTATTGATGAACCCGAAGCCCATATGCATACAAAATTACAAGGAAGGGTATTGCGTGAGCTGTATTTGCTTGTTCCTGGTCAATCTCAGCTTTGGATCTCAACGCATTCAATTGGTATGCTTCAGGAGGCTGAAGAAATCGAAAAGGAGCATCCAGGGACGGTTGTCTTTTTGGACTTTGGCGGAAGAGATTTTGACACAGACCAAATTATTCGTCCTGCCAAAATTGGGAAAGCGGTCATGGATAAGTTTTACGAACTTGCTTTCGGAGACTTTGCAAAGCTGATGCTACCTCAGGTAGTCGTGTTTTGTGAAGGAGACCCTAATGGGAAAAAACGTAAGGATTTTGATAAGACAATTTATAGTACTATTTTTGCAGATACTCATCCGGAAGCGTTCTTTATTTCTGGCGGTTCGTGTAATGATATAGAGAATATTGAGGAAAAGCAGGGGGAAATAATAAGGTCACTTCTCAAAAACACTCAAGTTATCAAGATTATTGATCGTGATAATCGTAGTGAGGGAGAAATTGAAGACCTTATGAAGAAAGGCATCAAAGTATTGAAAGAGCGTAATCTTGAATCATATGTGTTTGAGGATGAAGTAATCAAAAAATTGTGTGAATCGGTCGGAAAACTTGGAGAATATAAAGAGTGCATACGCGAAAAGGGAGAAGCGATGAATGCTTCTGTAAAAGGAGGAAATGCAATAGATGACTATAAGTCTGCTCGTGGATATATCTATACTGCATTAAAAAGACGGCTTTCGCTTACAAAATGCGGAAACAATTCGGATACATTTATCCGTGATACCCTTAGCCCCTTGATTACACCGGAAATGGATGTATACAAGAAGTTAGAGGAAGAAATATTTGGAAATGACAAGGGTGGAGGAACTACAAATGGATAAACTACACATGGAGTCGGTTGATATGACGGCATGAAGCAGAATATCGAGAAGATAGGTGCGTTGTCTCCTAATTGCTTCATGGAGATTGTAGACAGGCATAGGGAAACTGAAGAAGGCTATCAATTTTAAGCTGCTCAATAAGATTATGCAGTAATAATGTTTTCTTTCCGATAAAGCAAAAAGCATTTCTCTTTCCATCTCGGAGAAATGCTTTTTTGTTGGAAATATTTCTTTAGGCGTAATGATATTCTTTGCGGCAGCTGATCCAGAAGGAAACTGTCACGAAAAATGCCAGCAGCTTGGCGATGGAAACGGAAAGCCAGATACCGTCCGTGCCGAGCCATAACGGAAGTGCTATAACGGCGATGATTTGAAAAACAACGGACTGGAGGAGAGAGATTACTGAAGAGATGAAACCGTTGTTCAGTGCCGTGAAGAACGCCGAGCCGTACATGCAGAAACCGTTCAGGAGGAAAGAGGAGGAAAAGAATCGGAAACCCCGGACGGTGAGCGTGGCTAAAGTTTCATCGTAGCCGACAAAAATATCTGCCAGTAAAGGAGCGGCGAGGTATGCGGAGGTGGTGAGGAAAAGGCCGGCACCAGCAATGACAGTGAGGCTCTTTCGGAAAATGCTCTGCAGTTCATCATCGCGGCGGGCGCCGTAATTGTAGCTTACGATAGGCGCGGTCCCCATGGAGTAGCCGATGAAAATCGCTTCAAAGAAGAATGCCACATACATAATCACGCCGAAGGCGGCGACCCCGTCCGTTCCGGCGATGGAGATCAGCTGATAATTGTAGAGCATGGAAACGAAGGACATGGAAATATTTGTGAGCAGTTCCGAAGAGCCGTTTGTACAAGTCTTCCAAAGCGCAGGGCCATCCCATTCCGGTTTCACCAGCTGAAGAGAAGATGGATTTCTTTTTAGGAAGTAAATCAGAGGGAAAAGACCGCCTGCGTATTCGCAAAGCACTGTGGCAAGGCCGGCGCCTAAGAGGCCCCATTTGAAAACAAGAATGAAAAGGGCATCAAGACCGATATTCGTCACACCGGAGAGGATCGTCATGCAAAGACCGAGAGAAGGTTTTCCTGCGGTGACCATGAACGATTGGAATACCCGCTGGAGGACAAACATGGGGAGAGAAAGAAGAAGTGTGCGGCCGTAAAAGACACTGCATGCAAGCACTTCACCGGATGCACCCATGGCGGAGGCAAGAAAGGGCATAAGAAAGTAACCCAGGGCGGAAAGCAATATGCCCCCGGCGAAAGCGGAAAGGACGATAAGAGAAAAAAGGCGGTTCGCTTTTTCTGTCTGCCCCTCACCCATGGTCTTTGCCACAAGGGCGCTGCCGCCTGAGCCGAACATGAATCCGACACAGGCGAAAACCATGATGGCGGGAAAAATCAGGTTGACCGCGGTGAATGCCGTCTTGCCCACATAGTTCGATACGAAAAATCCATCGACCATGGTGTAGGTGGAAATAAAGATCATCATTACCACGGAGGGCAGGACGAAACGGAAAAGCCGTCCATAATTGAAACGGGAAGAAATATCTATACTCATAAAATATCCTCAGCGGCAAATTATCTTTTGTTGGTTCATGGAAAGCAGAACGAAATAAGCCGTTGATTCAAAGCGAAAGACACTGCGGTTGTTTCCATAAAAAGAAATGCTTTGCATCGGCAGTCAGTTTTATTTTTTGCTCTTCCTTTTTAATTTCTTTCCTTTCTTCAGCTTGAGTGCATTGTTGTCCAGTGTGAATACGGGAGGTTCATCAGCGGCAAGAGCAAAAGGAATACCTTTCAGTTCCGCCAGCTCTCTTACAAGGGCATCCTTGCTAAGTTTCAGTTTTTCTATTTCCGCCACGCGGAGTTTTTCTTTTTCTCTTGCAATTTCTACGGGATCTCCGCCGATACCCCAGCTGTCCGTGTCCACTTCTTCAATGGTGACGACCGTGGTCTTCGGATTTTTGTTCAATACGCGGGCGAGGAGTTCCGTGGCTCCTTTGATGAGTTCTGCTTTCTGCTCGGCAGTAGTGCCTTCACGTGTGATTTTGATGTTGATGTAGGGCATGGGAAACCTCCTGTCTGAAAATGATTCAAATATTTCTTTCATTATACCATGACAGGAGGGTTTTTTATTTGACACACAGGGAGCCTTCCTGTAAAATTTAAAAGGGATATATAAAGTATCTTCGCCCCCGGTGGGGCTTTTTTTATGCATAAAAAAGCTCCATGCAGATGTATTCTGTGAAAAGGAGAGGCAATGAGCAGATTTTATGATGTGGTAGTTATCGGCGCCGGACCGGCGGGTATTTTTACCGCTCTTGAACTGGCGGATACCGGTGCATCTGTCCTGATCCTTGAAAAGGGACTGGATATCCGTGAGCGGATAGCTCTCAATCGTGACAAGAACGCTCCGCCGAAAGACCGCCGGGCAAATATCGTTTGCGGCTGGGGCGGCGCGGGCGCGTTTTCTGACGGGAAGCTGACGCTTACTACGGATTACGGCGGCAATCTTGATGATTATATGAATAAAGGAGAGCTGGCCGGTTTAATTTCCTATGTGGATTCGGTGTACTGCAGGTACGGCGGAGCTGAAAGAAAGGTATACGGCGATGAGTTTGCCGAGGAAATACATGAACTGAAACGGAAGTCCGCCGCGGCGGATCTTATGTTTATCCCTGCCCGCATCCGCCATCTCGGTACGGACGTGAACAGCGTCATTCTTGCCAATATGCGCGATTCTCTTCCGTCCAATGTGACCGTTATTTCCAAAACAGCGGCGGACAGAATTCTTGCGGACAAAGACGGAACGGTTCTCGGTGTGGAAGCGGGCGGGGAGACGTATCGCTGCAAGTACCTTGTGGCGGCACCCGGCCGTGAAGGGGCGGAGTGGTTTATGAAAGAAGCCCGCGCGCTCGGTTTGGAGACACAGTCAAATGCGGTGGACATCGGTGTCCGTGTGGAATCTCCCGCAGAAGTGTATGAACCGATCACAAAGATCTGTTACGAATCGAAACTGGTGTATTTCTCCCGTTCCTTTGATGACCGGGTACGCACGTTCTGTATGAATCCTTACGGTTTCGTGGTGACGGAAAATAATGCGGGGCTCCAGACAGTGAACGGCCACTCTTTCGCCCATAAGAAGAGCGGAAATACGAATTTCGCCATTCTTGTTTCCAAACAATTTACCAGTCCTTTCAATGAACCCATTTCTTACGGGAAATATATCGCATCCCTGGCGAATATGCTTGGTGCGGGACCAATTGTCCAAAGACTGGGTGATCTTCGTGACGGCCGCCGTTCTACGGTAGAAAGGATACGCCGCGGCCTTGTCCGCCCCACCATGCCGTCTGCGACGCCGGGAGATTTATCTTTAGTCTTGCCATACCGCTTTTTAAAGGATATCATGGAGATGTTCGAAGCGCTGGATCAGGTGGCGCCGGGAGCAAATTCCAGGCACACTCTTCTGTACGGCGTGGAAGTGAAATTTTATTCTTCCCGCATAGCGCTGACGAACCAGCTGGAAACGAAATTCAGAAACTTCTTCGCGATTGGCGACGGAGCCGGCATCACCAGAGGGCTTGTCCAGGCCTCGGCGGCCGGAGTGGTGGTGGGCAGAGAAATCTGTGCCAGGGAAGGGAAACCGAAAGGGGATATGTAAATGATTCCAAGATACACAAGGCCGGAAATGGCAAAAATCTGGGATGAAAGAAATGAATGGCAGACCATGCTTGATGTGGAAATCGCCGCGTGCGAAGCCAATGCGGAGCTGGGACGTATTCCTAAAGAAGCGGTGGAAGTGATCAAAGCGAAAGCGGATTTTGATGTGGAACGCATTCATGAAATCGATCGTGAAATTAATCACGACATCATCGCGTTCCTTTCCGCCGTCGGAGAATATGTGGGCGATGAAGCGAAGTACATCCATATGGGCATGACTTCTACCGATGTGAAAGACACGGCGCTCAATGTGCAGATTAAGCAGGCGTCTGACGTGCTTATTGCCGATTTGGAAAAACTGGCGGAAGTCCTGAAACGCCGGGCTGTGGAATTTAAATATACACCCACCATCGGCCGTACCCATGGCGTCCATGCCGAGCCGACTACGTTCGGGTTGAAAATTCTCCTGTGGTACAGCGAAACTTTAAGAAATATCGAACGAATGAAACGGGCCGCTTCCGAAATGGCGGTGGGGAAATTGTCCGGCGCTGTCGGTACTTATGCGGATATTGATCCATATGTGGAAGAATACGTCTGCAAAAAAATGGGATTGACTCCGGAAATCGTAGCGACCCAGGTCGTACAGCGCGACCATCATGCGGAATACATTACCACCCTCGGCGTCATCGCGGGCACATTGGCACAGATTGCCCTGGAAGTCCGCCATCTGCAGAGAACGGAGGTAAGGGAAGCGGAAGAATATTTCAGTCCCAAGCAGAAAGGATCCTCTGCCATGCCCCATAAAAGAAATCCAGTCAAATCGGAACGGATCTGCGGTATGGCAAGACTCGTGCAGGGGTATGCCCTTCCCGCTTTTGAAAATATACCGCTTTGGCACGAACGGGATATTTCCCATTCCTCTGTGGAGCGTGTCATGATTCCGGATGCAACTACCGCATTAGATTATATTCTGGCACAGACGACCGATCTGGTAGATAAACTCCTGGTGTATCCGGAAAAAATGCTGGAAGATTTGAACATGACCGGCGGATTGATTTACAGTCCCCGCGTTCTGCTTGCCCTTGTGTCCAAAGGCGCTTACCGTGATACCGCGTACCGCTGGGTGCAGAGAAACGCCATGAAACGCTGGCTTGAGGGGGAAGATTTCTATGAAAACCTCTGCAAAGACGAAGATGTGAGAAAATATCTGTCTGAAGAAGAAATTAAAGAGTGCTTCGATTACAAGCCCATGCTTATCCATGTAGATGAAATATTTGCAAGATTTGGATTGTAAGAGCGGAAGACGGATGTCAGAAGACAGAGGTCGGATGCCGGAAGTCGGATATCAGAAGACAGCTATGAGCCGATAACTGTAAGCTGATATCTGATAATAAAGAATCACTGTAGTATTAAAAGGAAGGAAAATGTGTAATGGCAACAGCTATGGTCATTGGCGCCCAGTGGGGCGATGAGGGGAAAGGAAAGATTGTAGATTACCTGGCGGCAAAAGCGGACGTTGTTGTCCGTTCCCAGGGGGGGAACAACGCGGGACATACGGTTGTGACCGGCGGCAAAGCTTATCCGCTGCGCCTTATGCCGAGCGGCATTATGTATCCCGGTACCATCTGTATCGTCGGTACGGGCGTTGTCGTTGACCCGAAAAGTTTCCTTGAGGAAATGGAAAAGCTGGAGGCCCAGGGAATCAACGCGAAGCATCTCCAGATTTCCACCCGTGCGCAAGTCGTATTTCCCTACCATATCCGTTTGGACGAGGCAGAAGAAATGAGAAAAGGCAGCCGGAAGCTGGGGACGACGAAAAACGGGATCGGGCCGTGTTATGCGGATAAGATCAACCGCATCGGTATCCGTATGTGCGACCTTATGGATAAAGAAGTTTTTGCGGAGAAATTGAAATACAACGTGGAGCAGAAAAACATGCTTCTGGAAAAACTTTACGGGATGGAAGGCTTCGATTATGAGCAGATGCTGATTGATTACCTGGGATATGCGGAAAAACTCCGCCCTTATGTGAAAGATACGAACTATACCGTCCAGACTCTGGTCAGGGAAGGAAAGAACGTTCTTTTTGAAGGCGCCCAGGCATCCATGCTCGACTGTGACAATGGCACCTATCCTTTCGTCACGTCTTCACATCCGACAGCAGGCGGTGCATGTATAGGCGCAGGCATCGGGCCGCACATGATGCAGAATATCTTCGGCGTGGTGAAAGCGTACAGCACCCGTGTCGGAGAAGGGCCGTTCCCGACAGAACAGGTGAATGAAATAGGCGACCGTATTCGGGACATTGCTCATGAATTCGGTACGGTGACCGGCCGTCCCCGCCGTGTAGGCTGGCTTGACGCCCGTGCCGTCCGTTACGCGGCGGCGCTGAACTCTTTCGATTATCTGGCGATTACCCGGCTGGATATCTTAGACGAGCTGGAAGAAATCAAAGTCTGTGTCGGCTATGAATATGAAGGAAAACTGGTTAAAGAATATCCGGCAGATCTGAAATTTCTTTCCAAAGTTACCCCGGTTTATAAAACCTACAAAGGATGGAAAGAAAAAATCAGCGCCATCCGTGACTACGACCGGCTTCCGGCGCTCTGCAAAGAATACCTGGCGGATATTTCTAAAGAAATCGGCGTCCCCATCGGCATCGTTTCCGTGGGGCCCAGCCGTGAAGAAACCATCGTAGTGAAAGATGTATTTTAAGAATGGAAAAGTAAGCATATAAAACAGAAAACGCGTGTCCTGAAATTGAAAAAGCAGGAGACGCGTTTTTGTGTTTCTTCAAAGAAAAAAGCTCCGTAAAGGGAGCCGGTTTGGAGCGGATGATGGGAATCGAACCCACGTATTTAGCTTGGGAAGCTAATGTTCTACCATTGAACTACACCCGCATATGAAATTGTACTTTACTATTGTAGATGATTTTATCGAATAAATCAAGATTTGCAGGAAAGAAAACCGGGCAAGGGGGAAGGATGGACTTTTCGGAGCGTTCCTGTGATTTACGTGGACATGTGAAAGATGATTGTTTATAATATCTTTTAACCATTAAAAGGTTATTTGTTTTTCTTTCGTCGGTACAGAGATAGGAGGTCAATGGAGCATAGCAGAACGGAAGGAATGTTTAGTTTGTTGTAGTGTGTTTTGATGCAGTGGAGTGTTAGGAGGATTATTTATGGAAGAAGAACAGAAAAAAGTAAGCGGGGCTGCCGCATTGCCTAAGGTGGGATGGAAAGGAATGCTTGCTTTGGCTTTCGGTATCCTTTTCTTTGCCGGGGTTTTTGCCACGGTACAGGGGGCGGAATGGCTCAAAGCATTTGATTACAGTACGCTCATCGGTAAATTCGGTACGATGAAAGATCCGGCAAAAGCAACTTTTGTCGGTATGGGTGGGGTAAGCGCAAGAGGAGGATTTATTTTCGCGCTGTCACTCATTCCTTCCGTTATGCTGGCCATCGGTGTTGTAGACGTGCTGGATCATTATGGCGCTCTTTCTGCGGCGCAGAAACTGATGACGCCGCTCTTTAAACCGCTGATGGATGTACCCGGCCTCGTCGGACTGGCTTTGATTACCGATCTGCAGAGTACCGATGCCGGCGCGGCTCTCACCAAAGAATTATATGATGACGGCCTTATTGATAAAAGAGAACAGACCATCATTGCAGCGTGGCAGTATTCCGGAGCGGGGACGATCAGTAATTACTTTGCTATTGCAGGTGCGCTTTTCGGATTTATCCTCTGCCCGATCATTGTCCCTGTTATCATTATTATGGTCATGAAATTTGTTGGTGCCATGATTTGCCGCTTTGTTCTTGATACTGTTTATAAAGGAGATTTCAAAAATGACAACTGAAACGAGACCGGTACAGATAAAGCCTAATATTTTTGATATCTTCATCGGCGGCGCCAGAAAAGGCTGGAATCTGGCTACACAGAACCTTGTACCGAATATTTTGATGGCCTATGTCATCGCCTATATTTTAAATATTCTCGGTGTTATGGATTTCCTTGGATACTGGCTGGGGCCCATCATGGGCATCTTCGGCCTGCCGGGACAGTCTTTCGTTATTCTTCTGACCACCTGGCTGTCCTGTTCTGCAGGGGTAGGTGTGGCAGCTTCTCTCTATGCGTCGGGCATCATCAATGGGGAACATGTGACGATTCTCATGCCTGCCCTGATTCTGATGGCTTCCCAGATCCAGTACATGGGCCGGCTCCTCGGCCTTGCCGATGTACCGAAAAAATATTGGCCCCTGCTTATGGTGATCAGTATTTTCAATGCATTCATTGGTATGTTTATCATGAAACTGCTTATGCCGTTCTTTAATTGATTGTCTTACGCAAGAGAAAAGGAGGAAATCATGGCAGATGTATTTACCCATTTTAACTATCTTCATGCCATTCCTGAAATAGGGATGAAAGAATTTAAAACTTCCGCTTACGTGGCGGATGTGCTGAAACAGCTCGGTTATGAAGTAGAAACACAGATCGGCGGGGCGACAGGCGTCGTCGCGGTCTGTGACAGCGGTAAACCGGGACCTGTTCTCGGCCTTCGCGCGGACATGGATGCTCTTGGGACGAAAGACGGCGGCGCCGCCCACCTTTGCGGGCATGACGGACACATGGCCATGCTTCTTGCGGCGGCGGAAGAAATCATGAAAGAGAAGCTGGTCAGGAAAGGGAAACTGAAACTTCTTTTCCAGCCGGCGGAGGAAACGAGTGAAGGCGCTCTTTCCATGCTGAAAGGCGGTGCTGTTGACGATATTGAAATCCTCATCGGCATGCATGGTCGTCCTATCCAGGAGTGCCGTGTGGGAGAAGCGGCGCCCGCTTTGTATTACAGCGCTGCGACCCACGTGAAAATCGACATCACAGGCGTGCAGAGCCATGGGGCCCGCCCCTATCTCGGCACCAGCGCGCTTGACGCGGCATGCCTTATTGTACAGTCCGCCAATGCCCTCCGCTTCAATTCCAATGTGGTGTACAATCTGAAAGCGACACAGATCCATGCGGATGCAGGTGTGGCAAATGCAGTTCCCGGTACGGCGACGATCACGTTCGACCTCCGCAGCCGGGATAATGATGTGATGGAACTAATGATTCAAAAACTGCGGGGTGCGGCGGAAAATGCGGCCGCTTCCATTGGCGCCAAAGCGGACTTCACCATCCTGCACCAGACACCGGCGTCCATTATCACACCTGAAATCACGGAAGTCATCGGGGAAGTGATTACATCCGAACTTGGCGAAAAAGCCTGCATCCCTCCGATCGTCACCGCGGGAGGAGAAGACTTCTTCTGGTATCCGAAAATGAAACCGGAATTGAAAACGGGATTCATTGCATTGGGCGAAGATGCGGAACCGGGACTTCATGATCCCGCCATGCACTTCAACCATGACGCCCTTCCCTATGGAGTGAAAATTCATAAAGGCCTCGTGAAGAAATTACTTGGCTGACGATTCCCAATGTAAAAGACTCGTGCTGTATCCATCTGCGGATATGGTGCGGGTTTTTATATTGCTGCCGGAAGCCGCCGGATTGCATTCATTTCACAGATGAGGCATATGCTGCAGGGGAGGAAAAGCTGCTTATTCTTTTTTTACTTCACCAATAACTGTTAGAGAAGGTATGCGTACAGGAAGTATACGGACTGATTTCGTAAAAGGGACTTTATTCCGGTGTGTATCCTCTATTGTGCAAACAGCAGGAGGGGAGCGATAGAATACACAATGATGGGATAAAAGAAAAGGGTTCAGGTATAAATTTTTCTTTAAAATATGCATTCTGTCGAATTAGAAAAACCGTTGGTTTTGATATACAATAAAGAAAAGTATTCTGCATTTATTTCTTATTTTTGGATCTGAGGAGGTGTTCTTTATGAACAAATGGGTAAGTGTTGTTTTATGTATCTGCGGTCTTGGCTTGGGTGGTATGATGCTGACCGGTGATTCCGACGGCGGACGGGCACTTATCTAAAATGCGCCTTATATCACGGATGGGAAGATTAATCCTGCTTATGAGGGTAAGGTAGTCATCGTTGCGGGAAAGCTGAAGACGGAAAAGCCGGCAGTAGATGAAGAACTGGGTATTTCCTTTGATTCTCCCATAATCAGGAGGAATGTGCATGTGATGGTGGAGAAGGGGAGCGGAAGTAATATAAAGAGAAATTGGGAAAGCACATCTGCTTCCAATATCCCACAAAAGTATAAGCGTGATCCGCCGCCTGTCATTACTTTTTACGGCGTGGTAAAAGCAGGCGATTTTGTTCTGGATAAAACACTCTTGGAAAAATTTGCTGCCGGTGTGAATGTGAAGGAGCTTCCCCAGCAAGCTTCCTATAAAAAGACACCCCTTTATCATGAAACAGAATCGGGGATCCACTATCTCACAAACCGGGAACCAAATCTTATTTTTTCCCATCTGGACGGTGATTACCGAATCTCCTATACGAAATCTTCTCTGGAGGAAAATCAGGAGAAAACCTTGGTGGGGGTTCAAAAAGGAAATAGGCTCCGGGGAAAAGGAATGGTGGACGGTATCGAATTTTTCGGACAGGAGTCGAACGGTATTCTGACCAGGGAGAATATTTTAAAGAATAATGACAATTTTGATTTCATTCTTACCGTTTTAGGCTATGCGCTTTCTGTGGCGCTTATCGCAGGCGGTATATATTCTTTTAAAAAATCTTAAGTAAAAAGGAACCTTAGTGGGAAAGCTGCCTGGTATTTCATTTTTAACAGAGTGATAGATTCGTTTTGGAAAGGACGGGTGCGGCTATGCTGCTTATGGGTGTGAAAGAAGAAAATGGATGGCTTTGTTCTCAATGGAATCTGACTTATGGGACAGGCTGGACAGAAATCACTAAAGCGGTGAAAACGGCGTATCCCTGTTATGAGAATGTGGAAGTCCTGGTAGACAACATAAAAGTTGATCTGCAGTCGGCGGAAGAGGGCGGGGATATGGTTATCCGGGGGACTTCTACAGTCATCAAAGTGCCGATGATGGTCAAGTTTTATAACCAGCTGCAGAGAGTGGACGTGTGGGTGGCGTGTGCCACAGACGAATTTAAAGAAGCGGATTATAAATCTTTCAACTTGTCTATGGGGCAGTATATGGACAGCATGGAACTTGCCATGTATTGCTGATTGGCGGGGCGCCGCAATGATGGGAAGTCAGATTTTCTTTTGCCTGTCTGAAAGGAGAATGTATGGACAGCGGCATGTATACGGAAAGAGAAATGCAATGCCTGAAAGAAGGTATAGGTGCCGTCCGGTCGGTGTTGTCAGGGACGGATACGGAAGCGAAACGGCGTCTGCTTTTTTATCTTGACTGGTATATGGATCCCTATTATAAACAGGATATTTCAGGCATAAAAAATGATTTGAAGGAAATGCTGGAAAAAGTTGCTGTGTCTCCTGAAGAAGAGGATATCATTGATGAAGCCCTGCATCTCCTGGAAGGATATACGGATCCGCCATATCCGATACTGGCGGCGTACTTGGGAAACTTAAGTGGAAAACATAAACCGAAAGCGCTTTATCTGCTGCAGGGGGCAGGATAGAGAGCTTTCGGCAAAACAGGAGAAAGAGCAGAAATCAGACATGGAAAGCATCAAGCAGTATTTCTGCTGTATCATGATGTCAAAAGGCGGGCACTCTTTATTAAGGAGCGGCCATTATTGCGGAGAAAAGAATGGTTTTGAACGGTTCGATCAGGGAGCGTGTTTGGCAGATGCTTTCCTGTGGAGGTTACAGCAAGAGCAGGAAAGTATCTTCTGACGGCTGCGAGGCACTGTATGCAAAAGCCGGCGTACCGTTTTTTCCGGCGGCAAGAAGATTTTATGAGCGGTGCGGCGGTCTGTTTTCAGATTGTGAAATAATTTTTGAAACCGGTTCTGACGGACGCGAGTTTTATTTCTATCTGTATCCTGATATGGGGGAAGACGCCGCCGTCGAGCTGTATAAGGCGTATTATGACGAGGGAACATCTGCAGGGAAAAGAATCTGTGAGGACGCGCTTGCCGCTAAGGCGGCGGCAGGAACGGAGGTTTCACCTGTCGGAATTATTGGGTATTATTATCCCGCAACGGTGTATGCGGCGGAGAACGGAATACTGTATTGCGTCCATGAGTATGAATCTGATGTCCGTGTATTTGCGGATGTTGAAGAAATTCTTGCCTATGAATTGCAGGTGCACAGGCCGATACGGATAGAAAGGCGCCGCTGATGCGGGCCGACGGTTTTGTAAAAGTAGGGAGTCCGGCATGGATAAAGAAGAATTTTGCAGTGCCTATGTAGCATGGTTTCCTGAAAATGAAAAAAGATACAGGGAGCATAAAAGAGAATTTCCCCATATTCTGCTCCATGTATTTTCTGTATTTGCCATAAATATTCCTATGGCAGAGGCCTATGCGGGAAAAGACCATGCGGAGTTTGAAAAATTTTGCTCTTTTATTGAATATGTGTGGAGAAAAGCGGATGATGAAGTGCTGAATGTACTTGACACCACGGTGCTGGAAGGGATATCTGAAAATCTGCCGATGTGGACTGCTTTCGGAAATTGCATTCATGAAGATTTCCGGACCTATATCAATACCGTTCTGATCAGGCAGAACATTATGATGTCTGATGTGCCTCCGCTTTGTTGAATTAGCTTAATAAAGATAGGGATAGAATATACTGCGGAGAGACAGTAAGGAATCCTGCTTACATGCAAATCTGTTGATTGATATTTCCGCTGCATTCTTCTAATGATTTGCAAAATAGGATAAAATAAAGAATAATAGATTGGATTCTGATAAGGGACATCTATTATTTATGATGTTTATAACAGGTAAGACAGAAAGGAATATATATGGATCAGAAATTTGATACGATTGTCATCGGTTTCGGCAAGGCGGGGAAGACGCTGGCGGCGAAACTGGCAAAGCAGGGCGAAAAAGTGGCGCTGATTGAAAAGGATGCCCGTATGTACGGAGGTACATGCATCAATGTGGGGTGTATTCCTTCCAAACGGCTGGTGATGGAAGCGGAGCTGGCGCCTGCCCATGATTTTGAAGCGCAGAGCGAGTATTACCATGTGGCGGTGCAGGAGAAAAAGAAATTGACAGCAGCGCTTCGCATGGCCAATTATAATAAGCTTATCGATGCCGGCGTGCAGGTCATCAATGGCACGGCTTCTTTTCTTGACGGAAAAACGATCGAGGTGAAGGGGGCACACGATACGGTGCAGATACTTTCCGCATCGAAATTTATTATTAATACCGGCGCCCGTCCAATGATTCCCGCTGTGCCCGGTGTGGAAAATAACCGCTTTGTGTTCACGTCCGAAACCATGATGGACAATGAAACACTGCCCCGCCGGCTGACAATTATCGGCGGCGGATATATAGGACTGGAATTTGCTTCCATGTATGCCCGTTTCGGAAGCAAAGTGACGATCCTCCAGAACGGTTCTGTATTTCTGCCGAAAGAAGACCGGGATATGGCGGAAGCGGTTGAAAATGTATTGAAATCTTATGGCGTGTTCGTCATTACGGGAGCCGGTCTGAAGGAAATCAAAGAAGGGACGGCGGTTTATACAAAGAACGGAGAGGAAGATACGCTGGACGGCGATGCCATTCTTCTCGCCACGGGACGCGGGCCGAATACGGAAGGTCTTCATGCGGAACGGGCCGGTGTGGAATTGACAAAGCGGGGCGCCGTCGTTACCGATAAGCATCTGCGGACAACCGCGGAAAATATCTGGGCGGCCGGCGATGTGTGCGGCAATCTGCAGTTCACCTATATTTCTCTGGATGACAGCCGCATTATTCTTTCCGATATGCAGGGTGATGGAAGCCGTACGACAGAGAACCGCGGTGCTTTCGCTTACTCTGTCTTCATGGAGCCGTCTTTTTCCCGTGTAGGCCTGTCGGAGAAAGAAGCGGCGGATAAAGGGCTGAATTACCGTGTGGTGCGGATGAATACCGATATGATTCCGAAAGCGAAAGTTCTCCGCAAGACGACGGGGATGCTGAAGGCGGTCATTGATAAAGACAGTGGGAAGATTTTCGGTGCGGCACTTTTCTGTCCCGAATCTTACGAAATTATCAATATGGTGAAGTTAGCGATGGATCATGATTTGGATTACACGGTGCTCCGTGATTTTATCTACACGCATCCCACCATGTCCGAAGGGCTGAATGATTTGTTTGCCTTATAAAAGCGGATAACGGCTGGCGGAAACCGGAAAACGAGAAGGCGGATAAATCTATCCGGAGTCCGGAAAAAGCCTGACAATAAGGACAGCATATCTTATTTATGAGATGTGCTGTTTTTTATTTTTACCCAATGGAGTATGTGATAAGAAAACAAACAGAAACCAGAGAACAGAAATCAGAAAACAGAAGACAGGTATCAGAAAACAGAAGACAGGTATCAGAAAACAGAAGACAGGTATCAGAAAGCAGATATCAGAGAACAGACGCCAGAAATCAGAAAACAGATGTCAGAAATCAGCAGACAGAAAACGGAAATCAGAAGACAGAAGACAGAAATCAGAGCACAGAGAACAGATAACAGAAACCAGAGGACAGAAATCAGAAAACAGAAAACAGAAGACAGAAGACAGAAAACGGATGTCAGAAATCAGAAAACAGGAATCAGGAATCAGAAATCAGATATCGAGGCTGTGGGCTGTCATCTGCCTGAGAGTGAGTGATCCACGGCTGCCCGCAGTTTTTTTATTTCCCCAGACGGAAGTGTTCCGGAATATGCTTGGGAATGATCCTTTATGTGTCTTCTGCCCATGCATTGAAAGATGAAATGAAAGCTGATAGTATATGTATACTGTTTATGTCGGAAGAGGGGGATAGGATTGGAGCAGAAACGGGAAAGCGGGGCATGGAAGGCTTTTCAGGAAGCGTTTCCTTACACGGTTCCTATTTTCGCAGGATTCTGGTTCGTAGCGTTTTCTTATGGGATTTATATGCATTCTATGGGGTTCAGCTTTCTTTATCCTGCCCTTATGGCGGCATTCATTTTCGGCGGTTCACTGGAGTTCGTCGTAGTGACAATGCTTATGAGCCCGTTTGCCCCGCTGGGTGCCTTTGTTATGGCGCTGATGGTGCAGTCCCGCCATTTGTTTTACGGTATTTCCATGCTCAAGAAATATGAAAACATGGGGTGGAAGAAACCGTTTCTCATGTTTTGGATGTGCGATGAAACATTTGCTTTGAATTACACGGCCACAGTGCCGCGTGATGTGGATCGGGGCTGGTTCATGCTCTGGGTATCCTTCCTGAATTATTTCTATTGGGTCAGCGGCGCCGCGGTAGGCGGACTTTTGGGATCGCTGGCAGCGTTTGATACGAAGGGGCTCAGTTTTGTGATGACTGCGCTTTTTATTGTTATTTTTCTGGAACAGTTTTTACGGGAGAAAAAACATTATACCGCAGTGATCGGCGGCGTGTCGGCAGTGGGGTGTCTGGCCGTTTTCGGCGCGGAATCGTTTATACTTTCGGCCATGGGTCTGATCCTGGCGGCGATTACGCTTTTGCGGAAGCCGATTGAGAAAGCAGGGGGATTTTTATGACGGAAATGCCTTTATATGAACAGGTTCTCACGATTGCTGTCTGCGTTCTGGCAACGATGGCAACACGGATGATTCCTTTTTTTCTTTTCCGGCCCGGGAAAAATCTGCCCGCTTATATCCAATACCTTGGGAAGGCGCTGCCCTCGGCGGTATTTGTCCTTCTTGTGGTGTATTCGCTGAAGGACATTCATTTCTTTTCGGGAAATCATGGTGTGCCGGAGGTGCTGTCTCTCGCGGTGACGGTCGCGATTCATGTGTGGAAGAGAAATATGCTTCTTTCCATGGCGGCAGGTACGGCATGCTGCATGGCGCTGACAAGGGTTTTATAGAAAGCGGTAAATATGGAAAACCGGGGAAATATTTCCTCGGCTTTTTGAATTTCTTCCTTTGGAACTTATTCATTTGTACGCCTGCGATGATTTGCTTTATAATCATGGGGAGGCAGCCATAAATGCTTTGAGAGTTTAAAATACTCCAAGAAGCATGAAAACAGTAATGAACAAGGAGATAAAAGCAATGTCCGGTTCAACGGATAAGATATTACAGGCGCTTGAGGCGGAACAAATCCGCCGCCTGAACCTTACAAAAGAAGATTTACAAAAATCATACCGTAAATTGGCGGAACAGAATTTTCCTGACGATCAAAGAATCCGATTTATTGCTGATTTAGGAGCCTGCAAAGACGCGGCATATCATTATCGGCTTATTTGTAAAGACTGGAAAGAAGATAAAAAGCTGCATTTAGAAAGCAGCTTTGATCAACACGGGAGAGAAGGCCTTGCGTTTTTATTTGAACAGCTGGATACAGTCAGGGATGAAAAGTTAAAGATATTGACCGCGTTTCTCATAGTGGAAACTCTTTCCAAATTGAAGCATAGAGATTTTTATGTATCATTCTGCAATCGGCTTATTCCTGTTCTTGTTTCACTTATTGATACAAATGAAAATATTCTTCGCCGTAAAATTATCATCGCTTTCGGGTGGATAGGCTCATCAAAAGAAATTGATATCTTAACAAGACAAATATTCAGGGATAAAGATGCCCTTTGCCGGGCATGGTCTGCAGCAAGTCTTATGCAGATGTCATTTCATAGAGTGGAACGGGAAATGCTGCGGGCGAAAACAAAAGAAGTATTTGTTCAAGCCATTACAGAAGAAAAAGACTTGTATGCCTGCGGGATTATGATAGAAGCAGCGCAAATATTGTTCAGCAAAAAATGGATATCTTCAACTGCTGTAGAAAATATGGAGCCTGAAAAGATAGAGAAAGCAAGACAGTCTGCCATCAGGTTTTTGAGCAAGTGTTAGATAAAAAATATAGAAATGCAGGAAACAGTCAATCAAAAATAATGGTTTACTGTTTTTTGCTGTTTAAAAGTGGAAAGGGTGTCAAATGGAAAATACCAATAAATCAAAACGGTACCTGATAAACGCTTCATATGGCGCATGTGCGGAAGCGGAACAGTTTTTCCTGACGGCGGGGACAGCATACTGCATGGCGCTGACGCGTTTATTGTAGAAACCGGCAGCAAGGGCGGGAAGGATGTTTTATCCGATATGGATCGCTATGCGGCTGCAGGTGCGGGGAACCGGAGGATTGATAAGGATAATGGGGTAAAGTTAAGAATACATAATGGTACTCAGGTCAATTTCAGAACAATGATGAGTAGATTAAAAGTCTTTCTGATAGATAAGTACAGAAAGGCTTCTTATGTGAAAAGATAAAATATCTATTTATAAGATTTTATTTATGAAATATAAGAAGAAACGAGAGGATATATGCATATATTGACAAGAATAATAGAAAAGGATAATAATTAAATAAAAATGAGGATATAGTTCAAAAATAATACAAAATAAATTAATGATTTTGAAAGAGAGGGTTATGGAAATGAATAGGAATTTGATTAGAACAAGTTTGTTAATGATTTTTATGAGTATTCCGGTAGGGTATTCAAATGCTGTATTTGCCGAGGCTCCGGTATATTCTTTGGATCCGGTATATGTTGTCGGAGCGCATAAAGTTTTGGATTCAGACAAATTCGGGAATATTATTACAGAGCAATCTTACTATAGAACGGGCGGAGATGTGGAAGTGGTAAACAGGAAAGAAATAGAAGATCATCATTATAATTCTATTTCAGAAGCGATTAAGTCTATACCCGGCGTGACATTTTCCAATCCAGGATACCGGGCGAACTGGTATGGATATGCAGCCTATTGCAATGCATTTTCTATCAATGGAGATACCCGTGTTGTGGTTCTTGTTGATGGGCGGCGTGTAGATAATCCAGCGACGGAATTGTTTGGTGACAGCTCCGTATCGGCAAGTAAGGGCATGACAGATCTTGATCAGGTTACAAATATAGAAAACGTGGAAAAGGTGGAGGTTATTAAAGGACCGGGCGCATCTGTATATGGAGCAGATGCTACCGGCGGTGTAATTAACATCATTACCAGAAAAGGAACAAAAGTGACTCGTGGAGCAATTGAACTTGCTACAGGATCGTGGAAGCATCATCTGTATAATATAAGCTTGTCCGGCCCCGTAGGAGATAAATATTCATACTTTGTTTCTGCAAATCGGGAAATGTCCGGTGATTCGTATTTTTACGACAGAATGACTGGTGCGAATCATAAGTATTACAATACTCATTATAAGGAAGAAGGGATAAGTGCGAGATTTGACGGGGAATTTGATGATGACCACAGCTTGAGAGTATGGTTCAATCATAACAATGGCAAGGACGGTTGCCCCAATGATGCTATTGATTACAGGTACTGGAATGAAACGGATTGGAATCGGATTATAGATAATGCTCAAAATAATGGAAAGTTAGGAGATACGGATAATCCCGGATATCGCAATGTGTATGCGATTGACTCCATGTTCGGCAGCTATACTGCGTATAATAAAAATGATTTGGATATTACGTATACATTTAAAAGAGATCATGGCTTAGAAAACTTTGTCCGCGTGTATAACCAGGATCATCATTACCAGGTCTTTGATAAGTATAAATGGACCTATCCCGATGGGACTACTTTGGCGCCCTGGCCGGGAAATTATGATAAGTTTAAAGAATTCATGGATCTTTGGGGCGGTCCGATCTCAAAAGAACATATTAATACATACCATGTGGAAAAGAATAAAGGGATAGAATTACAATTGGCCAGACAGATAAAAAATAATGATATCATTTTTGGCTTGACGTATGATAGAGGGGAAAATAATGATTATAAAAAGAACTATAAAACCTGAGAAGTGAAGGTTGGAAAGACGCAAAGAGATACACTTGTCGGTTATATACAGGATAAGATCCGTTTGAGTGATAAATTCGAAATAACTCCGGCTGTCCGCATGTCGCATTATGGAAATTATAGTGCTCATATTTATAAAAGAGATTGGTCAAATGGGACAATTTATCCGGTCGATTATGATGATACAGGACGCAGAACACAGTTTACCCCCAGTTTGTCAATGCAGTATCTATTTACGCCCCGTTTAGCGGGCTATTTCAGCTGGACCAATATTTACAGGCCTATTAAGCAGCAGGATTTATTTGAAGCAGATATATTGGATGACAAACCGTTAAAGGATGAAAAAGGGAATGTGTATACGATCGGCCTGCGGAGCAGAATCGGTTCAAATACCACTTTGGGCATTCATTATGCGATTACCAAAATGAGTAATTCTGTTACCAAATATTCTGTATACAGCAAGAAAAAATCTGACTATGTAACGAAAGCGATCAATGCCAGGGAAGATAAAAAATCATTTAATGTTGTCTTAAATCATAAATTGGGAGACCATTGGTTTTTAGGGGCTTCCTATACTTACCTATATGATAAATTTAAAGGGAAAGACGGGGTAATCCTGGACCCGGATATCTCATGGGATGGCAATCAGTCAGCCAATATAGACGCCATGATTAACCATCTCCGCCCGATAAATTATTATGCAATGAATGTGACTTATCAATGCGGGAAATGGAACAGCAGTTTGCTGTTGAATTTATTCAGCGGCTGTGACAAGGATGCGTTTACAAATAATAATTACATTGTTGCAGATTTGTCTGTCAATTATAAAATAAATACCAATAAATCCGTGTACCTTAAAGTTAATAATTTAACAAATGAAGGCTATGAGAATATGTACTATAAATATGATGGAAAAGGTGCTAAACCTCAGCCGGGCAGAAGCTTTATGTTGGGGTTCAGATATGGATTTTAATTATTTAAATAGGAAGTGAATATTTATAGGAGGACTGATGAAGAATATCATAATTCTTGAACTTTTACTGGCCCTCCTTGTTTTATTGCTGGGAGAATCTCTTTTTGATATAAGAAAGGAAGAGTTTCAGGGGGAAACATTAAAAATCGCCTACACGAAAGATATAGGAGACGTAGATCCTTTTGATTCCGGTTCTCCGATGTTTGTCCAGGATTGGGTATATGAGGGACTGGTCGGAATGCAAAATGGAAAGGCTGTTCCTAAATTGGCAGAATCATGGGAAATTACCGATGATGGTAAAAATTATATTTTTCATTTACGGAAAGATGTCTTTTTTTCAAATGGGAAACCGCTTACTTCGCAAATTGTGAAAGAAAATATATCTGAATTAATTGCTAAAAGAGAGCAGTATGGATTTTTAGATATGTTGAAAAAGATAAGTAAAATCGAAACACCTGATGCGCATACAGTTATCTTTCGATTGGATGAAGTATGCAGCAGTTTGCTGAATGAATTATCTTTTACTCGTCCGTTGACGATTCATTTTTCCGAATCCGGCAAAGAGGGAAATGAGGTCTTTTATGGGACGGGCAGATGGATACTGAAAAAGAATATAAGAAATCAATATGCCCTGTTTGAAAGAAATGAAAATTATTGGGGAGAAAAGCCTAAGTTCAAATATGTCAAAGTTTCTATCATACCGGAAGTATCAACGATAGAGAATGCTCTTCGTTCCGGTGATACGGATATGTATGTGGATCAGGATGGAGCGCTCAGTTTTGAAGAAGCATTTAATTTACAGCAGGAGGGGTTTTCTGTAGGAATAACCCCTTTGTCCCAGATTGTTTTAATTGCCTTGAATACGGAGAAAATACGTGAAATACCAATCCGTAAAGCATTGGCGTTGGGAACGGACAAAAGAGGGGTGATACAGTTTTTGGCAGAAGGGAATTTGAAAGAGGCGCATTATTATTGGACGGAGAATTTACCGGAAATGCCGCCTGGTTTGCCATATTACAGCTTTGACAGAAAACAGGCGGATGAAATACTGGATAAGCAGTACCACCGTGGTACGGGTCCTTACCGGGAAAAAGACGGAGTCCGTTTACAACTTTCTTTGGGGTATCCTGCAGGAAATCATAATCAGAGGAATTTGGCCCTTATACTAAAAGATATGTACGCTAAAATCGGAATTGATCTTATTCCTGATGAAGATGATTTTTCGGTGTATTTAAATAAGTTTCGAGACGGGAAGTATGATATGGTTTTATATACAACTTGGGGAAATGCCTATGAGCCTTATTCCACTCTTACAGAGATGAGGACAGACGGTTCGGGGTTTAATATGTTTCAACGTGGCGCAGATGATAAGGAAACTTTATTTAAAGCAATGAAAGAGATGGATTCCAGTCCTGAAAGAGAATCTGTTTTGAGATATATGGAATATATCAATGGCAGTTTTTATAGAAATGTCCTATTTATTCCGCTTTATCATGACTATATTATTCATGTCTGCAGAAATGATATAAGCGGCTTTGTACCGCAGGAGGATGCTAAAGACCGAATAGATATTACACATGTGTTTCGACAATATTAAAGGAGGAATGTCAGGTGCTGAATGATGAAATAAAAGATTATTGGGAAGGCGAGTCTTATGTTTATAGCGATATCATAAAAAAATCGCTTGATGATGAGGGGAAAAACGCATGGGCAGATTTAGTGCTGGGAAATGCCCCCAAAAAAGAAAAGCTGGAAATCCTTGATGTGGGAACCGGCCCCGGGTTTTTCCCTGTATTATTAGGGGAAAAAGGACATCATGTAACCGGTATCGACATTACGGAAAATATGATCCGGCGGGCTGCAGAAAATATATCCGCAGCCGGGGTTAAGGCGGATTTAGCTGTTATGGATTGCCAGAATATACAATATCATGATGAGAGCTTTGATCTTGTGGTCTGCAGAGACTTAACATGGACACTTGCGGATCCCGTTAAGGCTTATAAGGAATGGACAAGGGTGTTGCGGAAAGGGGGCGTCCTTCTTGTATTTGATGCCTGCTGGTATTTACATCTTTTTGATGAGAAACGTATGAAAGTGTTTGAAGAATATAACAACAACCTGCGTAAAAAATATGGACATGGTATATTTGACGGACATAAAAATACAAAAAAATGCGATGAACTTTCTAAAAAGCTATTTATGAGTGATAAGCATCGGCCTTACTGGGATATGGAATTCTTAATTTCTTTAGGGTATCGCCGTGTATTTGCAGAACCCAGAATCGATGAACTTGTACGAGATGAAAAAGCCCAAGAATTTTATAAGTTGTTTCCGGAATTTCTTGTGGGCGGAATTAAATAATATCGATAGCAAAGAGATGGGGAGGAGGAAATATTGAAAAGATTTATAGTCAATTATTCGAAAGACTCATTGATCCTGATTGCGGCTGCATCCTTGATATCCTTTTTCCTGATCCGCTTTATGCCGGGAGATCCGGCTGCCACATACCTCAGTTCAAGAGGAATTCCTGTTACGCCGGAATCATTGCATGCAGTTGCTGAAGAATTGAAATTGTATGATCCGGTTTACATGCAGTATATTTATTGGCTTAAAAACGTGATCCGTCTGGATTTAGGGTATTCATATCTGACGAAGGCACCGGTTGCAGTTGAACTTTTTCGAGCATTTAAATATACGCTTCTGTTGGCATTAAGCTCTATGTCAATGGGAATCATTTTTTGTCTTCTTGCAGGCTGTTATGCGGGGACACATCCTGACAGCCGGTCTGATTATTCCATTCGTTTCTGCGTATTGACGTTAAATTCCGTCCCTTCCTTTATTATCGGTTTTTTACTGATCAGTGTATTTTCAGTGTACCTGCATATATTTCCTGTGCAAGGGGCGTCTTCGTTCCTGCACTTGTTCCTGCCTTCTTTAACTATGGCATTGGGCTATGTTGCGATGTATACGAAACTTTTACGAAACAGTATTATTGATATTTCGCAAAAACCGTTTGTTGTGTTCGCGTATACCCGTGGTTTAAAAAAATGGGAAATTTTTTGGAATCATATATTTATGAACGCAATATCACCTGTCGTGACTATGGCAGGACTTGAATTCGGAGGAGTTATTGCAGGTTCTCTTGTCATAGAGAATGTTTTTGCCTGGCCGGGACTTGGGCGTTTAGTGATTATTGCGATACATGGAAGGGATTACCCTGTGATACAGGGGTATATTCTGCTGACAATGACAGGATTTATCATATGCAATTTCATTGCGGAGACAGTTTGTATGAGGGTGAGAAGAAGGTGGGGATGAAATGGGAAATATCCGTTTTGGTTTGCATAGAAAATATCCGCCTTTTTTAATATGTTTTTTATGGGTAATCGTATCCTTTTATTTTCTTGTGGCGATATTTGAACCGTTTTTCTTAATGCATGACCCTAATGCTGTCGACTATACAATGAAATTTGCACAGCCGTCGATCCAATATCCGTTTGGCTGTGACCAATTGGGGCGGTGTGTATATTCCCGTATCATACAAGGGGCAAGAATAAGCATTGGTTATGCGGTGCTGGTCGTATTTATATCATGTATATGGGGAACCTCTTTAGGGATTATTTCGAGTTATTACGGCGGAAAGGTGGATCGGTTGATTGACCATGTATGTAATTTATTCAGGGCATTTCCGGAAATTATTGTTATTTTGATTTTGGCAGGGTTGGGCGGAAAGAATATATTTTTTATTTGTGCAGGGATGATAATCATGCATTGGGTAATATATACCCGTGTGGTAAGAGAACTAACTGCTGACGGAAAAATGAAGAATATGGTTTATGCGGCACGTATGGCAGGGAATAAGACACCCCGGATATGGATAAAATACATATTCCCTATTGCCGCACCGGCTGTTTTATCTATGCTGGCTCTGGATTTTGCAGGGTCGCTGCTGGCCATGTCAGGATACTCTTTTCTTGGGCTCGGGGTTCAGCCGCCTCAGGCCGACTGGGGAACATTGATCGGAGAAGCGCAGGCCGTATTTATTTCCTATCCGAGACTTATCTTTTTTCCAAGTATCTCTATCTTGGGAATCAGCCTCAGTGTCAATATGATTGGGGATTGGATCCAGCAAAGATATCAAGCAGGGGAAATGTAATGGGGAATAATTTATTGGAATTGACGGGGGTATCTGCCGAGCTTCAGAGGAAAAGGATTATAGACACAATCAATTTGGCAGTGCCAAAAAGGAGTCGTGTGTCCATAATTGGTACAAGCGGCTGCGGGAAATCCACTCTGTTAAAACTGATAGCAGGTCTTTTGCGGGCACCTGCATGGCAAGTCACAGGACAAGCAGCTATCGAAGGCAAATGTTTTAATGCGGGAGATTCTGCTACGTTGCTGACAAACTGTGGACGGCAATATGCATTTATCGCCCAGGATTCGTTAAGCATATTTGATCCGCGGTTAAAAATTAAAGAACATTTTCTTGAAATCAGCAGATTAAGGGATGGGGAAAAAGAAGAGTTTTTGCTGCAAGTGATGTCGTTGTTAAGAAACTTATTGATTACGGATCCGGAAAGAGTACTTGAAAGTTACAGGAATGAATTAAGCGGAGGCACATTACAGAGGATATCCATAGCTATGGGGCTGATTCATAAACCAAGGTTATTGATAGCAGATGAGCCTACATCAGCAATTGACAGGTATTCAAGAGCACAATTGATTTCTGTATTGAAAAAAGTGTATCGTGACACAAATTTAAGTATGCTCATCGTGTCGCATGATATAGATTTCGTTAAAGAAATTTCGGATATTACTTATGTGATGAAGCAAGGGAAATTTATTGATAAAATTAACACAAAAGAGTTGGGTAATGAAGACAATGATCTGTATACACGATCGTTCCTTCGAGCTTGTAACAGGTGGAAAAAAGAACGTTTATACGAAGGATCCTGATTATCTTATTTAAAGGAGTATCTTTGTGCCGAATATACTTGAACTGAAAAATATTCATCAAACGTATAAAAATGAAGAAGGAGTCAACAGGCCTGTTTTGGATGATGTAGATTTCATGCTGCAGGAAGGAACCTGTCGTGCGATTTTAGGAATGAGCGGCTGCGGGAAAACTACACTTTGCAGGATTATGGCAGGCATTGAAAAGCCGTCAGGCGGACTGGTTCGGTATAAAGGGGAAAAGATTAATTGGAAAAGTATTTCGAGGAATAAGATTCAAATGGTTTTTCAAAACAGTCTGGATGCGGTGCCTGAGTATATGACATCCTATGAGATACTGAAAGAGCCGCTTAAAAACTTTTTTAAATGCAGCAAAGAGGAAATCTGGAGTAAGATAGTAGAGATGTTGAAGGCTGTGGGCCTGTCAGGGGAATATATAGGATTGTATCCGCGGCAGTTAAGCGGCGGAGAACTCCAGCGGATATGCATATTACGTGCATTAATGGCAGAACCGGAAATCCTTATACTGGATGAGTCCCTAAGCGGGCTTGATATTTTTACTGAAAATAAGCTTTTAAATTATCTTTCGGATATAAAAGTAAAAAAACATTTATCTATTATATTTATATCTCACAGTATAGAATCTGCATATTATATTGCAGATGGGATTACGGTAATGGATAAGGGGAGAATTATTGAAGAGATTGATGATATTTCCTTGTTTTCAGAGTTGTGCCACCCTTTTACAAGTCGATTGATGCATGGGCTGCCTATATCGGCATCAGCTACGCAGGATTATAATTTTTATCTGGAAAGATTTAAAAAAGGTGATACGAGGTTAGTAACGGTAAAACCGGGACATCGGATTGAATTATAAATAGAATATATCCTGATAACAGTAGGCTTTTGTAACCATCCATATTATTTGAGAAGCGGATGGCTTTGTTTTTTTGCAAAGTTTACGGCCGCAATGCGGGGAACCGGAGGATTGATAAGGATAATGAGGTAAAGTATAATAAACGGGAATGCTTTACGGGTGTGGAGTATTATCTTTACATGTAAGGAGGAACGCAGGGTTGTCTTTTTTTTCGAAATTATTGAAAGTAATAAGCCATAAGAAATATCAAAAAAATCCGTTAGGAAAGAAACTTTCTCCTTTGCAGCAGTCTGTTTTGAATATAGGTGCTGTGAATGCGGAGCAGACCATGTTTTACTGTGATTCATTGGAAACCGGCTCTGAGAAAGAGGAAATCAGAAATAATTTAGCGGCTTACTATGATATTATTGATGAAGAAAGCGCTTTACATACGCTGGAATGGCTGCTGGAACGAGGACACCGCGTATACTTTGATGCGATTAAGTTGTTTTCTGCCGGCATATCGCCGTCTATTACTGATGAAATCCTGACATCGGATGAACAACTTGATACACCCCGTTATATGAAGAATATAAAGGAGATGATAGAATCCCTGACAGAAAAAAGATATATCAGTTCCCAGGCGGATTTACAGAATCAATCTGTTCTTGCGTGGGACATGGGGCGGCTGGTGCTGATCGCGCGCTGCTGCTTTGAATGCGGATATATTACGGAAGAAAAAGCATGGTGTTATATGGAAGAAGCACATAAGAAGTGCTGCGCAGTGTATGGCGACTGGAAAGAATTTGCTTCGGGATATGTGATCGGCAGGTGCATGTGGGGCGGTATGAAGCAGATGCCCGGCGGAATCATGGGTATCGCAGAAGGACTGCTCCACGATCCGGAGAGTCCCTGGCAAAAAGCACGGTTGCATGTATTTGAAATGTAAAGGAGAGTATTTATGGGTATGGAAATAGCATTGATACCGGCAGCTATGTTTATCGTGGGTATAGGCATGATGATTTACATGAAGAAAAAGAGAGACAGCCTGGCGCCGGGATACGCACAGCAGGAAATGAAGCGGTTCGTGAAAGAAATGGTGCCGCAGTTATCTGAGGAAGAATTTCATGTGATTGACTGCCCTTGGAATGCGGAGCATCATTTTGTTATCGCTTATACGGATGAAAGTATTTTCTTTATCCCCGCCCTTCCCAATCCTATGACGATGAAAATTATGAAGTACAGCGGGGAACGTGGAGCCGGACTGGGCAGTCTGGTCAGCCATACTATTCTTGGCAGTGATTCGGCGGACGGTGTGGAAATGGTGCCGGCCAGTGCCGTTTCCGGTGTGGAGATTGATGAAGGTGCAAGAAAGGTTCGTATTGCTGTCGGAGACGAAGTGAAAAAGTATCAGTTCAAGGAGAAGGACTGCTTTGGAGGCGACCATGAGGAAGCGCTCCGTGATTTCTTTCACTTTCTGCGCGGCATAAGAGGGTAATCCTGATATAAAAAGGAGTGCCTGTAAAAGGATCGGATTTCATGACAGGGGAGTCCGATCTTTTTTGTATGCTCCTTTCAGCTTGCCGGGGTATGACTGCATGTTTTAGATTGCGGACGGAAGCGGCTGCCGGCAGGGAGAAAATATTTCCCTGATGGTATTTTCCTATTGTTCAGAGGACCTGAAATGTGTTATCATACGCAATAAGCTATTAAGGACAAGTCTCTTTTCGAGAGGGAAGAGAAGTTCTTTTTCGGACTCGTCCGTCGGGGACGGTTCCTGTGGAAGGAATGGAGGGAGCATTATGGCAATTAAGAAGAGAATGGTAGGGATTGTCGGTGTAGGACATGTAGGTGCCCATGTAGCGTTTAATCTGGGGATGATGGGGATTGCCGATGAAGTGCTTCTTTGCGATCTGAAAGAAAGCAAGGTGACAAGCGAGGTACAGGATTTGAATGATGCGGTCATGTACATGCCGAATCATGTCATTTACAAGGCGTCCGATTATGCGGGGCTGAAAGACTGCGATGTCATCGTGAACGCTGTGGGAGATATCACGCTTTGCGCTTCCGGCAGCCGCGACGGCGAATTGGAAAACAGTGTGAAACAGGTGGCTGGTTATGTCCCGAAAGTCATGGCCGCCGGATTCCACGGACTTTTTGTAAGTATCACGAATCCCTGTGACGTGGTGGCGAATCTGATCGCCCGTAAGAGCGGCCTGCCGAAGGGGCATGTCATGGGTACGGGGACACTTCTCGATTCTTCCCGTCTGATTCACGCGATATCGGAACAAACGGGCCTTGATTCCCGCGGCTTTACGGCGTTCATGCTTGGAGAACACGGAAATTCCCAGATTGTTCCCTGGTCGCAGATAACTTTTTACGGCAAGCCTCTGTCGGAAATGGAAAGTGATCCGAAGTTCCGGTTTGATAAAGAGGAAGTACAGGAGCGTACCATTAAAGGCGGATGGGTGACTTATTCCGGCAAGCAGTGCACGGAGTACGGCATTGCTTCGGCGGGAGCGACTTTGGTCCGTACAATTCTTCATGATGAAAAGCGCATTCTTCCCTGCTCGGCTCCGCTGGACGGCGAATACGGCGAGTCCGGTATTTTCTGCGGCGTGCCGGCTGTTATTGGCGCGAACGGCGTGGAAAAGGTGATAGAATATAATCTGACGGAAGAGGAGCTGGCCCGCTTCAAGGCGTGCTGTGCGACAATCCGCGCGAATATCGCCAAGGGCGACGCGATCCTCGGCGAATAAGGAAATGAAAGGCTGTGATGGAAATGTCACGGCCTTTTTTGCCGGCGCAGGCGTTTTATTTCTGTAATCGATGGTTTTCTATTGAAATGTACATCGGCGCTGAGTACAATAAAAAATATATATGCCATTTTTATCTGAAAGAATGCAATCGACACATAGGGGGAGTTGCTTATGAGGAAAATCCAGAAGGTCTTGGTAGCTAACCGGGGCGAGATCGCTATCCGTGTGTTCCGTGCCTGCAATGAGCTGGGCATCAGGACGGTGGCTGTTTATTCCAAAGAGGATGTACTGTCTCTTCACCGGAACCGTGCTGATGAAGCGTACCTGGTAGGGGAAGGAGATAAGCCGATTGATGCTTACCTGGATATAGAGGATATTATCCGTATCTGTAAGGAGCATCATGTGGATGCTGTCCATCCCGGCTACGGATTTCTTGCGGAAAATGCGGAGCTGGCGAAACGCTGTCAGGAAGAAGGACTTATTTTCATCGGGCCGCGTGTGGAACATCTGATCATGTTTGGTGACAAGGTAAATGCTCGTATCCAGGCGGAAAAGGCGCAGATTCCCATGATTCCCGGCACAAACGGTGCTGTGGAAAGCTTTGATGAGGTCAGAGCTTTTGCCGAGAAATATGGTTTCCCGGTCATGATCAAAGCGGTCAATGGCGGCGGCGGACGGGGTATGCGGAATGTGGATCGCATGGAAGATCTGGAGGAGGCGTATCACCGCGCGAAGTCGGAAGCGAAAATGGCTTTCGGCGGCGATGAGGTGTATGTGGAAAAATGTATCATGAATCCGAAGCACATCGAGGTGCAGATTTTCGGTGATGAAGCGGGACATGTCATTCATCTGTTTGAACGTGACTGCTCTATCCAGCGCCGCCATCAGAAAGTGATTGAAATGGCGCCTGCCTGGTCGCTTCCGAAGAAGCTGCGTGATGATATCTGTAATGCCGCCGTCAAGCTGATGAAGAATGTCAATTACCTCAATGCAGGGACGGTAGAGTTCCTTGTGGATCAGGATGAAGAACATTTCTATTTCATTGAAGTGAATCCCCGTGTGCAGGTGGAACATACGGTCACGGAAATGATTACCGATGTGGATATCGTGAAGACACAGATTCTTATTGCTGAAGGCTATTCGGTGGATAGTCCGGAAGTGGCAATCGGTCTGCAGCCGACGATCTGGTTCAAGGGGGTGGCGATCCAGTGCCGCATCACGACGGAAGATCCGCAAAACGGCTTCATGCCTGATACAGGCAAGATCATTGCCTACCGTTCCGGCGGCGGGCCCGGTATCCGCCTGGATGCGGGTACGGCGTATACGGGAGCGGTGATTACTCCTTACTATGATTCACTCCTGGTCAAGGTGACGGCCCATGCGCTCCATGCGAAAGACACAGTGCACAGAATGCTCCGCTGCCTTGATGAATTCCGTATCAGCGGTGTGAAGACAAATATATATTTCCTTCAGAATATGCTCCGCACGAAGGATTTCCAGGAAGGTCTCTGTGATGTCAATTACATCGACCGCCATCCGCAGCTTCTGGATGAACCTGAAGCAATCAGCGACCGCGGTACGAAGCTGCTCCACTATATCGGAGATATCACCGTCAACGGCTATGCCGGGGCGGGAGCGAAGGAAAAGCCCGATTTCGCTCCGGCAGCGCCTCTTTCGGCAGAGGGGGAAACAATGCCCCGCGGTACAAGGCAGATGCTGGAAGAATGGGGGCCTGAAAAATTTTCCAAATGGGTCATGGATCAGAAAGAACTGATGATCATGGACACGACATATCGTGATGCCCACCAGTCGCTTTTGGCGACCCGTGTGAGGACACACGATATCATGAACGCGATCCGTTACACCGCATGTCATATGCCGCAGCTCTTCTCTTTTGAAAACTGGGGCGGCGCGACATTTGATGTGGCTTATCGTTTCCTTGATGAAAGTCCCTGGGAACGGCTTCGCCGGATGCGTGAAGCGGCGCCGAACATCCTTTTCCAGATGCTCACCCGCGGCGCGAATACGGTGGGATATACGAATTATCCTGAAAATGTGGTCCGCCATTTCATTGATGAAGCGGCAGACAACGGGATTGACGTGTTCCGTATATTCGACTGTCTGAACCAGCTGAGCCACATGACGATTTCCATCGATGAAGTCCGCAAGAAGGGCAAGCTGGCAGAAGCGTGCTTCTGCTACACCGGGGATATCATGGATCCGAAGCGGCAGAAATATTCTTTGAAATATTACACGGATCTGGCGAAAGAAATGCAGAATGCCGGCGCCAATCTGATCGCTGTCAAGGATATGGCGGGGCTTCTGAAACCGGAAGCCGCATACGCTCTTGTGGCCGCGTTAAAAGATGCCGTGGATCTTCCAATCCATCTCCACAGCCATGAAGGCGGCGGGCTGACGCTGTACAGCTATGCAAAGGCGGCGGAAGCCGGCGTGGATATTGTCGATGTGGCGACAGGCGCGCTTTCAAACGGTACGAGCCAGCCGTCCATGACGGCGCTGTACTATGCGCTCCAGAACAATCCCCGTCAGCCGAAACTGGATATCGAAGCCTTGGAAACGATTGACCGCTACTGGCAGGGCATCCGTCCCTACTATGCAGGGGTGGACAGCCGGATGGCAAGTCCGAATACCACGCTTTTCCAGCATGAAATGCCGGGAGGTCAGTTCTCCAATCTCCGCCAGCAGGCGACTGCGGTGGGACTGGGAGACCGCTGGCCGGAAGTCTGCCGCATGTATGCCAGAGTGAATATGATGTTCGGCGATATTATCAAAGTAACGCCGTCGTCCAAAGTGGTCGGTGATATGACACTCTTCATGGTGCAGAACCATCTGACGGAAGAAGATATTTATGAGAAGGGGGCGGCCCTTGATTTCCCGCAGTCCGTGGTTGATTTCTTTGATGGGAAACTGGGTGTTCCTTACGGCGGATTCCCTGAAAAGCTGCAGAAGATTATTTTGCGCGGGGAAGAACCCCATCTGGAATCTCATCCGCAGGATGTGGACTTCGCCGCGGTGAAAGCAGAAATGAAGGGCAGGCATATGTCCACGCGGGAAGAAGATATTTCCTCTTACTGTATTTATCCGAAAGTTTTCAGTGATTATATGGACCGCTATCATCAGTATGGCGACCTGTCCGTCCTGGATACGCCGACGTTCTTCTTTGGCATGAAACCGGGCGAGGAAATCCGAGTGAATATAGAAGAAGGAAAGATGCTCCTTATCCGTCTTGACGGGATCACGAAACCTGACGGAGAAGGAAACCGTCGTATCCAGTTTGAGCTGAACGGCATGCCCCGTGAGATTAAAATTCATGACAGGCATGTGGCGGAATCCGCAGTGGCCGCAAGGAAAGCGGATAAGGATATTCCCGGCGAGGTAGGGGCGACCCTGTCCGGTTCCGTCGTGAAAGTGCTTGCGGAAAAAGGCGGGCATGTGAAGAAGGGCGAGCCGGTGATTGTCACAGAAGCTATGAAGATGGAAACGACGATCACTTCTCCTGTGGACGGCATTGTGAGTGAGATTCATGTGAAGGCAGGGAGCCGTATCGAATCAGGCGATCTTCTCATGGTGATTGAATAAGAGGTAAAGCGGAGATAGAAATACAAAAGGGTTCTTTCCTGACGGAGAGAACTCTTTTTGCGTGGGGATTCAGAAAAAGATGGGAAAAGGAGGGGAAGTTTCCTGAAAGCGGTGATATAATACGAATGGAGTATTTCAGGAAGAATCCTGAAAAGAAAGTTTAACAGGCGGATGCCTGGGAGAGGAGCGGATGATGAAATTTTATCGCTGTAAAAAGTGCGGCAAAGCAGTTGCTGTTCTTGGAGAGAGCGGGGAAGACATGTTCTGCAGGAATGCGGAGATTGAAGAATTGATTCCCAATACTACAGATGCTGCCGGTGAGAAGCATGTTCCCGTTATCACGAAAGACGGATCGAAAGTGCATGTGGCAGTCGGTGCTGTAGAGCATCCCATGCTGGAAAGCCACTATATCACCTGGATTGTTCTGGAAACAAAGACCGGAAGCCAGCAGGTGGATTTGAAGCCGGGCATGAAGCCGGTGGCTGATTTTGTTCTTGCTGAAGGGGATGAAGTCGTAGCGGCTTATGAGTATTGCAATTTGCACGGACTGTGGAGAGGAGAATAGACATGAAAAAATATGTATGCAAAGTTTGCGGATGGATTTATGATGAAGCTTTAGGCGATCCGGACAACGGAATTGCTCCGGGAACCAAGTGGGAAGATCTGCCGGACGATTTCAAGTGCCCGCTCTGTGGTGTCGGAAAAGACGATTTTGAAATCATTGAAGACTGATTGGTGATGGAACGAATTGTAGAAAACGAAAACTCTCTCTGCTACGGGGGAGTTTTCTTATGCATACTCTTTCTTAAGCCTGCCCTGCATAACAGGTTTTGTTGCAATAGAGAGAATTAAATGATAGAATAAATCGGTAGCATATTTTACAGGGAAAAGCAAGAGGAAAATATTAAAATAAAATATTTTAATAGCAAATAAGTTTTTATCTATAACTAAAATATTTTTATAGAAAGATATAGAGAAAATATTTTAGGTGAAAATGAATTTATATTGCGGAATGTTTTTCGCTCGTGTAAAATTGTATTTTACAGTCTCTATTTATATATAGTGAGAAGGCTCGCGGAGAAAAGAGGAGCCCGGCTCAAATCGGGAACACTGATGAAGTACAGGATATTTTGTGGCTTAATCGGTGTTTCCTTGGCCTTGTCCTCTTTTCATCCCTGTTCCCATGTGTTGGAAATTCAGATTTTATATGGAAGGAAAGGGTGAGGCGTGGAATGCCTAACAGCAAAATGTTCAGACCCGTCCAGGTAGGTACTAAGAAAAGATATACCTACGCCAGATCTCAGGAAGTTCTGGGGATGCCCCATCTGCTCGATTTGCAGACCAAATCTTACGAATGGTTCTGTAAAGAAGGGCTGAGGGATGTATTTGCGGATATTTCTCCTATCGAGGATAGTGCTCATAAATGGGCGCTGCATTTCGGCGAATACTATTTCAAGAAAGAAAAGTACAGCATCGATGAATGCAAGACGAGAGATGCTACTTATTCCGCTCCGCTGCAGGTCAAAGTCCAGCTCGTCAATAAGGAAACCGGCGAAATCAAGGAGCATGATCTTTTCATGGGCGATTTCCCGATTATGACGGACACGGGCACATTTATTATCAATGGCGCCGAACGTGTTATTGTTTCCCAGCTTGTCCGCTCTCCCGGCGTATACTACAAAAAGGAAATGGACACTTTCGGGAAGGAAATCTATTCCGCCCAGCTCATTCCGAACCGCGGCGCGTGGATCGAACTGGAAACCGATGCCAACGGCGTTGTTTCCGTCCGTATCGACCGTAACCGCAAGATGCCCGTGACGTACCTCATCCGTGCGCTGGGGTTCTCTTCCAATGAAGAAATCATGGAGCTTTTCAATAATGATATCCATATCGAAGAGACGCTCAAGAAGGATGAAACGCAGAATACAAAAGAAGCACTCATCGCTATTTATAAAAAGCTCCGTCCCGGTGAACCGGCGACAGAAGAAAGCGGCACGACCCTGCTCCGCAACTTCTTTTATGATCCCCGCCGTTATGATCTGGCGAAAGTCGGACGTTACAAGCTGAATAAGAAACTCTCCTGGGAAAACCGCCTCAAGGGCCACCGTACGGAAGGGCCTATCGTGGATACGGAAACCGGTGAAATTATTATCCAGGGGAATGCCCTTATCGACGAGGAAGCCATCGCGATCCTGAAGAAGAGCGGCGTGTTCAGCAAGGTGGAAATGGTGGAAGTCATGACCCAGAAAGAGGACGGAACACCTGTCAAGGTGATCTGCTCCAATGGAATGCGTGATGACAGCTATCGGATTCTTGACCGCGCGGATATTATCGCGGCGGTAGACTATCTTTTGAATATGATCCAGGGCTATGGACGCCCCGATGATATCGACCATCTCGGCAACCGCCGTGTCCGCTGTGTCGGTGAACTGCTCCAGAACCAGTTCCGCATCGGCTTGTCCCGTATGGAACGTGTGGTTCGCGAAAGAATGACTACCCAGGATCAGGACAAGATGACCGCCCAGGCGCTCGTCAATATCCGTCCTGTCGTGGCAGCCATCAAGGAATTCTTCGGCAGTTCCCAGCTGTCCCAGTTTATGGATCAGACGAACCCATTGGCGGAGCTGACGCATAAGCGTCGTCTGTCCGCTTTGGGGCCGGGAGGGCTGTCTCGTGAACGTGCAGGGTTTGAAGTCCGCGACGTGCATTATTCCCATTATGGGCGTATGTGCCCCGTAGAAACGCCGGAAGGTCCGAATATCGGACTTATTTCCTCACTGTCCAATTACGGAATTGTCAACAAGTACGGCCTGATTGAAACGCCGTACCGCCGGATTAACCCGAAGACCCACGAAGTGACCAATGAATGTCTCTATGTGACGGCTGATATTGAAGAAAATAAAGTTATTGCCCAGGCCAGCGAGCCGCTGTCAGATACCGGCGCGTTCCTGAACCGGTATGTGGCCTGCCGCCGTGGTCCTGATGTTCTGGAAGCTTCTCCTGAAGAAGTGGATCTCATGGACGTTTCTCCGAAGCAGGTCGTTTCTATCGGTACGTCTCTCATTCCGTTTCTTGAACATGATGATACGAACCGTGCGCTCATGGGCGCCAATATGCAGAGGCAGGCGGTACCGCTCCTTCGCCCGGAAGCGCCTCTTGTAGGCACGGGTATGGAATGGGTGGCCGGCCAGGACTCCGGTGTCTGCGTTCTTGCAAAACGGTCAGGCGTGGTTACCTCTGTCAACGGGAAACAGATTATCGTCCGCGCGGATAACGGCGAATATGATACTTATGACCTGATTAAGTTCCTCCGGTCCAACCAGAGCACCTGCATCAACCAGCATCCCATCGTATACAAAGGGGACAAGGTCGAAGCCGGGCAGACACTGGCAGATGGCATGTCCACCGACGGAGGCGAGCTGGCTCTCGGACACAACGTGCTTGTGGCGTTCGTATCCTGGGAAGGATATAACCATGAAGACGCCGTGCTCATTTCTGAACGTCTCTGCAAAGATGACCTGTACACCTCTATCCATATTGAAGAATACGAGTGTGATGCCCGTGATACGAAGCTGGGCGAAGAAGAGATTACAAGAGAGCTGGCATCCGTCAGCGACGACGCCTTGAAGAATCTTGATGAAAACGGTATTATCCGTATCGGCGCCGATGTACGCCCCGGCGATATCCTTGTCGGCAAAGTAACGCCGAAAGGGGAAACGGAACTGACTCCGGAAGAACGTCTTCTCCGTGCCATTTTCGGCGATAAGGAAAGAGAAGTCCGTGATACATCTCTCCGTGTGCCGCATGGAGAATTCGGGAAAGTGGTCGACGTCAAGGAATTTACCCGTGAAAACGGCGATGAACTGGCGCCGGGCGTAAATAAGCTCGTCCGCGTTTACGTTGCGCAGAAACGGAAACTCCGCGAAGGCGACAAAATGGCGGGGCGCCACGGTAACAAGTGCGTATGCTCCCGCATCCTGCCTGTTGAAGATATGCCCTTTACTCCGGACGGACGTCCTGTCGATTTGGTGCTGAACCCCCTTGGCGTTCCTTCGCGAATGAATATCGGGCAGATCCTGGAAATTCATTTGTCCTGGGCCTGCCATATGCTCGGCGAAGAAATCAAGGAAGCCAAGACAGATCCCGTAAAGGCGAAAGCGCTTGAAAAGCGGCTCCGTGAAGCAGGCTATGATTTTGATACCTACGGCATGCCCGAATCGACAGAATCCGGTGTCCACATCGCGACCCCTGTATTTGACGGCTGCCGCGATGAAGACCTGGCTGCCACCCTTGCCGCCGCGGGACTTCCGGTCAATGCGAAATCCGATCTTTATGACGGACGTACCGGTGAGAAGCTCGACGGACAGGTGACGATCGGCTGGAAATACATGCTGAAACTCCATCATCTTGTCGATGATAAGATCCATGCCCGTTCTACCGGCCCGTACTCCCTTGTGACCCAGCAGCCGCTCGGCGGCAAGGCGCAGTTCGGCGGTCAGCGTTTCGGTGAAATGGAAGTCTGGGCACTGGAAGCATATGGCGCCGCGTACACCTTACAGGAAATCCTGACGGTAAAATCTGATGATGTCATCGGCCGTGTCAAAGCCTATGAAAAAATCGTCAAAGGCGAAAATATTCCGAGCCCCGGTGTTCCCGAATCCTTTAAGGTTCTTATGAAGGAACTCCAATCCATCGGGTTGGATGTCCGCGTCCTGAATGAAGACAAAGAGGAAGTTGTCATGAAAGAGCTGGACGAAAGCGATCTGGAACCGTCCAATGGCGGCGAACGCTGGCATAAAGACGAAGTGAAAGCGGCCATGGAAGGTGAGGATTCCGTTTCCGCAGCCAGAAATGCCATGGAATCCAGCATGGCCGGAGAGGGGAAAGAAGTGCCGGCAGATGATACGGCCTCTTTCAATGATACGCTGGAAGCGGAAGCGGCGGCTCCTGCAAATGAAGAAGCGGCTTTTACTGAAACTGATATAGAAACTGAAGCGGGTCTTGTCGATGACCCGGATGCCTGATTTCCGGAAAGGAGCACTGAGCAATTGTTAGACGTAAATGAATTTGACTCCATGAAAATTGGTATTGCGTCTCCGGAAACGATCAGATTATGGTCTCACGGAGAAGTAACGAAGCCGGAAACAATCAACTACCGTACACTGAAAGCAGAACCGGACGGTCTTTTCTGTGAAAAGATTTTCGGACCGACGAAAGACTGGGAATGCAAGTGCGGCAAGTATAAAAAAATGCGTTATAAGGGCACGGTCTGCGATAAGTGCGGCGTGGAAGTGACAAGCTCCAAAGTACGCCGTGAACGCATGGGTCATATTGATCTGGCCTGTCCGGTATCTCATATCTGGTATTTCAAGGGGACACCGAGCCGTATCGGCCTCATTCTCGATGTGTCTCCCCGCCAGCTGGAAAGAGTCCTTTATTTCGCTGCCTACATTGTAATCAATAAAGGCGAAACGAAACTTCTGGATAAGCAGGTTTTAAATGAACAGGAATACCAGCAGGCCGTCCAGGAATACGGCGCCGGTTCTTTTGAGGCGCAGATGGGGGCGGAAGCTATTCAGAAGCTTCTCCGCCAGCTGGATCTGGAAGCCTTGGAAAAACAGCTTCGCGAAGATGTGGACAGCAGCAGCAACCAGCGCAAAGTCCGCAGCATCCGCCGGCTGGAAGAAGTGGAAGCTTTCCGTAAATCGGGCAATAAGCCGGAATGGATGATCCTCACCGTGCTGCCCGTTATACCGCCGGACCTCCGCCCGATGGTGCAGCTTGACGGCGGGCGTTTTGCTACGAGCGACCTGAACGACCTTTACCGCCGTGTCATCAACAGAAATAACCGTCTGAAAAGACTGATGGACATGGGTGCGCCTGAAATCATCGTCAGAAATGAAAAACGTATGCTGCAGGAAGCTGTCGATGCCCTCATAGATAACGGCCGCCGCGGCAGAGCGGTCAGCGGCCCGGGAAACCGTCCCCTGAAATCCCTTTCCGATATGCTGAAAGGCAAGCAGGGCCGTTTCCGCCAGAACCTTTTGGGGAAACGTGTCGATTATTCCGGCCGTTCTGTTATCGTAGTCGGTCCTGAACTGAAAATGTATCAGTGCGGCCTGCCGAAAGAAATGGCAATCGAACTTTTCAAACCGTTCATCATGCATGAACTGATTGCCCGCGGTTTGGCGAGCAATCTGAAATCGGCACGGAAGAAAGTGGACAAGCTGTCCCCTGAAGTCTGGGACGTCCTTGGCGATGTTATTAAAGAACATCCCGTACTTCTGAACCGCGCTCCGACACTCCACCGCCTCGGCATCCAGGCGTTTGAACCGATCTTGTGGGAAGGCAGGGCGATCAAACTGCATCCCCTTGTCTGCCCGGGTTACAATGCGGACTTTGACGGCGATCAGATGGCGTGCCATCTGCCTCTGTCCGTGGAAGCGCAGGCGGAAGCGAGAACGCTCATGCTTTCCATCAACAATATCCTGTCTACGAAAGACGGCAAACCTGTCGCCATTCCTTCCCAGGATATGATTCTGGGATCATACTATCTGACCATTGTAAAAGAAAGCAAGGAAGAGGAAGACGCGCTTGACCCCTCGAAATTCCACGCCTTTACCAATTACGATGAAGTCATGCTGGCCTATGCACTGAACCAGGTACAGATCCATGATTTCATTAAAGTGGACATACCGGGACACGGTCTTGTCATCACGACCCCGGGGCGCCTGATTTTCAACTATGCCATTCCCGAACCTCTCCGCTTCTTCTATAAACGTCCTGATGGAAAAGAAGGTCTCGGTATCACCATCGGCAAGAAGCAGATGGGCAAACTTGTCAATGACTGCTTCAAGAAGCTGGGCTTCAAAGAAACAGGAGATCTCCTGGACTCCATTAAAGCCCTCGGATTCCATTATGCCCTTGTTTCCGGCATTTCTATCGGCATTTATGACGTGGCCGTACCGGAAGCCAAAAATGATATCCTGTCCGCAAGTGAAGCGCAGATTGAAAAAATCAAGGAATATTTCCGCCGCGGCCTGATGACGGATGACGAAAGATACAGGAAAGTCGTTAAAATTTGGGAAAAAGCGACCAATGATGTCGGTGAAGCGATGAAAGCGTCCATGACGAAAATGAATCCGCTCACCATGATGGCCCAGTCCGGCGCCCGCGGTAACGATAACCAGATCCGCCAGCTGGCGGGGATGCGCGGCCTGATTGCCGATACATCCGGTAAAACGGTAGAATTGCCTGTTAAGGCAAACTTCCGTGAAGGGCTGACCGTCCTTGACTACTTTACGTCTTCCCACGGTGCCCGCAAGGGTCTTGCCGACACGGCTCTCCGTACAGCAGACTCCGGTTACCTCACACGCCGCCTTGTCGATGTTTCCCAGGATGTCATCATTCGGGAAGAAGACTGCGATGTGCAGACACTCAATTTCGACCGTGAATGGAATAAACTGGTTTCCAAGGCGGCTGTCCGCAGCCGTTACAATGTCCACCGCGCTGAATTGGACGGTTCCATTCTCGAAGAAGACGTCATGAACCGGCGCAGCGGGGAAATTCTCTTTGTGAAGGGGAAAACACTGGATGCGTCCGATGTGGCCCTTATGAATCGTTTCCTCGTTGATTCCGTTGTTGTTACCGTTCCCACAGCGGAAGGAGAAGCGGGCGAACCGAAAACCGTTACCTTCGGCGTGGAGGATGTCGCAGCGGAATACAAGAGTATCGTGAAACATCATGTGACAGTCCGCTTCTTTGAAAAGAAATTGGAAACGCCGGCTCTGAACCGCAAAGGAGAAGAAGTGCTGGCGCAGGGAACCGTCCTTACGGCGGAAGCGGCTGAAAAACTTCTGGCTGCCGATATTCCGGTGATTTCCGTACGCATGGAAGGCACGGAAGGCGTAGAAGTCCGCAAAATTACGGAAGCCGGGGGTCTCATTGAGTCTCTGGCTGACCGTATCGCCGGCCGCTGCCCGCTGGAAGATGTGGTGAATCCGGAAACGGGAGAAATCATTGCCGCGAAGAATGAAGAAATCACTGACGACCAGGCTGCTGAAATTGAAAAGCATTATGACCGTCTGAAAGTCCGTTCCATTCTGACCTGCCATTCCGAACACGGCGTATGCGCGAAGTGCTATGGCAGGAACCTGGCAACAGGCCGCCATGTGGAAATCGGCGAATCAGTAGGCATCATCGCCGCACAGTCCATCGGCGAACCGGGCACACAGCTGACCATGCGTACGTTCCATACGGGCGGTGTCGCAACGGCAGAGGATATCACCCAGGGTCTGCCCCGTGTCGAAGAATTGTTTGAGGCGCGCAAGCCGAAAGGCAACGCGATCATCTCCAATATCGCCGGCAAAGTCACCATTGAAGACTCTCCGGAAAATGCGAATATCAAGATTGTTACCGTGACCAATGAAGAGACATCCGATACCTACAAGATTCCGTTCGGAAAGAGGATTTCCGTCAATGAAGGCGATGAGATCGAAGCAGGTACTCGCCTCATTGAAGGGAATATCAATCCCCACGATATTCTCCGTGTCCTCGGCGTACAGGCGACCCAGAACTATATCGTCAAGGAAGTGCAGAAAGTTTACCGCTCACAGGGTGTTGAAATCAATGACAAGCACATTGAAATCATCGTCCATCAGATGCTCCGCAAGATCAAAATCGATGACCCCGGAGATTCCGAATGGCTTCCGGGACAGACGGTGGACATCGTGGCTTACCGCGTCATGAACGAACATCTGGAAGATGAAGGAAAGAAACCGGCGGTGGGTGAGAACCTGCTTCTCGGTACGACGAAAGCCGCGCTGGCGACAGACTCCTTCCTCTCGGCGGCTTCTTTCCAGGAAACCACCAGAGTTCTTACGGAAGCGGCAATCAAAGGGAAAGTGGATCCGCTTCTTGGCCTCAAAGAAAACGTCATTATCGGCAAGCTGATTCCGGCAGGTACGGGGCTTGCCCGCTACCGCAGGCTCTCCGTACAGCATAACGCGGAACCCCGGACGGCGGAAACCGCTGATGGGCAAGCTGACGTGCAATAAGTATTTAAATAAAATATCCCGCTGTGTAATCCATGGCGGGATATTTTTTGTGGGAGACAGAAATGCCTGACTTGAGAAAATATCTCTGATTCCTTACAATAAAAAGATAAATGATATATTACAGGAGAATTCCATGTTCAAAAAAATCATGGCGGCTCTGTCCGCTTTCATTCTGGCAGGCTGTCTTTACGCGGAGGCGGAGGATCTCGTCATCGACGGACTGGGGAAACTGTCTTTCGGGGAAGATGTGCAGATTACTGACGGAGGGGGCAGCCGCGCGGAAACCATATTTAAGAAATCGGGACACCGGAAAGATTACGGGAAAACAGATTGGGCGGCAGTGATGTACTTCCTCACCACGCCTCCGGGAATGGACATGTACCCTGACCGGGCGCCGTACCCTTACGACTCCCTTCATCTGTACCAGATCAGGAAATCCGATATCCGCGGCAGCTATTCCGCTTCCGTCTCTGTTGTGAAAGGAACGGAAGAAGCCTTCTTCCATGGGAAACGGGGAAAGGCTGCCCGGTTTTGGGAGCGCGCATTCCATGAAGATGCGACACGGCCGCACTCCCTCTTCGGCCTGCCGAAAATCAGCATAGAAGAATATCAGCGGATGCTGAATGGCCGTTTGGATGAAATCAAAGGGCAGAAGCTGCAGGCGGAACTGGTTTCTTTTTCACCGTGGCATGCCTATAAAAATCGTGACGGCACCTATCGCTGGACCCAGGAAGCGCGGGTGATTATTTCCGACGAAAGACACTTGTCCTATCCGATGTGGGTCTATACGAATCTGTACAGGCAGGGCGGCATGTATTATCTCATTGTCATACAGGGAAGCCATACAGCGGCGGAAAAAATCGGGAAAAATTTACTTTATGCCTTTTACGGACTGGAAAGGAGCGGCACATGAGTTGGAAGAAAACGGCGGCAGTCTTTATGACGGTTCTCTGTATTTCCGGCGGCGCGTCTGCTTATGACTTGCAGTCTATTGCGAAAGCACATCTGCCGCCTGCGTTTACCTATCAGGATATCCCTGAACAGCAGGAACTGAAGTTCCACAATTTCACCTATCCCTATCACATGGGGCAGCTTTCCGTCATGCTTCAAAAAAGCCGAAAATTCGCTTACGGCTACATTGTCACCGCCAAGCTGCCTCCTGCGGGAGCGGATACATTGAAACCGTTCTTCCGGGAATACCTGACCGTAAAAGAATGGAGAAGCCTTTCCCGCATGAACCGCGCCTTTCTGGATGAGGACTCGCCTCTGCGCAAAGGGGCGGAAGAGGTAATGAAGAACTGGGCAAAGAACGTGGTGGGAGAATTAGGAGAAGGCGTGAAAATCACCCTGTCCGATTTCGAGCCGTATCGCAAACTTACAGCCGATGAAGCCTATCTCTATACGATGGGCGCGAAAATTACCTTTGATTCCGATGGACTCATCCTGCCCTTTTACGGCAGAGCGTATTTCTTCCGTGAAAATGACCATATAGATGTGATGATGCTCCTTACTCCCGATGAAGGAAAAGAACCCCTCGTTTACGCCATTGATGATCTGGCGAAAGCGGCGGCAAAGGAGACGGATATGCAGGAAGAAAAAGAAGATCTCTCCGTCATGCTGGCAAAAGGCGCAGCAGGAAATTGAAGCGGAGAGGGGCAGCAAAGAAAACATTTACAATGCCTTCTGTGTAAACTATAATTGAAAATAAGAAAAACATTTGAAATATTACTTTGGGAGAACGATCATGCAGGGGAAAATCGTAACAGCCTTTATTTTTTAACCATGATGACGGGAGCGGTATCAGCTGCTCCCGTTTTAAATTACACAAGAGAGGAGCGGCTGGAAGAAGCGCGGCAGAGAGAAGAAGATCGGCAGGAACGGCTGCGCATGCCCCGCGTGGAAAATATGGGAAGCAGTGCGAATGAAAAAGAGGAAACGCAGGATGCCGCAGGGCCAGTATTTAGAATAGACGAAATTATTTTATCGGGGCAGGGAGAAAAGTTCGGCAGGCTGCATAAAATCATCTACGGGAAAGACAGCGCCGTCATCCTATGGAAAAACGCATTTCCCATCAAAGAAGGAGACATCCTGAACATCCGCCACCTGGAGCAGGGGTGGAACAGATGAAACGCGTCAGCTCCCTGGACGTATCCATGAAACTCCTCCCTGCCGATAACATCTGCGGAAAAGGATAAAAGAGATAAAGAATATATAAAGGATATACAAAAAGAAATTGATTAGAAGGGGGAAAGAATATATATGATAGATATATTAATATGTATAATTTATATTCTTATGGGAGCAAGATGGATTTTAAAAAGGGTAAAAATGGAAGCGATATCGGCTCCAACAAACTGGAAAATTATCATTTTAAAATTTTTGATATGGTTGATAGCGCCATTAGAAATTTTTATATATATTTATTTTTATAATAGTGAGAGGGTACGAATATTTTTGGGTGCGAGCGTGATGCTTTTGTACTTGATAGAGACCCGGCTGTTATTTAACGAAATGAGTAAAGCAATTGTGGAAAGTAATATTGATAATAGAGAAAAAGATGTTAAACATATTCTTGAAAAAAGAAAGTTTAGAATTCAACTTGGAATAATTTGTTTTGGTATAATTGCCTTTATTGCGCTATTAGTTGGGATTATGCCAGATTAATATATTTATTATTAAACAGCCTAAACAAACCCAAAGAAATCTTCAACAAGACAAAAGTAGAAGAAAAACAGGAACTTATCCACATGATGAACATAGTGGGTAACCAAAGCACCCATGAAGCGGCAGACCACTATGGATGGAAAGAAGGCTCCACGGAAAAACTCCTGCTCCATGGAGCCATAGGCGCACTGACAGAAACCGTGGGCGGAGGGAATGCATTGGCAAGAGCCATATCGGGAAGCGTGAACGAATTTGCCTTGGTGTACATGGGAAAAGCAAAAGGAAGAGACTGAATGGACACCCACCCCGATATCGTACGAGCCATCAGCACCGCTTTAGGAGCAGTCGCAGGAAGCCTGACAGGAGACCGTACCAAGGGACCGAAAAAAGGAATCTCAGGATTCATTTACGCAGAAAATACGAACTCTTACAACAAAGGAATCGCCTACCTGAAACAAGAAGGCTTTACACAAGACAGTGCCGTTAGCCTGTTCAAAGAATATAACCGGTACCTGAAATTAGGAGTGGACTGGAAACATCCCGCCGTCCGTTTACCGGGGATCCAGGCAGATGTCGATAAAAATTATAAAGTAATCAATTCTTCCGGTATCCCAAGGACAGCAGACTGTATAGCGGATGAAATAGATATAAGGTGTAGGGAGCTGATTTAGCGCCGGTTATCTTTGGAACAGCGTTAGGGAGTGGTGGTGTTGCATTTGGAATGCCGGTTGTGTTTGGACTTGCTGGCGGTGTGCTTGGAGATTATGCGAAAGAATATATAAAAGCAGAGATACCAACTAATAAAGAAGAGGAAGTTAGAAAGTATTACCAGGAGGTAAAGAATAGATGAATGTACTAATTGCCGGTGGATTCTGGGCTATTGCCAAGTTTATGGTACTTTTGTGTTGTACGATTGTTTCAATGATAAAAGCTATATATTTCTATGTAAACACAGTCAAAAAATGGAAACGATTAACAAAAACCTTATATGTTATGACAGTGGTACCGTTTTTTGCAAGTTTAATAATTACGTTGGGAGGGGTTTCTAATATAATCAAAGGTGATTGGGTAATAAAGGTGTTTTCTATGATGATTTTTGGTGGATTCATAGGAGGATGGTATGTGAAAAATTTACTAAAAGATGAAAGCGTGAACCTTTCTGAAATAGAAATAGAAAAGTATAAATTCTTAATAAAAAGCATTTGTGGGTCTAGTATAGCGTTATTGGTCATGGCTCTAATAATTTATTTGTAACGATTCTGTTTGTATGTGTGCATAGTGCAGGTGCATTTGGAGATTATACGAAAGGATGTATAAAAGAAGAGGAGGTAAGAAAGTATTACCAGGAGGTAAAGAATAGATGAATGTACTAATTGCCGGTGGATTCTGGTCTATTGCAAAATTTATGGTGCTTCTGTGTTGTACTGTTATTTTAATAATAAAATCTCTATATTTCTATATAAAAACATGTAAAAAATGGAAAAAAATGACACAGATATTCTATATTATGATGGTAGGATCATTTTTGTTGAGTTTAATTATCGGTTTATGTGGTGTGGTTGGTTTAATCAGAAATTATTGGGATGCAGGATCCCTTTCTATGCTAATATTTAGTCAAGTTTCAGGAGGAATTTTTGTAAAAGAGTTACTAAAAAATGATTATATTTATTTATCAAAAAAGGAGTTGGAAAAGTATAAATTCTTGGGGAAAGGATTTTTTTTGACTGGCATAGTATTACTGCTTATGTTTTTAATAATCTATTTGTAATTGTTTGTAATGCTGGAAAAGGATAGAAATTAACCAAGCTTATAAAGTAATCAATTCTTCCGTCCTCCCGGAAATAAAAATGACCAATGAAAATAATCATTTGGGGTCTCCTCATGTGTGGAACGATGGGAGGCATTTTGAGTACGGGTGGTGGTATACCAGTTGTTTGGTGGACTTGTGGGAGGTACAGTTGGAAATTATGTTAAGGAATATGAAAAGACTGTGGAATACCTACTGATAAGGAGATAGAGGTGAGAAAAACATATAGTGAGGTAAGACGCAAATGAATACCTTTATTACGTATAAGAATTTACTTAGTATAAAGTTCATTTTATTATTGTGTGGAAGTATTATCTTTATTATAAAAACGGTGAGTGTATATCAGGAAAAACATAAAAGTTGGAATATTCTTACTAAAGTTTTTTATGTTTTAAGTATGGGGTTATTTGCAGCAGAAGCAATCATTGTAATTATGGGTGTTATTGGAATATTAGTGAAGGATTGGGATGTGATAGTAATAATTATGATGGTTATTGACGGGATTGTTGGGGGAATGTTTATGAGAGAATTAACTCTGAATAAAGGAGTTCAATATACAAAAGAAGAGTTAAGAAGATATGAGATTTCTCAAAAATGCCTTTTTGGAGGGAGTATTATATTATTCTTTTTGATGATGATCATATATTTGTAATTATGTATTATGAAAAATGTGTAGTAGATAAAATGACCGAACTGCCAAAAACACTGAGCGAATACTATGGATATGGAGGAACCGCCTCTAAAATCTCCTTCAAAGCAGAAGGAGTGGTAGGGATCGGCATGGCACTTAACGATATCCAAAAGGACAGCAGACTGTATAGCGGATGGAACAGATATCGTGCTTGGGGAGCTGATTTAACTCCGATCATTGCAGGGATAGCTGGTGGTGGTGCTGATTCCATATTTGGGGTGCCGGCTGCAGGCGGAATTCTTGGAGGAATAGGTGGAGATTACCTTAAGGAATATGTAAAAGCAAGAATCCCTACTGATAAAGAAGAAGAAGTTAGAAAGTATTATCAGGAGGTAAAGAGGTAATGGAAAACTTTATTCTTGATAGTTTTGGAGCAACTATAAAATTGACGATCTTTTTATGTATGATTGTAATTTTTATAGTAAAAAGTATGCAGTTTTATATGAAGCAACATGAGTTTTGGAGTATGCAAGTCAAATTATTATATATTTTATTCATAAGCCTATATTTGGGAGGGAATATAGTCATCATAGGTGGTGTTACTGGAACACTTACGATGAATTGGGGCAGTATAGCTGTTTGTATGATAATTATAGGTACAATTGTGGGTGGTATTTTTGTTAGAACATTGAGAAAACGCTATGCAATGCACTTTTCAAAACAAGAATTAGAGAAATATGGGTTTGCGGAAAAAGGTCTTTGGATAGGAGGTATTGGGTTAATGGTTATTGTATTAATAACGTATCCATGTTGGTGAAGAAAATACTAACCGATAAAGAGAAAGAGGTCCGATTGTTATATCGGGAGGTAAAAAAGTAAATGGAGAAAATATTACATCAAATCCTAATAAATATATATGATTGGCGTATGTGGGTGGTTTTAATTTGTATTCCACTACTGTTTGCAGGGAGTATTTATAGTTGCATACAGAAAAGACATGATTGGAGACGAAAAGAGATTGTATTGAATATGGTACCTATATGGGTATTTTTATTAGGAGGCGGATTGGTATTTGCACATGTACTTGATTTGGTGGATTTTTGCGCCAATGTGATTGGGGGGATACTTATGGGGGTTGGGAGTGTGATTAATGGGATGTTTGCAGTTATGGAAATGAAGAAGGTGGAGAATGTAAGAAAGAGGATGAAATATGAAGCATGGGTCAGTTTTATTGCAGGAGTAATGATATTGATACCGATATTAATGTTTTTTATTCCTGGATAAAGAATTAGAATAGGAAAACGTTACGATATCTGGGTCAAAACCATACAAACACTAAAGGTAAGGTGGGGATTGGTATGGCACTTAAGGATATTCAAAAGGACAGCAGATTGTATAGCGGATGGAATAGATATAAAGTTATAACTGCTGATTTAGCGCCGGTTATTTTTGGAACAGCGTTAGGGAGTGGTGGTGTTGCATTTGGAATGCCGGCTGTGTTTGGGCTTGTTGGCGGTGTGCTTGGAGATTATGCGAAAGAATATATAAAAGCAGAGATACCAACTAATAAAGAAGAGGAAGTTAGAAAGTATTACCAGGAGGTAAAGAATAGATGAATGTACTAATTGCCGGTGGATTCTGGGCTATTGCAAAATTTATGGTGCTTCTGTGCTGTGCCATTATTTTTATAATAAGAGCTATATATTTCTATATAAAAACATGCAAAAAATGGAGAAAATTGACGAAAATATTCTATGTTATGACAATGGTGCCATTGTTTGCGAGCTCAATAATTACGTTGGGAGGGGTTTCTAATATAATCAAAGGTGATTGGGTAATAAAGGTGTTTTCTATGATGATTTTTGGTGGATTCATAGGAGGATGGTATGTGAAAAATTTACTAAAAGATGAAAGCGTGAACCTTTCTGAAATAGAAATAGAAAAGTATAAATTCTTAATAAAAAGTTTTTGGGGATCTAGTATAGCGTTATTGGTCATGGCTCTAATAATTTATTTGTAACGATTCTATTTGTATGTGTGCATAGTGCAGGTGTGCATTTGGAGATTATACGAAAGAATATATAAAAGCAGAGAAGGTAAGAAAGTATTACCGGGGGGGGTAAAGAAGTAAATGGAATTCTTGGTAGAAATGATCAGAGTTAATGCATTTGACCCTCGTATCTGGATAATATTAATTTGTATTCCTTTGTTGTTAGTAAGAATGGTATATGTGAGTATAAAAAGAAAAAATAGTTGGGGAATATCTGGAATATTTTACAAATTAATACCATTTTTATTGCTTATATTTGGAGGGCTATTTGTGTTTGGTCATATTATGGGAATATTAAGCTCTCAGTTTGCCATAATAGGTGGATTTTTAATGGGGACAGGAGGGATAATTAATGGACTTTTTCTTAGACTCGAAATGGAAAAAGAAAAAGATGGTAATCATATTATTCAAAAATCTTCAATGTTATATCAAAAGTCGATTGCCAGTTTTGTTGGAGGTGGAATAATATTACTTGCGATGATTTTATTCATATTATAGTTTTCAATAAGATTTTAAATTACTCCCCGTGAAAGAGAAAGCAGGAAGTACCACCTACGCAGCCATAGCAGACAGCATCATCACCACCACAAAAGAAAAAACAGACAAAGAAATCAGCCACGACACAGCAAACGCGCTTAACACACTTTCTGAAATCTTCGACAAAAAGAAAATAGAAGAAAAACAGGAATACGTAAACATCCTCTCCCAAGTAGGATACCGCCTCATAGGAGACATAGCGGGACACAAAGAAAACGAACTGAATAAAAAAGCAGAAAAAGCCAGAAAAGAGAATAACAGCATACTGGCGGAGAAATACGAAAGAGAAGCAAAGAAATGGAGCGAAAGCGGAACCAATAGAATCGCCATGCACGGAATCATGGGAGCCTTAGTATCCAAAGAAGCAGGAACAGGAATGACAAAAGGACTGACAGGAGCCGGACTGAACGCCATCCTGCAAAAAGAACTGGGAAAAATCACAGACACGGAAGTCCATAAAATGGCAAGCGCCGCCATAGGATACCTGGCAGGAGGGAAAACAGGGGCAGCCATAGCCCACCAGGCGACAACCTTCAACTACCTGACCCATGAACAATATGAACAATATCTGGACGATATGAAAAACGCAAAGACAGAAGAAGAGAAGAAACAATTACAAAAAGACTGGGATGCCATAGATGAAAAACAAAGATATTCACCAATATCAACGCCCGGTACATATTGGGACTTAAAGACAGGCAGACCATTTACGGTGAAAGAAGAAAGAAATTTTTTTGAGCCGGTATTAGTTACAGCAACACGTGCACATGGAGAAACCCTATTTGAAAGTGCAATGGCAAGCGGAATCAATACAAAAGTTGCCAAGTATCTGGGAAGAGAAACCGTTATCGGAGACGCACTTACCTTGCCGTGGGATATAGCACAAGACGCAGATGTCAATAAGTATGGGTACAAGGAGCTAAAAGGCGGATTGGTATTGATGTTTATGGGAATTTAGTGGTGGTTAGTGCTACTGCTTTGACTGGAGGTAGTTTGGGTGGTACATTATCAGGATTAGCATCAGCGATGATTATCACAGAATTTAAAGATTTTGTGGCACCGCCGTTAACGACAATAGAAAGGGAAAAGGAGAATAATGAATATATTGAAAATATAAATAGAGAGATAGATTAAAATATTGTTGGAGGGACTTATGATAGATATATTAATATGCATATTGTATGTTGTTGCTGGAGGAATATGGATGTGCAAAGGCATCAGATTAGATTCAATCTCCGCCCCGACAAATTATAAGATTGTTATTATAAAGTTTTTGATGTTATTAGTAGTTCCTGCAAGTTTATACATATTTTTTTCTTTTTCGGCAGATAATAAAATGCGTATAATCTTAAGCACAAGTTTTTTATTAACAAATGAAATACTATCTTATGTATTGTTTTTAGAAATAAAAAAAGTACTCATTAATTATAATGAGCGGAAAAGAGAAGAGGTAGAAAGAATTTTAAAAAAGAAAAAATTCCGATTTGAGCTGGGAATGGTAGGTTTTGGTGTAATAATTTTTATAGGATTATTAATTTGTGTTCTGCCTAATTAACTAGAAGAAGCTAAAGTATATGAATAAATGGCTGCAAATCGATGCTGATCAGAACGAAGAATGGCTGAGAAAACAAGGAACAGGCACCTATATAGACCTGAGTACAATAAAAAAGGAGACATGCCCGGACAAGTCATCCTTGAAAAGCATAACGGATATAAAGAAGTGCTAAACAAAGCAGCCATGGATAAATCCAAAGAAATCGCGGCGGAAGGAATAGTAAGCTGGAGCGCGGCGAACTGGATGGAAAGCGAATATCCCTACCTGACACGAAAAGAAGCGGAGGCAATCGGGAAAAACCTTGTGAAGAAAGCCAGTCCTCTTGTAGCAGGTGCGTTTTATCTATACGGGATACAGGAAAACCACGAAAGATTTAAATCCCCATACAATGCATTTAGAGCAGATATTTTGGATGTATTGCCAATAGTAGCTGGCGGTGGTGCTGCTGTGATTGGTGGATTTGCAGGACCTACTGGGGCAATTGCTGCTGGCGTACTGGCGGGGGGGGGAAAACTGCAACCTATGGAGTTGAGGCCTCTAAGTAAAAGTTGGAAGCTTTAGAGAACAAAGAAGATGAACAAAATACTAAATGGGAGACGGGGAAATGAATCATTTTTTAGGAAGTATAGAATATGATTTGATACTCGTATTTATAGGAATATTACTTTTTAGGATGGTCTTTTTAAAATTATATATGTCAGAAAAGGAGCGAATTATTGTGGAAAATGCGCCGTCTAGTTTTTTCTTGACTAGCGCAGGGCTTATCATTGGCATAGGATGTGTCGTTTTATCTGATCGGATAGGAATAGATGATTGGATCAAGAATTTAGTGTATTTGTACTTAGGTTGCGTAGTTTTATGGTGGAATACGATAATAATTTATACAAAATGGAAATATAACAAAGTGAACAATATAGAAATGGATGAAATAAAAAAGGCTTGCGGGGCTTTTTTTATTCTGATTTCTATAATGCTGTTTTTATTATTTATCAATGTTTAGTATTTAGTAATATTTAGTCAATAAATAATATGTTTCGTGTCCTTACAATAAAGTGGAGTCTACACAGGAAAAGAAAGATACGATACGATACGATATGAAAAACACAAAGACAGAAGAAGAGAAGAAACGATTACAAAAAGACTGGGAAGCCATAGATGAAAGACAAAGATATTCACCAATATCAACGCCCGGTACATATTGGAACTTAAAGACAGGCAGACCATTTACGGTGAAAGAAGGAGGAAGTCTTTTTGAGCCGGTATTAGTTACAGCAACACGTGCACATGGAGAAACCCTATTTGAAAGTGCAATGGCAAGTGCAATCAATACAAAAGTTGCCAAGTATCTGGGAAGAGAAACCGTTATTGGAGACGCACTTACCTTGCCGTGGGATATAGCCAAAGATGCAAACATTGATAAGTATGGAATACAAGGGGCGAGAGATAGAGTGTTGGTAAATATTTATGGAACGATAGGATTATCATGGCTAACGCTTAAAACTCGTGGTTATATAGGTGCAATAATTGGTGGGAGTGGCGCAGTATTTTTAAATGAATATAAGGAAGTTATAGCACCTTTATTGAATGATGGGGAACGGAAAAAAAGTGATGAGCAATATGTGGAAGACTTAAAAGACGAAATGGATTAGAGAGAGTTTAATAAGGTGAGTAAATATTATGATAGATATAGCAATAATTTTAATTTATAGCATAACTAGTATTATTTGGATCTTTAAAAAGATTCATTTTGAGGGATTAAGTTTTCAGACTAATATTAAAGTTATTATCCTAAAGGTCATTATCTCATTCATTTTTCCTACTTCCATTTATATATATTTTTCTTTTGCTTCCATGCCTATATTACGATTATTTTTAGGAAGCATTTGTATAGGAGGGAGTGGAATTATTTTCTGGATTTTTGATTATGAGAGGCTGAATATTATTGTTCGACATTCTACTCCGCAAATGCTAGAAAAAATATATCCGGCTATTGAAAAGAGAAAGTTTGATACAAAATTGGTTGTAGTAGGGTGTAGTATATTCATGATTATGGGAGTATTGACTTGTTTTTTTAAGGGATAAGTTTTGTTGGAAAAGGATCAACTCCATACCAACGTCACAAAACAGGCAGGTATCTACGCAGGAAAAGAAGGATATGACATCCAAGTCAAAAACAACACCCGCCTCAAAGGAGCCGTCATAGACAGCCAGGCAGAAAAAGAAAAGAACCGGATCACCACCGGTACTTTGACATGGGAAAACATAGACAACAAAGCCGAATACAAAACAGGAGGACACGGAATATCCTACAACGGGAAAATAGGGAGAGGAGACAAGAACGATTCCTTAGACTCCCGGACAAATAACAGATATGGGAAAGACCCTATAACGGGACAAAGAAACGGAATGAACAAAATCACCCAAACCATTTACGGCTCAAAAATCCCGTTAAACGAAAGAGGAATCCTGAATACACCATTGCCGTCCGTCAAAGGAAAAGCAGGAACAACCACGCAATCCACTGTAGCCAAAGGAACCATTACAATAACAGACAAAGAAAACCAAACACAGGATATATCCCAATTAAACAGGAATACAGAAAACAGCCTGAATAAACTCAAAGAAATCTTCGACAAAACAAAAGTAGAAGAAAGAAAACGACTATTGGAAGAACTGGGGATAGTCGGAAACCGGGCTATCCATGAGATAGCCTCCCACAATGGATGGAAAGACGGATCCACAGAAAAGATAGCCCTCCATGGAATGCTGGGAGCCATCACGAGCGCCAAGAGTGGAGGAAGCGCCCTAAGCGGCCTGATAGCAGGGGGAGCCAACGAATATGCCATAGGATACCTGGAAAAGAGCAAAGGGAAAGACTGGATAAACAAGCATCCCGATACCGTACAAAACATCTCCGCCGCCTTTGGAGGAATCCTGTCCAAGATGACAGGAGGAAGCGGACACACAGGCGCCTACATCTCCCAGATGGGGACGAAGTGGAATGAATTGGATGAGGAAATGGCTGCAATGAGAGGAAGGAATCTGAGAGATGAATTTAATAAATGGGTAGAAGACTCTGTAAATGATTAAGAGGGTATAAAGGATGAAAAAGGCATGGAAATTAATTGGGCTTAGTATATTCATTGCTGTTTCTGCATATTTTTTTGATTATACGTTATTATGGTTTATGGCTTTTATACTTTTAGTAGGAGCCTCTTATTATTGATTTTAAATGGATTTTAGAAGCAGGTTTTGTGATAGAAAATACAAAAAATAATATAAGTGGAGCTGCGATACAGTGCAGAACATCTCCGCCGCCTTCGGAGGAATCCTGTCCAAGATGGCAGGAGGGGGCGGACACACGGGTGCTTACATCTCCCGGATGGGGAATGCTTTGGGTGGGGTAAACAGATTTTATTTGTATTATGAAGACAATATTCCTAATGATGTAAAAAATATCCTTCTGATACAGCAACCAAGTTAATTCTTGAAAGAATAACTATAAAATCACTGGAATATTTAGGGAATGAAGTTATATGGGAGTATCCTTATTTAGCAGATGAAGTAAAACAAAAATTAGGAGGTATAAAATTTGTAAAACAAGTAGATGGCGGATATGGAACCTTAGTTGGTGCTGTGATAGTTTATGTTGCATTGTTAGATTATAAGTATGAAAGTAATCCTAAGACTACGAAAGAGTTAGAAGGCCGGATAAAGGATTGTATAACTGATTAGAGGGGATTATAGAATGAAGGCAGATAGTAAGTTTATATGCTTAGGAATTCTAATTTTTATTATTGCGCATTTTTTTAATTACACTATATTGTGGGTTTTATCAATAGTATTTTTATTAATATCCTTTTTTTACTAGGCGGAGTTCAAAAAGCCGGTTAACTGTAACAAGATAAAATAAGCTATAAATCATTAATTTGCTGCTATTATGGGAGGATTATATGAAAAAATATTTTGGACCTAGTTTGGCTTTAGGAATAGTCGGCTTAATATCAGGGAGTATTGCATGGCTTATGGGTATAGAATATTTGGGATATATAGCAGTTTTTTGTTTTTTACTTAGTGGAATAGTGAATACCGATCGTTGGTAAAGTAGTGTTCTGAGAGCCATCTCAAGGAATAGAATAAAGAGGTAAAAGATGAATTTAGCTGAATATATCAAAGGATTTTTAGGAATAATTGCAATAATATTTTTTGGTATAGGAATAGTAGTTTGGAAGTTTAGGGTCGCTGATGAAATTCAAGAAATTGAAAAGAAAATAGACGTCGATACAAAAAAGGTTATAGAATCTGATTTAAAAGTTCTTAGTGACGTTAGTTTCCCTGCCGAGATAGATATAAGGAAAATGTATGGCGTTATTTCGGCGGGGGGGGGATTCAGGAAATAGAGTGTATAAAGGTCTATGAAGGTAAATATTTTGTAAAAATGAAGTTTTATAGAGAGGGATATTTTACATTAGAAGGAACCCATGTGGATATTGTTTCGGTTGGTCATGTTATAAACATGAAAAATGGATAATTGCTATACACACCATAAAATGATGATACGGAATATATTTCAATGACATAAAAAAGACCTAGGACATGGAAAAATTAGCGCAGATAAGAACCGTAGCCGCTCCCGTAAAGAGAGCCGGAGAAGTGGGAGACGGACGGCTGAAAGCCCTGTATGCCGTGCAGGCAGGAATGAACGCAAGAGACATACAGAAAACCCAGAAAACAGACAAAGCCATTAACAAGAACAATACCGTAGGAATCAATATCAGCCTCGGCAGCACCGGATGGAAAGACCATAAGGATCTACAGAAAAACTTCTTCTCCATGGAGCCATAGGTGCACTGATTCTATCAGATATTAAAGATGGATGATCAAAAGATATTGTTAAAGGCGTGGCAGAAGATGGAACTCTTCGTGCACTTAATTGGTTATCTAAATATACAAAAACAAATTATCCTGAGTTAGATCGTATAATTCCCGGAAGTTTTGCCGGAATAAAATTCTTAAATAGAGTAAAAATATAACTGGATATATAGCGTGGATATCATTATTTTGAAGTTGTCTTGCACAATGAAAATGAAAAAATAAAGAAGCAGAACGAAGGGAAGTTTATGAGTAGAAAAAATAGTATTAATACTATGAAAAATAAAATCAAAGAAATACATGATTTCTTTAGTGGGAGTGACATCTGTTTTATTATAGGATGTGTAATTGCTGGTGTTGCGATTTATTTTGACTATAAACTGCTCGGTGTTATTGCATTATGCATACTCCTTTTAGCTAGAGTTACCGGATAGATAAATTCATATCCAAAGTGATTGGGCTAAATACGGCGGATATGGATTAGACTTTATAGGAGAAGTATCTAAGGAAACTCATTTACCTGGTGTCTCCGGCTGGGCAGGAACTGCCGGCAAGATGTTAGATATAGGAAAATTTTCAACACCAGATGACCGTGGCAAAGAATCTGCCGGTATTGATGGTGGAATAGTGGGAAGTCTGGCAGGACAGAGGCTGCTTGTGCCGATTATGGTGGGATATGGCAGTCAATATCAAATCGCTCCAATACTCCTTTCCGGTGGAACGGCTGCAGTAGTTGTAGGTACAGGCTATGCAGGAGGTCTTTTGGCAAAATATATTTATGAAGAAGAGAATAAAAGTGATTATATTTATTATCTAAAAGGACTTAATCAATCGAATTATAATGAGGATGAATTTAAAGAAAGAATGGAACAAAACTTTGACATCATAGAGTAAACGGGGGGATATCAATTGAAAATTACAAGTATTCTATTTTGGGGAGGAATGGTAACCACTATTATGTTATTTGCTCTATTCTTGGGTTTGATTTGTCAAGATATTATTTACGAGAGAGTACATAATGGAGTTAAGTATTTTTTTATAATTCCGATAGGAATATTATGTGTAATGTTCTTTTTACTATCGACTTTAGTAGCGGGAACGGATATTTTAAGTTATTTTTATCAGACGAATATTTATTATGGCTCAAAATTAGATATTTTATTTCTGGTTTTTGCGATTTGGTCATTATGGGTGGCAATACATTATTATGGTTATATTTTATTTCCCGAATATTCTAAATTGGATATCAATATAATTCCTAAAGTGAGAAAGAAATGGATATTACTATATATTTGTACCATAATAATAGGATTTTTTATGATATGGATATACCGGCCAATTCTAGTATATGTAATGAATGTGATAATCGGACATATATAAAATTTATAGATATAGTAATGTGGACATTAAGAAGAGATGCTTTATACGCAAGGAAGAAGACTATGGACATTCGCATTAAAGACAGACCTCTTGGTGGAGATGCTATTGCTTTTTAGATATGAGTGTTAGAGCTGCTTTTACTGTGGAAAATATTTATGATAATAAAAGAAACGATATCTATACGGGGAAAACTTAAATAGTTCAAATTATGATAAACAAGATTCTGAAAAAGATTGAATGGAATTTTGATGTTAAAGATTGATTGGGGATTCAAAATATGAGAATTATGGGGACTTCATTCTTTTTGGGAATAATGGCAACAATTATACTGGGTATTACGCTGCTTAGTATAGCCATTTATGATATTGCATGTCACAGAATTCGTCATGTTATTAAGTATTTGTTTTTTATTCTTATGGGAATATTACTGATAATTTTTAGTTTGCTGTTTACAGTGACAGGTGGGACAAATCTTTTATTAGTCTTAAGAGAAATAGATATTGACTACGATAAAGAAATAGCATTTGCTTTTGCGATCTTCACATGTTGGTCACTTTTTATTGCTGTACGGTATTATGGTTATGTATTATTGCCGGAGTATTCGAATTTAAACAAAGAATTGAGATTTAAGATATCAAGAAAGACGATTTATCTTTCTTTTTGTACGCTAATAGCTGAGTCGATTGTACTATGGTGGTGTTGGCCGATTCTTGCGTATGTGATAGATATAATACTCTGTTATTTATAATACTTTTAAGGGTTTATAGGTAAAGAAGAATGATAATCTTAAACAAAGGACTGCCGCAATTTGGGCTTAATGGAGATTCTACCTCTTCAGTAGATAATGAGGAGGTAGAGAAATGATTTCGAAAATGAAATTACAGAATGGGATATTGACATTGATAGGATTTATTATGTTAGTATCCATTTGTGTTTTAGTTAATCGTTTAGAATCAAGAAAGCCTGAAATGGAGATAAGGGAAAGCATCGAGGGGGTCAATGTCTATAATGAAGAAAGTAAATTAGTGGATTTACTGCAATTTATTTATAGGACTAATAAACATTATATTCTTACATATATTATTCAATCTTTTGGAACTAAAATTGATATTTTTGAATATTATAGAAAAAATTTGGAAAAAATCGGATGGGAATTTACAGGAGAAGCAGATAATATCGATCATTCAAACAATAGAAAGATAGGGGAATCATTTAATTTCCGAAAAGGGAAGTATAGATTGGGAATATATTTTAGTACTCGGGATTTGCATAATTACGAAAAAAGTAATGGGCAAGATCCGCTTAGGTATTCTGTAACAATCTATCCCAAAACATAAAGGGAGGGAAATAATTTATGTTTAGTCATAATAAGCGGGACAATTTGCCTATAGTTAATTATTGTTCTTTTATTCTGACAGGAATATTTTCTATTCTTTATTGTGCTGAAAAAATCTGTGAGGGGGAATTTATATTCATAGATTTTTCAGACTATGGTCTTTTAGTTCTGATTTTCCTGATGAGTATTTTTATAATATTTATAGGAGCATTACAACTTCGTACAGCCTTAAGACATTTAGGGCGAGAGATTGAAAGCAATGATCAGAAACCGATTGCACATAAACTGATAGAGTTATTTTGGTATCCTGATGAATATTACGAAAGAAAAAATAATCACACCCGTTTCAATAAAATAAAACATTACATAGGGCTTTTGATTATTGTCATATCTGTTTTTCTTGTGGGAGTTGTCTTTTTTTACTGGAATCAGTCAATTTTATTTGAAATTATTATAAAAATTTCTATTCTTATGAATATTATAGTGTACTGTAGAAAGTATCTGATGTAATGTAGGGGGAACTGTTGACATCGTTTATGTGGATAAAGGAAAGAACAAACTCACTACTGATACCGTACAGGCCATCAGCACTGCTTTAGTAACCGTCGCGGGAGGCCTGACAGGAGATCGTGCGACAGGAGCCTGTACGGCGCAAATGGGGACAGGATGGTATAGGTGATTGATATGAGAAATACTAAAATATGGGTTGCGTTTAGTTTATTAATAGGATTATGCGTTATGTATTTACACATGAATACATTTCAAATGGAACATGCAACCTATTATGCAGCATTTAGATATAGGTTCAAGGTTGACAGGATATTTACTGATTTGTGGACAAAGACGGCCTTAGAGTCGGATTGTTTCGCTTATAAGTATGAATATCCATATATATTTTTGTATGGCATAGGAGGATATACAAAAGTAAACTTAATTCCTTTTTATGGGGAAACGATTAAAGTGGTTAATGAAACTTATTATAGAAACATCCCGGATGATTTGAGAAGTGATGTGTTAAGTTCTTTATCGCAGCTAAATGAATCTTATCTATGGGGGATAGAGATTAGATATGACTTTATAGGATTACCCAAAAGAGATATAGATATTTTTAAAGAATTACAAAGAAAAGGGCGTGAGAAAAAAGTCAATTATATTAAAAGAGAATCGTATTATGCTTCTGATAAAAAATTTATGAAAGAATATATTGATAGTAGAAAAGGATTAGATATGCTTGATAAAAAGCTGGAAGATATTACCTCAGAAAGCGAATAGTATGGCAGGAGTGAACGCCTTCCTAAAAAGAACAGGGAAAGATCAAAGACCCGGAAGTTCATAAAATAGCAAGCGGGACTATAATCAGTTTAGTCATGTGGGATGGAAAGTTCTATTGCCGGCTTGGAAGGTGGGATGCTTGTGGGAGCCTATCTTTATGATCGTGTGCTTATAGAAAAATAGGCTTGAGGGAAGTGAGAAATATAAAGAATCAGTATAATTCTTTCCTTGCGAATGAAGGAGGGGATAAGAAATGAAATATATCTTTAGTAATCAAGTGATTGATTTTGCCATGCTTTTTCTCATGATATGGAATTTATGGATATTTATATTTAACAAATCTAAAAAAGAAGATATGAAGATGGTTGTAAAGAATATCCCAGTGTATATTCGAATTCCTTTTATATTTTGTATAGATGTATTAATGGGAGCGGCGATACTGATAGATATTGGGATCATTAATTATTCAAATAAACTTTTGATAATGACATCTGCAATATGGGGAGGGTGGCTATGGTTTCTTTTGGTGCTATATGAATTGAGAAGGAACCGAGCAAAAGTTGCAAATTGTTATGATGTTAAAGATGATGTCCGGTTAATAGCATGGTTACTTTTAGGATTAATGTTAATATTTATAAACTTACTACCGGAACCTTGACATGGGAAAATATAGAAAACAAAGCAGAATATAAAGCAAGCGAAAGAGGACTACTGCCCCATATTGTCCATCAAAGGAAGCACAGCCACAACCAACCAATCCGCAGTGAACTCTGAGTATCTAATTATGACGATGAACAGTTTAAAAAGGACTTTAAACAGAATTTTATTGTAAAAGATTGAATCGAGGAATACATAATGAAGATTATCAGTCTTTCGTTTTTTTGGGGAATAGTATTTACTGTTTTAATATTTGCTTTTATGTGCTGTGCCATAGGTGAAGATTTTATTCGACATAAAGATAGGAGACATCCGTCTCTCTATAAGTATGTCATATTTATATTCATGGGAATATTGCTAACTGTGTTTAGCCTTCTATTTATAATATTGACTGCAACCAACATTCTGAAAATCATGTCAGGTATAGATATGTCCCATAGTCCACTAGTCAGTTTGACAGGGATGCTCTTTATGGGGGAGGCGATTTTCATTCTGGCTCGGTATTTTGCTTACATATTAGCATCTGAATTTACGAAGAAAAGCGAAAGTGAAATTGTACAGGCGCAAAAACAAACTATTCTTTTATCAATATTAAATGTGTTTATTGAATTGTTTGTAATAGGGTATTACCGAGATGTGCTGTGGTATGTAATCTCCTGGATTTTCTATTAATTAATGAAATTCAATATAGAAGGTATTACTGAACAAAGCGGCATCTACATAGGGAAAGAAGAATACGACACCAAGTCAAAAACAACACCCACCTCAAAGGCGACGTCATAGACAGCAAAGCACGGGCAGAAAAGAACAAACTCACCACCGGTACTTTGACATGGGAAAATATGGACAACAAAACCGAATACAAAGCAAAAGCAAGCGGAATCACTGCATCCACCAATGCCGTATCCAAACTCACCCCCTTAGGACTGGGCTATGTACCGACCGTACTCGTGAAAGGGAAATCAGAAAGCACCACCTTGGACGGAACCTGAAAGAAAACAACCGGATGAAAAGTATATTACAAATGTACATAAACAAATAGATTAATGATGGAGAATTTATGATAATGGATATTATTGTATGCATAGCCTATGTTTTTATAGGAATAAGGTGGATTTTTCAGAATGTACGTTTAGGTACATTTTCAGCATGTACTACTTGGAAAGTGATGGGGTTAAAGCTTTTCATGTTATTAATGGTACCTTTAGCATTATTTGTTTATGTGTATTTCGCGGATAATTTGACACAAAGGTTATTCTTGGGGATGTTAGTAATCATTTTGGGCCAAATTGGAGATTATTTATTGTTCAAGGAAACACAAAGGATCCTTATTAATACTGTTAAATATGAGATGACAGAAGAATTTAACAAAAAACTTGCGCATGAAAAGTTTAAATTTCAAATTCGAATGATGGGATTGTCTGTAATTGTATTTATGGGAATCATATCTTGTCTTCTGGCAGAATGATGTTTTCATCCCTTAAGGGTTTCGTCATAGACAGCAAAGCACCGGTAGAAAAGAATAAACTCGCCACTGCTAACATTCTGCAAACCATCACAGCCTGGGAAGGCAGATATATCTATGACTTTAAACAGGGAAATCATACTATTCTTTTCGGGATAAGAAGTATGTAATTATAGGATGGGAAGATAGTTTTATGAAGATGATAATTGATAGAAAAAAGATGGGGAAGAATTTGAATTTTTATTTTCAAATATTCATGATAATAGTATTCATGGGTTTATTTGTATTTAATCGCTTTGAGTCAAAGCGGCCCGAAAAAGAAATGCGAGATAGTATACCTACAATTACTTTATACAAAGAAGATGGTTTATTAGGAGATAAGTTATTCTTTTCATATAGAAATTCAAATTTATATATACTTACTATGGGAAGTAAAGCGTATGCCTCAGAAAAAGAAATTGTTGAATATTATAAAGAATGTTTTATTAAACACGGATGGAAATATGATGGATGTAGAGACAACATCGATTATTCCAATCATTCTAAAATTGAGAATGTATATCTTTTTAATAAAGGTATATATGAATTAACATTGAACTTCTATCAATCTGACTTATTGGATGAGCAAGTTATCAGACAAAAAAAACCATTAAACTACTACATAGTAGTTCATCCAAAACATAGCTATTAGTGTTGACGGAGGGGAAAGTAAACTTATTGATGGTCTGATAGATGTGCGTAAGAAAATTAAGGATGGGAGAATGATTGAAGATTAATCGAGGATATTATGAATAGCTATAAAAAATATTTACAGGATGAAAAAAGGATAAAGAGATGGAGTATCTGTTGTTGGGTAAGTGCTGGAATCTCTTGGATTATACAGCAGAAATATATTCAGTGGATATACCAAAATCTAAGATATACTAAGTTTGGAAGAGAATTTAGTATAGTTTTTACATTCATAGTTGTATTTCCATGTCTATTAAATTTATTTTTATGGCCAAGTCAATATTATTCAGAAAAAGAATTGAGAGAAAATATACCTCCAATAATGATTTACCAAGAGTCAAACGAATTGAAGAAATCATTAAAATTTTGGTATAGATTACCGGGGCATTACCATGGATCAGAGAATTATTCTGTGTTTGCACCGCGGCTGGAAATTATTAATTATTATATGGAAGAGTTAAGAAAATATGGATGGGAATTTATAGCGGAAGAGGACAATGTTGAGAAATTTAATGGGAAAAAAGTGGAAGAAAAATATATATTTCGTAATGGAACGTATGAGCTCCAATTATCTTTTCCTGTGGAGACAACAGTAAATTTTGAAGGGGTAGTATATGAAAAAAGTTATTATATCATGGTATTTCCAATAGATAGATAAATGGAAATACTTAAAGTCAGGCTGTCCACTGCAGCATATAGGGAAAGAAATCTTTTTATCGAAAGTGAACAGGACAGGAAGAGTTACGAAGAAAAAAGCAAAATCTCGAACATGTCTGTCAGCGGCAGACCGGGAAGCGCCGTCAGCGTGAGCGGATGAAATGGACACATAGAGTCTGCGCCTCTTAGATGGAAACGAAGTGGGATATTTTAATATGGAAGGTACTAAAGAAGAGACAGAAGACCGAAAAGTATTATCCGAAAATCATGGAAGATAGTGCGTAAAAAATGAATTGAAGGCGGGGGGAATAAAGTTTTTATCTCGTGTATCCACTTTTGGATTGGTTATGCTGCTGCATTGGGATTTTATGTAAATTTCCAGGTTGAACAGTATGAAGCCATAGATACAAAATTTAAAGAACAAGGTAAATCATATGTGGAGGACTTATATAACAGGATTAAGAGTGATACAACCGAAGTAATGGATTAGATATAAGGATGTGGAAATAGATATTATGGAATATATTATAGGGTTTATAGCGATAGTGGTGATAATTATCTATTATATTGGAATGGTAGTTTGGCAGAATACCATTACAAGGCGGTTTCAGAAAATTATAAAAACAGCGGAAATTAATAATAAGGAAATACATGAGTCTGATTTATCAATTTTAAAACAAACTCTATTTCCTAATGGGAGTGATATAAAAAATATATATAATACTATTTCAGCAGGTGGAATTCAGGAAATAGAGAGTATAAAGGTTTATGAAGGTAAATATTTTGTAAAAATGAGGTTTTATGGAGAGGGATATTTTACATTAGAAGGAACCCATGTGGATATTGTTTCGGTTGGTCATGTTATAAATATGAAAAATGGACAATTGCTATACACACCACAAAATGATGATACGGAATATATTTCAATGACACAGAAAGACTACTGAAGTAATGATGGGAAAACTTTTTGGAAGGTCTTGGGTTGATTAATAGCTGCATGCATGAAATATAATGAATCCACTGCTGCAAATGGTTATATCCTGCATATAGAAGTCTACGGCTCCTGAAATATCTGTGCAGGGGGGATCATATACGGTTTGTTGATTATCAGGAGCAGATATAAGGAGATACAATGGGTGCATCTATTCTGGTACTTATATATAGAATCATAGTAATATTTATAGGAGTATCTCTTCTGGTTTATAGGCAGATGGTCAGATATAACTCTGAAAATATTACCTTACAGGTTGTGGAGGCAAAAAAAGTATGGACATCTCCGACATCATGGGGGATTTACCGATTTTTTGTAACTTATGAATACAATGGTGTTGTTTACCGGCAGAAGAGTATCGAATTTGGAGTTTTTCTTTTTTCATTCAAGAATAAAACCATATATAATTGCACCGGTAAACGAAGCAAAAGCGGAAAGGTTAGTTGCGATCGGATATTCTGCATTGAAAAAATTGCGATATTTTTTATATTGGCTGGTGTAGGTTCGTTTTTTAACCGTAGGTTTTGATGCAGTGTTATTGGTTATATGAGAGAAGAACACGAATATAAAAAGAGCGGCGGTACATGTGGCGGGAAGTAAGATGGTTACATTATGGGTGACTTGATGAATGAATTTATGAAGAAAAAGGCTATCAGCATGCTTCGAATGGAATTGATAATAACTTTGATTTATATAGGAGCATGGGGGATTTGGGGGATAATGGCAATTGTTGATTTGAATGTTGCAAAAATTTTCTTTTTAGGAATGAGTATTTATATTACGCTGATAATCCATTATCATGTTCCTCTGCATAAATGGAATTATTCTGGTAGTATTCAAGCGATTGGAATCATTTCCGTCTTATATGCGTACTTTATGATATGGCATGGATTTCCTATTGATTGGGGAAATGGTACGACTACTTTGTTTATCCATTTGTTCTTGGGGATTACAAAAGTGATTCATAATGATTTCATAAGGATATCTATTATATCTTTAACATACTTTGTGTCAGTTTATGTCATTTCATTGGCGCTATTTTGGATCCTATGCGCACTTAATGGAAAAAATCAATGTTACCAAAGAAAATGATGTCGATCTCACTACAGGAAAAGATATGACAGGACTAAACAGAAACACGGATACAACCTGAATAAATATAAAGCTATAGAGCTGGAATTCAGGAAAAGGAACGAATTATGATTATCTGTGCTATATCGGATAATTATAATTAATATTAGATGGGATGAATTAGAATAAGGAAGATGCATCATGGATAATGGCGAATATATTCTGGGAATATTAGTTATTATTGCAATTTATATATATTACATTGGTGATGTGGTATGGGGATTCAATATTTCTGATAGACTCTGTAAAAAGGAAAAAGAGACTGAGCATAAAATTAATGCACGGCGTAAATCTGACATGGTCATGTTACAAAGTGTTGAATTTGCTGATAATATCAATGTGGCAGAGTTATATGATAATTTATGCAAAGGGGGAATACAGGGGATAAAGTCCATAAAAAAAGTTGGAGATAGATATTGGGTGGAGATGGAATTTTATGGAAAAGGGTACTTTACATTGACAGCTGGCAGGGTAAATATTGTTTCTATAGGAAATATTATTAATATGAAAAATGGTAAATTATTGCGTAGTCCTCAGCAGGATAGCCTAAAATATACAAAGAATATGCAGGTTTAGTATTTAAGTCTTCTGGCGGGAGCGGGGAGCGGCCAACGAACATGCCATAGGATATCTGGAAAAAATCAAATGGAAAGACCGGACAAACAAGCCTCTTGATGCAGTGCAGAATATTTCAGACGCCTTCGGCGGAATTTTGTCCAAAATGATAGGAGGAATCGGATACACAGGATCTGCATTTCTTCAGATGGGGACGAAGTGGAAGTTACAGTTAATTGATTTTTCTAATAAAGAAGGGGGGATATAATTAATTCAATTGCCGGATGGAGGGGTCATTTTACCGCAATGGGGAAACTGTGGAAATCCCTCCCTCAGGACTTATGGCAGAATTTGATAGCAGTCCTTCTGCCGGAGTTTCTTTAGCAATTGGTTATACATGTGGGGGGAGAATTTATGGATAAGGATAATCGAAGGATCATAAGGGTGAAGGAGGTTATATTAAATATATTTATCACGGTAATTCTGGCGTCATTTGGGATTTGGCTAATAGGTGGTATAACTTATAATGCCTTCCAAAAGGAGCAAATTCATCAACGAATTTTAGCGTTAGAAAAAAAGGCATATGATATAGAACCTCTGGAGGCATATGATGTATCTGATTTTCAATTAACAAACCGAAGAGCAATCATAGCAAAATCTGTTCGAACCTATATTAAACCCATTACTTCTGATAAGTCGCCCCAAATAGTAAAAGAGGAATTTCTTCAATATTTTATGTCTCATGGATGGAATATAAAGCATGCATGGGAAAACCCTAAACCATACCTGCAAGTGCAAAATGATGACTATATTGTTACGTTAGATTTAGTATCTCAAGAAACTAATACTTGGCGTATGATAATTGCGTATAATAATTTTTTCGAAAGAAATAATTTGTAAAAATGCGAAGTATATGAAAAATAATTGAAAAAAGCATTTCCATTTTTAGTATTTACACAAAACTCAGAATTTCCCATTAGAAAAGCGTTTCTCCTGCGGGGATAAAACCTCGTAGAGAAACGCTTTTGTCGTTTAATCAGAATCCCGGAGTCAGGGTCGCCTGGAAGTTGTCGTTGATGTACTTTCTGGTGGCTTCCGTCTGGAATATTTTTACAAACTTTTGATAGGTGGGGTTGTCTTTATCCTGTTCACGGGCAGCGATGACATTTACATACGGGCTGGTATTGTCTTCCTGGGCGAGAGCCGTCTTCGGATCCAGTCCCGCGGATACTGCGTAGCCGCCGTTGATGATGGAGGCGTCGCAGTCTTCAAGAGCTCTTGGGAGCTGGGGCGCCTCCAGTTCGATGATTTTCAGATTTTTCGGGTTGGAAGCGATATCGGAGACGACCGCTTTGACAGGATTGACGCCTTCTTTTAATTTCAGCAGGCCGTTTTTCTCCAGAAGAAGGAGGGCGCGGCCTCCGTTGGATGGATCGTTCGGAATCGCAATGGATGCGCCGTCGGGGAGATCGGACAGAGTCTTGTGTTTATTTGAGAACAGACGAAGGGGCGCGAGGTAAGTGTTTCCGATGGGAACAAGTTTTGTGCCGTTCTTTTCATTGAATGCTTCAAGGAAGGGGACGTGCTGGTAAGAATTTACGTCGATGTCGCCCTGCGCCAGTGCCTGATTGGGGGTGACATAGTCGGAGAAGGGGACGATGGTCACTTTGAGGCCTTCTTTTTCGGCTTCTTTGGCGACGAATTCCACGACCTGTTCCGAGTAGCCCGGTGTCGTGCCGACTTTGATTTCATTTTTTGTTTTCGCAGGGTCAGCAGACGCGGCGTCTTTTTTATCGCTGCCGCAGCCTGCGATGAAGCCTGCACATGCCAATGTGGCCATGGAAATGATGACAGTTTTTTTCAGATTCATAATACATACCTCTCTTTTTTAAAAATAATTTTGTGATAAATTTGGAAACCGGAAATAAGAATGGCGGAAACGGGTAAAAAAAAACTCCATCCCAGTAAAGGGACGAAGACCGTGTTACCACCCAATTTTACCTGCACGTCACCGCACAGGCCTCCATAGGTACGCCGGCTTGCGCCTTGATACCGCATCTCTGTAACGGGAGATCCCGGGCTGCTTTATTATTCGGCAAACCTGACTCGGAGGCCATGTTCAGCAAATTTTCCCGCGCTCCTTTTCACCCGCCGGAGCTCTCTTTGGCAGTTCCATCCGCTTACTCTTCTCTTCACAGTCATTATGTAAGTTGGAACAACTATACCACGCGTCTTTTTGCGTGTCAAGGAAAATTTTAAAAGGAATGGGGGTTGGGGGATCTTTTTATCAGATTTCTTTGCATTTAAGAATGATTTTTATTTTCTGCCGCAAAATAATTGGCACTCTGATTTAATAATTGAATTAGGGGAAGCTATTTTATATAATAGGAAGTAAGTAATAATTAGGGTGTAGGAAAAGAAACAGGTTTTGTATTTTATGAAAAATTTTCAGTTACAGGAAGTGGGGAAGGGAAATCATGACATCAGGGAAAGAAGATTATTTAAAAGCGATTTACATCATCAGCGAAGATCATGAGCTGGTATCCAACAAGGAATTGTCCGACATACTCCATGTGTCGCCGCCGTCAGTGAGCGAGATGATTATGAAGCTGCAGAAAGAAGGGTATGTGGACTACACCGCTTACAAAGGCAGCAAGATGACGAGGAAGGGAAGGAGGGAAGCAGGCAAGCTTTTCCGTTTTCATGCGTTGTGGGAAGTATTCCTTGTGGAAAAGCTCCATTTTTCCTGGAGCGAAGCTCATGAGCAGGCGGACGGTCTGGAACACCAGACGAGCGACATGCTTGCGGAACGGCTTGATGAGTTTCTCGGACATCCTGAACACTGTCCCCATGGTGACCCTATTCCGAAGGCGGACGGCAGCCGCAAAGGGCTTACTTTCCGTACGCTTTCCGATTTAAAGGAGGGGGATAGTACCACTATCCGCCGTATTGTGGAAGATTACAGCTTGATGGACTATCTTCAGGAGAAAGGCATCCATCCCGATATGCGGGTCACTGTAAAAGAAAAGGAACCTTATGAAGGACCGATTCTTCTTGCTACGGAGGCGGGTGATATTTCTCTCAGCTACAAAGCGGTGGAACAGATTTTTGTTGACGAATAAGATGAATAGAATAATACGGAGAGCCTCATTTAGGGCTCTTTTTAATAGCGGCAGGCAGGTGCTTTATTTCCCTTTATGCATAAATAGCATATGAAACGGGGGAATACATGCAGAAAAAGTACGATGAAAAAGGCTATACAATTAAAGATAAATCGCTTATAATACATTTACACAATTTTGAATGATGTATACGGAAAAAGACAGAAATGTCTGCCGAAGGAGTAACACTATCAGGCGTCCTGCGGGACACGAAACCGTGTACGGACAAACCTCTGGAGAGTGTCGTATATGACCGCCGAAGGTGCAGGGGCGCGGGGAAGAGTAGTCCTCCCGTTCTAATCTCTCAGGCAAAAGGACAGGGTCGGTGCAGCAATGGAAACATGCATGCCGGCTCTGTTTTTGTCTTCAGGGCCGGTTTTTATATTGTTCCGTCATGTCTTGGTGTACGGAATTTTGAGGGTGGGAGTGAATGCGAATGCTTGACTTGTTAAACCAAATTGATGCGATTGTCTGGGGCCCGTGGCTCCTTGTTCTTCTGGTAGGGACCGGCATATATCTGACCATCCGCCTCCGCCTTCTCCAGATGGTCAAGCTGCCAAGGGCCCTTCGGCTGATTTTCTTTGCCAGAAATAAAGGCGACGGCGACATTGACAGTTTCAAGGCACTCTGCACGGCGCTTGCCGCAACGGTAGGCACAGGAAATATCGTAGGCGTTGCCACTGCTATCAAATTGGGCGGCCCCGGCGCGCTTTTCTGGATGTGGGTAGCCGCTTTCTTCGGCATGGCTACCAAGTACGCCGAAGGCTGCCTTGCCGTTAAGTTCCGTTCTATCGATGAAAATGGAAATATCGCAGGCGGACCGATGTATTACATTGAGCAGGGGCTGGGAAAGAAATGGAAACCTCTGGCGCTGGCATTTGCTTTCTTCGGTACGCTCACCGCCATGCTCGGATCCGGTACGACTACGCAGGTCAATGCTATTACGTCTTCTTTACAGGCATCCCTGGGTGTTCCTATCCTGCCCTCTGCAGCAGTGATTACCATCCTGGTTGCTATTATTACTTTCGGCGGATTGAAATCCATTTCAAAAACAGCGGAAAAAATAGTTCCTGCCATGGCTGTTCTTTATTTTATTATCACGGTGGCTCTTCTTGTTATATTTTCGGGAGAACTGCCCCATGCGCTGGCTCTCGTTTTTGACGGCGCTTTTGAAGGTACGGCAGCAGCCGGCGGATTTGCCGGTGCGGGCATTATGCTTGCTATGCGAAGCGGTATCGCCCGCGGCCTTTTTTCCAATGAATCCGGCCTGGGTTCCGCGCCAATCGTGGCGGCAGCGGCAAAAACGAAATGGCCGGCTGAACAGGGTCTTATTTCCATGACAGGAACCTTTATCGACACTATTATTATCTGTACGCTGACCGGTCTGACTATCATTGTTTCCGGTGCATGGCTCGGGGATACCAACGGCGCAGCTCTTACACAGGCCGCTTTCAGCCATGGTTATGGTGCTGTCACGCCGATCCTTCTGACGGTTTCTCTGACACTTTTCGCTTTCACCACTATTCTCGGCTGGAACTATTACGGTGAACGCTGCCTCGTATACCTTGTGGGTGTCAAAGGGATTACTCCTTACCGCTTGTGCTATGTCGTCATTATCGCAGGAAGCGCTTTCATGCAGCTTGAAGAAATCTGGGCGCTTGCGGATATTGTAAACGGTCTCATGGCCATTCCGAACCTGATTGCCCTTCTTGGACTTACCGGTGTAGTCGTCGCGGAAACAAAGCGGTATTTTCAGCACCTTGCCATTCGTGATGCGAAATTGGTGGCTTACAAAGCAAGGCATATAGGGAAGAAGTGATTGAAAGTCAGCAGGCAGACGATGCGGCATATACGATGATTTGTCTGTAGCCCAGACATAAAAATGAGAAAATGAAAATGCGGTACCTGTCAAGCGTGATGGGTGCCGTTTTTGTATCAACAGATAACAGATAACAGATGACAGGTAACAGCCGACAGCTGACAGGTAACAGATAACAGCTAGCAGCTAGCAGCTAGAAGCTAGAAGCTAGAAGCTAGAAGCTGGAAGCTAAGAGCTGTGAGCTGTGAGCCGTAAGCTGTTAGCGGCAAGACGTCATCAGCGTAATAGATTCTTCACTCTGTGTCATGTTGCCGTTTTCTGGCTTTCTCCCACAGCATTCTTATCCTCGTTCAGAATGACTGGGGACGGCAAGGCGTCATAATGAGGAAAGCGTCAGTCGTCATCCTGAACGAATGTGAAGGATCTGTTTCTGCGATGAGGGAAGCCGGTAATACGTCATCTGAGTAATAGATTCTTCACTCTGTGTCACTATCCCGCTTTCCTGCCTTTCCTACACAGCATTCTTACCTCCGTTCTGAATGACGATTTAGGGGAAGCGCGTCACTAACGATAGGGAATGGAAAGCGTCATAATGAGGGAAACGTTAAGCGTCATCCTGAACGAACGTGAAGGATCTATTACCGTGAGGAGGAAGGCGGTAAAATGTCATCAGTGTAACAGATTCTTCGCTTTGTGTCATATTGCTGATTCCCGCTTTTCTCATAAAACATTTTTGCCAAAGCTCTGAATGACGGGAAACGGTAAGACGCCATCAAAGTAATGGATTCTTTGCTCTGTGTCACTGTCTCGCTTCCTGTCTTTCTCACACAGCATTCTTGCTCCTGCTCTGAGTAACTGGGTGCGGAAAGTGTGTCCGGGGTATAAGAGATAATTATTATGCCGGATAAAAACCGCCTCTGAAGGTCAGATTCAGGTCTGACGGCCAGGGCGGCGTTTTAACATTTCTAGAATGTATTTTTCAGCCAAAACGGCGGTAGAGTTTTTCTGCGGCTTCCACGTCTGTCATATGGAAGCGGTGG